>Ga0126307_10000600_pt1 | contig 23211 bp, 24 predicted proteins | sample Plot28_FD_89955 | JGI IMG/M metagenome (GOLD analysis project Ga0126307, IMG submission 89955) | Serpentine soil microbial communities from UC McLaughlin Reserve, CA, USA - Plot28 | ecosystem: Environmental > Terrestrial > Soil > Grasslands | place: USA: UC McLaughlin Reserve, Lake County... | reverse complement strand
GTGCGTTAGCGTCCGCAACCGTTACTCCAAACGGCACACATGAAACGCATATAGAGATGATGTACTTTGCATAAAGACTGTTCGGGTAACTGTCAGAAGAAGCCATGAGTGGGTTTTGGACCTTCTCTCTGCTCCTCCTATTGCGCTTAGATAAGCGGTTTATGGAGTGGACCCGACGAGACTCGAACTCGTGACCTCCGCCATGCGAGGGCGGCGCTCTCCCGACTGAGCTACGGGCCCGTGAAGCCTCAGCAATCCTAGCAGCCAAGGTCCGGATTGCAAGGCAAAGAGCGAAAGGCATGGCGACGCTCTCGTCGGTGGTCGCCATCCGCAGCCGCCGATGCTGGACATGGAGCAAGGTCCTCCGAAATTGGGCTCCCGCTTTGGGGGGCTCCGCGAGGTTCTCCGGCCAGGGGCTTCTCGGGCGTGTCCAAATCCCTAGTCCGCTACTGTAAAAGGATGCTCGAGCCCCCAGGTAACTTGGCTGTGGCCTTCGGACCCTGTAAGCTACCGAGAGGTCGAGCGTTCGGCGAACCCGAGGAGGATCGATGGGCGAAAAGCGCGACAGGGACGTCGAGAAGGTCTACTCCACCTCGGAGTTCGTGGCGAAGCTTCGTAGGCTGGCCGATGCGCTGGAAGCGGGCGAGCGGTTCGAGATCCACGTGGCCGGGGAGAGAGTCTACGTGCCAGCCCGCGCCGAGTTCAACGTCGAGCACGAGCGGGAAGGTGACGAGGAGGAGATCGAGTTCCAGCTCAAGTGGAGCAACTCATGAGTTCCTCCGTTCGGGCTGCCCCGTACTCCCAAGGGGCTCGCAAGGGCCCTTGGTGTAGCCCTCTCATCACTTATGCCCCCAACCTTTCAGAAGGTCGATCCTAGCAGGTTAGCTAGCGAGGCGATCCTCCTCCAAGACCTTACTCGAAGTATGGCGCCGGAGCATCGAGGCCTAGGTCTTCTCCTGCATCGCCCGTCTGCCGTAGCGTGCGACGTTGCGACGGCACAGCAGGGCAACCGCTTACTTACACCGTAGTCCTAGCACCGGAATTGATTTCCTAAACTAATTCCGGTACCGCGATTGCGTGGCACCCTTTATCGTAGAGATATGGAAGAGAACGGGCGCACCACATACAGTATCTCCGAAGCTGCCCGCGAGCTCGGTATCTCTATCGAGTGGCTAAGGAAAGGCGAGGCGCGAGGTTTCTTCCCTCCGGCCCTGCGCGACCGCAACGGCCACCGCTACTACACAGAAAAAGACATCGAGCGCATGCGCAACAGGCGCACCGCTCGAAAGATACGGAGGCCACCAGCGAGTCTCCCGAAGTCGGCGGGCCCGGTGGTCCCGGAATGGCCAGGGAGTGATCTAGGAGCCGCCCATGAGAGGAGACCACGCACAACCAGGGGCGAGAACGAGTCGTTTGGACTTCGACACTACAAGAGACGGCCGCAGAGACCGATCCGGCCGCGGATCTCACCCCGTCCTCGACTCCTTCATGAGGGCCCATCAGGCCGGCCGCTTCTCCACCCCTCGGACCGACCATCTGTCATCAGAGGCGAGGTCGAATGATGGGACGTTCAGGATCCCGGCCGACTCCAGGAAGGCTGCCCTGGTGCATCTGGCACGCGAGGCGTGGCGGGCGGGAGTGCTAGATCCCAAGGCCATAGGCGAAGTGCGTGGCCGAGAGGTCGACGAAGCTGGCTTGCAAAGGGCACTCTACCGCTCCTCCATGGGTGAGATCGAGCACCTCATCGGTCCCATAGTCAAGGGACGCAAGGTCGTGGTCGAGGGACATCTCGCCGGCACGGGACGCTCCGCCCTGGAAAGACTCGGCGCCGAGGTCGAGGAGCTTCGTCTCGAGGACGAGAAGCGCTACATAGACATAACGCCGGTGATCTTCGTCTTCGCCGCCCTGGCCATGGCCGTCCGGTACATCTCCTTGGGCCTGGACGACCAGGACCTCTACATCCTCTCCGGGATAGCCTTCGCCCTCATGTACGGTCTACGTCCCTTCTTTTCCAAGATGCAACGCCCCAAAGACAATTGAAGGTAGCAACCCACCTCGTCTTCGCGGAATGCTGTTGGTTCGCTACTTCCGCCGTCCTCGACGTCCATTACGAGAGCGCTGAGGTCATAGCCGTAGCCGCGGCCTCCCTCCTCCCCGATGCAGACTACCCCAAGAGCTGGCTCGGTTATCAGCTGGGTAGCATTTCAAAGGAGCTTAACCGCTTCTTCGGTCACCGCAGCTTCCTGCACTCCTTGCTCGCCTTGCTGCTCTTCACCACGGTCCTGGGCTCGCCCTTGTGGTGGATCACTGCAGGTTGGCGCCCGTAGTGGCCATCTTCGTCGGCTACGCTCCCACCTCCTCGCCGACATGATGACCCTTGGAGGGGTGCGACTCTTCCGGCCCTCCCGGGCGATAGCGGTCTTCCCCGGCCGTGATGACTACCGCGTCGTCACAGGCTCGGGCTCCGAGAAGGGCTTCGTCATCGTGGTGCTCGTCCTGGCACTCCTTTTCTACCCGCTCTCGAGGGTGGGCTTCGACGGGCTGCTCTACCGTCTCGGTGGCGCGGATCAGGTCTACGGCAGGGTCACCAGGGTCACGGACGGCGACACCATCTCCGTCGAGGTCTACGGTCAGGTCAAGCCTGTGAGGCTAATCGGAGTTGATACTCCAGAGACCGTAGCGCCAGGCCAACCCGTGGGTTGCTATGGGAAAAAGGCCTCCGCCTACACCAAACGCGAGCTGACCGGCCGGTTGATCCGGCTGGAGATCCCGCGCATAGGAGACTCCGAAGACGCTTACGGCAGGACGCTCACCTACGTCTACCTCGATGCGGACAAAGACGGCTTCTACGAGCACCTCTTCAACGAGGACCTCATCACGTTGGGCCTGGCCCGCACCACGACCTTCTCCCACGCCCACCGTCGCGAGTTCGAGCGGCTACGCGAGGATGCCGAGGCTCGTGGGGTCGGTTTGTGGAGGACCTGCCCAAGGCTACACAACGTAAGTTGAACCCGTCTCTAGCCGAGACCATGTAGAGCGAGCAATGGGTGTGCGAGCACGCAAAGCTTTCACGCTGTCATTAGACTCCTGGTATTGTCCGCCACCGGGGCGTAAGCCGAGACTCGGATCGAGGGCACTGATGCCGGAGGAGAGGAGACACCGATGACCAGCGACGCGTTCGTCGAGGAGATCAACGTGGCGTACCGGCGGCTGAGCGCCGCCGCCGAGGACGTAGCGAGGGCTGACCGCGAGCTCACCGAGCACGTCAGGAAGATCCGCCTGGACAACGCCGAGGCCATCCTGGAGGCCAAGAACGAGAGGACTGCGAGGCTCTACCTCGACGGCCTGCTCGACACAGAGGAGCATCGCCGCCTGGAGGCCGACCGAGCGAGGGCGGAGCTCGACCTCCAGCACGCAAGGCGCGAGGTCGAGCGGCTTCACCTGATCGTTCGGCTGCTGGGGACCCGAGCGGGTGGAGGGATGCAGGAATGAGTGGAAGGGAGGTAAGCAGAGGGCCAGCACCCTTATCCGAGAAGGAGGTCCAAGTCTACACCGACGGAGCGTCCACCGGCTCCCGCGGTACCGGGGGCTACGGGGCCGTTGTCATCTACTGGAACGGGAGGATCGAGGAGATCAGCGGCGGCGAGCAGGACACCACCAACCTGAGGATGGAGATAACCGCCGCATGCGTCGCGCTGGAGACAATAGACGAGGGTTATACGGTGACCGTCTACTCCGACGCCTCATACCTCGTCAACGGCATGAGAAGGGGCTGGTACAAGAAGTGGCGAGAGAACGGATGGCTCAACCATCGCAAAGAGGCGGTGGCGAACAGGGATCTGTGGGAAAGGCTCCTCCGAGCAGCGCAGCGCCATCAGGAGGTGCGGTGGAAGAAGGTCAAGGGGCACTCCAAGAGAGTAGGAGCGCACAAGAGCGGAAACGACCGGGCCGACGAGCTCGCCGTGACCGCGAAGAAAGAGGTCGACCGTGGCCGAGAAAGCGGCCGAAAAACCCTCCCCCGGTGAGCGGGAAATCCCGACACTTGCTATTCCAGGATGCGCCGTATCGTAGCTCGCACCCGCTGCCATGGTGTGGGCCGATCGATGTCCTCTGCTACCAAATCAGGGCTAGGCTTCACCCCCTCCACGAAACCCGCCGCCACTAGTTCAACCACAGCCTCTACTACGGCATGCGATTCGGGCGCCTCGTGTCTGGCCTGGTACTCCGACGTAAGATCCTGCAAAGTGTGCTCGCCGTCGAGGCGCTGCCAGACGAACCAGCCGGCGGGTGAGAGGCGATGGTTCGCATCGCGCCTGGGATCCTTGAGGGTCGTGATGGTCTCTCCGGTGAGAGTGGTGCGATGATGCACCTCTATCCCGCGCACCCGACGCGGTCGATCACGCATCCGCACGAGATCGAGCATCCGCTCGCCCGTTTGCCGGTCCTCATCGAGGACCTCCAAGAGATCTCTCTGGCGCAGCGCGAGCAGCGTGCACGGCTCGATGGCTCTGACCGTGGCGTTGCGTGGTTCGTCGGTGAGCAGGGCCGCCTCGCCGAAGAGTGAACCGGGATCGAGCGTGGCCAGAGTGCGCTCGTCGCCCTGGGCTCCCCTTGCGAGCACCTCCACACGACCGCTTCGGAGCAGGTAGCACTCTTCGCCGGCTTCGCCCTGGCGGATGATGGTCTCTCCGGCGGAGACGTCCAGGTGCTCGAGCCGGGCCGCGAGGCGCCGCAGGCGTCCGCCGTCCAGCGTGGAGAAGGGACTTGCCTGTTTGAGCAACTTCGTTACCAACAAGTCGTCCGCCAACTTCTCGATGGCAGAGCGGGCTTCGGGATGTGTGTCGAGTGCCCGGCGGAAGTTTGCCGCGCGCAGGCCAAGCAAGAGTAACGGTTCCACGGCGGTGACCGTGGCCTGCATTCTGCCTTGAAGCTCTAGCAGGGCTATCTCGCCGAACAGTTCGCCAGGCCCTAGTGTCGCCAAAGGCACAACCCCCGAAGGCCCGATCGTCGACGCCTCGGCCCGACCCTCCACGATGAAGTAGAGCCGGTCGTCCGTGTCACCTTCGACCACGACAGTATCGGAAGGCAGGAAACGCTCCTCCGTCAGGCGTGAAGCCAGCTCCTCCAATACCGGAGCGGGCAGGTGCGAGAAAGCCAGCACGCCTGCCAGTAGCTCCAGACGCCTCCCGGGTGGGACGCTCCTATCCTCCGAGCCCCGTTCGTTCACGGCGTCTACAAACCTTTCGAGCCTCCGACGTTTCTCTCTAGAGATCATTAAACAATAGCCTGCGCCCGGATCAAGCAACACCTGAGCCATTGATGCTCGCTCGGTGCTACCGCGACACCTTCTGGCCAGCTAGCGCTCACCGCCCGGTGATCGTGAAGCTCCGGCGTGCAGCTCCCCTTGTTATCATTGGCTTGTGGCAGGGGTGAACGTGAGAAACAGAAGTGGAGGTTCCTTGCGCTCCCAGCAGACTAGAATCGGTAACGAGCACGCGCTTCCCTCGTCGATCGCCAGCTCCATGCCCGTCTCGCGCATACGCGAGGTCATGGAGCTGGCCTGGCAGGATCCCCAGGCCATCCACCTCGAGGTTGGGGAGCCCGACTTTCCGACCCCTTCGCACATCGTCGAAGCTGCCCACGAGGCCGCGCAGGCCGGCCATACCCGCTACGCTCCCAACGCGGGCCTCCCCGAGCTGCGCGAAGCCCTGGCGGACAAGGTCGCCCAGCGTAACGGCTACGAGGCAAGCCCGGGGCAGGTGGTCACGCAGGGGGGCATCCAGGCGCTCTACCTGGTGCTTCGGGCCCTGCTCGAACCGGGCGACGAGGTGCTCTTGCCGGATCCCGCCTGGCCGAACTTCCGCATGATCGCTCACTTGCTCGGGGCACGCGTGCTCTCGTACCCACTTCTCGCGGAGGGAGATTTCCTACCTCGCCCCGAAGACCTCGAGCGCCTGGTGACGCCCCGGACCCGGGCGATCCTCGTAAACAGCCCTTCGAACCCGCTCGGGACGGTGCTGCCGCTCGAACTCGCCAGGACGTTGCTGAACTTCGCCCGTAGGCGGAGCCTATGGTTTATCGCCGACGACGTCTACGACGAGCTCACCTTCGACGGCGCCTTCGTCAGCGTCGGATCGGTGGCCGAGCCGGACGACCGGCTGGTTTCGGTCTACTCCTTCTCGAAGGTCTACGCGATGACCGGCTGGCGCGTGGGCTACCTGGTGGCCCCGCCCGACCTTGCCAACCTCCTTACCGGGATGCAGGAGCCGATCATCTCGTGCTTCAACACCCCCGCCCAGATGGCGGCCCTCGCCGCCCTGTCCGGACCGCAACAGGTCGTGCGAGAGATGCGCGATTCCTACAGGGAACGCCGTGATGAACTGCTCGAGATCCTCGATCGCGGAGATCTAACCTCCACCCTACCCTCGGGAGCCTTCTATGTGTGGGCCGACATCTCGGAGGCCGGCATGCCCTCGATGGAATTCGCCCGTTACCTCATCGAGCGCGAGCACGTGGCCGTAGCACCAGGAAGTGCCTTTGGAGAGCTCGGCGAAGGCTACGTGCGCCTGTCGCTCGCCTCCTCGAGGCAGGATCTGATCGAGGGGACCTCGCGCCTTGTGCGGTTCGTTGATCTGCTCAGCCAGGAACGCACCCGAGAGTAGCGTCTTACAGGGCGGCCCGGCTCGAAGCGCGGGGTAAGAATAGGGTATCCGGCGATGAGCGTTTGCGTGTTGGTGCGCTTACCTCGAAGCGAGCGGGAGACGCCCCAGCACTTCCGCTTCAAGAGACGGATACACCAGCTCCTTCGAGACGACCAACTCCTCGACCTCGGCTGTTGCGTCGGCGCTTGTGTCTTCGACTAGCGCAAGGAGCTTCTCCGGATCGGAGAGCCGACCACGATAGCGAAACAGGGTGGTATGCACAAGATCCGCCTCGTTGCGGGTCTCTGACGGCAAGCGAAGGCGTTCGCGGATCATCCCGCGGATGCGGTTCACCGGTTCGCTGGGCTGGGCGAGGGCGACCACTGCGGAGTCGGTGGCCACAACGTGTTCGTAGGTGATCCGAAAAGCCTTGCTCTCGGCCGCGATACGTCTCAGCTGCGCTATCCACTCCTCCGCGTGGCGCTCCCAGAGGGCGTCTTTGTCAACCTGATAGCTGGCATGCACGGCTAGCAGCCAGGCGAGGCTCACGTGAAGGGTCTTCTCAGGACACACCCGCAGATTGGGCTCTGCTTGCTTTATGCTCTGCTGTATTTTCCCGAGCGATGCCCTGGTAGGGGGGTCCAGTTCGATCTGGACGTTGTAAGTTCTACAAGGCCGTGCCCACAGAGGACTGACTCGTACCTCGTTGCGCGCCACCTTTTCCCGGTGCGCCTCCCGTAGTCCCATGGCTCGCTGCACATCCCACCGCGAGCGCGGCTCTATAAGATCCCAGTCTTCGGTGCGCTCCACTCGTTCGCGTCTGCTTATGTGCCTCTCCCCTCCAGCTACGGCTAAAGCGGCATCCGGCCCCTCCCGCCGGTTTTCTACATATGCGCCCTTCCCGAGCGGACAGCGCGACAGATTCTTGAATGAGAGGAAGAATGCCATACTCGGCGACCAGACAACAGTAGAGGCCCTCGCCGTTTGATCGTGCCTCGCACCTGCCGACCCGACCGCACGCTGGCGTCACCTACTTGATCAATACAAATCGTTTGGTTGAAGCGCTCCTCACAGCCATGCTACCCTCACAGCAACGCTATAATCGGCAATGCAGAGCATCTCCCAAAATCCGAATGAGGGGTTGAAGTTGAACTGTCCCAACTGCCAGACAGCCAATCCCGACGGAGCAAGGTTCTGCCTGAACTGCGGCGCCCAGCTTGAAGCCCAGGTCAGGGTCGATGGCGAACGCAAGCACGTGACGGTGCTTTTCGCAGACGTGGTCGACTCGACCGGACTTGGCGAGCGGCTCGACCCCGAGCAGGTTGCGGAGATCATGAACGGCGCGTTCGCCTTTCTCGACGCCTCGGTCACCAAGTACGGTGGGACGGTAGCGAGGTTGTTGGGCGATGCGATCATCGCCTTTTTCGGCGCACCTGTCGCGCACGAGGACGACGCGGAGCGGGCTGTGCGCGCGGGCTTGGACATCCAGGCGGCCGCACGCGAATACGCGGCACTGGTCGAGCGGGAATACGGGGTCGACTTCGAGGTACGCATCGGGATCAACACCGGGCTCGCCGTGCTCGCTGCTATGGGCGGCGAGATCAGAACGGAGTACACGGCGATGGGCGACACCACGAACGTCGCATCCCGGATGCAGGCTGCTGCTATGCCAGGCACCGTCCTGATTAGCGCAGGCACCTACAACCTCGTGAAAGAGCTCTTTGAATTCAAGCCTCGTGGGGCGACGATGGTCAAAGGCAAATCCACGCCCATCGAGACCTACGAGGTACTCACTCCAAGGGCCGTGCCAGGCAAGGTACGGGGCCTCGAAGGATTGGCCTCGCCGCTGGTAGGCCGCGACGGTGAATTCCGGTTCGTGAACGACAAGCTGGGAGAGATGCGCCAGGGGCGCGGCGCGTTCGTGGCGGTGATCGGCGAAGCGGGTCTCGGTAAGTCGCGCTTGCTGGCAGAGGTGCGCAACGCGGCGAAGTCAGGGCCACAGGTAGCGTGGTTCGAGGGGCGTTCGGTCTCCTACGAGCAGGCAGTCACCTACTATCCCTGGAGGCAGGTAATTCGCGCGGCTATCGGCGTCCAGGAAGGCGAGGCACCCGAGATCGTACGCGAGAAACTTCATCGTGATTCGGCTTGCGCCACGATGAGCGAGGACGACCCGAGGTACCTGGAGGTGGTGCTCTCCGTCGAAAGCGATACGACGCTGAGGGCGGTCGCGGGCTTGGAGGGTGACGCGCTGGTCGATCGCATCAAGGCGGCGTCCCGTGGTTACCTCCGCGCCCGTGCCGACCTGATGCCGACAGTGATCGTGCTCGACGATCTGCACTGGGCGGACACGGCGTCGCTCGAGCTACTGCTGAGCGTGGCCGGCCTTGTGGAGGACTTGCCGCTCCTGATCGTCTGCCTGCTCCGGCCCGACAAAGACGCGCCGAGCTGGTCGGCCCCAGGTAAGGCACGTAGCGAATTGGGAGACCGCTACGCCGAGATCCAGTTAGAACCGCTCGATACGGAGCACGCGCAGGAGTTGCTCGGCAACCTTCTCTACATCGAGGACTTGCCCGAGGGTGTGCGTAGATTGATCCTGAACAAGGCGGAGGGCAACCCTTTCTTCGTCGAGGAGGTCATAAGGACGCTTATCGACTCCGAGCACATCGTCAGGGATAACGGTCACTGGCGCGCGACGAGGGAGATCGCGAACGTCACCATCCCGGACACGCTATCCGGCGTGCTGAGCGCGCGCATCGACCGCCTTCCGAGCAGCACCAAACAGGTAGCCCAGACGGCCGCCGTCCTGGGACGGATCTTTGAGTACCGTACCCTGGAAACGGTCTGCGCGTACGCGCCGCTGACCGAACGCATCGAGAATGTCGAGCCTCACCTCGGCGTCCTTACCTACGAGGAACTGGTCCGCGAAAGGGCGAACGATCCTGAGCTGGAGTATATCTTCAAGCACGCCCTCACCCAGGAGGCCGCCTACGAGGCGCTGCTGATCAGACGCCGCAAGGAGCTCCACCGGCGTGCGGGCGAGGTGCTCGAAGAGCTCTTTCAGGGGCGTGAAGAGTTGGCGTCGGTGCTGGCGTATCACTTCCGGCTCGGGGAGGAGTGGCAGCGCGCCGCAGGCTACGAGATGCGGGCGGGCGAGCAGGCGCTGAAAGTCTACGCGCTGCGCGAAGCGCTCGAGCACTACGAGAACGCCTACCAGGCGTTGGCGAAGCTTCCCGACGGGTCGCCCGAGCAGCTCTGCGACGCGATCCTCGGTTGGACCTTTCCTGCACTCAAGCTCAACCCGTACCAGGAAGTGGTGGATCGGCTTGAGGAGGCGGAGGAGATCGCGCGTGATCTGGGTGATGAGTCACGCCTCGCCTGGGTATTGCACTGGATCGGCAACGCGTACGTCTCGAATGGCTTCCCAACACGCGGGATGCCGGCGTTGTTCGAGAGCCACCAGCTCGCCGAACGCCTCGGCGACGAGCGGCTGACCTTGGTGGCCACTTTCTGGATGACGGCCAGCATGATCGATCGAGATCCACACGGAGGATTGGAGCAACTGGAGTACGTGCTCGAGGCTTCCCGCAAGTACCACAATCGCGAGCTCGAAGCTCACGCCTTGGCCAAGAAGGCGATGGCCCACGCTCGGCTGGGGGAGTTCGCGGAGGCGCAGGACGCCCTGAAGCGCGCTCAGGAGGTTACGCGCACTACCGAATCGGTGATGAACGGCGCCGACGTAGCAATCATGTCGTCGCAGGCCTTTTTCGATATGGGCGACGTGCGGCGCGGGTTGGAATACAGCAGGCAGGGTACGGAGCAGGCCATGTCAGGTTATGGCCTAGAATGCGCCATGTATGGCCACTACTGCTCGGGGCTCGGTAATCTGCACTCACGCAACCTGAACGAAGCGCAGCAGGAGTTCGAGTCCGCCCTCGAGCTACTCCCGGACTTCGTCCCGGAATTACAGGGTAGACAACAGGTGGCGAACGAGGTGCGCGCCGGGCTCGCTATATCCCAGTTCTTCAGGGGACGCACCGAGGCGATCGACGACATTAAGCGCACCCTGGCGAATGCCGAGGCGGTCGGTGATGAGTATACCGGCGCATTCATAGCGCAAGCTCTCAGTGAAGCATATACGCAGATGGGCGATTTCGAGCTTGCGAAGCAGTACCTGGACACCGCTCTCGATTACTATCGCCGCAACGGCATGCGACCGTACCTGGCGCGAGCTCTGCAACTATTAGGCGACTGGTACGAACATCAGGGTCGCGGTGCAGAGGCAGAACTGGCGCGTACAGAGGCCTACCAGCTGATGGCAGAACTTTCTCTACCACCGGTTCGCCTACTCAGTAGCTCACGCTTCGATCCCGATGAGCCTCAGCCTTCCGGGCCCGCCGATAATCTCTGAGTAGAAAGGAAGCACCCGCACGAACTGCTCAATAGGCCAGAGGGCCTCTCCGCCATCTTCCCACACACCGGCCGCACCCTTACTCTAGCCGCGTTGCTGCACGGTTGCCGCACAATGGCTCCGGGGCGTGTCGGGGACCTGCTCTTTCTTTCCACGTCTTACCTGCACAATGAAGATTGTACAAGTGGGCGATGCCCTATCGAACCAGCGACCTCATCGCCACACAAGTTTTGGCTCACGCCACCCGCGAGGTACTAAACCCTAACGGAGCTGTTATCTCCGACCCACACCGACAATATCCTGCGAACCTGGCTCCAGGATGTGGTCCGGTTGGTGTGCAAGCTATAATTGGCTCCGAGGAACAGTATTCATGGTGATCCGGCAAAAGTGCATGGAGCGGGTTCGGGTACGTCGGTCGGTTGATGAGACTGGAGGTGGGGCCTCCTCGGGGCGCGCTGCCGGTCGAGGCACTCTACTGGACCGGTTGGAGTGACCGTGGTAGATGCCACCGAGGAGCTCGGAAGGGGACGGGAGTCGTACGCCAGGCGAGCGTGGATGGACGCCTACAGGTCGCTCTCACTCGCCGATCAAGCGGCCCCACTGAGAGCAGGGGACCTCGAGCTGCTGGCAACGTCGTCCTTCATGATCGGCCACTATGACGATTTCGTAGGCTGCTTGGAGCGTGCCCATCAAGCGTACCTGGACGCCGGCGAAGCCATGCGCGCGGTGCGCTGCGCGTTTTGGGTGGGCATGAATCTGGCGCTCCGAGGAGAGATGAGCCGTGCGACCGGATGGCTCGGCCGCGCCCAGCGGCTGGTCGAACGCGAGGAGGGAGATTGCGTCGAGCGAGGCTATCTGCTGATGCCCGTAATGTTGCGGCATGAGGACATCGGTGACTGGGAGGCCGCGTATGCCGTCGCAGTCAGCGCTGCCGAGATCGGCGAGCGCTTCGGCGATCCAGATCTGCTAGCCCTCGCCGTACACGAGCAAGGCCTCATTCTGGTCAACCAGGGGCGGGTTGAGGAAGGCCTCGGGCTGGTGGACGAGGCCATGATCGCAGTCACCACGGGTGAGCTATCGCCCATCGTCACCGGAATCGTCTATTGCAGTGCGATCTCGGGCTGTCAGGAGGTATATGCGCTGCGCCGCGCCCAGGAATGGACCGCTGCCCTGACGCAGTGGTGTGAGGAGCAGCCCGACATGGTGTCCTTCAGCGGCCAGTGCCTGGTGCACCGTGCCGAGATCACGGAACTACACGGTGAGTGGCGCGACGCGCTGGAAGAGGCACGACGGGCTCGCCAGCGTTGCGAGCAGGCGAAGAATCGGTCGGCCGCCGCCCAGGCCTTCTACCTGCAAGGGGAGGTCCATCGCCTGCGGGGGGAGTTCGCTGCGGCCGAGGAGGCGTACAGGGACGCGAGCCGGTATGGGTGGGAACCGCAGCCGGGTCTGGCTCTGTTGCGGCTTGCCCAGGGGAACGACGACGCGGCGGCCGCGGCGATTCGCCGGGTGGTTGGCGAGACCACCCGGCCGCTGAAGCGTGCGAGACTGCTGCCCGCTTGCGTCGAGATTATGCTTGCCACAGGCGATGTCGAGGAGGCACGCATCGCCTGCCGCGAGCTTGAGGAGATCTCCGCGTGCTATGAGAGCGGCATGCTGGGTGCGATGGTTGCGCACGCCGAGGGAGCGATCGACCTGACCGAAGGCGACGCAAGGGCTGCTCTGCTCCCGCTGCGCCGCGCTTGGCAGATATGGCAGGAACTGGAGGTGCCGTATGAGGTCGCACGCGTGCGTACTCTCCTTGGGTTGGCCTGCCGCGCCCTTGGTGACGACGACACGGCAACGTTGGAGCTGGACGCGGCCCGAGATGTCTTTGCACAGCTGGGGGCGGCGCCGGACCTCGCCCGTATCGACTCGCTCGCCCGGCGCGCACCTTCTATCGAGGTTCATGGGTTGACGGCGCGTGAGCTGCAAGTCTTGCGCCTGGTCGCCGCAGGCGAGACCAACAGGGCCATCGCATCCGAGCTGGTCCTCAGCGAGAGGACGGTGGACCGGCACGTGAGCAACATCTTTAGCAAACTGGACGTATCATCGCGCGCCGCGGCCACAGCCTACGCGTACAAGCACCAGCTCGTCTGAACATTCGGCTCGCCTGAGCACGCTAATGGGTAGAACTACCCACGCCGCCTTGTGGCGGAAGTTGGGTAGTTCCTCCGATGCGCCGCCCCCTCCTCTGCTCGTATCGTATGCATAACACGTGGACACGGGTGAAAGGACGGAAATGACGTTCACGCTAAAGACAGCTAACCCCACCGTTCTCATTCCGGAGATGACCTTGCAGGAGGGCATTCGCATCCTGTCTCGCCTGGTCGGCGATCACGGCTTTCTGGACTCGCACGTCTTGCCCCATTTAGAGGAAGTAGCAAGGGCCGAGGACTGGTACGTTGCCTATCGTCGAGACGACAATCCCCATTCGCTACAGGTCTTCGTCTGGCCTCCGGGTACAGCGACCATGATCCACGACCATTCCTCCTGGGGAGCCTTTTGTTGCGTGGTGGGATCCGTTTTCGAACAGCGTTACGAGCGTGCCGACGATGGCTCCCTGCCGGACTATGCTCGCTTGAAGGAGCTCTGGCGGCTCGAATGGAGCAGGGAAGATGGGATCTCAACCGTGCTACCGTGTGAGAGGGGCATTCACCGGGTGGGTAACCCCACCGAAGCGCCAGCCATCTCGGTGCACCTTTACGGTCCCCGGCTTGGGGAGATTGACGGCCGGGACTACGACCCTTCCCAGAACTACGTCTGCGACCGACGGAGGATCTATGAGCTCAGAGGTGCGTGATCAGGCCGGAGAGGCATTCGACAGAGGCGACATAGAGACCCTGAGGGGCGTCCTTATCACGCCGGACGGTGTTCTGTGGAGAAGCGGTGCGGTGATCCCGGCCGCATCCGCGCTTGGCGAGGATCTGGGTGTCCTCACCCATCACCGAATCTTCGCGTGTCTCTCGGGGAATTGCGGATTGCAGGAGATTACACCGAGAAGAAAAGGGTCAGCAAGGAGGAGAAGATGAACGGACAGAGTCGAGTTGAGGAGCGCAACCGACCGACCGTCGCCGGCGCAGAGAACTTCGAGACCGTGATCATAGGTGGTGGCCAGGCAGGCCTCTCGGTCGGCTACCACCTGAAGAAGCGGGGTCGTCCTTTCGTGATCCTGGACGCCAACGAGCGAATTGGGGACGCCTGGCGAAAGCGCTGGGATTCGCTTCGCCTGTTCACGCCTGCCCGATACGATGGGTTAGCAGGCATGCGCTTTCCCGGGCCGGGCGTGTCGTTTCCCGCGAAGGACGAGATGGCCGACTATCTCGAGTCCTACGCGGCCCGATTCGATCTGCCCGTTCGAACCGGCGTAAAGGTGGATGAACTCTCCAGGGAGGGGGATCGGTACGTCCTGAGATCTGGAGGCCGGCGTTTCGAAGCTGAGCGGGTGGTAGTCGCGACGGGTGCCAACCAGGTCCCGAAGATCCCTGCCTTCGCTGACGAGCTCGATTCAAGCATCGTGCAACTGCATTCGGGCCTGTATCGCCGTCCCTCTCAGCTTGAGGAAGGTGCTGTTCTGGTGGTGGGTGTAGGCAACTCTGGAGCGGAGATCGCGTTCGAGGTGTCCCGCACGCATCCTACATACCTGTCGGGCAAGCCCAAGGGACAGATACCCATCCCTCACGGACCTGCCGCGGCGAGGTTCTTCTTCCCCGTGCTACGGTTCGTCGGCCACCACGTGCTGACATTGAAGACGCCTATCGGCAGGAAGGTACACTCCCGGTTCATCTCCTCCCACAGCGCACCACTCATCCGCGTCAAGCTAAAGGACCTCGCCGCTGCCGGGGTCAAGCAGGTGCCGAGGACCGTTGGCATGGAAGGTGGCCGACCAACGCTCGAGGACGGACGCGTCCTTGATGTGTCGAACGTGATCTGGTGCACGGGTTTCCGGGAGGAGTTCTCCTGGATCGATCTCCCCATCTTCGGCGAGGACGGACGTCCCTTGCACGAGCGCGGCGTCGTGGTCGGAGAGCCTGGTCTGTACTTCGTGGGAATGCTCTTCCAGTACGCAGTGTCGTCCGACGTCCTGCCAGGCGTCGGGAGGGACGCGGAGTACATCGCAATGCACATCGCTTCGCGACCATCGAAGGGCCGACCTACTGTGCAAGCACCGGTCGGGGCACGCCGGCCTGAGGCATCCGCCCACGCGCGGAACGGAGGCGCTCATGAACGTTCGAGGCGCTCGGTGCAGAGGGAGGAGAAAGTCTCGAAAGCGACTTGATCGGCTCGATCGATCTCAGGGCAATACGACGGTACCACCAGCGTCTTCAGAGCGGTTGTATAAGGTGGCGACCAGAGAACAAACCACGACGAACAGTGATCTTCTGAGGCCAGACAAAATGTTCTCCTCGTGGAGGTGGAGCAACGTCCCGCTTCCCGAGCCTCACTTGGCCGGAATCCTCACCTGCGTTGTGCTGCATCTCACTCACCCATGGAGACTCGCTGGAAGCGGGTGGCTGTATCGTAGTGCTGGATGGCCACTTGTCGGGACTGGAGTCGCGATCTCCGCATCGGCGGTGCGAGCCGCCTCGGAGGTCGATCTGGAGCGAACCTCCACGCTCATATCAAGTGGGCCTTACGCCATCAGCCGCAACCCGATGTATGTTGGTTGGACCTTACTATATCTCGGAGCTGCGCTTATCACTCGGAACGCGTGGATGATCGCATCACTTCCGGCTGTAGCAGGATTCATTCACCGGGACGTTCTGCGAGAAGAGCACACGTTGGAGGGAGCTTTCGGAGAAGACTACGCTCGGTACCGGAAGCTGGTTCGACGATATACTTGACGGCTGGTGCCGAACGGCAGGGTGCCGGCGTACTCCGTCAAAGTTTGCTCCCTGACAGCACCATCTAGAGGTCCTAATTAGAGTGATCCCGCGTGTGAGGTTCATATGGCTGCAGGTCCTCCGGTGCTTGAGGTGGACCGGCGCTCGATCTCCTTGCGGACTGCAGGGACTACCTCCGTGCCGAACAGCTCGATGGCGCGCATCACCTTGTCTTGCGCCATAGTGCCGACGCTGATCTGCGCCATAAAGCGCTGATGGCCGAAGAGCTCGTGCTCGTAGAGGATCTTCTCCACGATCTCCTCGGGGCTGCCGACGAGAAGCGCCCCGCGCGGCGAGCGGCCCATCTCGAACTGGCTGCGACCCATTGGAGACCAGCCGCGCTCGCGGCCTATCCGGTTCATCATCGCGGCGTAGGTGGGGAAGTACTCGGCGCCCGCTTGCTGGGAGGTCTCCGCCACGTAGGTGTGGGAGTTGATGCTGACAGGGAGAAGGGTCGGGTCGTGGCCGGCTTCTCTCGCAGCCCCGCGGTAGAGCCGGGCTAGTGGCGTGAAGTGCTCGGGCTGGCCGCCGATGATCGCGATCGCCAGCGGCAGGCCGAGTAGCGCGGCCCGCACGACCGACTGCGGCGTTCCCCCGACGGCGATCCAGACCGGCAGCGGGTCCTGGATGGGTCGCGGGTAGACCCCGGCGTCTACGAGCGGCGCGCGGTGATTACCCGACCACGTGACGTGCTCGGACTCGCGCAGCTTCAGCAGCAGCTCGAGCTTCTCGGAGAACAGCTCATCGTAGTCGCCCAGATCGTAGCCGAACAGCGGAAACGACTCGATGAACGAGCCGCGACCGGCCATGATCTCCGCGCGCCCGTCCGAGATGAGATCGAGCGTGGCGAAGGCCTGGAAGACGCGCACGGGGTCGTCGGAGCTCAATACCGTGACCGTGCTCGTCAGGCGGATGTCTTTCGTGCGGGCTGCGGCGGCCGCCAACGCGACGGCCGGCGATGAGACGGCGTAGTCGGGACGGTGGTGCTCGCCAACGCCGAAGACGTCGAGCCCGAGCTGATCCGCCAGCTCGATCTCCTCGAGGAGGTTGTGCAGCCGCCGTGCCGGGTCGATCTCGGGACCGACGTCGGCGAAGGTGTAGAGGCCGAATTCCATCGTTAGTTCCTTTCGGGTCGAGGCTGTGGTGAGCGGATATCTACCTCGACAAAGCCCCAAGATTAGAGCGACAGCTAAACCGCGCGGGTCGCCTTCCCGCAGATCGCACGCCGATTGTGTTCTCAAACCCGCGAAGAGGTAGGGGATCCTCTGCGGTAGTGAGGTGGCTACGCCCGTTCTTCAAAGAGCTCGTCCGTTTTCGCTGCCAATATAAAGTCGTTTCGGTGCAGACCATCGATCTTGTGTGTCCACCAGGTGACCTTTACCCTGCCCCACTCGGTCAACAGCGCAGGGTGGTGCCCCTCCTCCTCGGCCTGCTCGCCTACTCTGTCGGTGAAAGCCAGCGCTTGGGCAAAGTTACTGAATTTGAACACGCGCTCCAGGCGTTTGATGCCTTCCCGCTGGACTACTTGCCACTCGGGGACCTGCGGGAGCAGCTCCGCGATTTCGGCGTCGGTTAGCTTAGGTTCGTCGCCCCGGCAGGCGGTGCATCTCATCTCAGACAGCTCGCTCACGTTTTCCTCCTAACTATGAGCTCTCCCACACACCGGTTGCACCCTTACTCTAGCCGCGTTGCCGCACAATGGCTCTGTGGCGTGCCGGAGACCTTCTCTTGCCTCTTGCGTTTTACCTGCAAAACGTGGTATCTCGAGAGTGGGCGATGCCCTATCGAACCAGCGACCTCTGCCGTGTGAAGGCAAAACCATACTATCATGGTTGTTCGCTGGTGTTCAGAAATACCTGCAAATATGCATATTCCTTAGTGTCACACTTCGTGCTTGTTCGCTGATGTTCGTGTGCGTTGGTGTACTACTGGTGTAAATGAGCGCGACACAGCACCAGTGCTTCATAATCTCGTGCCTGCGCACTATGACCTTCAGAGCGAAGAAGACGGCGTAATCTGGTCTCGGACCGAGTTCGAGTTCCTTGCCGCACAAGGCTCCGAACGAATGATGCCTCGGGTGCTCTGCTATATTTGCCCCTCCGGCAATATGAGCGCGGCGAGGAGCTTTCCGAATGCACACCAACCCTTTCGCCATCGAGGCGGCCCAGTACGCCCACTTACGCCCCACATATCCTGAGAGGTTGTTCACCTTCTTGTCGACGACCGTGGATTCATGCAATGTGGCCTGGGATTGCGCGACGGGCAATGGCCAAGCGGCGACGCATTTGGCTAGGTACTTCGGTAGTGTCATTGCCACCGACGAGAGTGCGGAGATGATCGCCCAAGCCCCCCGCGATCCGAGGATCGAATACCGGGTCGCTGAGGCAGAGGATTCGGGCATCGTGGCCCACTCTGTCGACTTGGTGACGGTAGCTTCTGCTATCCACTGGTTCGACCTGAATAAGTTCTACACAGAGGTTCGCCGCGTCGTGAAGCCAGGAGGTGTTATAGCGGCCTGGACCTACTACACCCCAGTCTTTGACAGCGCCATCGACGCCATCATCCAGCGACTGGTACACGAGGTTCTCGCCGACTATTGGGACGAGCGCCTGCACTACGTCGTCGACGAGTTCCACAGCCTGCCCTTCCCGTACGAGCCGATCGACGCGCCACAGTTTCGGACGGACATGACGTGGAGCATGGAGGACCTCCTCGGCTATTTCGAGACGTGGTCTTCTTCGGTGAAGTACCGCGAGGCGACAGGTGCCCACCCGACGGACCTGATAAAGGGAGAGTTGGCCCGCGTATGGGTAGACCCCGAACAGAAGCGGGATCTGCACTTCCCGCTGTACATGCGCATTGGACGAGTATAGGTGGCATCCGGCCTAGAGTCTCATACGACCACTTCAGCATGTCGTTTCCACCTGTCTGGCGTCCTGCCCACGAAGCTGGTATCCGTTGTTTCGGGGTAGTAGGACCCCTTCCAACCAGGGACATTTCCTACCCCTATTTCGCCTGTAAGTCAATTGGATGGAGAGGCTCCACGTTGGACGCTAAGTTCACACGACGCCGGTTTCTCGCAGCGGCAAGCGCCTGCGCTGCCTACCTCACGCTGATAAACCTGGTGGCCTGCGGGCTGCCTGAGCGCACCTAAGGTTGCACGCTTGCGCACCCCAAAGGCCGGGGTTTTGCAGAGCCCAGTGGTTTCGCCCTTGCCGGACGTTTCATCCGCGCCTCATGATGATGTGTGGGTCCTCCGCTCGCGCCCCGACCTCAGCCGCCCGACCGTCGAGGTGAAGTCACCTCGCTCCTAACTTGAAGTCTGTAGAGAGCCACTAACTGTGTTCGTTCGCCATGGCCATAACCTTGCAGACCGTCCGCCAGTTCCGACCTGTTGTAGCGACGCCGAGCACCTTTTCAGTGTTCGCAGCGAGCTTAGATCTCCCTATCCCCTCAGGCGCATGAAGATAGAAAACTCCATCCTTGAGAGCAAATTGCTCGTCATCACTCTTGATGCTTTCAAGGACGCCTAGATCAGGATTGTTCGGTTCTGAAGCTAGAAAGTATAGATGCAGAGTCTTGGGTTCGGATTCGGCTTCGGGAAACGGGTTCGATCTAATCGCCCTTTCTATTTCCGCTAGCTCAAGCACGAACACTTCTGGTTCGAAACCGTGGTTTTCGTTGATCGCGACCCTAATCTCGCTCGAAAGCTGCGAGGTATTCTTTTCCGCGTGTTCGAACACCGCATTACCGCTTTGGATGTAGGTCCTGACGTTCTTCGAACCCATATTCCCGAGCAGTGCCACAAGGTCCTTCATCGGCAGAACGTTGTTCCCACCGACGTTTATGCCTCTAAAAAGTGCAATGTAAGTCTTCATCGGATCACCATACCGCTAACACCTTCTTCCACAGACACGCGACACCCTGTGACCAATGAGCAGCAACAACTGAACACGACCTCCTCTTCCCTCACACGGATGCTCCTGCCAATAGAAGTTCTCCTGAAGTACCACTCGAAGAGGTGAGCTTCCACTGCCTGATTGGACCGGAACCACAGCCTGCGAAGGGACTCCTTCATCTGTGCTCCCTTTGACGTTGACCCACACGGCCTCACTGTTTACCATGCTGGACTATACGACATCCATAATCTTCTAGGACGAGTCTTTGGAGGCAGGATTTTGTATTGACGATACTAATGGGTCAATATCAGTGCAAGGCTGCTGCAGGGCGCTTTGCCCGTCAACTTTACCTGCGGGCATCGAGGCGCTCTTCCTCCGTATTTCAGTACACGGCTACACCTGTACAAGTGTCAGCTTCTCGAATTGGTAGTATGTCGGCTGCCACTGTGTAGAATCCGGCTGTTACGTCTCCTTCTTTGAAAGAGCATCATGATGGCACAACCGATCCGCGTCGCTGTCGTAGGCTGTGGTTGGGCTGGCGCGCGCCACGTCGATGCTTACGAGCGGTGCGGAGCAACGGTGGAATTGGTGGTGGACCAGGACCTCGGGCGGGCGGAGACGCTGGCGACGTCGCGGCAGCGGACACGCGTGGCCACCGATTATCAGGAGGTGCTAAGCGACCCCGATGTTGGTGCGATCAGCATCTGTCTGTCACACAGCCTCCATGCCCAAGTCGCCGTGGATGCCGCCACAAAGGGCAAGCACGTCCTGTGCGAGAAGCCGCTCGCGACCTCGCTGGAGGAGGCGGATCGTATGATCGAGGCGGCCGAACAGAATCACACTGACACAAAGTATGGTCTACTGCTCCCTGCCAGTACGCAAGCCCTATGCTACCTTTACATCGCGTATCAGGGCAACATAACACAAGCTGATGCTCAAGGTAGGTATAGAGGTGCAGGCCACCACGGATCTTTACAAGCTACTCGGGCTACCGAGAGAAGCTAGTCAAGGCGACATCCGAAAGGCGCATCGGGAGCTGGTCCGTAAACATCACCCTGATGCTAAACCTGGCGACCGCTCTAGCGAGGAACGCTTCAAAGAGATTCAGCGAGCATATGAGGTTCTTTCGGATCCTGACAAGAGGCGCGAGTACGATAAGAAGCTTCGCGCGTCTTCCAGAGGGAGTTCTAGCAGGCCACGCACGTCGGCTGGTAGAAGAACCGAAGGAGAGAGTGCGGCGACTCCTCCTAAAGACCTCTCTGACCTCTTAAGTAAGGTGAGCGATCTCTCTAGCAATCGCTCCGGCGCGTCCACAGGAGGCAAATTGCAGTTAGGTGGCGAGGAGCTAGCTCGCCTCGCCAAATTGCTGGGTGTGGATATATCTCGCGTCTCGGAACTCTTGGGGAAAGACATTGGCCGCCTCTCGAAACTTGTAGGCGAGAACATAGAGATGAACACCAAAGTCGATCCTGGTGACGCTCGATCGGGTAGGTTCTCGACTGCGGACGAGAAGGCGTCGGGCAGTGAACAGTCTGTGAGGAACAAGGAGCCACGAGCAAGGAGAGCGAGGGGACCAAAGGCGCAGGGGAAAGAGAAACGAGTAAAGGGTCCGAAAGCGCAGCGGAAAAGGAAGTACCGTTAACCCAAGACGTCATTTCTATAACGTCTTGCATGTTCGTGGTGAGCCCATCGCGCTCTCCTGTGTCGACCTCGGCCTGGTAGACCCACTTGCGAAGCTTCTCGGCGGAGACGTTCAGATCTCGGGCTATCTTCGCCACGGTATACTTCTCCTCTGAGGAGTGGTCGAATCGGATGGCCCCTTCCTTGAACTCAGGCGAGTAGAATCTGCCAACGGGACAGGTACGGTGCGAGGACGTGCTGAGTATGATCGCCGAGCAGTTCGTTTAGATGGCCAATTGCGGCGAAAACCTTCCTATATAGCCGCGTTGGTGTACTACTAGTGCAGGAAAGACCGGATGCGAGCTCCGGCCTCCGCTTTACCCTTATGTTTCACCTGCAAACGCTGCTTTTTCCTAAGTGGGCGATGCTGGGATTGAACCAGCGACCTCTGCCGGGTGAAGTCAGGACCTTTAGTTCGCACTTGTTCGCTATTGTTCAAAGAACCTACAAATTCGCATGTTCACCTCTAGAAGCATTCATGGTGTTCGTCGTTGTTCGTGTGGGTTGGTGTACTACTAGTGTAGATAATTATCAGCACAACACCAAGGTTTGTACTTTTATGTAGGATCTGCAGGCCCGTACACGTGCCAAGCAGAATTCAAATCTGCGACCGGTGGACTACGGCGTGATGGCCGTTCCCGGCGTAAGGTGGGCGGTGGAGATCGCCAGGGTGGGCAAGATGACCCAAGAAGGGTCGGATGAGGGCAGCCCCCTCGAAGCCGAGATGGTCCCACACGTAGAAGGCCTCCGAGCCAGCGTCCTCCGCAGCTTGCGCCAGGCGGACGGCCACGCGTGGGTCAGAGTACTCCTTCAGGTTGGCTATCACAACGCCGTAGCGCATCCGACATACTCCTCAGAACCACTTCTTCAACGCTGTCTTACGCCTCGTTAGAGCCCTTGCAAGATGTGGTTGAGCTTCTCGCGCTTCGCCTTGAGGTAGCGTTCGTTGTGGCCGTTGCGCTCAACCTCAATTGGGACACGCTCCAAGATCTCGAGCCCGAATCCCCTAAGCCCTGCCACCTTGGTGATGTTGTTGGTCAAAAGCCGGATGCGCTGCAGGCCCAGTTCTCTTAGTATCTGGGCTCCAATCCCGTAGTCTCTGAGGTCAGGGGCGAGCCCAAGGCGCTGGTTCGCCTCGACGGTGTCGAGCCCCTCCTTATCCTGGAGGTGGTAGGCCTTCGTCTTGTTGAGGAGCCCGATACCTCGGCCTTCCTGCTGCATGTAGACGATGACTCCCTCGCCCTCGGCAGCGACGCGCTCCATCGCTGCCTTGAGCTGTTCACCGCAGTCACAGCGCAAGGAGTACAGCGCGTCGCCCGTCAGGCACGCCGAGTGCACCCTAACGAGGACGTCGTCCTTGCCCTCGGGCTCTCCCATGAGCAGCGCCAGGTGGGTGAGATTGTCTATCTCGTTCTCGTAGGCCCTGAGCCTGAACTCACCGAACGACGTTGGCAGCCGTGTCTCGACAGCGCACTTTACCTGCGTCACGTGAGCTCTGGCTTGCTCTCTTGCCTTAATTAGCTTCCCTCAGACGCATGCTCGGAGGACGAACCTGAAGCGTTAGGGTTCGCCCCTTCCGCCACCCCTATGCCCATCCGGAAGACCAGCTCGCCCCCGAGGTAGCCCCCGAGCGAAGCGAGACTCACCCCCAAGAAGGAGAGGAC
>Ga0126307_10000599_pt1 | contig 23212 bp, 27 predicted proteins | sample Plot28_FD_89955 | JGI IMG/M metagenome (GOLD analysis project Ga0126307, IMG submission 89955) | Serpentine soil microbial communities from UC McLaughlin Reserve, CA, USA - Plot28 | ecosystem: Environmental > Terrestrial > Soil > Grasslands | place: USA: UC McLaughlin Reserve, Lake County... | reverse complement strand
TCGGCGCGCACCTTGGCGAACGCTGCCTCAAGTCCCTTCTGGGCCGGCTCGCGCTGCTCGTCGGGGAGCCCGGCGATCATCGCCTCGAGCCCGGACTTGAGCTTCTCGAAGATCCGGGGCACGGCGAAGAACCAGGACGGGCGGACCTTCGGTAGGAACTCGGCGATCTTCCGTGGATCGGCGCAGACGGTGACCGACAGCCCCTTCGTGACGGGGAGGTAGTAGTGCGCGTTCCGCTCGGCGACGTGAGCGGCCGGCAGCCAGGAGATCACCCTTCCTCCCTGCGGGAACTCGATGATCTCGTCGGCCGTCGCGACGGCGAAGAGCAGATTGCGATGCGTGAGCTGGACGCCCTTGGGTGGCCCGGTGGTGCCCGAGGTGTAGATCAGGGTGAGGAGGTCGTCGGGCTCCAGGGCCTGGACGCTCTCCGCCGGGTCGAAGTCCGGCGCCATCGCCATCACTTCGTCGAGAGTGTGATCGCCGCCCTCGCCGTCGACCACGATCAGGTGCTCCAGGCCGGGCAGGTCATCTCTCGCTTGATTGAAGTTGTCCAGGAAGGCCTTCTCGACGATTGCGATTCGGCTCTTGGCGTCGGAGACGAGATACTGGATCTGTTCGGGGGTGTAGGTCTGGTAGATCGAGAAGGGAACCCCTCCCAGGGAGACGGCGGCGAGGTCGCAGGGGATGAACTCCCAGCGGTTGCCGAGCATCAGCGCGACCGTGCCGCCCTTCTCGAGGCCGAGCTCGGAGAGCCCGCCGGCGATCCTGTGGACGGTGTCGCGGAGCTCGTTCCAGGAGAGCTCGACGTCGCGCGCCTCGTCCTTGATCGCCATGTCGTCTCCGAGGCGGTCGACCGTGGCGTAGAAGGCTTCGATCAGATTCCGCGCGGGCAGCTCGGGTGCCGCGCCTCCACTCGCGTAGCGCTCTGAAGTCGTGACCTCCACGGGCAGCTCCCCTCTCCTCGGTAGAACTTGAGGAAACGCTACACCAGGAGGATCTGATGCCGGTTAGACAAGCGCAAGCGGAGTGGCACGGCAGTTTCGCCAGCGGCGACGGGAAGATGTCGTTCGGAAGCGGCGCCTTCGAGGGTTCCTATTCAGCGGCATCACGCTTCGAGGAGGGCGAGGGGACCAATCCGGAGGAGCTGATCGCCGCCGCCCATGCGGGTTGCTTCTCGATGGCGTTCGCTCTCGCCCTGAGCGAGGCCGGGCATGAGCCGGACTCCGTCGAGACGACGGCCGAGGTCCACATCGACAAGGATGACGGCGGCTTCTCGATTACCCGCAGCAACCTCACCACCGAGGTCAAGGTGGAGGGGCTCGGCGAGGAGGAGTTCCAGAAGCTCGCCGACGAGGCCAAGCAGGGCTGCCCGGTCTCGCGGGCGCTCGGCGCGATCGAGATCGGGCTGGACGCGAAGCTCGCCTAGCTCCGCATCTCGATTTCGGCCAGCGGCGGGGTGCGGAGATCCGGCGCGTCCTGGTGACCTCGATCTCCTCGACGAGGTTTTCCGGGATCAGAACCACGTTCAGGGCCGGAGCGGCGACCGACGGAACGACGAGGGCCTCGATCCCGGCCTCGACGGCGGCCTTGCCGATTCGCTGGGTCTGTCGTACGGGTGTCAACGCCGTGAAGGGAGTCTCGACGCCGAGGCCCCGGAGAATGTCGTCATCCAGCAACTCAATGAACTCGGCCGTGAGCGTCATCTCGACAAGCGTCAGTGGGTAACGGGCCACCTCCGGCTCACCCTGGAGCTCCGCCGTGCGCTGTGTCTCGGCACGCGAGGTCGTGGGATCGAGGCTCGCATAGAGAACGCCGATGCCGGGCGGATTCCAGCGCCCGCCGGCGGTCCGGGCCCCCACGGTGGAGAGCGGGTCATACCCCTGCCGAACAGCACGCCACAAGGCGAGCTTCGATTTGGTGCGATCGAGCGGCGCGAGGCGCCGCCGAAGGTCGCTAGAGGTAGACACCCTCGCCGATGGCGATCAGGAGTGCGAGCACCTCTCTGGTCCGCCCCTCCACGATCAGATCGGCAGCCGAGCGAAAGTCGAGCTCGGGATTGGGGCGCTCTATCCAGGAGCTCACGTGCCCGCCGGGAAAGGTCTTCGCGTATTCGTCGAGCACCGCCGAGATGTCGGCCAGCTGCTTGCGGACCGCCCCGCGTGGCTCGGTCTGACCGGCGAGCCAGCGACGGGCCGTGCGCTCCGACCTCCCGGTCAAGCGTGCGAGCTGATCCGGCGGGATCCCGGCATCGACGATCGACTCGAGTTCCTTGGGTGGTGCTAACACCGTCATGGGTTCAGCCTAGCACTCAGATGTCCGAGAAATGACGACAGAACTGTGACAGAAGTGCGCCCGCTCTCGCGCGGACCAAGCCCCACCTAGCGCGGATTCAGGGCGTCGTCTCCCAAGCGGCCGAGGTCGTTCGAGAGGCCGACCACGAACAGCATGAGGATCAGCAGGAAGCCGATTGCGCTGGCGCGCTCGATCACGCTGAACGGCACCCGCTCGCCGCGGAGCTTCTCCACCAGGCTCCAGAAAATGTGACCTCCGTCCAGCGGCAGGAACGGGAAGAGGTTGATCACCCCGAGCGAGAGGCTGATCAGGGCGAGGATGAAGAGCGCTTCCTGAGTGCCGAACCCGATCGCCTCGTTCAGCGCTCGCGAGCTGCCCACCGGGCCCGAGAGCTGCTCGCGCTGCTCGGGCAGGAAGATCCGGGCGATCGCCGAGACAGTCTTTGAGGTGATCAGCCACATCGTGTCCGCGGAGTAGTCGGCCGCCTGCGCGGGGGTGTTGATCGGCGTGACGTCGGTCGGCTCGAAGCGAACCCCCAGCAGCACCTGCTCGGCGGCGGGGTCGTACCGTGGGCTGATCTGGAGCGGCACCCGCTGGCCGTTCCTGTCGACGACGATCGACACGGGCTGCGCCGCCTGGCAGCCGTCGGTCTGCTGACCGGCGCACTCGTGGGAGCCGATCAGCTCGCGGTAGCGGTCGGCGCGCGTTGTGCCGTTGACGTCGTCGAGCGCTTGCCCGTCTATTGAGATCACCTTGTCGCCGGCCCGGAGCTGGCCCTTCGCGGCTGAGTCGCTGGTCACCTCGGCGATCCTCAGACCCGGTCCGGTGATCTCGTTGAGGCTGAAGGCGAGAACGAACAGGATCAGGAAGGCGAGCACGACGTTCACCGCGGGACCGGCGGCGATCACAGCGACGCGCTTCCAGACGGGCTGGTTGTAGTAGGCCCGCTTCAGCACCTCCGGGGGCAGTTGCTCACGCTCTCCTGGGTCCTGTCCTGCAGACTCGACCCGCTCCAGGAGTCCCTCCGGGGTGTCCCGGCCGGCCTTTGCCTCTGGGTCCCCCTCCGGAGCCGCCCGCGGCTCGAGCTCCTCGGGGTTCATCCCGGTGATCTTCACGAAGCCGCCCAAGGGGATCATCCCGATCCCGTACTCGGTCTCCCCCCTCTTCACGCTGACCAGCTTCGGCGGGAAGAAGAGGAAGAAGCGCTCCACCCGCATGCCGGTCCGCTTCGCGACGATGAAGTGCCCGAACTCGTGCAGGATGATCAGCGCCGAGAAGCCGACGACGACGAGGACCCAGCTCACGCTACGGCCAGGCCCTCGATCAACCCGCGGGCGTGCTCGCGCGCCGCCGAATCGGCGGCAAACAGGTCCTCGAAATCGCGGACGGGTGCGCCCGGGATGGCCTCGAGGGTGCGGTCGATCACCTCGGGGATGCCTGTGAAGGGGATGCGGCCGCCCAGGAACGCCTCGACGGCAACCTCGTCGGCGGCGTTGAGCACGCAGGGGGCGGTCCCCCCCACCTCACCCGCCTCGCGCGCCAGGCGGAGGCAGGCGAAGGTGTCGTTATCCGGTTGCTCGAAGCTGAGCTCGCCGACGCTCGCCAGGTCCAGGGTCGGTACGTCGACGTCGGCGCGCTCCGGCCGGTGCAGGGCGTAGGAGATCGGCACCTTCATGTCGGGATAGCCGAGGTGGGCGAGCGAGGCGCCGTCGTTCAGGTGCACGAGGGAGTGGATGATCGACTGCGGGTGCACGACGACGTCGATTCGCTGGTAGGCGACGGCGAAGAGGTGGTGCGCCTCGATCATCTCGAAGCCCTTGTTCATCAGCGTCGCCGAGTCGATCGTGATCCGACCGCCCATCTCCCAGGTCGGATGGGCGAGCGCCTCGTCAGGGGTGATGCCGGAGAGGTCGGTGCGGCCGCGGAAGGGCCCGCCGGATGCCGTCAGGACCAGGCGCTCCACTGTGCCGGGCCGCTCGGCGCGGATCAGCTGGTAGAGCGCCGAATGTTCGGAGTCGACCGGGACGATCTGCGCGTCGGTCGCCTCGGCGAGCGCCATGACCAGCTCGCCGCCGATCACGAGACTCTCCTTGTTGGCGAGGGCGAGGTCGATGCCCTCCGTGAGGGCGACGATCGTCGGGCCGAGCCCGGCCGCGCCCACCACGGCGTTGAGGACCAGATCGGGCTTGGACCGGACGATCAGCTCGCGGACGCCCTCCTCGCCGGCGAGCACCTGACCGCCCCAGTCCGATGCGGCCCGCTCGGCGGCCTCGGGGTCAGCCAGCGCAACCGCGGGCACGCCGTGCTGGCCGGCCTGCTTCACGAGTGTCTCCCAGCTCGAGTCCGCCGAGAGCCCGGCGACCTGCAGGTTCTCGCTGGCCGAGATGACGTCGAGTGCCTGGGTTCCGATCGACCCAGTCGATCCGAGTACGAGGACGCGCTTCACAGGCGCCCCAGTGTAGGTCTCAGGCGAAACCGCCCGTAAACGGCGCGCTTCACCCCGAACGACGACGGGAGGCCCTCCAGGGCCTCCCGTCGCTTGATGCGAGGGCGCGCGACAGCGCGACCCGTTTAATGTCGGTCTCTTTCCGCGCTAGCGGACCTGGACGGCCGAGAGCTCGAAGCTCGGCACCTTGAGGTCGGCCTGGGTCTCGTTACAGGCCACCGAGATCGTGTGCTTGCCGCCCTGCGGCGTCGTCACGATGTTGATCCCGAAGCCGGTGTCGGTACTGGGCGTGTGGACCTTCGTGGTCGTGCCGTTGAGCGGGTTGTTGTCCACTTCGAGTCGGCACTCGCCCGTCGCCGGGCTGCCGCCGCCGTTGAACACGCCGTCGAAGACGACGAAGTACTTGCGCGGGAACGCGCCCGAGCCGTTCACGTCAACGGACGTGCAGTCCTTGTACTCCGACGCGCTGGTGGGATCGCACGGAGTCGTGCTCGTGTTCGCGTTCGTCGAGCTGACGCCGAGCACCTTCAGGCGCGCGTCCTTGCTGAGGCCCTTGTACTCGATCTTCTTCTTCGTGGCCGCGTACGCGCCTCCGCCCAGCGCCACGCAGAGGGCGATGAATCCGATCACAACACCGGCCGAGGGCCGACGCTTGAACACCTTTCTCATCCAGAACCACTCCCTTTCATGCCGTCGTGAGCGTTCGCGTTGACGAAACAGCATGAGGCGAAGAAGTTGCGCCATTGCGAGGATGCATGCATGCCCCCCAGGCGTGGCAGGCGCAAGAAGTCCGACCAGCCGGTCGACGAGACGATCCGCGACGTCGTCCGGCGGACCGACTCCAACCCGCAGCTCGTCAGGACGGCCAGGTTCCTGAGGGGACTGCTTCCCGGCGGCGAGCCGGAGACCTCCGAGATGCCCGAGCCGATGCAGCGACTCGTCCAGGAGGTCCAGCCGGAGGGTGAAAGCGCGCTGCGTGAGATCGGCAAGGGCGCACTGCAGGCGTGGCAGGCGCTCTCCGAGGCCCAGAGACGCCGCCGCGGCAGCGCGAACGTGGCGATCCTCTTCACCGACTTGGTGGGCTTCTCCGATTGGGCGCTTGGCGCCGGGGACGAGGCCGCCCTCGAGGTCCTGCGCCAGGTCGGGGACGCCGAGCAGAAGGCGATCTCCTCCAACAAGGGCGCGGTGGTGAAGCGCCTCGGTGACGGGGCGATGGCGGTCTTCAGCGAGGCTGGGCAGGCGGTCAGGGCGGCGCTCGACTCCCAGCGGGGGATCGCGAAGATCGGGGTCGAGGGCTACAAGCCCACGCAGCGCGCCGGCGTCCACCGAGGCACGCCGCGCAAGGTGAAGGGCGATTTCCTCGGCGTCGACGTGAACATCGCCGCCCGCGTCGGCGACGCGGCGAAGGGTGGCGAGGTGCTGGTCTCAGGCAGCGTCCGTGAAGAGCTAGACGCGCGCCACTTCAAGTTCGGGAGCGAGCGGCCCCTGGACGCGCCCGGAGCCCCTGCGGACCTCACCGTGAGCTCGGTCAAATCGAAGGGCCGACGGCGCTGACGGGTCGGCGCCCTCGCGCTATGCGCGAGTAATGCGCCAGGCGATGGCTCACGCGTCGACCCCGCGTACACGGAACCGCCGCCACCGCGCGCTCATGCCCTGCCCGTCGAGCGAACGACTGCGGCCGTCTCGGATCGGCAGCTGCGTGTAGATCCCGAACGTGATGCGAGCGCGTTCGGGGATCAAGGTGCCCTGGACCTCGTACAGCTTGCGGCCGTCGACGTGCCAGGCGGCGGTTGAGCTGCCCCGGTCGAGGGTGATCTCGCACCCCCGAAACCGGGTGAAGTCGTCGTCGAAGTCCTCATACGGCGACTCGATTACTTGGACGAACCGCTCGCCTTCTCCGCCACCCCCCAAACGGAGCTGCTCGTGCATCGCGAATACGCGAGTCGAGGTGCCGGTGACCGAGAACACTCGCGTGCTCGCTTCCAGGTCGGCGACCTGAAAGGCGGCGATGCCCCGCCGGTAGTCCGTCGGTTCCCCGCCGGTGTTCTCGACCGCGAGGTCGGCCGCGAACGTCCCGGGCCGATCCGGCGGCAGCTCGAACTGGCGCGTCGACAAGGTGAGGTACTTGACGCTGTCGGCGGCCTGAAACTCGTCGTGCGCGATCGAAAAGCGCGGGATCGTCACCCTGACCTCGCCGTCGCCGACGGCCATCTCCGTGTTGGGGTCCAGTGCGACGTGCTCGTTCCCAGTGGGGAGCGGCAGGCGCGCCGTTTCCCAGCGCGCCGAGTCGAGGCTCGGCCCCTTGAGCTCGTCGTAGGTGACGAAGTCGTCCTCCATGGGGTTCCTCCTCGAGGTCCGAGCGGCGCCGTTCGCCGCTTCACCCCAACGACGAACGGGAGCGGCACATTTCGACAGCGGGTGAGCCGGGTCGTCAGTAGACGAACGCGACCGAGAGGTAGTACCCCGCCACCACGGTGAAGAGCACCGCATCGAGCCGGTCTATCAGGCCGCCATGGGGGCCGAAGAGGCGGCCGGTGTCCTTGACGCCGAGATCGCGCTTCAGCATCGAGGCGAACAGGTCGCCGACCGGCGCGATCAGGGCGATGCACATGCCCATCAGCAGCGCGTCGATCCCCGGCAGCCAGTCCTGGTAAAGGCCGGCGAACCAGAAGCCGAGCGTCCCGCCGATGAAGCCGCCGATCAGCCCCTCGAGCGTCTTGTTGGGTGAGATCCGCGGGGTGATCTTGCGCGTGCCGAAGAGGCGTCCGGACGCGTAGGAGGCGGTGTCGCTCAGGAAGGTGGCGACGAGCACGTCGATCAGCAGCGCCGCGCCGTGCGTCGGCAGGTCGCGTAGCAGGACGGCGTGCGAGAAGCCGAGCCCCATCCAGGCGACCCCCAGCACGGTGAAGGCGATCGAGGTAGTGATCAGCTCGTGCGAGCGGCGCACTGCCGCAAACACGAAGGCCACGGGGAAGAGCGCGGCGAAGACGAGGAGGATCTGGAAGGAGTCGCCGAAGTGCGCGGCGAGCACCATCGCCGCGACCGCGGCATACCCGGGGAGCAGGATCGGCCGGATCGAGGCGGACATCCGGAAGAACTCGCGCAGGCCGAGGATGCCGAGCCCGACCATCGCCAGCGCGAAGACGTCCCCGCCGATGCCGACGATCGCGACGGCGAAGACGATCCAGGGGATCGCGACCACGACGCGAGAGGTGGTCTCGGACATCTCGGGGAGGAGCCGCTGCAGGCGCGAGCGGGCCGGCGGCGCGGGCTCGGGCGCGGGTCCCTCCTCGGGCTCGTCGAAGTCGAGCAGGTCGTCGGGGTCAGGCAGGAAGCTCGGCTTCGGCTCCGGCTCCCGCGTGCTTTCGCGCTGCTCGCGCTCGCGCCCGAACCGGAACGACGGCGGATCGAGGTCCTCGATCATCAATCCCTCGTCCCGAAGCGCCGTTGGCGCTCCTCGTAGTCGCGCAGCGAGGCCTCGAAGGCCTCGCGGTCGAAGTCGGGCCAGAGCTCGTCGCGGAAGACGAACTCCGAGTAGGCGCACTGCCAGAGCAGGTAGTTGGAGATCCGCTGCTCGCCGCTCGTTCGGATCAGCAGGTCCGGATCGTGCATCTCCGGCGCGTAGAGGTGCTTGTGGAACTCCTCCTCCCCGCCCCCCTCGTATGCGGCGGCGGCGTCGAGGATCTCGGCTCGGCCGCCGTAGTTGAAGGCGACGAAGAGCGTGATCCGGTCATTTGCGGTCGTCTTTGCCTCCGCCCACTCCATGCGACCGGTGAGCTCCTCGCTGATGCCCTCGCGGCGGCCGATGAAGCGCATGCGCACACCCTCTTCGTCGAGCTCGGGCGTCTCCCTGTCGATGCGCTCCGCGAACATCGACATCAGCCCGTCGACCTCATCGCGCGGGCGAGTCCAGTTCTCGGTCGAGAACGAGTAGACGGTGAGCTCCTTGACGCCGAACTCGACCGCGTCGCGAAGGCGCTCCTTGACGCGATCGGCGCCCGCACGGTGGCCCTCGATCACCGGCAGGCCACGCTGTTGCGCCCAGCGGCCATTGCCGTCGGTGATGATCGCTACGTAGTCGGCCGACATCGGGCGGCGAGTACCGGGAGGGCCGCCTCAGACCTCCAGGATCTCTTCCTCCTTGCCCTTCAGGAGCGAGTCGATCTCGCCGATCGCGGCGTCGGTCTGCTTCTGCAGCTCGGTCTCCCCGTGGTGCTCCTCGTCCGAGCCGGCCTCCCCCTCCTTCTTGAGCTCGCGGAGGTCGTGCATCACGTCGCGGCGGATGTTGCGCACGGCGACGCGGCCCTGCTCGGCGACCCCGTGGACCACCTTGACGAGCTCCTTGCGCCGCTCCTCGGTGAGCTCGGGGATCTGGAGGCGGATCACGTTACCGTCGTTGGAGGGCGTCAGCCCGAGGTCGGACTCCATGACGGCCTTCTCGATGGCCGAGATCGAGGACTTGTCGTAGGGCGTCACCGTGAGCAGCCGGGCATCCGTCGCGGCCACCTGGGCGAGCTGCTTGATCGGGGTCTGCGCGCCGTAGTAGTCGACCTGGAGGCGGTCGAGGAGGTGCGGCGAGGCGCGGCCGGTGCGCACGGTCGAGAGCTCGTTGCGCGTCGACTCGACAGACTTCTGCATGCGCTCCTTGGCGTCCGCCAGGAACTCCTCGATCATCTCCATCGTCATGTGCGCACCCGTGGAGCCGGTTCGGTGGCGGGCTTTGACGACACCAAGGTGCCGACCCTCTCTCCGCTGACGATCCTATCTATGTTGCGCTCGTCGGCCATGTTGAAGACGTAGATCGGCAGGTCGTTGTCCATGCAGAGCGAGAGGGCGGTCGAGTCCATCACCCGGAGCCCTCGCTCGATCGCCTCGCGATGGCTGATCTCGGGAAGGAACTCCGCCTCCGGGTCGATCGAGGGATCTGCGCTGTAGACCCCCTCCACCCCGTTCTTCGCCATCAGGATCGCCTCGGCGTGGATCTCGAGTGCCCGGAGGGCGGCGGCGGTGTCGGTGGTGAAGAACGGATTGCCTGTCCCGGCAGCGAAGATCACGGCGCGGCCCTTCTCCAGGTGGCGGATCGCCCGGCGGCGGATGTAGGGCTCGGCAACCTCGGTGACCGCCATCGCCGAGAGCACGCGGGTGTCCACCTCGACCTTCTCGAGCGCGTCCTGGAGCGTCAGGGCGTTGAGCACCGTGGCGAGCATGCCCATGTAGTCGGCCGTCGCCCGGTCCATCCCCTCCGCCGCGCCCTCGAGGCCGCGGTAGATGTTGCCGGCGCCGACGACGATGGCGGCGTCGACACCTCGGTTCCTGACCTCGCGCACCTGGTTGGCGATCCGCTCGATCTGGGCGGGATCCGTCCCATAGGCGAGATCGCCCATCAGCGCCTCCCCGGAGATCTTGAGCAGGATCCGATTGAACTGGGCCGAGGCCAAGCGGCTTACTCCTGTCCCACCTCGAAGCGCGAGAAGCGGGCGATGCGTACGTTCTCGCCCGTGTTGGCCGCCAGCTCGGTGCGCAGGTCTTCGATCGTCTTGCCCTCGTAGCGCTCCTCGTTGAAGTGCTTCTGGTCGAGCAGGACGATCTCCGACGCCCACTTGCGGAGCTGCCCGTCGACGATTTTGGCGACTACGTCATCGGGCTTGCCGTCGGCACGCGCCTTCTCCTCCAGGATGCGGCGCTCGTTCGCGACGTCCTCCTCGGGGATGTCCTCGAAGGAGACGTGCTGGGGGTTCATGGCGGTCACGTGGATGGCGACCTGGCGCGCGAACTCCTTGAAGTCCTCGTTGCGGGCCACGAAATCGGTTTCCGACTGGACCTCGACGAGTGCGCCCTTGCGGCCGTCGGCGTGCACGTAGGAGGCGATGACACCCTCTCCGGTGCCCCGGCCGCTGCGCTTCTGGGCCGAGGCGGCGCCCTTCTTGCGCAGGATCTCGATCGCCTTCTGCTCGTCGCCCTCCGCCTCCTCGAGCGCGTTCTTGACGTCCATCATCGGCGCGCCGGTGCGCTCGCGGAGGGCCTTCACGTCGGCTGCGGATACGGCCATCAGGAGTCACCCCCGCTCTTCGCCGGCTCTGGCTGCTGCTCCTCGGTGGGTTGCGGCTGAGGGATCTCCTCGCCCGCCTCGCGGTTTGCCTCTGTCTGATCACCGCCAGCCTTGGCGGCGGCCTGCGCCTTGGCGTCCGCCTCGGCCTTGGCCTTGGCCTCCGCTTCGGCCTTGGCCTTCTCCTCGGCCTCCTGTCTCGCCTTCTCCTCGGCCTCGCGACGCTTGCGCTCCTGCTCCTCACGCCGCTTGCGCTCCTCCTCCTCGGCGCGGCGGCGGGCCTCCTCCTCGCGCCACTTGGCGGCGGCGCCCTCGATCGAGGAGCCCATCGCGCCGATCACGAGCTCGCAGGAGCGGATCGCGTCGTCGTTACCGGGGATCACGTAGCTGACCGGGCCCGGATCACAGTTCGTGTCGACCAGGCCGACGATCGGGATCTCGAGGCGCTCGGCCTCGCGCAGCGCGATCTCCTCGGTCTTCAGATCGATGATCACCACTGCATCCGGGATGCGCTGCATGTCGGCGACGCCGCCGAGGTTGTACTCGAGCTTGCGCAGCTCAGCCTCCATCGACATGCGCTCCTTCGTCGGCAGCAGGTCGAGGCGGCCGCCCTCCTTCAGCTCGCGCAGCTCATGCAGGCGCTGGATTCGCTTGCGGATCGTGTTGAAGTTGGTGAGCAGCCCGCCCAGCCAGCGCCGGTTCACGTACGGCATCTGGCACCGTTCGGCCCACTGCTCGACCGAGTCGCGCGCCTGCTTCTTGGTCCCGACGAACAGGATCACGCCTCCCTTCGCCGCGACCTCGGTGACGAAATCGGTCGCCTGCTTCAGCAGCTCCTCCGTCTGGAGGAGGTCGATGATGTGGATCCCTTCCCGCTCTCCGTAGATGAAGCGGCGCATGCGCGGGTTCCAGCGCCGCGTCTGGTGGCCGAAATGAACTCCAGCCTCCAGCAGCTCTCTGATGCCTACCTCGGCCATCTGTCCTTCCTATCGCTTGAGATGTTCGGTTGCCCCACTGCGGCTGCGGGAACCCAGGCGGGCCTGGGCAGCATCCCGTGCCTTGCAGTGGGGGTTGGGTGCAAAGTCCGCGGGATTGTAGGCGCTGAGCGGAAAATCGCCGACGATGCGGCTACCTGCGCCGCGCGCGGATGTGCCTGAGACGCTCCGCGCCGACCCCGCCGACGAACCCGACCAGGATCAGGAGCAGCTCGATCGGCAGCTCGTCGGGTGTCAGATGGCCTATCAGCACACTGAAGGACGCTATCAGCGGGGGCTTGGCGACCCTGCTCGCCCTGATCCCGCCCCTCTTCCTCAGCCGGGTTTTCGTGCCCGCTCGAGCGCCTCGTGGAGGTCCTCCGGCAGCTCCGAGTTGAAAGTCAGCCGCTCTTCGGTGCCGGGGTGCGTGAACACCAGCCGCGACGCGTGCAGAAACTGGCGCTCGAGGCCGTGGCGGCCGCGTGTGCCGTACTCGGGGTCCCCGGCGACGGGGTGGTCGATCGCCGCGAAGTGGACCCGGATCTGGTGCGTGCGCCCGGTCTCGAGGCGGGCGTGTATGAGCGTGTCGGCCGGCAGATTCTCCATGACTTCGAAATGGGTGCGCGCCTCCCTGGATCCTGTCCCCTTCACTGCCCGCATGGTGCGCTGACGTCGATGCCGCCCGAGCGGGGCGTCGATCGTGCCCGTGCGGCTGCCGAGGCGACCCTCGACGAGTGCCGTGTATTCGCGCACCACCTCACGGCCCTTCACCGCCGCCGAGAGGGCCCTGTGGGTCCCCTCGTTCCGCGCGACCAGCATCAGCCCGGAGGTGTCCTTGTCGAGACGGTGGACGATGCCGGGCCGGCTGTCCTCCCCGCCGCCGGCGATCCCCGCCAGTAGGTCGACCAGGGTCTCGCCGCTGTGCGAGGGCGCCGAGTGGACGACCAGGCCGGCGGGCTTCTCGATCACCGCGAGGTCGTCGTCGAGGTGAACGATCAGTCGCTCGGCCTCGGGCCTCACGGGCCAGGCTCCGATGACCTGGATCCCTGCCCCGTGGAGCGCCCCCGCGTCCCCGAGCGCTCCACGTCGAAGAGCAGCAGGAGCACGCCGGCCGTGATCGCCGCGTCCGCAAGGTTGAAGGTTGGCCAAAGCGGCAGGTCGATGAAGTCGATCACGGCGCCGTCGCGGACCCGATCGGCGAGGTTCCCGAGCGCCCCGCCGAGCAGCAGAGCGGCGGGCAGCCAGACGAGCCGGTCCCCATGGTCCCGAATGGCGAGAAAGACCAGCAGCCCGACGAGGAGGACGATCGTCACGCCGATCAGGGCGGCCGAGATGTCGCCGCCGAGGCCGAAAGCGACGCCCTTGTTGCGCACGTTCCCGATGGCGAGGAAGGGCAGGATCTCGACCCGATCGCCTCGGTCGACCAGTGAGGTCGCGAGCGCCTTCGTGCCCTGATCGAGAGCGACAACCAAGCCGCAGGCGGCCAGCCCGGGAACGAGGAATGCGAGGACGCTCCGACTCAACCGGCGATCAGCGCCACGACCACGCTGCGCACGATGATCAGGACGATGATCGCCAGGATCGGGCTGATGTCGATGGCGAATCCGCCGCCGCCCAGCGGCGGGATCACGCGCCGGAAGATGTTCAGATAAGGGTCCACCACCTGGTGGATGAAGTCGACGGCTGCGCGCAGCCACGGGTAGTACGGCATCCGGGGAACCCAGGAGAGCAGGATCCGGATGAAGATCAGGATGAAGTAGACGAGGAAGACCGCGCTGACGTAGTCGGCGACGTCGTCGCGGGTGACCGCCAGCAGGAAGCTCAACGGACCTTCTCCAGTGAGGCATCGACCGCCGCCTGCAGGATCTCCCGGATCCCCCGCTCCTCGAGGGCGTTCAGGCCCGCCTCGGTCATCCCCCCGGGCGAGGCGACCGCACGCTTCAGCACCCCGGGCTCATGCAGCTCGAGCAGTCCACCGGTTGCGCTCATCGCCTTCGAGACCATGCGCATCGTCTGATCCTCCGTCAGCCCCTCCTTGACCCCGGCCTCCACCAGGACCTCCGCCATCAGCGCGAGATAGCCGGGGGAGCAGCCCATGATCGCCGTCGCCGCGTCGATCAGGCTCTCGTCGAGCTCGATCACCTCGCCGACCAGCCCGAGCAGCTGCGTGATCTGGCGCCGCCGGGCATCGTCCGCCTCCTCGGGAAAGACCACGCAAAGCACGCCCTGACGCAGCTGGGCGCCCAGGTTGGGCATCACACGAATCAGGTCGATGCCGGGAAGGGCCTCGTGGAGGGCCTTGAGCGATGTGCCGGCCAGGATCGAGAGGACCGGCGTGCCCGCCTGGACCAGGTCCGGCGCCACCTCGTCGAGGACGTTTGGCTTGACGGCGAGGACGACGAGGTCCGAGCCGTCGGCTAGTGCGAGGTTCCCCTCGACGGCTTCACCCTCCACCTCCTCGGCCAGCCTCCTGGCCTTGTCGGGATCGGCGTCGGCAAACGCCATCGACTCCGGCGCGCCCGGCTCATCGTGTGCCGCGGCCCAGCCACGCGCCAGGCCGCCGGCCATGTTGCCTGCTCCCACGAAGCCGAGCTTCATGGGCGGGACTTTATTCGGAGGTCGCTGCGCCCTAAGACTGGTTGAAGAAGCCGCCCTCGAGCAGGCGGGCCTTCTCCTCCGCCGAGACCTCGACGTTCTCGGGCGTGAGCAGGAAGATCCCCTGTGAGATTCGCTGCATGCCGCCGCCGAGCGCGTAAGTCATCCCGGACGAGAAGTCGATCAGCCGCTTCGAGAGCTCTCGATCCGTCGACTGGAGATTGATGATCACCGGCTTGGAGCGCTTGAACTCGTCGGCGACCTGCTGGGCGTCGTTGAAGCTCCGCGGCGTGACCACGTGCATCGAAGCGACCCCGCCGCCGTTGCCGGCCGGCGCTGCCCGCCTGCGTCCGCGGCGCGGTCGAGGCTCCTCCATCGTGTCATCGACCTCTCGGACACGCGACCGCCGGGGCGGCGGCTCCTCGTCGCCGAAGATGTCGTCGATGTCGTCCTCTCGCCCACGTCGGCGCGAGGACATCGAGCTGACCGGCTCACGGGGCGCTACGGCCGTGTCGTCGATGGCCCTCTGGGAGCCGGTGTCGCCCTCCTCGTAGTACTCACCCTCCTCGACGTAGTCGCCTTCGACGAGGCCGAAGTACTCGAGCGCGCGTCTCCATGTATCTCGAATCGCCATTCTCGGCTCAGATTCGGCTTGACGCAGGTTATTCCTGCCGACTGATGTATCCCGATTATGAACCCTGCGGGGGCGTTCGGCACAGGTTCATGTCCAAAGGACCGATCCGAGGCGGATGATCGTCGCTCCCTCCTCCACCGCCACCCGCCAGTCCTGGCTCGTGCCCATCGAGAGCCGCTCGAGGCCGCGCTCTCCGGCGAGCTCGGCCAGTCGCGCGAAATGGGGCCGTGAGGCCTCCGGATCCTCGGTGAAGGGTGGCATCGTCATCAACCCCGAGACCGTGACGGGACAGCGCTCGATGAACGCGTCGAGCTCGGAGGGGTCTACTCCCCCCTTTCCCTGCTCACCCGAGAGGTTCACCTCGACCAGAACCTCGGTGTGCTCCCCGGCGTGCTTTCCGAGCTGATCGAGTGAGGAGTCAGAGGCCACCGAGTGGATCAGGCGGACCAACGGCAGGATCCGCTTCACCTTGCGGCTCTGCAGGTTGCCGATGAAGTCCCAGGTGAAGCTCTCACGCCAGCGGTCCTGCTTCGCCTCGAGGTCCTGGAGGCGGTTCTCCCCGACCAGCTCGATGCCGGCCTCGGCGAGGGTGCCCATGTCCTCAGCGCTCACGTACTTGGTCGCGGCGAGGATCTCGACCTCGGGGCCCGCGTGCGCCCAGATCTCCTCGAGGTTGGAGCGGACGCGTGCGGCATCGAGGTCGGTTACCGGCTCAACCATGGCTACTCCATCCACACCAGTCCGGCCTGGCGACCGGTCCGCTCGCCGTCGCGGCGGTGCGAGTAGAAGAGCTCTGGATTGCAGCTCGTGCAGAGACCGGAGGACTCGATCGTGTTGACACTGGCGCGCTCCAGCAGTGCCGTTGCCACCGCCGTGAGGTCGAGCATCCGGCCTCGGGCGACGCCGTCCAGGTCATCGAACGCCGCGAGCACCTCTTCGCCGACCTCGTAGCAGCATGGCCCGATGCCCGGCCCGACCGCGGCCGCCTCGGCCTCGACCGCGCGGGCCGCCTCGTCGACGATCCCACCGGCTAGCCCGCGCCAGCCGCAGTGCGCCATCGCGACCCCGCCCGGGCCGACCATCGCCACCGGCAGGCAGTCGGCGACCATCACCAGCGGGGTGAGCTCCCCTTTCGAGGTGACCTGCGCGTCGACCTCGTCCGGGCTTTTTACGACGTCGGCGTAGACGCGCGGCTCCTGCGGGGCAGCGTGCCGGCGCAGCTCCGTGCCGTGGACCTGGCGGCCCATCACGACGCCGTCGGGATCGCGTTCGATCGATTCCGCGAGCCGGCGGCGGTTCTCGCTCACGCGCTCGGGCTCATCGCCCGTGAGGATCGCGACGTTGAGCGCCTCATAGGGCGCTTCGCTCACACCGCCGATCCGCGTCGAGAACCCCGCCCTCGCCCCGGGCAGCTCGGCCTCGAGCCAGCGCACACCGTCTCGCTCGCGCCACTCCATGCGCGAGGAGGCTAGATGAGCCCGCCGCCGGTGCCGAACGTCCCGCGCCACTCCTGGAGGGGATACACCGGGACGTTTGCGCGTCAGTCCTCCGGGATTTCGCCTCTGGCGGTCGCAAGGGCGATGCGGAGCTCCTCGTCGCGGCCGGAGATCTCGCCGTCGAGCTTGCCCGAGAGGGCTGCCTCCAGGCCGCGGCCGATCGCGGGCCCCTGGGGGATGCCCGCGGCGAGCAGGTCCTCGCCGGTGACCTCGAGCCGCACGTGACGCCACTCGCTCGCGTAGCGGTCGAGCCATTCCGCACCGAGCGCACGCGCGACGAGCAGCTGCGCCGGATCCCAGCTCGAGGCCAGGCGGACGGCCTCCGAGGGGCGCTCCGGCGTGGCCGCCGCCAGCTCGCGGATCTGAGGCAGCGGGCGGACGATGGCGAGCATCACGGCGAGCTCGCGATCGGCCCAGCCGGACCACGGCGGAGCCGAGACGAGGCGCGCCACCTCGGCGACCCGATCGGGGGCGCCGGGGTCGAGGCCGGTGGGCATCACCCCCCAATCCGCAATCAGGCGGAGAGCGGTGGCGGGATCGTCCTCGGCCGCTATCCGGCGGAGCTCATTGTCGATCCGGTCCTCCGAGACGGTCGAGAGGTCGGCGTTGCGAAGCAGTCGCTCCGTCTCGGGCTCGAGCTCGAAGCCGAAGCGCGCCGCGTAGCGCGCCGCGCGCAGTGCACGCGTCGGGTCGTCGACGAACGAGCCCTCGTGCAGGACCCGCAGGAGCCCGCCCCGCAGGTCGTCCGCCCCACCGTGCGGATCGAGCAGTTCCGCGTCCCCGCTCAGCGGAAACGCCATCGCGTTGACGCTGAAGTCGCGGCGGGCGAGATCCTCCGTGATCGGGGCGGGCCGGACCTCCGGCAGCGCGCCTGGTGACGGATAGCTCTCGGCGCGGGTCTGGGCGACGTCGATCTTCACGTCGCCCTGCTCGAGCCGGCCGGTGAGGAAGAGTCCCTCCCGCTCCGAGCTGAAGCCGGGAAGGTCGGCGAGCGCCTCCGCATCCCTCTCGATCGCGACGTCAAGGTCGGCCACCTCCCGTCCGAGGAGAAGGTCGCGGACCACTCCACCGACCAGATACGCCGGCACCCGCTCGGCGATCCCGCGGAGCTGATCGATCGCCTCGAGCGACGCGACCTGGTCTCCCAGCCGGGCGGGATCGACGTCGCTTGAGCCGGGCATTAGCGGCTTTCCTACCATGCTCCGGCGATCCAAGACCTCTGGAAGAACATCCGCGGCTTCGGAGCGAACCTCTGGAGCAACCACCGTTGGGCGACGCTTGGCGCGGCCGCCGCCATCGCCGCTGTCGTGATCGCGCTCGCCGGCTACCTGATCCTGAAGCGGCCCGGGGACAAGTCGTGCCCGGACCCGTGCACGCTCGTCACCACCACCCAGACGCCGCCGGTGACCGGGCTGACCAACTGGCCGATGTACGGCCTCAACCGAGAGCGGACCCGGTATCTGGACGCTCCGAAGGTGAAGCCGCCCTATGCCGTCAAGTGGACGTTCAAGGGACGGCGGCTCCTCGAGTACTCGCCGATCCTGGTGGGCGGCGCCCTCTACGCGGTGAACAACAACGGGCTCGCCTTCTCGGTCAAGAAGCGAACCGGGAAGGCGCGTTGGATGCGTGAGGTCGCCACCCGAAATGCGTCCTCTCCGGCCTACAGCGACCGAATGATCTACATCTCCAACCTCGATCCGGGTCAGGTGATCGCCCTCACCGCAGGCGACGGGAAGACGGTGTGGAGACAGCCGCTTCCCGGCAGGACCGAGTCCTCGCCCGTCGTCGTCGGCGACAGGGTGATCGTGGGCTGTGAGTGCGGGACGCTCTTCGCCTTCGACAAGAAGACCGGGAAGCGGCTCTGGGAGGCCGACCTGGGGGGCGAATTGAAGGCAGCCCCGGCGGTCAGCGACGGGGTCGCCTACATCGGCGACTACTCCGGGACGATGAGCGCGGTCAACGTCGGTAACGGCTCGGTCAAATGGCAGTCTGACTCGCAGGGCACCGGCGTATCGGCGGGCGCCTTCTACGGCACCGCCGCCGTCGACTTCGGTCGCGTCTATGCCGGATCGAAGGACGGCCGCATCTACAGCTTCAACAAGAACACCGGGGAGGTCGCCTGGAGCCAGACGATCGGCGGCGAGGTCTACGCCGGGGCGATCGCGGCGGACACGCCGAAGTCGCCGCCGTCGGTCTACTTCGGCACCTATGGCGGGACCTCGTTCTACGCGCTCGACGCACGCGACGGGTCCGTGCGTTGGTCAGCGGACGTGGGAGGCTCGGTGATCGGCGCGGGCAGCCTGATCGGCGAGACCGTCTACGTCGCCAACCTGGCGAAGACGGAGACCGACGCATTCGATGCGGCCAGCGGCCGGAAGCTCTGGAGCTTCAAGGACGGTGCGTACAACCCGGTGATCTCGGACGGCAAGAACCTCTACCTGACCGGCTACAAGACGCTCTACGCGTTGAGGACGACCACCCACGCCCAGCTCGCCAAGAAGGCGAAGGCCGCGAAGTCCAAGGAAAAGGGCCCGGGGAAGAAGAAGGCTGGGAAGAAGCAGCCCGGCAAGCAGGGCTAGTCGCTCACTGCGCGGACGGGGATTCCGGCCTCCTCCATCCGCCGCTTCGCCTCGGCCACCGTGAACTGGCCGTAGTGGAAGATCGAGGCGCACAACACGGCGTCGGCGGAACCGTCCCGGACCGCCTCGACCAAGTGGTCGAGCTCGCCGGCTCCGCCCGAGGCGATCACCGGGACACTCACGGCGTCCGACACCGCGCAGGTGAGCTCCAGGTCGTACCCGTCGGTGGTTCCGTCGCGGTCCATGCTCGTCAGGAGCACCTCCCCCGCCCCGCGCTCCGTGGCCTCCCTCGCCCAGCCGACCGCCTCGCGGCCGTCGACCTTGGTGCGCCCGCCGTGCGTGTATACGTCCCAGCCACCGTTGGAGCGCTTCGCGTCGATCGCGATCACCACACACTGGGAGCCGAAGACCTCGGCGAGCTCCGAGATCAGCTCCGGCCGATCGAGCGCGGCCGAGTTGACGGAGACCTTGTCGGCGCCGGCGTCGAGCACCGCCTGGGCGTCCTCGACGGAGCGGATGCCGCCGCCGATCGTGAAGGGGATGAAGACGTTGTCGGCCGTGCGGCGGGCGAGCTCGACGATCGTGTCACGGCTCTCGTGCGAGGCGGTGATGTCGAGAAAGACAAGCTCGTCGGCGCCCTCGGCGTCGTAGCGCTCGGCGAGCTCCACCGGATCGCCGGCGTCGCGGATGTCGACGAAGTTGGTGCCTTTGACCACGCGGCCGTTGTCCACGTCGAGGCAGGGGATGACCCGCTTCAGAACCATCCGGATAAGGCTAGAGAGGCGGGTCGCGAACCTAGCGGCTCAGCGCTTCTTCTTTTTCTTGCACTTCTTCCTCTTGGCGCTTTCAGCCGAGCTCTTCTTCTTCTTCTTTTTCTTGCAGCCGAAGTTGGCTGTGACCGTGGTGTTCGCGGTCGGCGTGAACGTGCAGCGGGAGCTCTTCTTGCAGCCAGCCACACCCTTCCAGCCGGTGAACGAGCTCTTCTTCGCCTTGGCGGTGAGGGTCAGGGCTGTGGCCCCCGCAAAGGTGGCCGTGCAGGTTTTCCCGCAGCTGATCCCCGCTGGAACGCTTGTCACGGTTCCGGAACCGCGGCCCGCCTTCTTCACGGTGAGCGTGTGCCGGCCGAGCACGTTGCCCGCGTTGACGACGAGCCGGGCGGCGGCAGAGATCGGATTGAATTCGCCGCCGTCCTCCGGGCTGGCGGTGACCGAGACCACCCGCCCCTTCGTCGCGATCGCGTTGCGACCGTCGGCCCACAGGGCAAGCAGGGTCGCCCCAGGGGCGAGGCCGTCCGTGACGTTGTCCCCGGTGGTGAAGCTCGGGACGCCCGCAAGTAACGGGCTGTTCGGCACCAGGATGGTCCCGAGCGATGTCAAGTCGTTGTCGTTGTTACCGGGGATGAAGGGCGGGTATCCCCCGGATTCGAAGCGACCGGTGGGATGCGCGAGCGCAGAGTCCCAGTTGTCGTAAGCGAACTGGATCACGGCACCGCCGGCATCGATGTAGTCGGCCAGGCGGTTTCCGTAGAGGGCTTGGTCGCCATAGTTGCTGTCGCCGGTGTTCACAACGAGGTCATGGGAGGCCATGGCGGCTGCGCTCGGGGTGTCGGCGAAGCTTTCGAAGGTGTTGACCGTAGCCACGCCAGGGGTACTCCTGAGCACTGGGAGGAATTCGGTGAAATCGCCGTCCCCTTGGTTGCTGACGAACAGGATCTGCAGGCTGCCAGGTGCGGCTGGCGAGGCGGTCGCTCCGCCAAGCATGAGCAGCGCGGTGATCGCAAACGTCATGGCGACAAGCAGTCGGCGGCGCATCCAGGACCTCCCCGGTCGTTTGGGGCGGCATCCTCTCAGATCGTTGTGGCTTTGCCTAGTCCCAGTCGCCGGCCGCATAGGCCCAGGCGATGAAGAGCAGCTGCACCGGCAGGCGCGCGTATAGCGTCGTCCGCCCTCCGGGGATCCCCTTCTCGAAGCGCTCCGGCTCGAGCGCCATATGGAGGTTCGCCGGGAAGACCGCGACCAGGGTGGCGATGCTCCAAGCGCTCCCGGCTCGCCGGGTGGCGGGGTGCATCGTGGCCAGGCCGCCCGCTATCTCCGCCACACCGCTGATGTAGACGAGTTCACGGTGGCGCGGGACGTACGGCGGCATGATGCGCACGTACGCGCGGGTCTTGACGAAGTGCATGATCCCCGCGAAGACGAAGAACGGCCCGAAGAGCCTCCTCATGGGCCGGAGCCTATGGGCCGAGCGCGGCCCGCGCCTCGGCGACGCTGAACCGCTGCTCGTACAGCGCCCGGCCGACGATCACGCCCTCGACGTTCTCGAGACCGAGCCCGGCAACTGCGCGCAGATCCTCGAGCGACCCAATGCCGCCCGAGTAGATCAGCTCGCCGTCGGTTGCATCCGCGACCCCTCGCAGCGCATCGAGGTCGGGCCCCTCCATCAGGCCGTCTACGTCCACCGGGGTGAAGACGAATCGGCTCAGGCCGCGCCTGGTGAGCTCGGCGATCACCTCGGTCGTGCCCAGATCGGTTCCCTCTGTCCAGCCCTCGGCGGCGACCTTGCCGGAGCGAGAGTCCACCGAGGCGACGACCCGGTCGCCGTGCGCTGCGGCGATCGCCTCCGCCATCTCGGGATCGCGCACCGCCGCCGTGCCGAGCACGACCCGCTCTGCGCCGGAGGAGATCGCCTCCTCCACCTTCTTTGAGTCGCGCAGCCCCCCACCGAGCTGTACCGGCACGTTGACCGTGGCGACGATCCGGCGCACGTGCTCGAGGTTGACGGGCTCGCCCGCGCGCGCGCCGTCGAGGTCGACGATGTGCAGCCACCGGGCGCCGCCGTCCACCCAGCGCCGGGCGGCGACGACCGGGTCGTCGTCGTACGCCGTCTCCTTCTCGTAGTCGCCCTGGATCAGGCGGACGGCCCTGCCGCCGCGGATGTCAATCGCCGGGAAGAGGATCAACTGCAGATGCGGACGAAGTTGTCCAGCAGCTTGAGTCCCGCGGAGCTCGACTTCTCCGGGTGGAACTGGACGCCGTAGAGCGGCGGCCGCTCCACCGCGCAGGTGAAGCGCTCGCCGTAGGCGGCGGTGCCGAGGACATCTCCGCCCATCGCCGGACGAGGGGCGAAGGAGTGAACGAAGTAGAACGGTGTCTCCTCGCCGAGGCCCTCGATGAGGCGCGACGTGTGTTCCCAGCGCACAGGCGACCAGCCGATGTGCGGGACCTTGTAGCCGTTGGCCTCGAGCGGGCCGACGACCCCGTCGAGCAGGGCCAGCCCGGTGGAGCCCTCGTTCTCGACCGAGGACTCGAAGAGCAGCTGCAGGCCGAGGCAGATCCCGAGGACGGGACGGCCCGCCTCGATCCAGCCCGCGACCAGCTCGTCGAGCCCCAGCTCGCGGACCCGCTCCATCGCTCGCGGAAACGCCCCGACGCCCGGCAGGATGACGCCGTCGGCGGCGTCGGCCCGCGCGCCGTCGGAGGTGATTTCGACCTCGGCTCCGATCCGCTCCAGGGCCTTCTCGACGGAACGGAGGTTGCCCATCCCGTAATCGAGGATCGCTATCCGCGTCATTCCGTCAGCGTGCCCTTGGTCGAGGGCACTCCGCTCTCGTCGGGGTCGATCGAGACGGCCTCCCGGAGGGCACGAGCGAACGCCTTGAACGAGGCCTCGATCATGTGATGGGCGTTGGAGCCGGAGCGGAGCCAGATGTGGAGCGTGATCTTCGAGTTGTTAGCGACGGCGCGGAAGAACTCCTCGGCGAGCTCGGAGTCGAAGCCGGCGATGGTCACGTCGGGGAGGTCCGCGTCGAAGGCGAGGTAGGGGCGGCCCGAGATGTCGATCGCGCATTCGCCCAGAGCCTCGTCCATCGGAACCAGGGCCGAGCCGTAGCGCGTGATTCCGGCGCGGTCGCCGAGCGCCTCATCGATCGCCTGCCCGAGGCAGATGCCGACGTCCTCGGTCGTGTGGTGGGCGCCGGTCTCCAGGTCTCCGCTCGCCTCCAGGTCGAGGCCAAGCCGGCCGTGGCGGGCGACCAGCTCGAGCATGTGATCGAGGAAGCCAACCCCAGTGGAGACCTTGGCCTCACCCCCGTCCAGGTCGAGGCGCAGCTTGACCCGGGTCTCCTTGGTCTCGCGGCTGATCTCTGCGGTGC
>Ga0126307_10000598_pt1 | contig 23215 bp, 22 predicted proteins | sample Plot28_FD_89955 | JGI IMG/M metagenome (GOLD analysis project Ga0126307, IMG submission 89955) | Serpentine soil microbial communities from UC McLaughlin Reserve, CA, USA - Plot28 | ecosystem: Environmental > Terrestrial > Soil > Grasslands | place: USA: UC McLaughlin Reserve, Lake County... | reverse complement strand
GGCGCAGCTCATGGGCGTCACCCTGGCCTGCGATCACCGGATCCTCTACGGCGCCGACGGGGCTCGGTTCCTGGCCCGGGTCCGAGCGCTCTTGGAGGAGCCGGTGGGGCTGGCGCTTTAGCGGCGGTGCCAGAGCGACTCATCGACGTCCCGCTCGAGTCGCTTCCCTTCATCGACGAGCACTCGGTCGCAATCGGCGCGCCAGCCGAGCGCGTGTGGTCGGCGCTGATGGCCTACCTGACGGTCGCGGGTCGCAACCGGATCGGCAGGCTGCTCGCGCGGCGCCTGCACTGCGTGCCAGCCGAGGCCTCGGGCCATACGGGCCGGATCGGGTCGACCATCCCCGGCTTCATCATCGCCCGCTCGGTGCCGCCGGCCGTCCTCGCGTTGATGGGCGAGCATCGCTTCGCCCAGTACGCGCTCGTCTTCAGGATCACAGAGGCCGTGTCCGGGCCCACGCGCCTGAGCGCGGAGACGCGGGCCGTGTTCCCAGGCGGGCGTGGGCGCGCCTACCGGATGCTCGTGATCGGCACGCGCGGGCACGCGCTCGCGGTGCGCTCGATCCTGCGATCCGTCCGCCGCGGAGCCGAGCGGCGCTCGCCCTAGGAGCGAAGGAACGTCAGCACCGCCAGGACCCGTCGGTGGTCCTCCGGCGCGGGCGTCAGGTCGAGCTTCGAGAAGATGCTCGTGACGTGCTTTTCGACCGCGCGCTCGGTGATCACCAGGCGCTCGGCGATCGCCGCGTTGGAGCGGCCCTCCGCCATCAGCTCGAGCACCTCGCGCTCGCGCGGCGTGAGCGCCTCGAGCGGGTCGTCGCGCCGCGAACGGCCGACGAGGCGCGAGACCACCTCCGGGTCGAGTGCTGATCCTCCGTGCCCGACCCGCCGCACCGCGTCCACGAAGCCGTCAACGTCGGCGATCCGATCCTTGAGCAGGTAGCCGAGCCCGGAGGCCGAGTCGGCGACCAGCTCGAGCGCGTAGGCCTCCTCGACGTAGGCGGAGAGCACCAGGACGCCGGTGTCCGGGTGCTGGCCGCGAATCCGAAGCGCGGCCCGCAGCCCGTCGTCGGTGTTGGTGGGCGGCATCCGTATGTCGACCACAGCGACGTCCGGCTTGTGGGCGCCGACCTTGCGGAGCAGGTCGTCCGCATCGCCCGCCTGCCCGACGACGTCGAACCCCCGCTCGTCGAGCAACCGCGCGATTCCCTCGCGCAGGAGCACCGAGTCCTCGGCCACGATCACTCGCACGGGATCCTCGCCTTCACAGTCGTTCCCTCGCCGCGGCGCGAGGCGATCTCGAAGCGCCCGCCGAGCGCCACGACGCGGTCGGCAAGGCCGCGCAGCCCGGTCCCGCGCTCGGCGTCGGCGCCACCGATCCCGTCGTCCGCGACCTCGACCACCACCCTGCCGTTCTCGCGCCCGAGCCGGACCACCGCGCGGTTCGCTTGCGCGTACTTGGCGACGTTCGTGAGCGCCTCGGCGACGACGAAATAGGCCGCCAGCTCCACGGGCTCCGCGACCCGCTCCCCGAGTCGCTCGATCACCTCGACCTGAAGCGGCGCGCGGCTCGCCAGGGCGTCGACAGCGGGATCGAGCCCGCGGTCGGACAGGACCGCCGGATGCAGGCCCCGCGCGAGCTCGCGGAGCTCTCCGAGCGCCCGCTCGAGCTCCTCGCCGGCGCCGTCCAAGAGCTCCTCCGCGCGCTCGGGCTCCTCGCGGGCGGCGGCGCGCGCGAGGCGTAGGTCGAGCGCGAGCGAGACAAGCCGCTGTTGGGCGCCGTCGTGGAGGTCGCGCTCCATGCGCCTGCGCTCGGCGAGGCCGATCGAGATCAGTCGGGCCCGCGACTCGCGGAGCTCTCCGACTTTGGCCCGCAGCTCGGCGTCGAGCCGCTCGCGCTCGAGCGCCAGCGCGGCTGCGGCGCCCACGGCGTCGATGAGCTCGGGCTCATCGAGCAGCAGGGGGTCGTGGATGAGCGCCGCAACCCGCTCGCCCTCGAGCGTTACGTGGTAGACGCTGCGCCCCGAGTCATCGTCGGGGAGCTCGATTCGCTCGCCGTCCGGGTCGACGTAGGAGCCGGATTCGGGAAGCCAATAGGCGAGCTCGACCGACGGATCGTTGAGGGCGCGGGCGAGCGCCGCGCGAAGCTCGTCGTCGCGCAGCGGGCCGCCGATCCTCGCGACGAGCTCGCTCACCGCGCCGCCGCGGAGCATCCGCGCCTGGATCAGGCTGCCGAGGAACAGGTACGGGACCGCCGCAAACGGGATCAGCGCGATGTAGTACACGCTGGCGCTGAGCTGGGCCCCGCCGAGGTCGACGATCAGCAGCACGGTCAGCATCGCCATCAGGAGCGCGCCGGCGATGAACTGCGGGGTCACGACGCGGCGCATCGGCGGCGTCGCCCGCCGCCAGCGGCCGACGAGGCGGCAGAGCACACCGAGGAGGATCGCGACGCTGAGGACGCTGAGCGCATCGCCCCAGGCGCTCGCGAAGTCGGGGCTCGACTGGATCAGGAAGACGTTCTCCGGACACCCTTCGCATCCGGTCTTCGTCGACGGGTCGAAGGTGAGGATCAGCGGCAGGTAGGCGACCGTCACCGCGAGATACGCGGCGATCGTGAGCTCGCGATCCAGGCGCGACGCGAGCCGCCCGGTGGGGAACCCGAGCAGGAGTTGGATCGCTGGGCCGAGGAAGAGGTTGTTGAACAGGATCCCGATCGTGAACAGGAACGCCGGCTCGGTCAGCCCGAACATGCCCAGAAACCAGGTGAAGCCGGTGGCGACCATGAGCGCACCCACCCGGTTGTCGGGCCGCCGCGACCACGCGAAGAGACCGACGCCGACGAATCCGCCGCCGGCGACGATGTCGAGGGCGATCCAAAGGCCGCGGTCGGGGGCGAAGTCGGCGCTCGCGATCAGCACGATCTGGATCGCGAGGATCAGCGCCCCGGCCCCGGCGATCGCCCACAGGGCTCGCCGCAGTCCGGTCATCCCAGGAGCTCCTCCATCGCCGTCCCTGAGAGGCGCGCCTTGGAGATGAAGCCTCGGGCGCCGGCGTCGACCACGGCGCGGCCCCACTCGTCGACCTCGCGGCTCGAGATCAGGATCACGGCCGGGGAGCCGGGGATGCCGGTGATCCGGCGCGATACCGCAAAGCCGTCGAGACCGGGCAGACGCACATCCAGAAGGATGACGTCGGGCTGCAGCTCGCGAGCGGCGCGCAGGGCGGCTGGCCCGTCGGCGGCCTCGCCCACGACCTCGTATCCCTCGTCCTCGAGCAGGCGCCTGGCGCTGGCCCGGAAGCTCGGGTGGTCGTCGACGATCAGGACGGTCCGTGGCACCGCAGGGTCTCCCTGCCGCAGAACATGCGTACCGATTCTCCCGGACCCGGCTCCAACGACAATACGGATACCCGCACCGGGCCTCGGGGGAGAGCCACATTGGAGCTGGAGGGCGCAACCGGCACGCTTCGCAGACGCGATCACGCTCGCGAGCTGGTCTCGAAGAGCCCGTCGCCCCGGATCAGGGGCGGCGGAGACGGAGGCCAGGACCGCCGAGGCCCGGAGCCCCTACCTGAGCCTCGGCGCGAACGGGCCCGGCTGCTGTGGCCGGGCCCGTTCACGTGAGCCCCGCGCTTGAAACGTCAGCCAACGGGAATAGAATCGCTGTGGCGATTCGCACGAGTCATCAGCTCGGACGGATCCAGACATAGGGAGCGAGGGCGGAACCCCGAGCACCCATCGTCCGTAGGCGTCGCGGAGGAGATCCCGAAGCGGCGAAAGCCAGGCCGGCACCGAGGAGATCCCAAGGGACCGCGCCAGACACGAAGGGCGGAGAGAATGGAGCCAGGCAACGGCGTCGTCGCGAGTATGCCCGCGCGCGATCGCGCGAGCGAGCCCGCCGCCGGCGGCAGCTACCTGAACCGCGAGGACCGGGCGAACCTGTTCCGGTTCATGGTCATGATGCGCACCTCCGAGGAGCGCGCGATCACCCTCTACCGACAGGGTAAGGTGCCGGGCAGCTTCTACGACGGGTGCGGCCAGGAGGCGATCTCGGTCGGCGCCGCGTACGTGCTGGGCCCGCGCGACCGGATGTGCATCCTGCACCGCGACCTCGGCGCGCACTTCGTCCGGGGCGTGACCCCGGACCGCTACCTCGCCAACTACATGGGTCGCGCGGGCGGCGTGACGAAGGGCAAGGAAGGCAACATGCACTTCGGCGACCGGGAGCTCGGCTGCGTCGGCATGGTCTCGATGCTGCCCGACATGGCCCTCGTCGCCACCGGGATGGCGATGGCCTTCAAGCAGCGCCGTGAGCCGCGGGTCGCCATGACCTTCTTCGGCGAGGGATCGACCGCGAACGGCCAGTGGCACGAGGCGATGAACTGGGCGGGCATCCATCGCCTGCCGGTCGTGTTCGTGCTCGAGAACAACCAGTTCGCCTACTCGACCCCGAACGAGCTCGAGTTCGCGGTCGATCCGGTCGAGCGCGCGGGCGTCTACGGCTTCCCGGGCGTGAAGATCGACGGCAACGACGTGGAGGCCGTGTTCGAGGCCGCGCGCGTGGCGGCCGAGCGCGCCCGCTCCGGCGAGGGGCCGACGCTGATCGAGTGCGAGACGATGCGCATGCACGGCCACGGCGCCCACGACGACATGAGCTACGTCCCCGAGGGAATGCACGAGGAGTGGGCGCGGCGCGATCCGATCGACCGCTACGCCAAGCGGCTCACCGAGGAGCACGGCTTCTCGGCCGACGAGGTGGAGACGATCCGCTCCGCGGTCAAGGCCTACGTCGACGAGTGCGCGCAGCAGGCCGTTGCCTCCCCGATGCCCGAGCCCGACGAGGGGTTCGCGGGCGTGTTCGCGGATGAGCCGACGCCGCTCGGCGATGGCCACGCCCCCTGGTCCCACTGGGCCGAGCGCACGGCGGAGGTGGCGTGATGCCGGAGCTCACCTACCTCGAGGCGATCTCCGACGGACTGCGGGAGGAGATGCGGCGCGACGAGAGCGTCCTCTGCATGGGCGAGGACATCGGCGAGTTCGGCGGTGCGTTCAAGGTCACGAACGGGTTCATCGAGGAGTTCGGCGCGGACCGCGTCCTCGACGCGCCTCTGGCCGAGAACGCGATCATCGGAACCGCAGTCGGTGTCGCGGTCGAGGGCATGCGGCCGGTGTGCGAGATGCAGTTCGCGGACTTCATCTCCTGCGGCTTCGACCAGCTCGTCAACGTGGCGGCGAAGCTCCATTACCGGCAGGGCGTGGCGGTCCCGATGGTCGTCCGCCTGCCGTCCGGGGGCGGCTTCAGCGGCGGGCCGTTCCATTCGCAGAACCCGGAAGCGTGGTTCCTTCAGGCACCCGGGCTGAAGGTCGTCGCGCCGGCGACTGCCGCCGACGCGAAGGGCCTGCTCGCGGCGTCGATCCGCGACCCGAATCCGGTCTGCTTCATGGAGCACAAGGGGCTCTACCGCTATGTGAAGGGAGAGGTGCCGGAGGGAGAGCACGTCGTCGAGCTCGGCTCGGCGCACGTCGCGCGCGAGGGCGAGGAGATGACGGTGATCGCCTACGGATCGGCCGTCCACTTCGCGCTCGAGGCGGCGGAGCAGCTCGACGAGTCGATCGAGGTGGTCGATCTGCGGTCGCTGTGTCCGCTCGACACCGACGCGATCCTCGCGAGCGCCCGGAAGACGGGCAAGGTCCTCGTCGCCCACGAGGCGACGCAATCGTGCGGGGTAGGAGCGGAGGTCGCCGCGCTGGTGGCAGCCGAGGCCTTCGAGGACCTCGACGCACCGGTGCGGCGGCTCACCGCTCCGGACGTCCCGATTCCGTTCAGCCCGCCGCTCGAGCAGGCCGTCCTGCCCCAGCTCGACGACATGAAGGAGGCGTGCCGTGAGCTCCTCGCCTACTAGCACCGCCGTCGAGGTGACGATGCCGAAGATGGGGATCTCGGTCTCGGAGGGCACGATCCTCGAGTGGCGAAAGCAGCCGGGCGACTGGGTCGAGGCCGACGAGACGGTCGCCGACGTGACGACCGACAAGGTCGACGTCGAGATCCCGTCGCCGGCCAGCGGACGGCTCGCGAAGATCATCGCCGAGGCCGGCGCCACCGTCCCGGTCGGTGAGCCGATCGCGGAGATCGACGCGTCCGCCAGAGCGGGCGAGGCGCATCCGGACGAGGGCCGCGAGGAGTCCGCGGCGCAGCCGGCGGAGGCGAAGGCCGAGACCGCCGAGGGCACGGAGAGCGAGCATGCGGATCGCTCCGGGTTCATCTCGCCGGTGGTGCGCCGGATCGCCGAGAAGCACGGCGTCGACCTCGGCCAGGTAGAGGGCACCGGGATCGGCGGGCGGATCCGCAAGAAGGACGTGCTCGCCTACGTCGAGGGGCAGGCGGGCAACGGCAAGGCCGAGGCCACGCCGGTGCTCCACACGGAGTCGCCCGATCGGCCGGACGAGCGCGAGGCTGAGCCGGCGCGCATAAGCGCGGCACCGGCGCCCGCCGTCGATGGCGGTGAGCGACGCGAGCCGATGACCCCGATGCGGGCGGCGATCGCGAGGCACATGCTCGAGAGCCGCCGCACGTCGGCCCACTGCACGACGATCGTCGAGGTCGACATGTCGAGGGTCGCGGCGCGGCGCGCGGAGCTCAAGGAGGCGATGCGCCGCCGCGGTGTTCCGCTCACCTACCTCGCGTTCGTGGCGCGGGCGACGGTCGGTGCGCTGGGCGAGTACCCGGTCCTGAACGCGTCGGTGGACGGCGATGAGATCGTCCACCACGACGATGTCAACCTCGGCATCGCGGTCGCGCTCGAGGACGGGCTGATCGTCCCGGTCATCCCGCAGGCGCAACGGCTGAGCGTCGAGGGACTCGCGGGGGCCATCGCCGACGTAGCGGAGCGGGCTCGTACGAAGCGGCTCGAGCCCGACGAGGTCCACGGAGGGACGTTCACGATCACCAACCCCGGCCAGTTCGGGGCGGTGCTCGCGACGCCGATCATCAACCAGCCGCAGGTGGCGATCCTCGACCTCGAGGCGATCGTCAAGCGGCCTGTGGTGGTCTCCGGTCCGCAGGGCGACTCGATCGCGATCCGGCCGATGACGTACCTGTGCATGTCGTGGGACCACCGGGCGCTGGACGGCGCCGAGGCCGCGCGATTCCTCGGCAGTGTCAAGGAGAGGCTCGAGGCGGGAGGTGAGCTCTGATGAGGTTGGTCGAAGCGGTGAGGGGCGCGGGGCACGAGGGCGCGAGCGCGCCCCCGCACCGCGTGTCCGAGCTGGAGCATGAGGGGCTCGAGCACGAGGAGCTGGTCGTCCGGCACGGGGCGCGGAGCGGCGTGCCGATGGCGGTCGCGATCCACTCGACGGTGCTCGGTCCGGCGCTCGGCGGGCTGCGGCTGTGGCACTACGACACTGTGGGATCGGCCATCGACGACGTCCTTCGGCTCGCCCAGGGGATGACCCTCAAAGCCGCCGCTGCCGGGCTCGACCTCGGCGGAGGCAAGGGCGTGATCTGCTCGCCCGGCGACCCGCACTCGCTGAGCGCGATGAGTCGACGCGATCTGATGCTCGACTTCGGCGACCTCGTCGAGTCGCTCGAAGGGCGCTACATCACCGCTGAGGACGTCGGTACCGGCACCAGCGACATGGTGACGATCGCGCAGCGGACATCGCACGTCACCGGATTGCCCGACGGCGCGGGCGACCCCAGTCCGTTCACGGCGATCGGCGTCGAGTCCGCGATGCGCGCGTGCGTCGAGGCGCGGTTCGGGAGTACCGAGCTGCGCGGCCTCGGCGTCGTCGTGATCGGCCTCGGCCACGTCGGGGCACGGCTCGCCAAGCGGCTGCGCGCCGCGGGCGTCCGGCTCGAGATCTGCGACGTCGATGTCACGAAGCGCGAGCTCGCGGAGAGTCTCGGCGCGCGCTGGATCGAGTCCGAGGAGGCGATCGGCCGCAAGTGCGACGTGCTCGCGCCGTGCGCGCTCGGCGGGTTGATCGACGAAGTGAGCATCGATCGGCTGCGGGCCGGGATCGTCTGCGGTGCAGCCAACAACCAGCTGGCCGACGACGGGCTCGCGGAGGAACTCGAGGGGCGCGGGATCCTCTATGCGCCGGACTTCCTCGTGAACGCCGGCGGGCTGATCAGCGTCTATCGCGAGCTGCACGGCTACGACGAGGACCGGGCGCTCGAGCTGGTGCTCGGGATCGAGGACAAGATGCGTGCCGCCCTCGCGGCCGCGAGCGCTCGCGCCATCACGCCGCTCGACGCGGCGCGCGAGCTCGCCCTCGAGCGCCTCGGCGCCGCGGTGCCAGACTGAGTCTCGTGCGAGAGCTCCTGATCGTCCGCGCCGGCCTCGTCGGCTACGCGGAGGCGCTCCGCCTCCAGGGGGGCCTTGCCGCGGCGCGCGGCGCCGGCGAGGTGGCGGATGTGGCGCTCATGCTGGAGCACCCGCCCGTCTACACCAAGGGCCGGCGCACGACCGCCGCTGAGCTCCCAATGGGGGAGGACTGGTACCGGGCGCAGGGGATCGACGTGGTCGAGACCGATCGCGGCGGCGCCGTCACCTACCACGGCCCGGGGCAGCTCGTCGCCTACCCGATCATGAGCCTGCGGGAGATGTCAGTCACGAGCCCCGCCGCCCCCGGACGCGAAGCGGAGGAGGCGGCGGGCATGAGTGTTCCCGACTATGTGCGGCGGATGGAGCTCGCGATGATCGACGCGCTCGGCGACCACGGCGTGCGAGCCGGCATCATCGACGGCCTCACAGGCGTCTGGGTCGGCGAGGTTCCGCCGCCCGCCGGGGACGCCCGCAAGATCGGCTCGATCGGCGTCCACATCAGCCGCGGGATCACAACCCATGGACTCGCGATCAACGTCAACAACGACCTGCAGCCGTTCGAGTGGGTCGTGCCATGCGGGATCGAGGCGTGCCGGATGACCTCGCTCACCCGCGAGCTCGGCGCCGAACAGGACCTGGACGCGTTCGCGAGCACGGTCGCGCGACGCCTGGGCGACGCGTACGAGCGCCGGCCGGTCGAGACGCCCCCGGAGGAGATCCTCGGGTCGCTAGCGTTGGAGGCGGCATGAGCGACACGGCCGAGCGCATCCACGTCACCCGGTCGCGCGCCAACCCTGGCGGCGCGAAGGCGATCGAGGGGCGGCCCTTCCGGGAGCGAAAGCCTGCATGGTTGAAAGTGCCGGCGCCCGGCGGTCCCACCTACCGCCGGCTCAAGCGGGCGATCGAGGCCGACAACCTGCACACCGTCTGCGAGGAGGCCAACTGCCCGAACGTCGGGGAGTGCTGGGAGCGCGGCACGGCGACGTTCATGATCCTCGGCGACGTCTGCACCCGCCGCTGCGGGTTCTGCAACGTGCAGACGGGGGTGCCCACCTGGAACGACCCGCTCGAGCCGCTGCGGGTGGCCAACCAGGTGAAGAAGATGGGCCTGCGCCACGCGGTGATCACCTCGGTCGACCGCGACGACCTCCCGGACTACGGCGCGGGTGCCTTCGTCGGCGTGATCCGCTCAATCCGGATGATGGCTCCGGGTTGCAAGGTCGAGGTCCTGACGCCGGACTTCCGCGGCCAGGAGATGCCGCTGGCGAAGGTGGTCCACGAGCGCCCCGACGTCTTCAACCACAACGTCGAAACGGTGCCGCGGCTCTACCCGCGTGCGCGGCGCGGCTCGGACTTCATGCGCTCGGCCCGCGTCCTGCGGATGGCGAAGGAGATGGGCGGCTCGGAGGTCGTGACGAAGTCCGGGCTCATGGTCGGGCTCGGCGAGGAATTCGACGAGATGATCGAGACGTTCGCGATCCTGCGCGAACACGGCGTCCAGATCCTCACCGTCGGCCAGTACCTGCGGCCGACCGAGAAGCACCTCGCGGTGGTCCGCTACTGGCACCCGGAGGAGTTCGCCGCCCTCCGCGACGCCGCGTACGAGCTCGGGTTCGAGTCGGTCGCCTCCGGTCCCCTCGTGCGCAGCTCCTACCACGCTGACGAGGCCGCCGCCGCGGTCGCGGAGCACCGGGCGGCCTGAAGCGCGCCTGAAGCCCGGGCGGCCACCGGCCGCCGCGCGAATAGGCTTGCGGGCCCCTGATCCCGCTCAAGGACAACGTTCCATCGGCGCGCCTCCCGCTGGTCACGCTGGTGCTGATCGCGCTCAACCTCGTCGGCTTCGGGTGGCAGCTGGCGTTCCCGGTCGACGACGCGCTCGAGCGCGCGGGCGTGGAGCCCGGGATCGACCAGAGCGCTCTCGCCTACGGGGCGACGCCGGCGCGGCTCGCGCACCCCGCCCGCGACGAGTGCTCGCTCGCGAACGCCGAGGTCGCCTGCGACGGCGATGGAGGTGTCGCGCTCGACCAGGCGCCGTGGTGGCTCACGCCGCTGACCGCGATGTTCATGGCCGGAAGCCTCCTTCAGCTCGCCCTCAACGCGCTCTTTCTGTGGCTGTTCGGAAAGAGCGTCGAGAACTCCCTCGGCCGCGTCCGTTTCCTCGGCCTGTACCTCATCTCCGGCATCGCCGGCTTCTACGCCGAGGCGCTCCTCGATTCGGGTTCTACCGTGCCGGTGCTCGGCGCGAGCGGCGCCGTCGCGGGTCTGATCGGCGCCCACGCCGTCCTTCACTCGCGGGCGGCGATCCTCTGCTTCGTCTTGATCCCGTTCTTCTTGACTTTCGTGGAGATCCCCGCGCTCCTGGTCGGCGCGACGCGGTTCGCGCTCGAGCTTGTGCCATCGATCGGCGAGACGACGGTCTCCGGGCTGAGCGGCGGATCCGGCTTGGCGTTCCCGGCGATGGTCGCGGGCCTCCTCGTCGGTGCGGCGCTCGCGCGGCCGCTCGCGGGCCTGCGCCGTGCCGTGCCCACCGAGGCGGTGTACTAGCATGGACCCGACGGTCCGCACGATGCTGCTCGTCGGCGGGATCCTCTTCTGCGTCTTCTTCGGAGGGATGACCGCCGCCGTGGCGTTCGAGTACGGGGCCGACGTGTTCACGGTCGCCGCGGGCCTGGTGCTCCTCTTCCTCGTGCTGCCGCTGATCGGCGCGCTGCGAAACCCACCCCGCGACTAGCCACGGATGCGTTCATATACTCGCCAGGTGGCGCTGCCTCCGGGTCCCCGGACCCCCGCGGTCATCAACACGGCCAGCTTCGCGCGCCGGCCGCTCGAGACGCTGCTCGGCTGGCAGCGGCGCTATGGCAACGTCTTCACGGTGAAGCTGCTCGTCTTCGGGACGGGCGTCTACGTCGCCGAGCCGGAGGAGATCCGGAAGCTCTTCACCGGCGATCAGTCCGACCTCCATGCCGGCGAGGCGAACGCGCCGCTCTCGACGGTGCTCGGCGAGCACTCCGTGCTCGTCCTCGACGGCCCGGAGCATCTGCGCCAGCGGCGCCTCCTTCTGCCGCCGTTTCAGGGCGCCGCGCTGGGCGGCCTGCGGCCGATGATCCGCGAGATCGCCGCGGCCGAGGTGGACCGCTGGATGCGGGGGGACGAGTTCCCGATTCGCGCGCGGATGCGCGCGCTCACCTTCGAGGTCATCAGCCGCGCGGTGTTCGGCGTCTACGAGCCGGAGCGGATCGAGCGGCTGCGGCGGGCGATGCTCGCCGTGGTCGACACGCAGACGCTCTTCTTCGCGCCGCCGGTCATCCGCCGCGACTTTGGCCGCTGGAGCCCGTGCGGCGTCCTGGCGCGACGGCTGCGTGCCGCCGACGAGCTCCTCTACGAGGAGATCGAGCGCCGCCGTCGCGCCGAGGACCTCGAGGAGCGAACGGACGTGCTCTCGCTCCTCCTTCGCGCCCGCGACGAGGAGGGTCGGCCGATGAGCGACGTCGAGCTGCGCGACGAGCTGATGACGATGCTCGCCGCCGGGCATGAGACCACCGCGACCGGGCTCGCCTTCGCCTTCGACCTCTTGCTCCACAGCCGCCCCGTGCTCGAGCGGCTGCTCGCCGAGATCGAGGAGGGCGAGAGCGCCTACCTCGACGCCGTCGTCACGGAGACGCTCCGGGTCCGGCCGGTGATCGACGCGGCGGAGCGCACCCTGAAGGCGCCGCGAACCGTGGCGGGTTGGGAGCTTCCCGCGGGCATCAAGGTCTATCCCGGCATCCTCGTCGTCCACCATCGCCCGGACCTCTATCCCGAGCCCGAGCGCTTCCGGCCGGACCGCTTCCTCGACGACGGGGCCGAGTCGTACACCTGGCTTCCGTTCGGGGGCGGGATCAGGCGCTGCGTGGGCGCGGCGCTCGCGCAGGCCGAGATGGCCGAGGTGCTGCGTGTGGTCCTCTCGCGCGTCGAGCTCGCGCCCCTGCGGCCGACCCCCGACCCGGTGGCCCTCAAGGGCATCACGCTGGCGCCGCGCCACGGTGCGAGGGTGCGGGTGCTCGCGAAGCGCGCCGCTCGCCACGGCCAAGCGGCGTTGGCGACCGTCTGAGCTACCGCCGCGTGACCAACGACGTCGAGGTGGAGCCAGCCGGAATCGAACCGGCGACCTTCGAGTTGCAAACCCGACGCTCTCCCAACTGAGCTATGGCCCCAGGGGCCCGATTGTAGGTGCGGGCTGCGCCGAGCCTATGGCCGCGCCCGGTGCTTTGTGGCAGGATCGACGGGTAAAGGCGGACCAGGAGGAACGGATGGCCGAAGGGGAAGCCACGGTCGCGGTCGGAGAGCGTCAGCATCCGGACAAGTCGCCCGAGGTGGTCGAGGAGGCTAAGGCCACGAAGGTTCGGCCCGCCGAGGTCTCGAACCTCGACATCGTTCGCCACTACTTCGACATCGCCGCCGACCACCTCGGGTTGGCCGATGACCTCCGGGTCGTCTTCTGGACGCCCTACCGCGAGGTCACCGTTCAGATCCCCGTGAAGCTCTCGGACGGCAAGGTCCACGTCTACTCGGGCTATCGCATCCAGCACAACGGCGCCCGCGGGCCATACAAGGGCGGGATCCGGTTCCACCCGGACGTGGACATCGACGAGGTCCGGGCGCTCGCCTCGCTGATGACCTGGAAGACGGCGATCGCCGGCGTGCCGTTCGGCGGCGCAAAGGGCGGCGTCAACTGCCCAGCGAAGAAACTCACGCCCGCCGAGGTGCAGACGATCGCCCGATCGTTCATGAACAAGATCGAGAAGGTGCTTGGGCCGACCCGCGACATTCCGGCACCGGACGTGAACACGAACGCCCAGGTGATGGCGTGGCTGATGGACGAGTACGGAAAGCTCCACGGCCACAGCCCGGCGGTGGTGACCGGCAAGCCGATCGCCCTCGAGGGATCGCTCGGCCGCGAGGCCGCCACCGGCCGTGGCTGCGTCTACATGTTCCGGGAGGCCGCGCCGCAGCTCGGGCTGAGCCCCGCCGACACGACGTTCGTCGTTCAGGGCTACGGCAACGTCGGCTCGTGGGCCGCCCGGATCATGCAGCAGCTCGGCGCCCGGATGGTGGGCGTCTCGAACGCCGATGGCGCGATCAGAAACGACGCCGGCATCGACGCGAACCAGCTCCACGACCACATCGAGCGGGGCGGCGGGATCACGGAGTTCGAAGCAGCCGACGTGATCGACGCCGCGGACCTGATCGCGATTCCCTGCGACGTCTTCATCCCTGCCGCGCTCGGCGGGATGATCCACGAGAGCAACGCGGACCGGATGCAGTGCAAGGTCCTCGTCGAGGGGGCGAACAGCCCCACGACCCCGGCCGCCGACCGGATCCTCCGCGAGAAGGGCGTCTACATCATCCCGGACGTGATGGCGAACGCGGGCGGCGTCGTCGTGTCGTACTTCGAGTGGGTCCAGAACCTCCAGCACTTCCGCTGGGAGGAGCGCGAGGTGAACGACAAGCTCGGCACCGTCATGCGGCGCTCCTTCCGTGAGGTCAACGGCCGTGCGAAGGAGGGCGGCCTCGACCTGCGAGAGGCGGCGTACTTGGTCGGGATCGAGCGGGTGGTGGAAGCCGCGCGCACCCGCGGCTACGTCTGAGCCGAGCGGCTAGAAGTCGAAGTCCTTCGGCTCGCCCTGCTCGAACCAGAGCTCGTCGTCCTCGGGCGCGTCACGAAGGAACTCAGGGGTCTCCTCCAGCACGTCCTCGTCCTCCTCGGCGGCGTCCTTTTCTGCGGAGTCCTCCTCGGAGGTGAGCTCGCCCTCGACGACCTCGCCCTCGCCCGTGTCCTCGACGGCGTCCTCGAACTGGTGCTCGACGGTCTCCTGTGACTCGATCGGCCGCTCCGCCGTGTCCTCGGCCGGGGTCGATGGCTCCGCCTCGGCGTCGAGATCCAGGTCGAGCTCGAGCTCCTCGCCCGTCTCGGGCGCGGCCCCCTCGGGTCCTGGGGCTTCCGCGGCCTCCCGGTCGTGGAAGATCGGCCCCGGTGCCTCCTGCTCCTGCGGCGGCGCCTGCTCGATCGCGGTCGGCGCCTCGGCGCTCACCTCCGGCTCGGACTGCGGCTCGTCTGGTGGCGGCCGCTCGCCCTGCTCGGTGGCGACCGCCCCCTCCTGATCTCGCTGCTCCGGCTCTGCGAATTCGGGATCGCCAGGCCGGCTCGGCGGCCCGAACGCCTCGTCCTCGAGGCGTGCAACCTCCTCGGGATCCGCGCCCAGCCGGCGCTTCAGCTCGAGGTGCTCTCGGATCGCGTCGTCGAGAATTCCCATATGGCTAGGCGGGTAGCGCGAAGGTTACTGCGCAATCGGTGCGTGTTCATGTTCTGATCGAGGGCGCACGGGTACGCCACGGGCCTTGATTCGCCACAGGCGCTCAGGAACCTTTAGCAACCGGATCACTCTCGCGTCCGCCGCTCGGGGCCGGGGCCGCGCCGCCCGCCGCCACGGCCACGCGGTTCTTCCCGGCACGCTTCGCCTCATAGAGCGCCGCATCGGCGGCAGCGATCAGCTCCTGGACCTCCGCCGCCTCGCCGGCGGCGCTCGCAACGCCGAGACTTGCAGTGATCCGGAGCTCGCCACCCCCGTCCATGAGCGAGATGCGCTGCGCCTCCACCCGCGCCCTGATCCGTTCCGCCACCTCGGCGGCGCCCTCCGTGTCGGTCTCGGGCAGCGCGACCACGAACTCCTCGCCGCCGTAGCGGGCGGGGAGGTCGACATCGCGCGACTCCGCCGTCAGCACCCGGCCGAGCGCCCTCAGAACCGCGTCGCCCTGGAGGTGGCCGTGGGTGTCGTTGACGTGCTTGAAGTCGTCGATGTCGAGCATGAGCAGCGAGACGTCGTGGCGGAAGCGCGCCGCCCGCGCCGCTTCGCGATCGATCATCTCGCGGAAGGCCCGCTTGTTGGCGAGGCCCGTCAGGTCGTCGGTGGAAGCCTGCTCGGAGACGAGCTCGTGCAGGGCGAGGTTCTCGACCGACGCCGCCGCCTGGCCGACCAGGTAGAGGAAGACCTCGCGCTCCGTGGCGTTGAACGGTCGGCCCGTCCTGGCGACCGTCATCGCCCCGACCGGCGCCCCCGCCCGCCCGATTCGGCCGAGCGAGCTTGCGAAGGCGTAGGCGTCGCCGTAGGACTCCTCGACCGGGCCCGGGTCGCGAAGCGATCGCTGCTCCGCCGCGAGCGCCGCCTCCTGGACGTCCTCGGTCGGTGTGCCGTACTCGGCCTCGGCGCCGACGTGTCCGCTCAGCGCGACGAGGCCGTAGTCGGCATCGCAGGTCCCCACCGCCGTCTCGACCAGGATGGCGAGCAGCGCCTGGCGGTCGAGGCCCGACGCGAAGGCGTCGCCGACGCGGCGCACGGACTTCTCGATCTCGATCCGCTGGCGGCGCAGCTGGTCCATCTGCGCGCTCAGCCGCTCGCTCATCTTGTTGAACTCGTTGGCGAGCCCCGCCATCTCGTCGCGGCCGGTCACCGGAACGCTGCGCGAGAAGTCGCCCTCGCCGATGCGCCGCGCGGCGGCCAGCATCTCGCGGACGTAGCCCTGCAGCGATCGCAGCGTCGCGGCCACCGCGAGCAGGGCGATGGCGAAGAACGCGAGCAGCGCGATCGCCAGCGTCGGTCGCGAGGTGATGAAGCCCTCGCCCTCGACCGGCGCGAAGAGCGCCACCCGCACCCGCTCCTCGCCGAGCGGCTGCGTCCCCGCGACCCGGAGGTCGTCGTCGCCCTCCTCGAAGTCCGCCGCTTCTCCGCTCTCGGGCAGGTCGTCGCCCTCGACCGGGACCGTGCCGGCAATCCGGCCGCTCGGCCCGACCAGCGCCGCGTCCTGGCCCGTCATCTGCGCCACCGTGCCGAGGTATGACTCGGGGGTCGTGGTGGAGACCGTCACCGTCCCCAGACCGTCGCCCGAGCCGGAGACGAGGTCGACGGACGCACCGGCCACCGTCCTCCGCGGCCCAACGGCGACCTCGCCGCCGCTCGCCCCCGTCAGCGTCACGGCCTTGACGCCGTCCTCGTGTCGCAGTCGCCTTGCCAGTGCCCGGACCTCCGACTCGCCACCGCTCTGAAGCGCAGCGGCCGCATCCGGATCGCTCGCGATCTCGTCCGCGATTGACCCCGCGGCCTTGCGCGACTCGGCCTGCTCCTGCTCGAACAGGCTGGTCGCGGTAGATAGGCCTGTGTCGAGCCGCGCGTCGGCCTTGCCGGTGGACGAGTCGGAGGCGATCTGCGAGACGAGCACCGCGAGGGCGCCCATCGGCAGGACCACGATCAGCACGAAGAAGAGGATCAGCCGCAGGCGGAAGCTCACCGGGAGCAGCTTAATCCGGCAGGGGTATGCGCCTACACCATGGGGTCGGCTGCAAGCCCGCGTCCGGGCCTCGGATCGGCTCCGGGGCTGGCTATCCTTGCCGGAGCGCGCCCTCGGACGCGCCATGCCACGGGGCTATAGCTCAGTTGGGAGAGCGCCTGGTTCGCAATCAGGAGGTCGCCGGTTCGAGCCCGGCTAGCTCCATCCTCAAGCGCCGAACGCGTGGATGTACTGCAAGCGGATCGAGCGCGAAGTGCGGTCGCGTGAAGCTGAAGGGATTCATCGGATGCTCCGAAGGCGGACCGATCGGCGTTCGGTTCACATCCCGGATGATCATCCGATCGCGAAGTCGCGGTCCTGATCGCTTCTCGTCCTAAGCGGAACTTTCGTGAGATCATCTGGACGTCGGGGTGGGCAGGTGCACCGCCGCAGAAAGGACCATCAAGTGGCAGCCAGAGGCCTCCATCACGTCGACCTTGCCGTTGCCGACGTTGATGTGTCGCTGGCGTTCTACCTCGACCTCCTGGGGCCGCTCGGGTTTACCGAGGAGGTCCGCTATCCCACCTACCGCGGCACCGAGGAGGTCGTCTACCTGGTTCACGCGCGCCGGGGGGTCGCCGAGGGGGGGTTGGGGCTGCGCCCGGCCGACGGCGGCGCCCACCGCTACTACGACGTCGGCATCGAGCACCTCGCGTTCGAGGTCGAGAGCCGGGATGAGGTGGATGCCGCCCACGAGCGATGCCTGGCCCGCGGCGCGCAGATTCATTTCCCACCGCAGGAGGATCGCGACGAACCGGGTTACTACGCGTTCTTCGTCTTCGACCCGGACGGGATGCGGATCGAGGTGTTCTGCTGGCCGTCGAGCCGATCTGTGAAGAGTTGACGCCGCCGGTTCGAGCCCGGCTAGCTCCATCTCGTCCGTCGCCGGTATTGGCGCTTCCTTCCCGGATAGCGGAGCAGAAAGCGCCAACCGAGCTTGAAGTCGCCCGAGGTGCCGGATACTTGGCAGACGGATGACTCCGGAAGTGATCCAGATGGGCGCGATCGGCGTGCGGTTCCTCGTCGAGCCGGCAGACTCGAACGGAAGCGTGAGCGTCTTCGAGTGCTTCGTACCGGCCGAGAGCAAGATGCCGGCGCCGCACAGTCACGATGCGTTCGAGGAGACGATCTACGGGCTCGAAGGCGTCAGCACCTGGACCGTGGACGGCCGCACGGTCGACATCGGCCCCGGCGACGCCACCTGCATCCTGCGCGGCGCGATCCACGGGTTCGACAATCGCGGGAACAAAGACGCCAAGTTCCTTGCGGTGTCCAGCCCCGGCGTCATGTCGCCGGACTACTTCCGTGAGATCCGCGACGTGGTGGCGGCGAATCCCGGCGGCCCGCCGGACCTCGCCAAGATCGCGGAAGTCATGCGCCGCCACGGCCTCACGCCGGCGCCTCCCGCCTAGGCGTGAAAAGCGGCGAGCCGCTCGGCCTCGGCGTCGAGCTCCCGCCGCGCGCCCGCGTCCAGCCGCTCGAACGGCTCGAGCTTCACCTTGCCCTTCTCGTAGCGCCAGGTTCCCGCCACCTGGCCGTCGACCAGGAACGTCGGCGCCGATTGCGGCGTCCTCGTGTTGAACACCCTCGGCCGGTGGCGCTCGGGCAGGATCTGGCTGCGGCGGGCGTGCACGAGCAGGGTCGCGTCCCAGACCGGCAGGAAGCGGGGAGGCGCCGGCGTCTCGGGGTCCGGAAGCGGCTGGCGCGGCAGGTCGACGAGCGGGCTGCCGTCCGCGGCGCGGAAGCGCCGCAGCTCCAGTCGCTCGAGCGCTGCGTTGATCGCAGGGGGATCGAGCCCGGCCCAGTCCGCGATCTCGGCCGGGCGCGCCGGGCCGAAGCCGCGCAAGTAGCTGCGCACGAGCTCGACCTGCGCCTCGGACTCCTCGATCTCGGGCGCCGGTCCGATCCAGTCGCCGGCGTCGGCGAACAGGTCCGCGCGGCGGCTCTCCCAGGTCCCGGACGGTGGCACGCGTACCAGGTCGATCCACACGCTCATGCCGTTCGTGCCCCGCGCGCCGAGGCCGACGAGCTCCTGAAGCTCCGCCCGACCCACCGGCCCCTCGCGAAGCCGCCGCTCGACCCCCCGCGCCGCCGCGTCCATCTGCCTGCCGCTCGGCTCGCCGCGGCGGCTCCGGAGCCAGTGCTCCTTGCGGCGGCGCCGGACCGCGGCGGCGAACACCCACCAATCACGCGGCGAGACGAGGTGGATCGTGGTCCGAAGAAGAGTGCCCTGGACGACCGTGCGCCGCTCGAGCGCGCGCGTCAGCTTCCCGCGCTCGAAGCCGTCGAGCCGTGACCAGAGACCGATGTACATCGACGGTGCGTACTGGGCCTGGATGCCCGCGACCCGCTCGAGCGTCTTCGGCAGCGACATCGCGCCGCGCTCGAGCAGGAGCTGGCGCGCGAGGAGCGCCCGGTTGAGCTCGCGCTCGGTCAGGATCCGCTCGGCCGCGCCCACGACCGGACCCTACGGTTTCAACCGGGCCAGATGTCGCCGGCCGCGATCTCGAGCAGGTTCCCGGCGGGGTCGGTGAAGTAAAAGGAGCGCAGCCCTCCGTCCCACGACTCCTCGTGCGCGATCTCGATTCCGGCCCCGTCCAGGAGCTGCTTCCAGCGCTCGTACTCCCGGGCCTCGCCCACGACGAGGCAGGCGTGACCGGGCCCGTCCGTGCCGTGGGCGGAGAGTGGGCTGTCGCGGGCGGCGAGCCCCTCGCGCTCGAAGAGAAGGAGCACCCCGGCTCCAGCACGCAGCGCGACGCCGCCCGGCCATCGCGACACGAGCGGCAGCCCAAGCACCTCGGTATAGAAGCCCTCCATGGCCGCCGTCTCGCGGGCGTCGTGGTACAGGCAGGTCTCGAGGACGCCCGCGAGCGCCTGCGTGCGGACCGCGTCGCTCACCGGCTCGCTCCGGCCGGGCCGCCGGGCGGGATCGTGAACAGGGCGCGTAGCCGGTTGCGAAGCCCCGTTCGCGCGATCGCCCGGCGCATGGCCCGGCGCTCGGCCGGCCCCGGCGCCGATGTCCCATCCCGGCCGTAGAGATGCAGCCGAAGCCGGGCGGCGTAGGTGGCGACCGAGGTGCGACCGACCTCGGCGAACCGGCGCTCGATCCGAAGGAGCGTCGGTTCCTCCCCCAGCTGCCAGCTGAGGCGGTCGAGGGCATCGCGCAGCTCCGCAATCTGTGCGCCCACCGCCTCGCCGCGGGCGAGACGGCGCCTGCGCCGCCACGACACGGCGCCGAAGGCCGCGCCGGTCACCGCGAGCAGGAGCAGGATCACCAGCCCAGCCGGGCCGCCGCTGCCATCGTCCGCCAGGTTGCCGCCGGAACCGGTCGGCGAGTGCTTCGGGTTCGCCTTCTCCGCGTCCGTGGCCTGTCCCGGATCGTCCAGGTTGACTGCGGCGCCCCGGTCGCCGAGCGGCGAGCCGATCCCGCCGCCCGAGCTCTGGGAGGAGGCCGGAGCCGCTGGCGGCGTCGGGTCGAAGGTGACCCAGCCGATGCCGCGGAAATAGACCTCGACCCAGGAGTGGGCGTCGAGGTCGCGGATCACGTACGTATTCGTCTCCGGGTCGAGCTGGCCTGGCGCGAAGCCGGAGACGACGCGCGCCGGGATCCCGATCAGGCGCAGCATCAGCGCCATCGAGCCCGCGAACTGCTGGCAGTAGCCGGCCCGGTCGTCGAACAGGAACGAGTCGAGTGGGTACTCGTGGCGCTCCACTGACGCGGTGTACTTGTAGTCGCCGTCGCGCAGGTGATGCTCGATCGTCCGCGCCGCCTCGTACGGGGTCGACGCCGCGGCCGTCAGGCCGCGCGCGAGCCGGTACGTATCGGCGTAGGGCGACGTGAGCACCGCCCTCTCGACATCCGGGTCGCGCTGCCCCCACAGCGGCATCCTCGTCGCCGCCGCTGGTGCGCCCTGGACCGGCAGCGCCACGAGTGTGGTGCCGCCGAATCGTCGCTCCGGATAGCGAGTCGGCGCGTTCTCGAGCTGACGCGCCGTCGGCTCGGGCCAGTAGGCGGCGACGGAGTAGTCGTCGCCCTGCTCAAGCGGCTCGCCCTGGAGTGAGATCGTGCCGTCGTTGCTGACGAGGAAGGCGTCCAGCCCGTCGATCGAGCGCGGTGTGCCGAAGCCGATGCCGACGGCACTCGCGAGCGCCTTGACCTCGAAGTTCGCCTGCGACACCCACTCCGGGTGCCGGTCGATGAGCCCGGCGCTGTCGACGAGCGGGCGCGCCGCTCGCTCCGCGAGCGCAAGCCCGTCGTCGCCCTCCGCCCGGCGCCAGACGATGCCGTCGAACCGATCGAGCACGCTCGCCTTCCAATAGACCGGCTGCGTCGCGCTGACCTCGAGCATCTTCGTGCCGTTGCGGGGCCAATCGAGCGGACCGTAGCGGTGATTCCAGTCGAAGGTGACGCCGTGATCGCTGCCAAACAGGGTCCAGTCCCTGTAGTTCAGGAACTCGGTGGAGTCCAGCCGGGCCGCGAGCGGCAGGGCAAGGAACGACGCGGCGACCGCGGCCAGGGTCGCCACTCCCGCGCGTTCGCCGCGCAGCCTCACGATCCACATCCAGGCGCAGATCAGGACCAAGAGGACGATGCCCAGGGGAAGCTCGCCACCCGGGGCGTCGAGCGCGACGGCGATCGCGAACATCGCGATCAGTGGGATGAGTGCGAGCACGCGACGGCGCTCCCGCCGCTCGCCTGGCCAGAAGGCGAGAAGCGCCGCGCTCGCCAGCATCGCCGGCACGCCGAGGACGAGCGTCAGCCGCACCCATTCGTCGGCGCCCTGATACGGCAGCGTGACGCTCTCGATCCCGGTCAGCCCGGTGCCGATGCCCGAGCTCAGCTCGCCCCAGTTCTCCGGCAGCAGGAGACGCGCCGATAGCCCGGCGACGACCAGGCAGAGCAGTGCACCGCCGACGCCGATCGTCCAAGCGGCCGCCGAGCGGCGGCCGACCCGGCGCCGGCCGATCAACAGGAGCGCGGCGCCGGTTGCGCAGGCGGCGAGAAGCGATGCGAACATCGCTCCGATCGGCGGATCGGACAGCAGCCGCGACCACTGCAGGATCCCGAACGCCCCGAGCGCGGCGAACACGGTGAGCTCACGCGCCGCCAGCGGCGCCGGCGCGATCCGCGGTGCCTCGCCCGCGTCGGATCCCGCCGCGCGGAGGGCGATCGCCGCGTCGCTCATGCCGCCCTCCGAACCGATCGCGCCCTGCGGGCGCCGAACTGGCGTCCCTCGCAGCCGCCGACAACGAACGCCGTCGGGGCGGTCGTCACAGGCCGGGTGGGTGAGACCAGGAACCGCCCCGCGACGGCCGTGCTGCGCAGGGCGGCGGGAAGCGACGGGCGGGCGCGAGCCGTGACCCAGAAGACGGCCCCACTCCGGGAGGCGACCGGCACCGTCGGGGGCGGTCCGGATTCGACCAGCGCGAAGCGCGCGTGCAGGTGCGGCCAGGTCCGGAGGTCCGAATCGACGGCGATCGGGCGCCGATTCCCCGGCAGCAGGGTGACGCAGCCGCCGCGCTGAGCCAGGTGCGCGCAGAGCGACGCCGCCGCACGAACCGCGGCATCGAGCTCCGGCTCACCGGCGGGGCGCGAGCTGTCGAGAACCACGAGCGGCACGGAGTCGGCGCCTGCCGTCAGCCTCCGCTCGATCAGCTCGCCGGTCCGCGCGACGGCGGGCCAGTGAATCCGCGAGGCCGGGCTGCCCTGGCGGTAGGCGCGCAGGCCATCGATCTCGAGCTCGATCGCGAACGCCTCCGGATCGCCGGCCGTCGCGCCAGCGACGAGCCCGGCCAATGAGCCGACGGCGCCCCCTCCGCCCGAACCCCCGACGTGCACCTGTTCGATCCGAGGGAGCACGAGGAGATCGTGGGGCACGTCGCTTTCGGTGACGCGCGACCAGAGGCCGAGCGGGTCGCGGACCTCGACCCTCGCCGGCTCGAGCCGGCGCAGGCCGCGCCCCTCGAGGGTGACCTCCGTCAGATGGCTGCCGCGCCAAAAGGGACCGATCCCGACCGGTTGCGCAAGCAGGGGATCCGTGAGCTCGCCACCGGGCGGCCGGGCGAGCGACCCGCTTGCGGTGATCCGCACGGGGACCGGATCGCCCTCGATGACGCGCGTCGGCCCACCAGCGCGGACCAGCCGCCGAGGGCGCGCGAGCTCGACCCATACGACGGCGACGAGGGTCAGGCCGCTGAGGCCGATCCCGGCGACCGTCAACGACGGAGCGCCGAAGCCGAGCCCGGCGACGAGCAGGGCGGCGCCGAGCCAGGCCGCGGTCGGCGCGCCACGCATCGCGTGCCCCTAGAGGGCCGGAACGCGCGCGAGCGCGTCGTCGATCACCTCGCTCGCCGCGCCGGCTGAGGCCTCGGGAGCAAGCAGCAACCGATGCGCGAGAACCGTCCCGGCGAGCGCCTGAATGTCATCCGGGAGCGCGTGGTCGCGACCCTGGAGCGCGGCAAGTGCCTTTGCGGCGCGGAAGAGCATCAGGATCGCCCGCGGGCTGGCGCCGAGCTCGACGCGGGGATCG
>Ga0126307_10000597_pt1 | contig 23233 bp, 22 predicted proteins | sample Plot28_FD_89955 | JGI IMG/M metagenome (GOLD analysis project Ga0126307, IMG submission 89955) | Serpentine soil microbial communities from UC McLaughlin Reserve, CA, USA - Plot28 | ecosystem: Environmental > Terrestrial > Soil > Grasslands | place: USA: UC McLaughlin Reserve, Lake County... | reverse complement strand
CCGCATCGCAACCCTGGAGGGCCCGTGCCCGAGCACGACCCCGAGCGCGCCGCACCGGCGTGGCTCACTGCTGGCGGCACCGACGACGAGGTGCTCGGCCTGCTCAAGACCGGCAAGGAGGCCGAGGTCTTCGTGGTCGAGCGGCGCTCGTTCGACCGGAGCCGCTCCGCCGTCCTGGCCCACAAGCGCTACCGCCCCACCAGTGTCAGCAAGGGTGACCTGGAGGCCGGAGGCTTCACTCGGGCACGCAGCTTCGCCGACGACGCTGCCTACCAGGCCGGGCGCGGCTTCCGCTTCAGTCGTGACCGTCGCGCCGTGGAGCGCCGGTCAGCCCACGGCCGCCGCGTGCAGGCCGAGCGTTGGCCCCGCGCCGAGTACGACGCCCTGGTCCAGGCCCACGCCGCGGGTGTGACCGCTCCCTACCCCGTCGAGTTCACCGGGGACGGCACGCTCATGCAGTTCGTCGGCGACGACGGGGTGGCCGCCCCCCGCCTGGTCGGCGCCCGCCTGACATCCGCCGACCTGGCCGCCGCCTACGCCCAGGTGCTGGACGACGTGGCCGCGCTCACCCGGACCGGCCTGGTCCACGCCGACCTGTCGCTGTACAACCTGCTGTGGTGGCGGGGTCGGGTGTGGATCATCGACTTCCCTCAGGCGGTCGACCTGGTCGTCAACCCCAACGGCCTCGACCTGCTGCACCGGGACGTGACGACGGTGTGCGCCTGGTTCGCCCGCCAGGGCGTGGCCTGCGACGCGGAGGCGGCCTTCGCCGCTCTGCTGGCCGAGGCCTGGTGATTCCGGGCCCGTCGCCGGGCCGCCGGGGCTAGGTGGTCAGCGTGGCCTGCCCGCTCGGCGATGCCGTGCTGCTCGTCGCCGTCGGGCCGGTGGAGGTGGAGATGTTCGTCTACGTCGACGACCTCGACGCCACGATCGACGAGTTGCGCGGGCGCGGTAGCGCGGTGCTGCGCGAGCCCACCGACATGCCCTGGGGCGAGCGGGTCGGCTACGTGACCGACCCCGACGGCAACCCCGTCGCCCTCGCCACCGCCGCATCGGCCGGGTAGGGCGTCCGGCGCGGGGTAGCCCGAGCCCGTGCCGGACGAGCTCCTGCGGTCGCCCGACGGCCAGCGGGTCACGTTCGCGGAGCTGTTCTTCGACCTGGTCTACGTGGTGGCCGTCACCCAGCTGGCCAGTCGCCTGGTCGGTGAGCTGACGCCCCGCGGCGGGCTCGAGACCCTGTTTCTGCTGCTCGCCGTGTGGTGGGCCTGGGTGTCGACCGCGTGGTTCACGAACTGGTTCGATCCCGACGAACGCCGGGTGCGGATCGTCCTCGTGCTGCTCATGATGGCCAGCCTGGTCATGACCGCCGCCATCCCGGAGGCGCTCGGCGACCGGGGGATGTGGTTCGCCGGGGCCTACGTGGCCATCCAGTGCGGGCGGACCGCCTACGCGGCGGTGGCCCTCCGCCACGGCGACCAGACGCTGCGCCGCAACCAGCAGCGGGCGCTGGCGTGGCACGCCGTCGCGGCGATCCCGTGGATCGCCGGCGCCGCCGTCCAGGGCCCACTCAGGGTGGTGCTGTGGGTCGCGGCGGTCGGCATCGATTACCTGGCCCCGGCCGTCGGGTTCCGCACGCCCGGCCTCGGCCGCTCCACGACCGAGGACTGGGCGATCGGGGGGGAGCACCTCGCCGAGCGCTGTCAGCTGTTCCTCATCGTGGCGTTCGGCGAGTCGATCCTCGCCACGGGCGCCACGTTCGCCGACGACGAGCCGACCGCCACCACGGTGCTCTCGCTCGCCGTGGCCTTCGCCGGGAACGTGGCGCTGTGGTGGGTGTATTTCGACCGCCACGCCGGCCGTGCCACGGACACCATGGGCGCCCACGACGACCCGGGCCGGCTGGGGCGGTCCGCCTACACCTACCTGCATGTCCCGATGGTGGCCGGGATCATCGTGACCGCCGTCGGCGACGAGTTCGTGATGACGGCGCCGCAGGGGCACACCTCGGCCGGCATCGCCGCCACCGTGCTCGGCGGCCCGGCGCTGTTCCTCGTCGGCCACGTCCTGTTCAAGATGGCCGTCTTCGGGATCGTCTCGGTGCCGCGGCTGGTCGCGGTCGCCGCGTTGGCGGTGCTCGCGCCTCTCGGAGCGGTCACCTCCCCGCTCGTGATGTCGCTGGCGGCCGCGCTTGTGGTGGCGGGCGTCGCCGTGTGGGACCTGCTCCACCCACCGGCGCTCGACGCCAGCGACGCCGACGCCGACCGGACGATCGCCCCGGAATCCGACGACGCCAAGTAGCCACGTCGGCGCGCCGCCTCAGCGGGCGGGATCGCCCGCCCCGCCGGAGCCGGCCCTGATGACGCCGCACGCGATGCGGTCGCCGGCGTTGCCGGTGGCGTCGGTCGTCTCCACCGCCTCGTCGCTGTTCGGCGTGTAGTCGTCGGGGCCGTCGCCCACCGGCACGTTGCCGAAGTTGTCGGGACCGGCGTGGAGCACCACCGCGGCGCCGATCACGTCGTCGACCGTGAACCGCCCGGTCGTCCAGCGGGCGCTCGCCGTGCCGTCGGGCCCCACCAGCAGGCTGGGCAGGTCGCCCTGGTGGGTGCCGTGGTCGCCGTCGCCTTCGCCGAGGTGCCCGTCGGCGGAGGTGAACCACTCGCCCGGGTCGTCGTCGGGGTCGGCCTGGCAGCCCTCTCCGTTCGACGGCCGGTCGTTGGCGTGCACGTGCAGGCCGTGGAACGTGTCGGGGTCACCGGTCGACCCGGAGAGCTCGACCGCCACGTCGGTCGCCTCGTCGTCGCCCGCACCCACCGGCGTGAACGTGACGAGGCCGATCGACACTCCTTCCGGATCGAGCATGTCGGCCACGGCGCTCGGCGCCCTCCGGGCGGCGGGGCCGCCGCCGATCGGTCCGCCCGGCGGCCCCGGACCCGCCGACGACGACGCCTCGGTCGTGTCGGCGCTCTCGTCCGGATCGGACAGCGGCTCGTCGTCACCGCAGGCGGCGAGGGCCAGCACGGCGACGACGAGCACGGCCGCAGACCGCCGATGGCCTCGGGGCGGGGGCGGAGCGGTCACCCCCACTGGATACCCGATCACCGGGCCGGCGACCATGCCCACAGCCGCGCGCACACCGGCTGGGCGGGGCGGGTAGGACTCCCGCGTGGCCAACAGCAACGACCCGTCCTCCTCCTCGTCGACGTCCGTGGCCGTGTTCGGCCCGGCGCCGGTGCTCGTGTGCACCTTCGAGCACCCGCACGACCGGGCGGATCCGGACGTCGCGCTCAACGTGGGCGGGCAGGGACCGTGGGTGGCCCGAGCCGTCACCGTGCTCGGCTCCACCGCCATCCTGGTCGCGCCGCTCGGCGGCGAGACTGGCCGTGCTGCGTCCCACCTGCTCAGCGACGAGCCGTACCAGTTGCGCACCGTCGACGTCCGAGCCGCCATCGCCTGCTACGTCGAGGAGCGACGGGACGGCGAGCGCAGCTGCATCCGTGACGCCAGGCCCGGCCGCTTCGGCCAGCGCGAGCTGGACCGCCTCTACACCGCCGCGCTGACCGCGGCGCTCGACGCTGACGTGTGCGTGATCACGGGCTCGCCCTGGGACGACCACGTCGACCACGCCCTGTTCACCCGCCTGTGCGCCGACCTGTCCCGCCTTGGCCGCACCACCGTGGCCGACCTGGCCGGGAACCAGCGCGACGCCGCGCTCGCCGGCGGCGTCGACTGGCTGAAGACCGCCCACGACGAGCTGGACCTCGACGACCCCGACGCGGCGGACGAGGAGGCCATCTGGGCCGAGGCCGAGCGCCTCGCCAAGGCCGGGGACCGCACCCGCAACGTGGTCGTGTCGCGCTCGTCGGAACCGGCGCTCGTCCTGGCGGACGGCGAGCGCCACCGCGTGACGGTGCCGTCGCTCACCCCCGTCGACACGCGCGGCTCGGGCGACGCGATGACCGCCGCCCTCGCCGTGGGGCTCGCTCGCAAGCTGCCGCAGGACGAGCTGTTGCGGCGCGCCGCGGCCGCCGGCGCCTCCAACGCCGTGCACAAGGGCAGTGCCACACCCGACGTCGATCTGGTCGACCGCCTGGCCGGCCTGGCCACGGTCGAGCCGGACGCCTGAGCGGCGTCGCATCCCGAGTCGGGGGCAAGTGACCACGAGCCGGGTCGGTGACCACGAGCCGGGTCGGTGACCACGAGCCGGGTCGGTTGACCACGAGCCGGGTCGGTGACCACGAGCCGGGCCAGTGACCACGAGCCGGGGGCGCGAACACGAGCGGGGGATCGGCCTCGGGGACCTCGGCCAGCACGTGCTGGTCAGGGTCGCCGGCGCGTTCCCGCGAACGAGCGTCTAATTCGTTGGTCGGTCGCCGGGTGGGTGCGTCAAGGTGTGGCCCTCGTGCTCCACGACCCGACGAAGGGGGTGCCCATGATCGCAGTCGCCGACGACAGACCCAGCGAGCTCGGGCCGCGCCCCCTCCGGGCGTAGCGGCCGGCGCCTCGCCCACCTTCCCCGCGCAGCCTGCGCCAGACCCCTCGATACGGTCCGGCGCGCCCACCGAGAGGTGCATCCGATGTTCACACACGAGTCCATCGCGCAGGTCCTCATCGAGGACCACAAGAACGAGATCCGCATCCGCAACCGGCCGCGACCGCGGCCCCCGTCCGCCATCCGGCGGTGGGGCGGCATCCGACGCCGGGGCGGGTGACGTTCGACGGCGGGGGCCGGCCGGCCGTGGCCGGCCCCTTCGTCCTGTCGGGCCGCGGTCCCGGCGTCCGACGCGTCCCCGCCCGACCCCGCTCCCCGGGCCCGGCCAGCGAACCCGGCGGTCGCCTCCCGGGGACGGCTTCGACGCGACCCGCGACTCCGCCGTGCGCGGCGCCACTCCTGGCGCACGGGGCAACCGACGGTCAGGGCTAGCCTGTCCGCCCGATGGACGCGCCTGCCGCCAACGTCGACGCCTGGCACATCCGACCCAACGGTCCACTGAGCGGGGAGGTGCAGGTCAGCGGCTCGAAGAACGCCGTGACCAAGCACATGGTGGCCGCCATGATGGGCAGCGTCCCGTCGGTGATCACCAACGCGCCGGATGTGGGCGATGTCGGCATCACCGGCAAGATCCTCACGTCGCTCGGCGTGGGCGTGGCGATCGAGGGCGATCGCATCACGATTGAGCCGACCGAGACGCCCGGGGCCAAGGTCCCGATCGAGTTCACGGGCCTCAACCGCATCCCGATCCTCCTGCTCGGCCCGCTGCTGCACCGCAACCACGAGGCGTTCGTGCCCCTCGTCGGCGGCGACCGCATCGGCCAGCGCCCCGTCGACTTCCACATCCAGGCGCTCGAGGCGATGGGCGCCGAGATCGAGGCGACCTCCGACGGCATCAACGCCCGGGCCCAGCGCCTGCGCGGCGCCCGGATCACGCTGCCGTACCCGAGCGTCGGGGCCACCGAGACCGTGCTGCTCACCGCCGTGCTGGCCGAGGGCCGCACGGTGCTGTGCAACGCCGCGGTCGAGCCCGAGGTCACCGAGCTGGCGCTGTTCCTGCAGCGCATGGGAGCCCGGATCGGCTTCAAGCCCGACCGCCGCATCGTCATCGAGGGCGTCGAGCGCCTCGGAGGCGCCGAGTCCCGCCTCCAGGGTGACCGCCTGGAGGCGTTCTCGTACCTGGTGGCCGGCCTCATGACCGGCGGCCGCGTGCGGGTGGCGGGCTGCGCGCAGGACCGGCTCGTCACGGCGATCGACACACTCCAGCACATGGGGGCGACGTTCAACATCACCGACGAGTGGATATCGGCCAGCGCCGAGGACGGGTTGCGCCCCGCCGCCGTCCAGACCGACACCCACCCCGGGTTCATGACCGACTGGCAGCCGCCGCTGATCGTGCTCATGACCCAGGCCGAGGGCATGTCCGTGCTGCACGAGACGGTCTACGAGGACCGGCTCGTCTACATCCAGTCGCTCACCGAGATGGGCTGCGAGGTGGAGTTGTTCGATACCTGCCTGGGCGGGCCGGCGTGCCGGTTCCACGACACCTCGGCGCTGCACTCGGCGGTCGTGCGGGGCGTGTCGAAGCTGCAGGGGGCCGAGGTGACGATCCCCGACGTCCGGGCCGGGTTCTCGTCGGTGATCGCCGCGGCCGTCGCCGACGGGCCGTCCGTGCTGCGCGGCATCCACCACCTCGAGCGGGGCTACAACAAGCCGTTCCAGACGCTGGAGTCGCTGGGCCTGCGCCTCGAGCGCATCCAGGTCCCCGCGCTCCCGGGGGACTAGTCCACCGGCCGGGCCGCGGAGCCCGGCCTCGCCGCGGCGCCCGGCGCTTCGCCGGCAGCCGGTCCCCGGCCGGGGGCGACGGCCCCGGCGGCGACCGCGGCGGCCAGGCGGCGCGCCGCCTCGCGCGCCAGCACCGGCGAGCCGTCCCCGATGGCGGCGATGCGCTGGGCGATGCGGTCGGCCGTGACGCCGTGCTCGCGCCAGGCCAGGCCGCCGCTGGCATCGTTGAGCAGGAAGCCGGCCAGCCGGTCGACGCTGCGGGCGAACCGCGCCTCGGGACCGGTGCCGTGCTCGAAGTCGTCCCACACGGCACGCAGCGCCGCGCCCTGCTCGGCGGGCAGCAGGCCGAAGATCCTCTCGGCCGCCGCCTGCTCGCGCACGTGCTGCGTGGCCCGGCCGGCGTCGTCATAGATGGAGGTGTCGCCGGCGTCGACCTCGACGAGGTCGTGGATCACGACCATCTGCACGACGCGCCCCACGTCGACCGGCTCGGCGGCGTGCTCGGCCAGCACGATGGCCATGAGGGCGAGTGTCCAGGAGTGCTCGGCCGTGTTCTCGCGCCGCGACCCGTCGGCCAGGTAGTTGCGGCGCACGACCGACTTGAGCCCGTCGACCTCGAGCACGAAGGCGAGCTGGTCGGCCAGGCGCCCGGCCGGCGACGGCGGCACCACGCTCAGCCGGCGATCAGGCTGGCGAGCGACCACAGGGCGGCGATCGCCCCGACCACGATCATCACGACGCTGCGCCCCACTGGGGCGGCCGCGAGGTCACCCTCACGCCGCGTCTCGGGCGGGCGGACGAGTGCCATGAAGCTGCCCACGGCCAGCGCCGCGCCGAGGGCGAGCACCAGATAGGCCAGGAGGTCCTCACCGAGGAACATGGCGACGAGCGTACGCCGGGGACGCGCGGCCGCCGATCAGCGCAGCGGCTCGATCGCCACCGCACACTGCTTGTAGTTGGGCTCACGGCTGATCGGGTCGAACTGGTCGTCCGTGAGGCGGTTGACGCAGCGCTCATCCCAGTGGAACGGGATGAAGACCTCCCCGCGGCTCCCGATCGCCGTGACGCGCACACGCAGCCGGTCGACCTCGCCCCGGCGGGACCGCACCCGCACGAGGTCGCCCGAGACGACGCCCAGTGCTGCGGCGTCGTCGGGGTGCACCTCGACCCAGGCCTCGGGCGAGAGCCCCTCGAGGATGGCGATGCGACCTGTCTTCGTGCGCGTGTGCCAGTGCTCGACCGTGCGGCCGGTGTTGAGCAGGAACGGGTAGCCGCCGCCCGGGGCGTCTCGGATCGGCTCGGGCTCGACCGGATGCACCATCGCCCGGCCCCCCAGCCGGTTGAAGCGGCGGTCGGCGTAGAGCCGGGGCGTCCCGCCGAGCGGCACGTCGGGATCGCCGGCCGGGCAAGGCCACTGGACCCCGCCGGCCGCGTCGATCCGCTCCCACGTCATGCCGCTGTAGTCGCAGGGCCGCCCGGCCGAGATGCGGCGCCACTCGGCGAACGCGTCCTCGGGCCCCGTCCAGCCGGGGAACAGCTCGTCGCGGCACCCCCAGCGCTCGGCGAGGTCGAGGACGATGGCGAAGTCGGTGCGGGCCTCGCCCGGCGGCGCCACGGCGGCGCGCACCCGCGAGGCGCGCCGCTCGCTGTTGGTGTAGGTGCCATCCTTCTCGCCCCAGATGGCGGCGGGTAGGACGACATCGGCCAGCGCCGTGGTGGGCGTGGCGAAGCCGTCCTGCACGACGAGCAGGTCGAGGCCGCGCAGCGCCTCCTCCAACCGCTCGCGGTGCGGGAACGACACCGGCGGGTTCGTGGCGATGATCCACAGGCCCCTGATGCGCCCCTCCACCACACCGTCGACTATGTCGGGGTAGGCGCGGCCCCGGGCCGCGGGCAGCCGGGCCTCGTCGATGCCCCACAGGGCCGCGAGCTCGTCCCGCTGGGCGGGGTCGTCGTAGGCGCGGTAGCCGGGCATCGACGCCGTGAACCCGGCCTCGCGGGTGCCCATGGCGTTGCACTGGCCGGTGATCGAGAACGGCGACGATCCCGGCCGCCCGACGTGGCCGGTGAGCAGGCACAACGTGTTGATCAGCGTGACCGTGTGGGTGCCCTGCGCCGAGTGGTTCACGCCCATCGTCCAGGCGATCGTGCAACTCTGGGCGGCGGCGATCGTGCGGGCGAGCGTCCGGATGGCCTCCGCGTCGATGCCGCTCTCGTCCGCCGCCCGCTCGACGCTCCAGCGGCCGAGGTGGGCGACGAGCTCGTCGAGGCCGTCGACATGGCCCCCCACGGCGTCGAGGTCGACGAGCCCCTCGGCCAGGAGCGTGACGAGCACGCCGTTGAGCAGGGCCACGTCGCCCCGGGGGTCGCACCGGCAGGTGGACGTCGGCGACCATCGCGGTCTTCGTCACCCGCGGGTCGACGACCACGATCGTGCCCGGCCGGTCGGTCCCGAGCATCCGGGGGGCGAGCAGCGGGTGGTTGTCGGCGATGTTCGCGCCCCACAGCACGACCACGTCCGCCTCGCTGAGGTCGTCATAGCAGCCCGGCGGGCCGTCGGTGCCGAAGCTCAGCTTGTAGCCGGCCACGGCGCTGGCCATGCACAGCGTGGTGTTGCCGTCGTAGTGGGCGAGGCCCATGCCGAGCCGGACGAGCTTGCCGAGGGCGTAGAACTCCTCGGTGACGAGCTGACCGGTCGACAGCACGGCCACTGACTCGGGGCCGTGGCGGTCGAGCAGATCGCGGAACGCGGTCGACACCCGGTCGAGCGCCTCGTCCCAGCTGCCGCGTCGGCCGTCGACCGTGGGGTGAGTGAGGCGACCCTCGGCGGCCAGCATCCGGTGCTCGGACAGGCCCTTCGGGCAGAGGCGGCCACGGTTGACGGGGTGGTCGGGGTCGCCCTCGACGGCGACGGCCCGCCCCTCGCGGACGCCGATCACCATGCCGCAACCCACCGAGCAGTAGCCGCAGGTGGTCTTCACCCAGCGCTCCGCGGCCCGGCTGGTGCTGACCGGCCCGCGGCCCGGCGTCGAGACGTAGCCGTAGAGGTCGGCGCCATGGTCGACGCCGAGCCAGGCCGCCAGGCGGTCGCGCAGGCTCACCTTGGCGCCCCGGCCGGGTGCCGCCAGAATGAACGAGGCATGTCGAGGGGCACGACCGTGACGTAGAACAACCAGCGGCCGATCAGCTCGGCGGTCCCGAGCAGGCCGAACGCCACGAGGGCCGGTGCGCCGGCCAGCGCGGCGGCGGCACCGGCTGCGGTCAGCGCCACCCGGGCCGCGCTCCACGGGCCGAACCGGCCGAGCTCGAGCCGAACGGACGCCGGCCCGGCCCGCCGCGCCCGGTCCGCCCGATCGGCGCGTCGGCTGCGCCGGGACGGGTGCGCCCGAAGGGAGACCGGCCGACCGGTGCCGTCCGCCGGCCCGACGCCTCGGGATCCGGCGGCGCGCCGGACCTGACCGGGTCGATCCGGCCGGACCGAGCGGCCGGGGAAGCGGGGGCGATTGCGGCGGCCGGGGAAGCGGGGGCGGTTGGGGAGGCGGGGGCGGAGGGGGCGGAGGGCGCGGCCGGGGCGGCTGGACAGGCGCCACCAGTTGAGCGCGGTGGCGGCCACGCCAACGCCGGCAGCGGCGGCGGCCACCCCGGAGTGACCGGTCAGCACGGGGCCGACCGCGGCGGCGGTGGCGGCGAAGCGGACGATCGTGAGCGGCGTGTCCCACGCCGGGCGACCTGGCACGACGTAGAGCCGGCCCGAGGCGTACAGCCCGGCGGCACCCACGACGGCCGCCGGTCCGGCCAGCGTGGGAACCGCCGCCGCGCCGGCCGCCAGCAGGCCGTAGAGCGACAGCAGCGCCACCTCCCGGCTCAGCCACGATCGCCGCACGTTCCGCAGCGCCTTCCATGCCACGACCGGGCGCCCGAGGTGCAGCACGGCGCCGGCCATCGCCGCCACGGCCAGCACGGCCGCCAGGGCCCGCGACCCGGCCGTCCCCGCCGTGGCGCTCATACCCACCGCCACCTGGCTGAGCACGGTGAGCCAGACGAGCGGCCAGTGCGGGTCCTCGGGGCGGACGTCCCAGTCGCCGGCGGCGAAGGCGTCGGCGGGCACGCCAGCCGGCACCATGATCCGCGTGGTCGACAGGGTGATCTCCCCGCTCGGCAGCAGCGGGGCGTCGGCCGCCGCATGGTCCGCGCGCCAGGCGGCGACGTCGATCTTCTCGACCGTGATGGCGTGGGTCGGACAGGCCGCCACGCACGCCGGAGCGTAGCCCTCGGCGAGGCGGGGCTGGCACATGTCGCACTTCGTGACGATGCGGCGGTCGGGTTGGAACGCAGGCACCGAGTACGGGCACGTCCACGTGCAGTACTGACACCCGATGCAGTCCTCGGCGTGGTGGGCGACGATCCCGTTGGCCAGCTTCTCGTAGGCGTTCGTCGGGCAGCCCTCGAGGCATGCCGGCTCGAGGCAGTGGTTGCACGACATCGACACGTGGAACCGGCGGGTGTGCGGGTGGTCGCCGCCCTCGATCTCGCCCACCCGCCGCCACGCCGTGCCGTCCGGCAGGCCGTTCTGCTCGGCGCAGGCCACCTCGCAGGAGTGGCAGCCGATGCAGGCCCCCATGTCGAACCCGAACCGGTAGTGCTCGCCGGCGTCGAGCGGCAGGAGGTCGGGACCCCGGGCCCCGAACCCGGCCCCGAGATCGATGACGGGTTCGGGGCCGGGACGGGGGCCGCCGGTGCTGGGCGCCCGCCGGGCGGTCCGCGGCTTGGACGTGAGCGGGACGGCGACCTCCATGCCGTCACACCCCGGCCAGGCGGGCGGACGACCGTCGCAGGTAGACCACCCAGGTCACGGCGACGCACACCAGGTAGAAGACGATGAAGGCCACGTAGGCGGCGTCCGCCGAGCCGTTGGACACGAACGACTGGCGCAGCGCCAGGTTCACGAGCACGCCGCCGAGGGCGCCGACAGAGCCCGCGATGCCGATCAGCGCCCGGGACAACCGGCGGGCGTGGCGGGCCTCGGTCTCGGGGTCGGCGCCCGCCTCGACCCGGAGCGCGGCCTTGGCCGTGAAGATCGCCGGGATCATCTTGTAGGTCGAGCCGTTGCCGATGCCACTCAGGGCGAACAGGGCGACGAAGCCGGCGAGGAACAGCGGCAGCGACCCGGCCAGCGACGCCGCCAGCACGACGCCGGCGCCTGCCGCCATGGCGAGAAAGTTCGAGATCGTCACCCGGGCGCCGCCGAACCGGTCCGCCAGGCGACCGCCGATCGGGCGGATCAGCGAGCCGACGAGCGGGCCGAGGAACGTGAGCGACGCCGCCTTGACCGGCGTGTCGAAGTCGTCGGCGAACTGCACGAGCAGGACCTGGCCGAACGCGAACCCGAACCCGATGAACGAGCCGAAGGTGCCGATGTAGAGGAACGACATGATCCACGTGTGGCCGTCGCGGGTGACGTCGCGCATCGCCCGCTTCTCGTTCGTCGCGCACCGCAGGTTGTCCATGAACAGCGCCGCGCACAGGGTGGCGATCACCACGAGCGGGATGTAGATGCCGAGCGTCACCCGCGGGTTCTCCTTGCCGGCCGTGGCGAGGACGGCCAGGCCCGCGAGCTGCACGGCGGCCACGCCGAGGTTGCCGCCGCCGGCGTTGAGGCCCAGCGCCCAGCCCTTCAGGCGCTGGGGGTAGAAGCTGTCGATGTTCGCCATCGACGACGAGAAGTTGCCGCCGCCCACGCCGGCCACTGCGGCGACCGCCAGCAGCAGCCCGAAGTCGACGCCCGGGTGGAGCACGAAGCCCGCCAGCACGCAGGGCACGGCGAGCAGGAGCGAGGAGAAGATCGTCCAGTTCCGGCCACCCACCTTCGCCACGGCGAAGGTGTAGGGCAGCCGCAGGACCGCCCCGACCGCCGTGGGCACGGTCGTGAGCAGGAACTTCTGCGCGGGCGTGAACCCGTAGTCGTCGCCCACGAACAGCACGAAGACCGACCACAGGCTCCACACCGAGAAGCCGATGTGCTCGGACAGGATCGAGAAGACGAGGTTGCGCCGGGCGATGCGCTTGCCGGTCCCCTCCCAGAACTCCGGGTCCTCGGGGCGCCAGTCGTCGATCCAGTGATCGGACGACGATGACGGTGACGACGTGTCGTCGACCACGGGGCTGGTGGACGGAGCGGCCACGTCGGTGGCGGTGGCTCCCATGTCGGTCCTCCCGTTCGGCAGGCAGGTGTGCTGCTCGGACGGCTGCCGACGGTACGGACAACCCTTTTCGCGACCGTTGCCGCCGTGGGTCGCCGCGGCGACGTGCCGCTCACACGGCGCCGCGAACCTCTGTGAGGGACGACGGGCTCGACGCGGCGCCGGCGCCGGGGTCACCCCCGCACCGGCGCTCCCAGAACGTTTTCGCCAGGTCTCCCAGCCGCCGAAACACGGGCGAAACCGGACCGCTCCAACGTCCGTGCATGGCCGATCAGCTCCGGGGGTTCACGATCGGGATGACCGGTCACCGCCGGTGGGAGGAGCAGGCCGAGATGCTCACCCGCCGCGGCGCCCAGGTCCTGCATGGGCCGGTGATGCGCACCACGCTGCTGCACGACGCCGACGCCACCGTCCGCGCCACCCAGGAGGCGCTGCGGGCGCCGATCGACGTCGTGGTGCTCACGACCGGCATCGGCACCCGGTCCTGGTTCGCGGCCGCCGAGAGCGTGGGGCTCGACGCCGAGCTGCGTGGCATCGGCCGGCGGGCCACAGTGCTGGCCCGGGGTCCGAAGGCCCGTAGCGCCGCCATCGGCGCCGGCCTCGACGTGCACTGGCACGCGCCAAGCGAGACAGGCGACGAGATGGTCGAGCACCTCGGGCGCCTCGGGGTGCGGCGCCGCCGGGTGGTCGTGCAGCGCGACGGGGGCCGGCCGCTCGTCGCGGACCGCATCCGGGCGCTGGGCGCCGAGGTCGTCGACGTGCCCGTCTACCGCTGGCAGCTCCCCGACGACGACGCTCCGGCCCGCCGGCTGCTCGACATGGCCGTGGCCGGGCGGGTGCACGCTCTCACGTTCACCTGCGCCTACGGAGTCCGCAACGCGTTCGCGCTGGCCCAAGACCCCGAGGCGCTGGCCCGGGCGCTGAACGGCGGCGTCCACGCCGTGGCCGTCGGGCCCGTCACCGCCGGCGCGCTGCGCCGGCACGGGGTGACCCGGGTGGTCGAGCCGGGGCGCGCCCGCCTCGGGGCCATGGTCCAGGCGCTGGTGGCGACGCTGAGTGCCAGCCACCGCGAGCTCGCGCTCGGCGACGACCGGGTGCGCTGGCAGGGCACGGCGCTGCTGCGACCCGACGGGACCGTGGTGACGCTCACGCCGGGCGAGGCCCGGGTGCTCGACGAGCTCGTCCGCCGGGCGCCGGCCGTCGTGGGCAAGAGGGCGCTGGTGGACGAGGGGGTCGACGCCCACGCCGGCGAGGCGGCCGTGGCCCGGCTGCGGGCGAAGCTCGGTCCGCTGGGGGCCGCCATCCGGGCCGTGCCCCGGCGGGGCTACGCCTGCACCCTGGAGGTCGCCACGGCCCCGCCCGCCCCCGACGCCCGCCGCCGGTAGCGCACCGCTTCTGCCCCGCGGGGGGCCGGTGCGACGGTGCCGCGGTGCCGGAGAGCGGCGGCGGGGCAGCGCGGCGGTGCCGCGGCGCAGGAGAACGGCGGTGCCGCGCCGCGGCCGGGTGGGGCGGTCCCCCCGGTGCAGGGAGTGCGGCGGCGCGGCGCGGTCGGTGCGACGGCGCCTCCGGTGCAGGAGTGCGGCGGTGAGGTGGCGGGCCGCGGGGGCCGCGTGTCAGCCGCCGGTGAGGACGGGCACCTCGTCGACCTCGGGGCCGGACGCCCACCGACCTGCGAGCGCGGCCTCGATCTGGACGGCGAAGGCGGCAACGCCGACGCGGCGGACGGTCTGGCCGAGCGCCTCACCGGGATGGCGCACGGCCTCCCAGGTGCCCACGATCGCCCCGACCGCGGCGTCGAGGTCGGCGGTCGCGACCCGGCCCGCCACGACGCCCAGCTCGTGATCGTCGAGCACGCTTCCCAGGTACACCTGGTAGCCGTCGGTCGTGCGGCCGTTGACGCGGACCTTCGAGCCGGCCAGGCCGATGTCGCCGATCTGGTGCTGCGCGCACGAGTTCGGGCACCCGGAGACGTTGACCCGCAGGCCGGAGTTCCGGCGCAGCGCGGGGTTGGCGGCCAGGCCGTGGCCGGCGCCGGGCGAGTCGGTGATGCCGAGGCTGCAGACCGACACGCCGGTGCAGGCCCGGATCTGGGCGGTCTCGCCCTCGCCGAGGAGGTGCACGCCGCGGGGGGCGAGCGTCGCACGGATGTCGGCGACGGCGGCGAGCGACACGTTGCGGAACGTGATGTTCTGATCGCGGGTGAACGTGAGGTGGCCGTCGGCGTGGCGGTCGGCCAAGTCGCAGCACAGGTCGAGCTCGGAGGAGCACGTGTCGCCGAGCGGTAGGTCGATCGTCACCGACGCGAGGCCGGGGGTGCGCTGCGGGCGGACGCCGGTCGTCCACCCGCCCGGCGGCATGAGCGCCAGGATCGCCCGGCGGTCGGCCTCGGCGAGCACCTCGACGGGGGCGACGGGACGCCGGGGGCGGGCCAGGGCGACGGTGAACGCCTCGTGCCAGGCAGCCCGGAACGGGTCGGCGCCGAGCGTGGCTACGAGGAACTTCATGCGGCCCTTGGCCGGCTCGTCGATGCCGCCGCGGGTGACGTAGACGTCGACGAGCGCCTCGACCGCCGCCAGCACGTCGTCGCGGGCCACGAACGGGATGAGCAGCACGGCCAGCGACGGTGACTTGCCGAGGCTGCCGCCGGCCCACACCTCGTAGCCGGCCACGCCGTCGTGCACGACGGAGACGAGCCCGATGTCGTTGACGAGGGCGTCGTGCCGACAGCGCGGCGAGCCGCCGAGCGCCACGTTGAGGCGGCTCGGAAGCAGGGTGTTCAGCTCGGCCGAGCGGCCGATCAGCGTGTCGGAGATGAGGCGGGCGTCGGGGAAGCAGTCGAACGGCTCGTCGAGGCCGACGCCGGCGCCCTCCGAGCACATCACGTTGCGCACGGTGTGCCCGCACGCCGACCGGGTCGACAGGCCGACCCGCCGGAGGGCGTCGAGCACCTCGGGCACCTGGCGGTCGCGGACCCAGTGCAGCTCGAGGTTCTGCCGGGTCGAGACGTGGACCCAGTCCTCCGCGTAGCGCTCACCGATGCGGCCGACCGCCCGGACCTGCTCGGTGGGAGCGACGCCGCCGGGGATGCGCACCCGGATCATGAACACCTCGGGCTGGGCCTGCGCGCACACGCCGTGGGTCTTGAGGGCGAAGCGATCCTCGGGGGTCAGCCACCCGTCGCCTTCGGCAGCGAGGCGGTCGAGGTCGACCGGGAGGCCGGCGCGCTTCGCCGCGGGGATGTCGGGACGGGGCACGCCGTCGACCGTAGGGATGGGGCGTGTCGCCGTGGTTTCCCCGGCTTCACGTTTCACTCACAGCGGCGCCGACCCGGCTGTGAGGACGCGTCGCGGCTGGTCAGTCGACCCTTGCCATGTTGGCGAAGCGCGTGAACGACTCCAGGAACGCCAGCCGGCACACCCCGGTGGGCCCGTTCCGGTGCTTCGACACGATGATCTCGGCCTGGCCCCGGTCGGGCGAGTCGTCGTGGTACACGTCGTCGCGGTAGATGAACATGACGACGTCGGCGTCCTGCTCGATCGACCCGGACTCGCGGAGGTCGGCCAGCATGGGGCGCTTGTCGGCCCGCAGCTCGAGCTGGCGGGAGAGCTGGCTGAGGGCGACGACGGGGCACTCGAGCTCGCGGGCGAGGATCTTGAGGCCACGGCTGATCTCGGACACCTCGACCTGGCGGTTCTCGGCCGACCCACGACCGCTCATGAGCTGGAGGTAGTCGATGACGATCATGCCGAGGTCGCCGACCTGGCTCTTGAGCCGGCGGGACTTGGCCCGGATCTCCATGACGGTGAGCTGGGGGTTGTCGTCGATCCAGATCGGCGACTGGGCGAGGCGGCCGATCGCCCCGCTGATGCGGCTCCAGTCGTCCTCGGCCAGGCGGCCGGTGCGGATCTTGGACGAGTCGATGCGCGCCTCGCCGCACAGGAGGCGCTGGCTGAGCTCGAGGCTCCCCATCTCGAGGCTGAACAGCAGCACCGGTCGGTTCGCATGCAGCGCGGCATGCGCCGCCATGCCGAGAGCGAACGACGTGTTGTGGACAAACACGTCCGCCGCGACGAAGTTGTGCAGCTCGGGGATCGTCAGGTCGTAGACCTGATCGTCGCCGTCGGGCTCGATGGCGACGATCTCGTCCCACCGGACGCCGGCCGGCGCGGCCGCCCGGGCCGCCGGCTCATGCGCCGGGTCCGGACGGGCTTCGCCGAGGCCACCGCCGGGCGCGTCGCCGGCGCCGCCGCCCGCCATGGCGGGGACGCCGTTGCGACGTGGCCGGCGGGCCCGGGCCACGAGGGCGCCGAGCGGAGCCTCCTGGCCGAGCAGCCCGATCTCCTGTGCCAGGGCGGCCAGGTCTCCAAGGGTGTCGACCACCAGCTCGTGGGCTACCCAAGTGGCTTCGTCGACCGCCACCACCGCCTCCCGGACGCTCGCGATGACGCCGAAGCGCAGCAGCAGGTGCTGCAGGTCGCGAGCGAGCCCCGCACTGCGCAGCGTCGCCACGAGGCCCCCCGCGTCGCCGGCGGTCGGCTGCCACAGCGCGGCGGTTGCGCCGAGGACCCGGTTGAGGAACCGGGCGACGAGCCCCCGCTCGAGCCGGAACAGGACCTCGGGCACCCGCCGGCCCTCGACCTGGCCCGCCACACCGTGACGCCGGGCGAGGTCGTAGAGGGAAGGGCCGGCCTCGATGTCCCACGTGCGACCGCCGCCGGGCAGCGTGCGGACGGTCACGGCCACGTCGAAGCGCACGCCGCGATGTTCGGCGTCGGCAGCGACCTCGCGGTTGTCGGTCCACAGGCGGGGGCCGCGGTCGTCGCCGCCGGGCGCCGCCACGAGGTGAGCGAGCATGACCACCTCGTCGCCCGGCAGAGCCTCGGACCCGAACGCGGCCACAGCGGCCGGAACGCCGACCTCGCGGCCCGCCTCCAGCTCGGCGAGCGGCACCCAGCCGTCGACCGTGAGGAACGGGTGGCTGGCCGTGGTGCGCACCTCGCGACCCGTCGCGGTGCGCACGCGGAAGACCGGCTTGCGGCCGTCGTCGACGAACGCGCTCGGCCGGGTGACGGCCAACCCGTCGTCGCCGAGCGAGAGCACCGAGACGGCGTCGCCGGCCTCGCCCGCGGCGTGCAGCTCGGCGGCCGTGCGGCGTGCCCCGGTGGCGGGGTCGACGACGAGCGTGTCCCACGCCACGCACTTGCCCATGGACGGGCGGGCGCCGACGATCACCAGGTTCGACGGCTGCAGGCCGGAGAGCAGCTCGTCGAGGTCCATGTACCCGGTCGGCGTGCCCGTGATGGCGTCGCCCCGCCCGTAGAGCTGCTCGAGGCGATCGAGGTTGAGGCCGAGCAGGTCCTCGATCTTGGACGTGGTATCGGTGACCCGGCGCTGGTTGACGTCGTAGACCATCGACTCGGCCCGGTCGAGGGCCTTCGTGATGTCGTCCGGCATCGAGAAGCCGATCTCGGAGATCTCGCCGGCGACGCCGATCAGGCGCCGCAGCAGGGCGTGCTCCTCGATGATCCTCGCGTAGCCGGCGGCGTTCGTCGTCGCCGGCGTGGACGCCATGATGTCGACCAGCGCCTGGTGGCCGCCGACGATGTCGAGCAGGCCGTTGCGCTTGAGCTCATCGGCCACCGTCACGACGTCGACCGGCTGACCCCCGGCGTAGAGCGCGTGTATGGCGTCGAAGATGTGGGCGTTGGCCGGCTTGTAGAAGTCGTCGGCCCGAAGCATGCCCGCCGCCATGGCGATGGCCTCGGCCTCGAGCATCATCGCCCCGAGCAGCGACTCCTCCGCATGGAGGTCATGCGGCGGTACGCGGCTCGCCCGAGAGGGCGGTCGGCGCGTGCTGTCGGAGGCCTCGGACATGGGGGTCTCACCCTCGCAGTGAGTGCCTGTGGGGAGCTAGAGGGACAACCTGTGACGTTGTTGTGGAGAAGTCGGGCGCGGATCCCCAGCCGGGGCGGAGTCCGGGCGCGCGCGCTCAGGAACGAGGCGGCCAGCGGGCCGGCCGGGGTGTGGACAGATGTGGACAGGCTGTGGAGCGGGACGGGCGGGCCGGTCAGCCGGCCCGCCCGTCGCTCACACAGCGTGGTCGCCGTCGTCCATCAGCCGGCGGTGACGTCGATGGTGACCGGGAACTCGACGTCGGCGTGGAGCTTCACCGGAACCGAGTGGGTGCCGGTCGTCTTGATGGGCTCGTCGAGCCGGATGCGGCGGCGGTCCAGTGTGACACCGGCCTGGGCCTCGACGGCGGTGACGATGTCGGCCGTCGTGATCGAGCCGAACAGCTTGCCCTCGCTCCCGGCCCGGGCGGTCAGGCTGATGACCTTGGGCACGAGCGTCGAGGCCACGGCCTCGGCGGCGGCGCGGTCCTGCGCGTCACGCACGTCGCGGGCCCGGCGCATGCGCCCGGCCTGAGTCTCGGCCCCCGGGCTGGCCTTCATGGCCAGCCCCTTGGGAACGAGGTAGTTGCGGGCGTAGCCGTCGGCCACGTCGAGGATGTCGCCGCGCTTGCCGAGCTCGTCGACATCGGCACGCAGGATGACCTTGGTCATGACGTACCCTCCGCCGCCGCTGGTGCCGGCACGACGTCACCGTCGGCCTCGGGCGGGGCGGCCGAGCGCTCGCCGCGGGGCGGGCCACCGGTCGGCCGGGGAGGCCCACCGAGACGGGGGCCGCGATCGTCGCGGGGCCCACGGTCGCCGCGTGGAGCGCGATCGCCGCGGTCGGCCTTGTCGCCACGGCCGCCGCGCTGCTGGGTGATGCGGGTGACGTAGGGCAGCAGCGCCATCTCACGAGCGTTCTTGATGGCCCGGGCGACTTCCTTCTGCTGCTGGGCGTCGTTGCCCGTGACCCGGCGGGCCCGGACCTTGGACCGATCGGACATGAACCGGCGGAGCAGGTTCACGTCCTTCCAGTCGACGTAGTCGATGCTGTCGGTGTTGAGAATGCTCGTCTTCTTCTTGGCGCGACGAGCGTTGTCCTTGTTCTTGCTACGGGACTTGCTGACCATCAGAACGGTTCCTCGGACGGGTCGAAGGCGGGGGCCGGATCGTTGGAGACGGAGCGGCCACCGCCGCCACCGCCACCGCCACCTCCGTTCCACCCACCGCTGTTGCCGGCGCCGTCACGGCGCTCGTTGCGGTTCACGGTGGCCGTGGCCCACCGCAGGCTCGGGCCCACCTCGTCGGCGACGATCTCGACGACGGAGCGGCGCTCGCCGTCCTGCGTCTCCCACGAGCGCTGATCGAGGCGCCCGGACACGAGGACCCGGGACCCCTTCTCGAGAGACTCGCCCACGTTCTGGGCGAGGTCACGCCAGCAGGTGACGTTGAAGAAGGAGGTGCTCTCCTCCCACTGCTGGTTGTCGCGGTTCTGCCACCGCCGGTTGACCGCCACACCGAAGGTGGTGACGGGGGCGCCGGACGGGGTGAAGCGCAGTTCGGGATCGCGGGTCAGGTTGCCCACGATCGTGACGTTGGCGGTCATCGATGCCTCCTCAGCTCGCCGCCTGCTCGAGCAGGCCACGACGCGCGGCCTCGGCGTCGGGCAGGCGCACAACCTTGTGGCGGACGGTCTCGTCCGCGAGACGCAGCGCCCGCTCGAGCTGGTCGAGGTCGGTGCCGCCCACGAACTCGAAGACCACGTAGTAGCCCTCGTACTTGTGGTTGATCTCGTAGGCCAGGCGCCGGCGGCCCCACCGGTCTTCGTTCTTCACGGTGGCGCCACGGTCGGCCAACAGGCCGGCGAAGCGCTTGATCGTGGCGTCGATCACCTCGTCGTCGAGATCGGTGTCGAGGATGATCATGAGTTCGTACGCTCGCATCGCGAGTCGTCGCCTCCCTTCGGACCCGGGCTGGCCGGGGCCCTGTCGTTGCAGAGCAGGGTCGAGTTGTGGAACCCGGTGACTGTAGCGGGCGGCGTCGTCGCTCACATCACCGAGCATGCCCGGGGGGTGTGACAAACAAGGGGCTCAGGCGCAGGATCCCCCGAAGGCCAGCCGCGACCCCGGCTCGATGCCGAGCGTCGGCAGCTCGCCCTGGGGCACCTCGACGGCGAAGCGGTACGGCCCCTCGGCGGCGTAGGTCGGGCACCCCTCGACGTTCGCGCACGGTTCCATGTCGGCGGTCGAGACCACCTCGCCGTCGGCATCGACGAAGGCGATCGAGAGCGGGGTCGGGGTGTTGCGCATGTAGAAGGACGCGTACACGTCCTCGGGGAAGGCGAAGACCATGCCGGCGTAACCGCCGAGATCGGTCACCTCCATCAGGCCCCGCTGGCGCTGCTCCCCGGCGAGCGCTGCCAGCAGGCACCAGCCCGTGACGTCGCCCTCGGCGTCGGTCACGGCGACGGCCGTCTCGCCGAAACCGTCCAGCGGCGTGCGCCCGGGCTCGCCGGGCGGCTCGGCCAAGTCGGCCCCGCCGGCCGCGGGAGCCTCGCCCGACGCCGCGCCCAGGACCTCTGCGTCGATCGGGCCCTCGACCGGCAGCGCCGTCGTGGCGGCCGTGCCGGCCTCCGGACCGTTGGCCGACGGGGAGGGGGCCTCGTCGACGTCGTCGTCACCGCAGCCGGCGACGCCCACGACGAGGGCCACGACGGCCACGAGAACGGGCGCAGCGCGGCGACGGCGCCTCGCTGCCGGCCCGACCGGTGCGGCCTCGGAGGTCGGGCGTCGGGCCCTCGGCGGTCCCGACGTCGACGGCCGGACCGAGAGGCGCACCCCGGGACGGGCGCGCCGGATTGACGGGGCGTGGCGGAGGTGCACCACCGCATCCTGGCATCCGGCACCGGCGGACCGGAGACGCGCACCAGCGGACCGGGGACCCGCACCCGCGGACCGGAGACCCGCACCGGATCCCCCGGAGAGGTGCACCGGCGCCCGCACCAGGCGTGCCCGGTCGGGCGGCGATACGCAACCCCGACCCGGACCGGCGCAGACCGCAGGTGCGGTGCTCCCGAGGTGGTCCGGCGCTCAGCTCGCGATCGAGCCGTAGAGCCCCAGACTTTCGGACACCTCGGCCGAGAGGTGGTAGCTCTCGTCGTCGGCCGGGAAGCGCCGTGCTCGCACGTCGTCCGCGTACGCGGCCAGGGCCTCCGTGGCGGCGCTGCCCAGGTCGGCGTAGCGGCGCACGAACTTGGGGGCGAGCCGTTCCTCGAGGCCGAGCACGTCGTGGTAGACGAGCACCTGGCCGTCGCAGTCGGCCCCGGCGCCGATGCCGATGGTGGGCACGTCGACGGCGCCGGTCACCATGCGGGCGACCTCGTCGGGTACGCCCTCCAGCACGACGGCGAAGCAGCCGGCGGCCGCCAGCGCCTTGGCGTCGGCCACGATCGCGAGGGCGGCCTCGTGCTGGCGGCCCTGCACCCGGAAACCGCCCATGGCGTGCAGCGACTGAGGCGTGAGGCCGAGGTGGCCCATGACGGGGATCTCGGCGTCGACGATCGCCTCGACGACCGGCAGCCGCTTGCGGCCGCCCTCGAGCTTGACCGCCTGGGCGCCGGCCCGGATGAGCGTGGCCGCATTGCGCACGGCGTCGCCGGCACCGGTGTGGTAGCTCATCCACGGCAGGTCGCCGACGACGAGCGGGGCCGGCCCGTCGGCCGTCGATGCGGCCAGGCCGCGGCGCACGGCGCCGGTGTGGTGGGCGATGTCGTCGACGCTCACCTGCAGGGTGTCGTCGTAGCCCAGCACCACCATGGCGAGCGAGTCGCCCACCAGGATCATGTCTATCCCGGCGGCGTGGGCCTGGCGGGCGCCCGGTGCGTCGTAGGCGGTGACCATCACCAGGGGCTCGCCGCCCCCGCTCACCTTGCGAGCACGGATGGCGGGCACGGTTCGTGTGCGCACGGCACATTCCTCCTCGTTCCGTCCAGCGCCTCGATGGCTGCCGGCGGTCCCACGAACGCTACCTCCGGCTCGCGGACCACGGCAACGGGCGCAGCGCGCCGTTCGCGTCCCGACCTGGGCCTGGTCCGTGATGCGGCCGTCGTGAGGCCCGGCGGGCCGTGGCGAGGTGCCGGGGCGCGCCGGTCGTCCGTAGCGTGGCGGCATGGCCAGCACCGAGTCCTCGGGCCCCTGCGACTCCTGCGGCGCGCCCGCCGATGACCGGAGGGCCGTCCGCCGGGTCTACGTCACACCCGAAGCCTGGGACACCGAGGGCCGCGTCGAGGTGGTCGACGAGGTCGAGCAGTGGTGCGTGCCGTGTCGCACGAGCTACCCGCACCAGCCGGTCGACGACTGACGGAGCTGCCCGCCGGCGACCGCGCGCCGTCCGGACGCGGCTCTACCCGGGCGGACCGGGTGGAGTCGGCCCCGTAGGCACGCTCGGTTCGGTCGTCGACGAGGCGGTCGTCGACGGGGCGGTGACCACGGTGGAAACCGTCGACGTGGTCGTCGTCTGGTCGACCTGTGTCGTGGTTGTGGTCCGGCCCGGCTGGGTCCCGCTGCCGTTCCCGTTGCCGTTGCCGTTCCCGTTGCCCGGGACCGTGCCACCGTCGCTCGGGATGACGCCACCCTGAGCGGCGCCGTCCTGGCCACGGCCGTCGCCGTCGCTGTCGCGAGACGCCAGGCCGAGCAACCGGCCGGAGGCGATCATCTCCTCGGTGACGTCGGGGAACGCGTCGTTCCAGCCCCGGGCGTCGGTGACCGCGGTCATGAACGTGCGCCAGATGTCGGCCGGGATCGAACCGCCCGTCACCGACCGCAGCCCGTGCACGGGTGTGCCGCTGCCGTTCATCGGACGGAGGTTCT
>Ga0126307_10000596_pt1 | contig 23246 bp, 28 predicted proteins | sample Plot28_FD_89955 | JGI IMG/M metagenome (GOLD analysis project Ga0126307, IMG submission 89955) | Serpentine soil microbial communities from UC McLaughlin Reserve, CA, USA - Plot28 | ecosystem: Environmental > Terrestrial > Soil > Grasslands | place: USA: UC McLaughlin Reserve, Lake County... | reverse complement strand
GGCCTGGGCCTCGTGTTGGGCACCGCGGGACTGCCGCACATCCTGATGCGGTTCTTCACCGTCCCGAACGCCAAGGCGGCACGGACCTCCGTGCTGTGGGCCGTCGGGCTCATCGGCGTCTTCTACGTGCTGACGACCCTGCTCGGCTTCGGCTCGCGCGCCGCCCTGCAGGGCGCGGGCGCGGTCGACAAGGTCGGCGAGGGCGGCAACCTGGCCGTTCCCTACCTGGCCGAGAACCTCGGCGGGGGCGCGGGCAGCTTCGGCGGCGACGCCTTCTTGGCGATCGTGGCCGCGGTGGCCTTCGCGACCATCCTCGCCGTGGTCGCCGGCCTGGTGATCTCGGCTTCCGGCGCGGTCGCGCACGACGTCTACTCGAACATCGTCAAGAGCGGCAGGAGCACCGAGAAGCAGGAGGTCTGGGTGGGCCGCATCGCGGCGGTGGCCGTCGGACTGCTGGCGATCGGCATCTCGCTCCTCGCCGGCGAGGGCCTGAACGTCTCGTTCATGGTCGGCCTCGCGTTTGCCGTTGCGGCGAGCGCGGTGTTCCCGGCGCTGTTGCTGGCGTTCACGTGGCGGCGGTTCAACACCACCGGCGCCATGGTGGGCGTGATCACGGGCGTGGTTTCGTCGATCTTCCTGGTGATCATCAGCCCCAAGGGCTGGCCGGGGCCGGATGGCGAGGGGGGAGCGTTCAGCTTCTACGACCTCTCGAACCCGGGGATCATCTCCATCCCGCTGGGCTTCATCGGCTGCTGGCTCGGGTCCATCCTGAGCAAGGAGGAGGCGACCGCCGAGCGCGAGTTCGATGAGCTGTACGTGCGCTCGGAGACCGGCCTGGGTGCCGAGGACTCTGACCTCGCACTCGCTCCCTCGGGCGACGGTGAGGCCGGCGGCGCGGGCGAGCGTGTGCCCGCTCCCACGCCGGGGTAGAACTACTCTCCGAGACGGTTCGAGGAGAGGAGCGAAGTGGAAGCCAGCACGGAGACCGCGGGCGGGCTCGAGCAGGAGCTCGAGCAGCTGACAGGGCGCGAGACGTTCGAGCCGCCGGCGGGGTTCGTCGAGAACGCGCGGATCTCCGACGGGTCCGTTTACGAGGAGGCGGGCGAGGACCCGGTCGCGTGGTGGGCCGAGCAGGCCAAGGACCTGCACTGGTTCGAAGATCCGTCGGAATCGCTCGACGACTCGAACCCTCCGTTCTACAAGTGGTTCGCTGACGGCAAGATCAACGCTTCGTACAACTGTCTCGACCGCCACGTGGAGGAGGGCAACGGCGACCGCGTCGCCTTCATCTGGCGCGGCGAGGAGGGCGCGGAGCGCCAGCTCACCTACTCCGACCTGCTGGCCGACGTCAAGCGGTTGGCCAACGCCCTGACCGATCAGGGCGTGGAGAAGGGCGACGTCGTCGGGATCTACCTCCCGATGATTCCCGAGGTGGTCGTCTCGATGCTCGCGTGCGCACGCATCGGCGCCCCGCACAACGTGGTCTTCGGCGGCTTCTCGCCGGGCTCGGTGTGCGAGCGCATGCAGTTCTCCGACGCCAAGGCGCTGATCGTCACCAACTACGCGCGGCGCAAGGGCAAGGCGGCCTCCGTCAAGTCCGAGGTCGACGAACTGATGGACGACATGCCCACGGTCGAGACCCTGATCGTGGTGCGCAATACCGACGACGACGCTCCGATGACCGAGGGCCGCGACCACTGGTGGCACGAGCTGCTCGGGGCCGCGGACGACGAGCACGAGGCGGAGCCGCTCGACGCCGAGCACCCGCTGTTCATCCTCTACTCGTCTGGCTCGACCGCCAAGCCGAAGGGCATCCTTCACACGACAGGCGGCTACCTGACCGGCGTCAAGTGGACGACGAAGTACGTCTTCGACATGCGCCCCGAGAGCGACGTCTTCTGGTGCTCGGCGGACGTCGGCTGGGTGACCGGGCACTCGTACATCGTCTATGGGCCCATGTCCAACGGCGCGACGTCGGTGATGTGGGAGGGGGCGCCCGACTACCCCGACAAGGACGCGTGGTGGAAGCTCATCGCCGAGCACGGCGTGACGATCTTCTACACCGCGCCGACCGCGATTCGCGCGGCGATGAAGTGGGGCGCCGAGTACCCCGAGCGCCACGACCTGTCGTCCCTGCGGCTGCTGGGCACGGTTGGCGAGCCCATCAATCCCAAGGCCTGGGCCTGGTACTGGAAGGTGATCGGCGGCGGGCGCTGCCCCATCGTCGATACCTGGTGGCAGACCGAGACGGGACACATCCTCATCTCGCCCCTGCCGGGCCTCACGCCCGCCAAGCCGGGCTCGGCCACCAACCCGCTGCCCGGAGTGGACGCGGCAGTCGTGAACGAGGAGGGTGAGGACGCCGGCACCGAGCAGGGCCTGCTGGTCCTGCGCAGCCCGTGGCCGGGGATCCTGCGGACGCTGTTCAAGGACGACGACCGCCTCATCGAGACGTACTTCGACAAGCTCGGCAAGGAGACATACGTCGTGGGCGACGCCGCTCGCCGCGACGAGGACGGCTACTTCTGGGTGATCGGGCGCGTCGACGACGTGATCAACGTCTCAGGACACCGGATGTCGACCGCCGAGGTGGAGTCCGCGGTGGTCTCGCACCCCAAGGTCGCCGAGTCGGCGGTCATCGGACAGACCGACGAGGACACCGGTCAGGCCATCGCGGCCTTCGTGACGCTCGAAGGCAGCGCGGGGGAGGGCTCGGACGAGCTCGTGCAGGAGATCCGCGACCACGTGGGCGACAAGATCGGCAAGTTCGCCCGGCCCAAGCGCATCATCTGGGCCGACGACCTGCCCAAGACGCGCTCGGGGAAGATCATGCGGCGGCTGCTGCGCGACATCGCCGAGGGCCGGGAGCTGGGCGACGTGACCACGCTCAACGACCCATCCGTCATGGAGCAGATCGAGGAGCGGGTCCAGGACGAGGATGACGAGAACTGAGGCCCGCCGCGGGCCTTCCCATATTGCTCGCCGCGCTTGCGGCGACGGTCGGTGGCTGCGGCGGCGGGACGACCGTGGACCAGGTCGAGACGGACGTCCTCTCGTCGCTGACCAAGGAGCCGCCGCCGGGGGTCCAGGGAACGATTCTGGACGTTGATTGCCCGGGCTACAGCCAGACCGCCCAGCTCGAGGAGGGGACGCGCCTCCATTGTGGAGCGTTCAACGTCGACAAGGCGGCCCACGCGCCCGAGGAGAAAATCGGAGACATCCAGGTGACCGTGGGCCAAGAAGGCGACTACGCCTTCCGCGCCTGCACTGCCACGGCCTCGGGCCGGGGTCCCAAATGCTGAAGCGCGTTGCTTCAGCAAATGGAAAAGGGGCCCAATCGGGCCCCTCTTTTCCATGGGGACGTTCCACCGGGGCGCTCTGTGCCTCCGGTTCGTCGGTCCACTCCCTTCTTGCATCGGAGGTCCCCAGAATTCCTTTAGTGCGCCTTCGCCCCCGGCCAGGTCCCGACCGCTGAGATGAGGGCGCTGATCACAGGCGGGTCGGGCTACATCGGTAGCCGCCTGGTCGAGTTGCTGGCCGCCCGCGAGGAGGTCGAGCGCATCGTCGTCGCCGACGTCTCCCCGCCGCGCTTCTTCCTGCCCAAGGTCCAGTACGAGCGCCTGGACGTCCGTGATGGCGCGGCCTGCCGCGAGCTCATCGACCGCTGCGCGCCGGACACGCTGGTCCACCTGGCCTTCATCGTCAACCCCATTCACGACGAGGGCCTCATGTACGAGGTCGACGTCAACGGCACCGCCAACGTGCTCGAGGCCGCGGGCGAGGCGGGAACCCAGCAGGTGCTGGTCGCCTCGTCGACCACCGCTTACGGCGCTTTCCCGGACAACCCGGTGCCGATCACCGAGGACTGGCCGGTGCGCGGTGTCCCCGACTACGCCTACGCGCGGGACAAGGCGGAGGCCGATCGCCTGTGCCAGCTGTGGGCGCTGCGCCATCCCGAGCGCATCATGACCATCGTCCGGCCCTGCATCGTGTTCGGGCCCAACGTGGACAACTACCTGGTGCGTTTCTGGACCAAGCAGCCCTTCCAGGCCGACACCGGCAACCTCGACCTGCCGTTCCAGTTCGTGCACGAGGAGGACGTGGTGGAGGCCATCTCCGGCCTGCTGCTGGGCCGTCACGACGGCGCGTTCAACGTGACCGCTGACGGGCTCCTGTCCCTGCGCGAGTGCGCCGAGGTGGCCGGGCTGCCGGTCCGCCGGATGCCCAAGCGTGTCTTCACGGGGATGGCGAAGGCCTTGTGGGCGGCCCGCGCGTCGGAGGCCCCGCCCGGCCAGATCCGCTTCACCGAGCATCCCTGGGTCGCCTCGAACGAGAAGGTCAAGGCCACCCTGGGCTGGCAGCCGAAGTACACCTCCCGGGAGACCCTGGAGCTGACCATCCAGGCACACAAGGGCGTCGGCGAGTCCTCAGCGGTCGGCGGCCCCGCGGCGGCGCCGAAGCCGCCGGCCCCGGTGGCCTAGCAGCGCGCCGGATCACCCGGTAGGTGCCGCGGGCCGGCCCACCCCTCGACGGAATTCGTCAGCGCCCTGACGGATCGCCCGGACGGCGGACGTGGTACGCGTCCCGGCGCGGAGCCCGGGAGGATTCAGCCGGGAAAGCAGCGGGTACGCGCCAAGTGTGGCTCTCCGCGCCGGTCCCCACCTGCACGTCACCCGCGACTCCGACCTTGAAGGGGACGGCAACGTCGGCCTCAGCGGATCCGCGAGGGCGGCGTGGATGGGCTCGCTCGTGGCCTGCCTGATCGTCTGGGCGATAGTCGCCGTGGCGGTCTACGAGCTGCTGAGATAGGCAGCGCCGGCGAGGAACGGCATTGGAACGCCCTGGATCACATCGCACTGCGGCCGTCCGCACGGCTCCCGCGTGAGTAGGCGGCCCTCGTGAGGGCCGTTGAGATGGCCTTGCAGCGTCGTGAGAAGCTAGATGCGGGCGGGCCGGGCTTGCCCCTCCGGAACCCTGCCGGGAGCAACGCTCGTCCCGCCCTTTGTCTTATCGGCACGAACGCGATTCCCTCCACCCCCGGATCGGATCATTGACCACGACGAGAGGTCGGCATGTCGGGGAGGAGGGGCGGGATGGGCTTGCGCCTCCGTCCCTGCCGGGAGCAATGCTCGTCCCGCCCCATGTGTTAACCCGCGTGAACGCGACCTGTTGCGGCGCGTCGACCTCGCGCGCTTCAGGCGCATGGGCCGTGCTGGGCTCGAACCAGCGACCTCCAGCTGTCGAGCCGATGCGAGTTAGGGCCGAAATGGGCTCAAAGCCGCAGGAACATTGGGGCCAAGCTTAGTTCGACGCGAGCCGAAATACGACGCGATTGGGCACGATCCGGGGGGGTTTGGGCACTAGAACGGCGCTAGTGCCCAATCAGCTTGCGGCAGTAGAGGAGACCTTGGCGGCGCGACGAAGCCGGCGCTTCCGAACCCGCGGTTCGCCGGTTCCCCATACCTGGACCGTGGCATCGAGAACGTCTCCCACGGCTTTCCGAATCAGGTCGCGCTGGTAGTCGTCCAAGTTGCGCTCGCATGGGTCGCAGTAGTCCCGCCGCACCGACTGGCCCTCGGCGCTGCACGCCCGCGTGTGGGCCAACCTCATTCCACACCCTCCGCACCTTCCCGCCCCTCGGCGCACGATCTTCTCGATAGCGAGGCGATCGCGCCTAACAGCACTGCTGGAGATCGCTTTCTTCGGATCGTCGTCGCGAACCTGCTCCCCCTCGACGGCGCTCACGGTTGTCACGCGATGGAAGAGGCGGCGGCGCGCCGCCTCGTGGTTCGGCTCTTCCGACGCCTGGGAGAACAGGAGAAGGAAGAGATCCTGTGCCGGGGTGCTGTTGCGCGCGTACCCGCGAACCGCCTCCATCCGGCGGGCCTGATCCAAAGTCTGCCATTCCTCGACCGTGTCTCGGAAGTCGTCATCGGCGAGTAGAGCGAGGACAAGGCCGAGCGGAGCCCCATAACGCTCTCGCATGAGCGCGAGCTCCCGTTCCGAGGGTGGGTCCCCGTCCTCGAGCCGCGCAACGGACAACCAGTCGCGAAAGGCCGACGGCGACGGAAAGTCGCCATTTCCGGGCGCTTCCTGATGGTGAACTCCTGCCATGAGTGTGAACGCACCGTATCCGGCCCCAAGGACGCTCCGTGCCTTTCGCGCGGCCAACGGACTCCGCCAAGCTGACCTCGCTCGGCTAGCTGGGTGTTCGCGCGACACTGTGCGTCGGATCGAGTCGGGGCGACGCCCGCTCCCGGTAACGGCGCGGGCAATCGCTGAAGTCTTCGGCGTTCCAGTCTCGGAGATCTTCGCCGAGGAGGTGAACGCGCCCTGAGCCGCGCGCAGGCAATCGCGGTGGCTGAGGAGTTCTCGGCTGGTGGGCTCGCCTACTTCGTGTCGCATGGCATAGAGCCGGCGACTGCCGTCGCCTGCGGGGTCCGCGAGGAGGGCGGCGCCCTCGTCTTCCCGGGCGGACGACGTCGTGATCTCCGCTCCGGGATAACGAAGCAGCCGGCCGGCGAACCGCTTGAGCACTGGTGGATCACCGAGCCGCAACCTGACCAGCCCGTCCTCGCCTGCGAGGGGGAGGGCGATGGACTTGCCACTGCGAGCCACCTGCCGCAGATCCCCCCGGCCGCTGGCCTCGATGGCCTGGGTGTTCTCGTCGTCCCGGGCTGCGGGTTTCCGGTAAAGCGACTGACGGCCGCTCTGACCGAGAAGGGCGTGTCCGAGGTCTTCCTGGCCTTCGACGCTAACGACGCCGGCCGCAGCTACTCCGCGAAGGTCAGCGAGGCCCTGGAGGCGGCTGGCATCCGTGGGGTCATCGTCGAGCTGCCGGACGGGACCGACCTCGCCGACCAACTGGCCGAAGCCGACGAGCCCGCCGAGTGGCTTGCTCATGCCTTGGTAGATGCCGAGGCCGCAGCCAACTTGCCGTCCGGGGACACGCCCTCCAGCGAAGCCGAGGCGCGCGGCAAGACCTCCTGGGCTTCTCTCGACCTGACTGCGGTACTCGAGGGACGGGACTCCGAGAAACCCCCGGAGATTCTTCGCCGCGAAGACGGGGTCTGTCTGATCTACGCCGGCAAGCTCCATTCGGGTTCTGGCGAGCCCGAAGGCTGCAAGGGCTGGTTCGCCCTACAGGGGTGTTCCGAGTTGATCCTGGCGGGACGGCCCGTCGCCTACATCGACTTCGAGGACGATGAGGCCACGATCGTCTGGCGTCTGTTGGCGCTGGGGTGCAGTCCTGCCCAGATCGCGGAGTGGTTCCGCTACGTCAGACCCCACGAGCCGCTGACGGATCCGGCCCGAGCCGACCTCGACGACGTTCTGAGCCACCAGCCCGATCTCGTGGTGATCGACGGCGTGACCGAGGCGCTGACCATCTTCGGCCTCGACCTCAACGACAACGCCGACAGCGCCCGGTTCTATGAGCTGCTGCCGCGGCCGATCGTCCGAAACGGCGCGGCTGTGCTGCTGATCGACCACGTCACCAAAGACCGTGAGAGTCGAGGTCGCTATGCCATCGGCGCCCAGCACAAGCTCGCCGGCGTGGACGTGGCCTACGGCTTAGAGGTAGTCGAGCCCTTCGGCCGTGGGCGCGACGGGCTGGTCAAGGTCACCGTGGCGAAGGATCGCCCCGGCCATGTTCGCCGCCATGCCGACGAGCAGAACCGGATCGCTGAGATGAAGCTCTCCTCGGACCTCGAGACCGGTCGCGTCACCGTCGACCTGGTCGCGCCAGGCGACGCCACAGCATTCCGCCCGACGTTCCTCATGCGCCGCATCTCGGAGGCCGTCTACGCCGAGCCCGGGATAACCGTCAGGGGCATCCGCGGCGTGCGGGGCAACCACACCGCCAAGCAGGAGGCCCTCCGGCTGCTGATAACCGAGAAGTACGTCGACCGCGTTCAGGACGGCCAGGCGATCAGGCACTACCCGCTGCGTCCCTTCACCGAGGGCGTCCAGGAGGACGAAACAGTGCCCACCGTGCCCACCGTGCCCGAGGCGCGCCCAGACCGTGCCCAGGCACACCCCGAACACACCGTGCCCCGTGCCCCCTCCCCCCTAGGGGGCACGGCGCGGGGCGCGGCTATGGAAGACCACCCTTCCGAAGCTTCACCGCGCCCAACGCTCGAGGTGGTCCCCACGACCACATGCACATGCTCACGGCCAGCACGTTCGCCGCGAGGCGATGGCCCGCCGGTCTGCATGAAGTGCCGCAAGCCCACCGAGGTGGCGGCATGAGCCCGCTCGTCGACGCCGCGACCCTCGCCGATCACCTCGGCATCAGCCGCGACACCGTGTACCGCCACGCGGATGAGCTGGGTGTCATACGCATCGGGGGACGTCTTCGCTTTGATCTCGAGCGGGCGTCGACGCCGGCTGGCGAATCCGCCGCTCAGACCGGAACAACTGCTCCGGTTCCCACGGCGATGACCCCCACCCGGGCGCCTCGCTCAGTTGCGCCCCTGCTCCCTATCCGCGACCGGAGGGCAGCATGAGCGACGACCCCGTCGAGCTGGCCCGTCGTGCCCTGGCCGCTGCCGAACGGCGGCAAGCGGAGCAGCAGGCCGGCGCGGATCTCAAGGGGCGCCTGCGTCACGCTGCCGACGAGGACGGCCGAGTGACCGTGGAGACGGCGCTGGACGCCCTCCAGGCCACACCCGCGGCGCCCGAACCCCAGGCGGAGCGCCCTATCGGGGCGCGCCTCTTTGAGGCACACGCCGCCCGTCAGCGCGCTGCGCTTGAGCCCTTCTTCAAGGAGAGCAAGGGAGACAGCGCGTGACGCCCACTTTTCACACCTTCGGCCGGTTGTCGGCCCGGCCCGAAGAGCCAGGAGTTTCAACTCCCTTCCTCCTGGCTGGACGCGCGGCGACGGCTGTGCGCCGGACGAGCGACCCCTCGCGGCCAGGAGCTGCGAGGGGCGCTCGCCGTTCCCACCTTCAACCCACACGACCCCGGGAGGGCCGCATGACCACCGCAACCAAGTCTGAGACCGACCCCGCTGCCGCCATCGCCACGGTTCGCGAGCAACTCGAGGCCGCGCGCAAGGAACGTGCCCGGCTTGGGGAAGAGGCTCGCGCCGACCAGAGCAAGGTGCAAGCTGCCGAAGCCGCGCTCAACCACCTGGCCCACACAGCTCCCGACCAGTTCGAGGCGGGGCAGCCAGCGGCAAAGAGCGAGGCCGCGAAGGCGAAGCGCATCATCGAGGAGGCATCGACCAGCAGGTGGCCGGCCATCCTCGAAGGTGCCGACCAGCGCATCCGCGACCTCGAGAAGGACGTCGCCAATCTCATACGCGACGCCGCGCCGCAGCTCGCCCGAGCTGAGTACGAGGCAGGCCAGGAGGAGGTCGGGGAGCTGAGGGGCTACCTCGCCGGGGCAAGAGAGGTCATCGGCCGCATCCGCTCCTATGAGCCCGCGTTGCTGTCGATCACCACAGCTTCCGGTGGGGCCATCGACGGTCGGTCAATCCAGATAGATCCGCGCCTAGAGGAACTAGAGCGCGTCCTCGACAGCCTCGAGGATCTCCAGGCCGCGCGTGTTCCTGTCCTTAGCCCCTTCGAGGACGAGGAGCCGCAGGTGGTACGCACCGCGGACGGGGGCTGGGTCCGCGCCACTGTGGCCGGAGACACCGAGCTGGGCGAGCAACCCGAGCGGATAGAGCGCCCGTCGTGAGCGAGAGGGAGGGGACAGCCGAGGACTTCGCTCGCCTGTTCGGGGCTGAGCCGAGAGAACCAGAGCCCAGCGATGAGGAGGTGGTGGGGGCGGCGCAGCAGGTGGACCCACCCTCGCCCGCCGAAGACAAGGAAGACGAGGACGGCTCGCAGTTCCTACGTCAGTTGTTCGAGCCCAAGCGCGGCGAGGTCGAGTTCGTCCGTTCTCTTCATGGAGATGGTTCGGCGTGACCATCCTCAAGTCGTGTGTGACGTGTGGCGTTCCCTCGCGGAAGAGTCACTGCCCCGCCCACAAGCCCAAGCCCTGGGGGAGCTCCAGGCGTCGAGAGCGCATGGGCCTCTCGGGTGGGGCCTGGGCGACGCTGCGGCGTCAGGTACTGACCCGCGATAGAGGGGTCTGTTACCTGTGTGACCGGCCCGGTGCTGACCAGGTTGACCACCTGGTAGACGTAGCCGCTGGCGGGAGCAGCGACCCGTCCAACCTTGCCAGCGCACACACCTCTTGCCATCGACGGAAGCACCGCGACCCGGACTGGGCAGACGGGCGAGTCGAGCGGGCTCGCGTGGCCCTGGGGGGTGGGGGATGACCCCAAGCGACCCCAACCCGATGAGGCCCGTCGCAGTGGCTCGTGGCGCGGGCAAGCCGAGATCGGATTCCTGACCCAGAGATGCGTCAGGCGCTAACGACTACCTCGCGCACCTCGATGTTCTCGAGCGTGACCGCGTCAGGAAGCATCGAGGGGACCCTCTCGGCCATGCCGTTGGCGGTCTCCTCGGATTCGAAGACGACCATCGCCATGCCGGAGTCGTCCTTGCGAGCCCAGTGGCCGGTGACAAAGCCGGGAGCCTGCTCACCCCCGGGACGACCTGCTCGCGCAAGTGCTTCTCGGCAGCCTCCTGGTCGTGGATCGTGACCGTGGAAACAACGGCGTGCATTGAGCTCTCCTTTGACGCGTTGCGGTGCCAAGGCGAACCTATCCGAGCGACAGGGTCGACGCGAGCCCACGGCCGGAACAGCAGCTTCCGTGCGAGCGGGGGGCCCTGAGCATGGCCCGCGAGAACGCCCTCAAGGTCACCTTCAGCGACGAGGAGCTGGCCCGTCTGGACGAACTGCGCCCACCGGGGACCTCGCGCCCAGGATTCCTTCGCTCACTGCTGCGCGAGCCGCCGCGGGACGACGAGGTGGCGATCAGGGGCGAGGCGTTGTCGATCTTGACCCGCCTGGCGCGAGACGGTCGTGTGGCTGCCGCCATCGCGTTGGAGCGCGCCCTGCGCGACCAAGGCGAGGGCAGCGTCGAGGCCGACGAGTTCGATGAGCTCAAGGCGCGGAGGGCTCGCGGTGGTGGCTGATTCCGGGCTAGAGGTGAGCGGGAGGCGACTTGTCGTCCACCTCATGGAAAGCAATCACTCGGTCCGCCGCCACCCAGTGCTTCACGCCTTTGAGGTCCTCGATCACGACGAAGTCCGAAGGTGCGCTCTCCGAGAACCGTTTCGCAAGATTCGCGGGGCTGTCGTCGTCGGTCTGAATCGTCCCGTTGGCGAGCACGATGACCGTCTTCATTGCCATGGGGCGACCCTACCTGCGGGGCATTCGCGTGCCTAGGCAACAGAAGGGTGAGCTCGCCCGCTTCGCCCACTTCTGCGAGGTCCACCTGCGCCTCGAGGACGGTCGCCCACTCCTCATCGAGGACTTCCAGAAGCGGATGCTCGCCGACTTCTTCGCCGGCACGACCGAGACGGTGATCCTCGTCCCGAAGAAGAACTCGAGTCCACCAGCGCCGCCGCCGTCGCCCTCTTTCACCTGGTCACCACCCCCGACGCCGAGTGCGTGGTCGTCGCCGCCTCGCGCGAACAGGCGGGCATCCTCTTCGCCCAGGCCGGCGGGTTCGTGCGCCGCTCGGAGTGGTTGCAGGCGCGCGTGAAGCCGACCATGCGTGAGCTACGCAGCCGTGGCGACTCCGGGCGCATCCGCGTCATGGCTGCCGACGCCGACACCGCGGACGGGACCATCCCCACGCTGGCAGTTGTCGATGAGGTGGCGCGCCACCGCTCGGCTGAGCTGTACGGGACGCTCAGAGACGGACTCGGGCCACGGCAGGGCAGGCTCATCGGGATCTCCACTGCGGGCGATGACGAGGACTCCCCGCTCGGGAGGATGCGCCGCTCGGCCTACAAGCTTCCCACCGTCGAGCGCGACGGCGCCTACCGCTACTGCAAGAGCGGCGACGGCGCGTTCGTCCTTCACGAGTGGGCGCTCGCCGAGGCCGATGACCGCGAGGACATGGCCGTGGTCGCCACCGCGAACCCGGCTTCCTGGCAGACCCCCGACGCGCTGCGCCGACGCTTCGAGTCGCCGTCAATGACCCCCTGGGCGTGGGCGCGCTTCGCCTGCGGCATCTGGACCCCGGGCGAGGACTCGGCGATCTCGGCGAAAGAGTGGGCGGACTGCGCTCGCCCCGGGCTCGAGATCTCTGAAGGCGCGGAGGGCGTCGTGGTGGGCATCGACCTCGGCTGGCGCTGGGACACGACCGCGGTCGTTCCGATCCGCCGTGCGGCTGACGAGACGATTGAGGTCCACCCTCCGGCGATCCTTACCCCGCCCCAGGACGGCACCAGCCTCGACGCCGAGGAGGTCTTCGCCGCCGCCGAAGGGATGGCCGACCGCTGGCCGGGACTCACTTTCGTGTTGGACCCCGAGGCCGGCGGCGAGCAGTTGGCGCAGCGACTCGACCGTGAACTCGACGCCGCGGTGCTGACGCACTCCCAGAAGCCGGGGCCGATGTGCGAGGCGTCTCAGAAGCTCGCGGAGGCGATCGCCACGCGCGGTTTGGCCCACCCCGACCACCAGGAGCTGACGCGCCACATCGTCAGCGCCGCCGCCCGGTTCATTGGCCCGGTCTGGAGGTTTACCAAGCCGAAAGGCAAGAGCCTGCCGATCGACGCCACCGTGGCCCTCGCAATGGCCGTCCGCGTCCTGCAGGCCACCGAGAGCGTCCCCGCTGAGCCCCGGTCCGACGTGGAGGCCCGCGGCGACGCGGTGTTCTTCTGAGGGGGGTTGACCAGATGAGTAAGAGCGACATACGACCCCTCGGAGCCGGTGACGGAATCGGCCGATACTGGATCAAGCAAAGCCCGGGACTACCCGGCGCGGTCGGCAGTCTGCGCCTTGTCCTTGTCGATGAGGCCGGAAAGACGGAGTACACCCCGCTGGCGGCGCCCTGGGATGACGCGGCGATGACCAAGGACGAAGCGGTCCAGGCCCACCTGCGTGGCGCCGTGGCGGAGGCCGACCGCGACCTCGAGCGCCGCCGGCGGGAGGCTCCCGCACTGCCGGAGAAGCCATCCCCGCCAGACCGGGCTACTCAACGCTTCTTGGACGACGGCGACCGCTGAGGATGGGTCACTTCGCTGTGCTCATGGCACCGCCTGCAACAGCAGCTACTCCGAGACCGGGAGCCCCTTGTGGCGGCACGGGGTCAAGCTCACCTTCGCCCAGAGCCCTAGAAAGCCCTGAGCAGCACGTTCAACAGGATGGTCAACCCCACCGAGAGGAGGAGCGACCACACCAGGCAGCCGGGCCGGAAGCGAAACTCGCCCCGGCGGCCCGGCCGCTTGGAGTAGGAGAACAAGGTCTAGCGGCGGTCGCCGCGGTCGTCGTCCTCGGTGTACGGGTCGCGTACGCCGGCCTTGGCGATGCCTCGGCTCAGCATGTAGCCGATCGTCAGCAGCGTGATGTAGAGCCAGACCTTGTCGGCCGTGAAGAAGTCGTTGCCGCCTTCCTGGGCCTCGATCGAGTTGCCGGCGATCAGGATCGCAATGACCGCGAGTACGTACGCGACGAACTCGCTGGTCTTGAAGAACTGCTTGGTCTCGGTGGAGAGACGGCGACCGAAGTTACCGACGCGGCTGCCGAGGTCGGCGCCGCCGGTGCTCGGGCGGTCGCCAAGGGTGTGCTCTCCGCGGCCGCCGCTGCTTTGGCCGTCGCCGAGGGTGTGATCGCGTGTTGCCATGTGGTGTTGCCTTTCTCGCTCGGACGCTGCCCGAGCTGGACGGGAGTGGGTGGGCGTCCGTGCGGCCATCCACCCGAGGGCGGATGCCACCGTCCGACGCTGTGCCCGATACCCGCCCACGGCAGACCCAAACGCGCTAGGCCAGCCCGGTTTGGGCTAATCAAATGACAATGCCAGGTACTAGCGGCCGGGGCCGCAAGACCCGTAGAGCCCTACTGCGTGCGGCGACGCGCGAGACGACCTCCGCGTCCTCGTCCATCAGTGCCCAAGAAGGCATCGAAGTCGCGTCTGTTCACCGCGCCATAGGCGCGGAACGCCAGCTCCACGTTCTCCTGCGACATCGCCTACTCCGACAGCCCCGCGGCGTCGAGGGCCTCCGCGGAGTCGGTGAAACCCTGCATGTAAGCGATCTTCCCGTCGCGGAAGCGGTACAGGACGGCCAACCCTGCGTCGACAGGGATGCCGCTGAGGCCCATCGTGCCGTGAAAGCGCACGGTGATTACAACGTGGGACTGGCCCGAGGCAAGAACCTCGTCAAGCTCGACCCAGGCGTCATCTATCTCCGCGAAGCTCTCGGCCACCCACTGACGCACTCCCGCGTGGCCTTGGTAGGGCTTGGTGAGCGGTCCCTCCGAGAAGTTCACGATCACCATCTCAGGCTGGAAGTAGGGCGCGAGATCAGTGCCCCCTTCGGCGACACTTTCGACGCTCGCCGGATCCGCGAACTCCGAGAGCCAACGGCGAACCAAGTCCACGTTCTCCTGCGACATCGCCTACTCCGACAGCCCTACGGCTTCGAGGGCGTCGCCTCGGTCCCGATAGAGGCGGAGCCGCTTCACCTTCCCCTCGCGCACCCGCACGACCCAGGTCCCACGCGAGTCGACCCGCGCGCCGCTAATCCGTCCGTGGGCGCTGGCGCGCACGAACACGACTACTTCGTCGCCAACCGGCAGCAGGTCTTCGATCTCGACACTGAACTCGCCCCACACCTCGTCTATCTCGTTGCGAAAGCTCCTCGCCCCGTCGATGCCGACATATACGGCCGGATTCAACTCGAGGTCGGACGCGTCTATCTCGACGTCGGACGAGAAAAGACTCGCCGCCTGCTCGTAGTCCTGACGGTCCCAGGCCGCAAAACCGCGCCGGACGATCTCGATGTTCTCCTGCGACATCGCCTACTCCGACAGCCCCACGGCTTCGCGTGCTTGCTGGCGGTCATCAAAGATCTGGAGCCGGACGACCTTGCTGCCGTCCAGCGTCCAGACCGCGAAGTGCATCGTTTCGACCGGCGCACCGCTGACGCGTCCGACATCGCGCTCGCGGATCACCGCCATGACTTGGTCGCCTCCGTCTATCAGCTCCTCGACTTCCAGATCGACCACGCCGAACGCGGAGAGTCCATCGCGCCAGAACTGCCGTACCCCTTCGTGTCCTCGATAGACCGACTTCGAGCCCAACCATCCTCGTCGTGCGTTCGAAACGTCCCAGACCATGTCCTCGGAGTAGACCTCGAAGGGCGTCACCGCGTCACCCCGGGCGAACGCGTCGTAGAGGCCACCCACCAGTTCCACGTTCTCCTGCGACATCGCCTAATCCGACAGGCCCACGGCTTCGAAGGCGGCATCCTTGTCCAGGTAGGCATAAACCTGGACGACCTGGCCGTCGCGGATGGTGAAGGCCCACCAGGCGGACAATTCGAATCCGGCGCCGCTGGTCTTTCCGGTCCCCGTGATTCGCATGTTGGCGACGACGTGCTCTCCCGTCGCTGTCAGTTCCTCGGCCTCGTAGCGGAGGTCCTCAAACTCGGAGACGAACTGCCGGTTGTACGCAATCACCTCGTCGATGCCGCGATAGACACCGGCCTCGGGGAAAGACGGGTCTTCATGCCACTCGATCTGAGGGTGGTAGTACTGCCGGGCGGCATCGAGACCCCCGGCGTTGAACGCTTCGCCCATCCTCCGGGTGATCTCAGCGTTCTCCTGCGACATCGCCTGCCGAGTATCGCTCCTAGAAGGGGGCGTCTGGGCCTGCGGCGAGTCTTTTCCCATGGAGCCCGAGGCACTCGACTACCCAGAGGCACTAGCCAAGCTGCTCGAGATGCTGGACCGCAGCGTCGAGGTAACCCTCCGCGGAGTTGGCCGGAAGCCTCCACTCTTCGTGGACTTCGAGGGAACGCTTCAGGAAGGCCCACAGATCGAGGCCGAGGGAGAGCGGGCTTACGCCGTAGACGCCGACCCCGCCGGGGCCAACATGTACACGTACAACACCAGGTCGCGGTCGGGACTGCTTTCGTCGATGAACGCCAGTACGCGCCGGCCCAACTGCTTCTCGACAGTGCGAGCTATGTCGTCGCGCATGGCCTTGTGGACCTCGCCGCGAACGCGAGGGACCACTTGGGCTCTTGGATCGAAGAGCGTGCCTTCAACTTGCCCGGTTATGCCGCGGACTGTGACCGAATCGTCTCCGAAGGTCGTCTGGACCTGGGCAGGCCCGCCTCCTGTGGCGTCCTGGACCAGCCGCACGACTGCCTCGGAGATAGCGCCAGCTACCCCGTTAGATCTCCCGTCCTCTCCCATGCCGACAGTCGAGCGTAAGGCCATGCTGGGCGATTCGCCACTCTTCGCGCCTCGCCCCGGGAGCGGCTTGTCCACCGCCTTGAGCTGGAGTAGGGTGGCCTCGTCAACCAAGCGGCCCCGGCGGTGCGGAAACACCCCGGGGCCTGGCACCGGAGGGATTAGCTCCGATGCGCCGCGGAATCTACTTCTGCGACCTTCGCCGCCGCCCATCCGGTGCTCCGACAAAAGGAGCACCACATGAAGCTCATCGACACGCGCGACGTGCTCGAGAGGGTCGCCTGATGGCCCGCAAGGCAACCGGCGCCGTCGTCGAACGCCAAGGCACAAAGGCCAAGGCATTCGCCCTTCGCTTCCGCGCTTACGGGAAACGCGAGTACCTGACTCTCGGAACCGATGCCGAGGGCTGGACCCAAGCGCGGGCCGAGGAGGAGCTGGAGAACGTGCTCGCCGACGTGCGTCGCGGAGTCTGGCAACCCCCAAGCCGGCAGCCGGTCGAGCCCGCCCCCGATCCGAGCTTTCACGAGTTCGCCTCGGAGTGGTTCGACCGCCATCGCCAGGAGCTTCGCCCGCGAAGCCGAGAGGACTATGCCTGGGCGTTGTCCCACCACCTCCTGCCATTCTTCGCTGGGCATCGCCTTTCGGAGATCACCGTCGCGGAGGTCGACCGCTACCGCGCTCGCAAGCTCCGAGAGGGAACGCTCGCGCCCAACACCCTCAACAAGACGCTGACGAGGCTCGCCCAGGTGCTCGAGGTCGCCGTGGAGTATGGCTACCTGACCGCCAACCCGGCCCGCGGCCGTCGCCGCCGAGCGAAGTCGTCGACACCCCAGCGGACGTGGCTGGAACCGGAGCAGGTCAAGCCGCTTCTGGAGGGCGCTTCGATACGCGGCCAGCGTGGAGGCAAGACAACGCCCGCGCCTCGAATGAGGGCGCTCGTCGCTACGGGGGTGTGTGCCGGCCTGCGGGTCGGCGAACTGCTCGCGTTGCGATGGGGGGAGGTAGACCTCGCCAGCGGGCGGATAACCGTCCGCGCCGCGAAGACCGACGCCGGTCAGCGTGTGGTCGACCTATGGCCCGAACTACGCGAGGAGCTGTTCGCGTGGAAGTCCAAGGCCCGTCACGTCGGCCATGACGACTATGTGTTCGCCACCTCGACGGGGAAGCCTGACAGCCGTTCCAATGTGGGCCGCGCGCTACGCCGTGCCGTCGAGCGCGCGAACGAGGAGCTGGGGGGAGGAGGCGACGCCGCTACCCGCGGTTAGCCCCCACACTCTCCGGCGCACCTTCGCCTCCCTCCTCTACGAGCGCGGGGAGGACCCGGTGTACGTCATGGACCAGCTCGGGCACACGGACCCCAAGCTCGCGCTACGCATCTACACGAAGGTCGTCGGTCGCAAGCGGCGGAGGGGGGCCGGCGAGCGGCTAGTGGGCGTCCTCACGGGCGCTGAATGGGCACCAATGGGCACCAGCTCTGATTCCGCGCCCGATCTCGAGGGTTTGGTGACCAGTGCCTAGAACGACGAAACCCGCTCTGAGAGCGGGCTTCATGGACATGGGCCGTGCTGGGCTCGAACCAGCGACCTCCAGCTTGTCGAGCTGGCGCTCTCCCGACTGAGCTAACGGCCCGGGCGGGCCGAGGATATCGTTAGCTACCGACCACGCTCAGCAGACGCCGCTCGGCGCGCTGTTGCTTCTCGCGGTCGGGCTCGCGGTTTCCCCGGGGCCCGCGAGACACCTCCGTAGGCGTCCTCTCCTCTCTCCGGCGCAGGCTCTCCCGGGCTCGTCCGCGTGACTCCCTCTGATTCGGCTTGAAGCACATGCTTGTGTGGTGCTCGCAGGCCCGGGCACCTAAACAGACATCAGGGAACTTTTAGTAGCGTGGATCGCTTGCGGCTCTCGGCGCTGATCGCACCCAAGGAACGCGAATTCTTCGACCTCTTCGAGGAGGCCGCGGGGAACATCGTGCGGGCGGCGGATCTCCTCCTGGAGATGATCCGCGACTTCCCGGAGAAGAGCGGCCTCGCCCGGGAGATCCTCATCGTCGAGCAGGAGGGCGACCGGATCACGCACGACATCATCCAGCGCCTCAACCAGACCTTCGTGACCCCGATCGATCGAGAGGACATCTACGGCCTGGCCTCCGCGCTGGACGATGTCGTCGACTTCACCGAGGAGGCCGCCGACTTCCTCATCCTCTACAAGGTCGAGGCTCCCATGGAGCAGTCGGTGCGGCTGGCCGAGGTGCTTGTGACGGCCTGCCGTCAGATCGCCGAGGCGATGCCCCGCATGCGCGGCTTCAAGGACATCTCCCACTACACCGTCGAGGTCAACCGGCTGGAGAATGACGGCGACCGCATCAGTCGCGAAGCCATGGCCGCGCTCTTCGACCACGGGATCGACCCGATGGTCGTTATCCGCTGGAAGGACATCTACGAGCGCCTGGAGCAGGCCATCGACGCCACCGAGCGCGTCGCGAACATTCTCGAAGGCATCGTGATCAAGAACTCCTGACGGGGCTGTGAACGGCGACCTGATCCTGGTGATCGTCGTGGCCGCGGCGCTCGCCTTCGACTTCACCAACGGCTTCCACGACACCGCGAACGTCGTGGCCACCTCGATCTCCACGCGGGCGATGGCGCCCAAGCTGGCCGTCGGCTTCGCTGCCGTTCTGAACTTCGCCGGCGCGTTCATCTCGCTCGAGGTCGCGGCCACCGTGGCCCAGGGCATCGTCGACGCCGACCTGATCACGCCCCTGATCGTGTTCGCCGGGCTGATCGGCGCGATCGCGTGGAATCTGGCCACCTGGTACTTCGGCCTCCCGTCCAGCTCCTCGCACGCCCTTATCGGCGGCGTGGTCGGCGCAGCCTTCGTGGCCGAGGGCGCCCAGGCTGTGATCGGCTCGGGGCTGGTTGGCAAGGTCATCGTCCCCGCCATCGTCGCTCCGATCCTGGCGTTCGCCGTGGCGGGCCTGGGCATCCTCTTCACCTACCGGCTGGTGGGCCGGCTGCGTCCCGGCCCGGTCAACGAGGGCTTTCGCCTCGGGCAGCTGGTCTCCGGCGGCATGCTGGCCATCGCGCACGGGACCAACGACGCGCAGAAGACGATGGGCGTCATCACGCTGGCGCTGGTGGCCAACGGCAACATCGCGTCCGACGACTTCCACGTCCCGAGCTGGGTGGTCGTCTCCTCGGCCGCCGCGATCGCGCTGGGTACCTACGTGGGCGGCTGGCGCATCATCAAGACGATGGGCAGCCGGATCCACAAGATGGATGCGGCGCAGGGCTACGCGGCGCAGGGCGCCGGCGCCGCGGTGATCCTCGCCTCGAGCCACGTGGGCTTTCCGTTGTCGACCACCCACACGATCTCGGGGGCCGTCATCGGCGCCGGCGCCGCGAAGCGCCTTTCGGCCGTGCGCTGGGGCGTGGCCGGCAACATCGTCGTCGCCTGGGTGCTCACCCTGCCGGCCGCGGCGGCCATCGGCGGTCTCACCTACGGCTTCAGCCGTCTGTTCGGCACCGGCTCGGCGGGCGCGATCGTGGTGTCCGCCGTCATCCTCGCCGGCGCGGCCTTCCTGTTCGCTCGCCGGGTCCAGCGCGGCCCGACCGCGACCGCGCCGGCGGAGGGCTGATGCTGCCGCTCGCCGAGGTCGTGGACTGGGGCGGCCTGTGGGAGATGCTGTGGTCGTCGTTCCTAGCCGGCCTGGCGGTCACCATCGCCGCCTCGCTGGCGATCCTCGGGGCCACGCGCGCGGTCGACGCCCGGCGCGCCGGTCAGCTCGTCCCGGCGGGACTGTTCTCGCTGGTGGGGCTGTTCGGCGCCCTGCTGCTCGCGGCCGCCGTGGTGTTCGGATTCGTCGTGATGACCAGCAAGTAGCTAGGGAAGAGCGCCCAGGAGGTGCTCGATGTCGTCCTCGTTGGTCCACGCTCCGACCGAAGCCCTCACGTAGGGCCAGCCCGGCAGGTGGCGAACGACGACGCCCGCCTCCAGAAGCCTCTTGGAGGCGGCCTCGGGGTCCTCCTCCTCCCACGAGACGAGCGTCGTCCGCCCGCGCGGGGCGACCCTGCGTCCACGCTCGCGCAGGCGCCCGGCCAGTTCCTCGGCACGGTCGGCGGCCGCCGCGAGAGCGTCGTCGAAGCCCGCGGCCTCCAGTACGTCGAGCGAGGCGCCCGCCCAGGCGGTGTGCTCGGGCGGGCGCAAACCCAGATCCAGCCGCGGGCTGTCGGGCTTGAGGGCGGGCTCCATCGGGCGCTTGGGGTCGGCCACCGTGCCGAAGCTGGGCCAGGCCGGCGTCAGATCGTCCAGGCGGCCGGCGCGCACGTAGAGGTAGCCGCTTCCCACCGGCCCGCACATCCACTTCTGCCCGGACGCGGCGTAGAAGTCGCAGCCCAGGCTCTCCACGTCCACCGGAACGGCTCCGAGCCCCTGCGCGCCGTCGAGCAGCACCAGCGCCTCGGCGGCGGCCAGCGCCCCGGCGTCGACGGTCGCGCCCGTGATCCAGGAGACGTGCGAGCAGGCGACCAGCTTGGCCGAGCCCACCTCGCCGGCGAGCTCGCCGAACGGCGCCTGGCGCACGGTGAAGCCGCGCCGGCGCGCGCCCACGGCCAGCGGGACCAGCAGGCCGGGATGCTCCTCCTCGCTGGTGAGTACCTCGTCGCCGGGGCCCAGGTCGAGGCCGGACAGCACGCTGTTCACCCCATCGGTGGTGGAGCCGGTCAGGGCGACCTCGCCGGGGCGGCAGCCCATCACGCGCGCCACCCGCTCACGCAGCCGGTCTGCCGCGCCGATCACGCTCTCGAAGAACGCGATGCCTCCGCGCCCCTGCTCGATCTGCAGGGCGATCGCCTGCTCAGCGGCTGCCCGGGCGCGCAGGGGCACCGGCCCGTTTGACCCCGCGTTGAGGTAGGCCAGCTCGTCGAAGACCGGGAACTCGGCGCGCAGCGCGGCGACGTCCACGACGGCAGCTTAGGCTTCGGCGCCGTGACCGCAGACCTCCAGCCCATGGCGGTCGGGCGGGGGTCTCTCGCGGCCCACGCTCCCGTAGCCGGCGCTGATGCCGTCGAGCGCGTGCACGCCGCCGCGCGGCCGCTGCGAGGCAAGCGGGTGCTGCACGTCAGCGCTGCAGGAGGGGGCCGCCGAGTGGCCGAGAGCCTCGGGGCGCTGCTGCCGCTCGTCGCGGACGCGGGGCTCCAGGTGAGCTGGCGCGTGTTGTTCGGCGACGGCGAGGTGGGCGCCGAGCTGCGCGACGGCCTTCAGGGTGCCGAGACGGCGATCTCCGACGAGGGCTTCGAGGCCTACCGCGACGACTTCGATAGGGCCGCCCGCTCCCTCCCCGAGCACGACGTCCTTGTCCTGCACGACCCCGGCGCCCTGGGACTGGCCGAGGAGAGCGATCGGCCCGCGGTGTGGCGCTGCCACGTCGACGCCGGCGAGCCCGAGCCCGCGGCGTGGGAGCGGGCGCGCCCACTGGCCGAGGCCTGCGCGGCCCGGTCGGTGCCGGCCGAGGGCTTTGCCCCGCCCGGGCTGGAGGCCGAGGCGATCGCCCCGGGCATCGACCCGCTGAGCGTGCGCAACGCCGAGGCCTCGCCGTGGCTGACGGGGCGCGTGGGGCGGGCGCTGGGCATCGACCTCGAGCGGCCGTTCGCGTGCCAGGTCATGTCGCTGGACCGCTGGAAGGACCCACACGAGACGCTGGAGGCCTTCTCGCTCGCGCGCGACGAGCTCCGTGGGCTGCAGCTGGCCCTGGTGACCGACCTCCACGACGACTGGCCGGCGTTCAAGGAGCTGACCGACCTGGCCGAAGGCCAGGAGGACGTGCTGCTGCTGTCGAGCTACACGGGGGTGGGACAGCTCGAGCTGGGAGCGGTCCAGCGCCTGGCGCGCGTGAGCCTGCATCGCGCCTTGCGCGAGGGCTACGGGCTGGCCGCCTCGGAGGCCCTGTGGAAGAACACGCCCGTGATCGGCGGCCGCGACGGCGGGGTGCCGCTGCAGGTCCGCGACGGCATCGACGGCTACCTGACCGAGGGGCCCGAGCAGACGGCCGAGCGACTCGTGGAGCTCGTGGGCGACCCCGGCGCCGCGGTGGAGATGGGCCGGGCAGGGCGCGAGCACGTACGCGAGCGCCATTTGGTCACCCGGGCGCTCGAGGGAGAGCTCCGCCTGCTGGCGAATACCTTGGGCGCATGACGGTCCAACTCCCCAACGGCTCCCCGCTGGAGCTCCCCGAGGACGCCACCGGGGCCGACGCCGCGGCGGCCATCGGCTCGGGCCTGGCCCGGGCGGCGCTGGGGGTGAAGGTGAACGGCGAGCTGCGTGACCTGGCTGCCCCGCTGCCCGACGGCGCCCGGATCGAGATCGCCACCGCCCGCGACGACGACGGCCTGTGGCTGCTGCGCCACGACGCCGCCCACGTGATGGCCACCGCGGTCACCGAGCTGTGGCCGGGGACCAAGGTCTCGATCGGGCCTCCGATCGAGGACGGCTTCTACTACGACTTCGACTTCCCCGAGGGAGTCCGGCTGTCCGAGGACGACCTGCCGCGCATCGAGGAGAGGATGCGCGAGCACATCAAGGGCGACGAGCCCTTCGAGCGCAGCGAGGTGACCACCGGCGAGGCGCTGGACCACTTCACGCGCGAGGGCGAGGACTACAAGGTCGAGTTGATCGAGGACCTGATCCGCGACCAGGGCGTCGACCACGTTTCGCTGTACCGCAACGGGCCCTTCCTCGACCTCTGCCGCGGCCCGCACGCGCCGTCGACCAAGCGCATCAAGGCCTTCAGGCTCACCGGAGTGGCCGGGGCGTACTGGCGCGGCGACTCGAGCCGGCCGATGCTCACGCGGGTCTACGGCACGGCGTTCGGGTCCAAGGAGGACCTCGAGGAGCATCTGAAGCGCCTCGAAGAGGCCCGGGCCCGCGACCACCGCAAGCTGGGGCGCGAGCTGGGGCTGTTCATGTTCTCCGAGCTGTCGCCCGGCTCG
>Ga0126307_10000595_pt1 | contig 23251 bp, 20 predicted proteins | sample Plot28_FD_89955 | JGI IMG/M metagenome (GOLD analysis project Ga0126307, IMG submission 89955) | Serpentine soil microbial communities from UC McLaughlin Reserve, CA, USA - Plot28 | ecosystem: Environmental > Terrestrial > Soil > Grasslands | place: USA: UC McLaughlin Reserve, Lake County... | reverse complement strand
TCCAGAACGTCGAGCTGTTCCCGACGATGAGCGTGCGGGAGAACGTGCAGGTCGGAGCGCACGCACGGAGCGGCGAGCGATCCGTCGGCGAGATTCTCGACTACGTCGGCGTTCGGGATGTCGGCGGCCGGTCGGTTCGCGGGTTGCCGTTCGGGACGCTGAAGCGCGTCGAGCTCGCGCGGGCGCTCGCGTCAGGGCCGCGCCTCCTCCTGCTCGACGAGCCCGCCGGCGGCCTCAATCACGAGGAGGTCGTCGCGCTCGGCGAGTTCATCGGGACGCTCCGGCGCGACCTCGACCTGACGATCCTTCTCGTCGAGCACCACATGGGTCTGGTGATGGGAATCGCCGACCGCGTCCACGTGCTCGACTTCGGCCGCCGGATCGCGTCGGGCACGCCGGCGGAGGTGCAGTCGGATTCGGTCGTCGTCGAGGCATATCTGGGGGCTGAGTGAGCGGCGGCCGCGTCCTGGCATGGGACAACTGTGTGAACGTGCGCGACCTCGGCGGGTTCGCAACCGAGGACGGCGGGCGGACGCGACATGGCGCCGTCGTGCGCGCCGACACGATGGCGCGCCTGAGCGACGAGGGCTGGCGTGCGCTTGTCGACCACGGCATCCGGCGCATCGTCGACCTCCGCTTCGACGACGAACGCGAAGCCGACCCGCCGGCGCAGCTCGGCGTCGAGGTCGTGCACGTGTCGCTGCTGGGTGCGCAGCGCGAGCCCGAGTATTGGAGGTTCGTGGACGAGCAGGTCGTGACGATGCAACCGCCGGACTACCTGGCGTGGTCATATCGCGAGTTCCTCGAGCGCTTTCGCGACCGGTTCGCGGCAGCGCTGCGAGCGATCGCCGACGCGCAGGAGGGCGGCGTCGTCGTCCACTGCCTCGGCGGCAAGGACCGTACCGGGCTGATCTGCGCGTTGCTGCTGCGGAACGCCGGCGTCTCGGAGGACGAGGTCATCGCCGACTACGCGTTGAGCGAGCAGAACCTCGCCGAGGTTCACGACGAATGGGTACGCGCGGCGTCGACCCGCGACGAGCGCGAGTTCCGCGCCAAGCTCGGCTTCTCGCCCGCGTCCGTGATGCGGCACGTCCTGGACGAGCTCGATCGCACGTACGGCGGCGTGCGAGGCTACCTCGAGGCGACGGGGCTCGACGACGCCGAGATCGCGCGCCTGCGCGAGCGCCTGCGCGAGGACGATGCCGCTGCTTGAGCTCGATCACGTCTACGCGAGCTACGGCGGCGTGCGCGCGCTCCACGACGTCTCGCTCGCGGTCGACGACGGGCAGGTCGTCGGCGTGCTCGGGCCGAACGGCGCCGGCAAGACGACGACGCTGCGGGCGATCTCGGGCGTCGTCCACACGACGGGCGCGGTCGTCTACCGCGGGAAGCGGATCGGCAAGTCGCCCGTGCAGGCGGCGCGCGCCGGTATCGCGCACGTCCCCGAAGGCCGCGGGACGTTCGCGGAGCTCACCGTCGACGAGAACCTCCGTCTCGGCGCGTACACGATCCGGGGGCGCGCGGACGAGCGGCGCGTGCTGACGTACTTCCCGTGGCTCGGGGAGCGCCGGCGCCAGCAGGCCGGGACGCTGAGCGGCGGCGAGCAGCAGATGCTCGCCCTCGCGCGCGCGCTGATGGCCCGCCCGCGGCTGCTCCTGCTCGACGAGCCGTCGCTCGGCCTCGCTCCGCGCGTCGTCAGGTCGATCTTCGAGCTCGTCTCGAAGCTCAACGCCGAGGAGGGCCTGACGGTGCTCGTCGTCGAGCAGAACGCGAACGTCGCGCTCGACCACTCGCACAAGGCGTACGTGCTCGAGGCGGGGCGCGTCGCGCTGCGCGGCGTCAGCGCCGAGCTTCGCGACGACGAGTCGGTCCGCCGGAGCTACCTGGGGTACTAGGGCGATGCTCTTCTTCTCCGGGGCCGACTTCGCGCAGCAGGTCGTGAGCGGTCTTTCGAGCGGCGGCGTCTATGCCTCGCTCGCCCTCGCGATCGTGATCATCTACCGCTCGACGGGGGTCGTGAACTTCGCGCAGGGCGAGATGGCGACCTTCGCGACCTTCATCGCGTGGTCGCTGATGAACCACATGTCGTACTGGCCTGCGTTCGCGCTCACCTGCCTGATCGCGTTCGCCGGCGGCGTGGTCGTCGAGCGCGTCGTCATCCGTCCCGTGGAGGGCACGTCGGTGCTCACGATCGTGATCGTCACGCTGGGGCTCGCGCTCGTCTTCAACGGCGCGTCGTCGTGGATCTGGGGCGCGCAGGTGAAGAGCTTCGACTCGCCGTTCTCGACGCGGCCGATCCATGTTGCGGGCGTCGCGTTCTCGATTCAGGACATCGGGATCATCGTCGTGTCGCTCCTCCTGGTGTTCGCGCTCTGGCTCTTCTTCCAGTTCACGAAGGTCGGGCTGGCGCTGCGCGCGGCGGCCGTGAACCCTGCAGAGAGCCGTTTCGTCGGCATTCGCGTCGGTTGGATGCTCGCGCTCGGCTGGGGGATCGCGGCGATGCTCGGCGCGGTCGCCGGGATGATGGCCGCGCCGGTCGTCTTCCTCGACCCGAACATGATGCTGCCGATCCTGCTCTACGCTTTCGCGGCTGCCGTGCTCGGTGGGCTCGACTCCCCGCTGGGAGCGGTCGTGGGCGGCCTCCTGTTCGGCGTGGTGCTGAACCTCGTGTCCGCGTACTCCGACTTCGTCGGCGGGACGCTGAAGCTGCCGGTCGGGCTCGTCGTGATCCTGCTCGTGCTGCTGTTTCGCCCTCAGGGCCTCCTCGGCCACACGTCGGTGCGGAAGGTATGAGACGCCTGGGCGGCCTCTGGGAGCTGATCGTCGCGGCTGCGCTCGTGCCCGTCGCATTTCTGGTTCCGCACCTCGTCGGTGACTTCAGGCTCTTTCAGCTCGCGACCGTCGCCGTGTACTTCGTCGCGATCCTCGGCCTCGCGATCCTGACCGGCTGGAGCGGCCAGATCTCCCTCGGGCATGGGGCGTTCATGGCGATCGGCGCCTACACGAGCGCGATCCTCGTCTTCCACCACCAGTGGACGGACTGGCTGACGATTCCGGTCGCAGGCGTCGTCGCCGGCGTGGCGGGGCTGCTGATGGGCATCCCAGCGCTGCGGCTCTCGGGCCTGTACCTCGCGCTCGTCACCTTCGCGCTCGCCGTCTCCGTGCCCTCGCTGATCAAGAAGTGGGAGAGCCAGACGGGCGGCTCGAGCGGCCTGTTCCTGAACCTGCATTCGAACGCGTGGCTCTACCGGACGACGTGGATCGTCGCTGCGATCCTGTACGTCGCAGCCTGGCTGATGCTCCGTGGCAAGTTCGGGCGCGCGCTACGGGCGGTGCGCGACAGCGAGATCGCAGCCGCCTCCTCGGGCATCAACCTCGCGCTCGTCAAGACCGTGGCGTTTGGGATCTCGGCCTTCTACGCGGGCGTCGCCGGGTCGCTGCTCGCGATCACGGCCGCGTACGTGAACCCGAACAGCTTTCCGGTCACGCTCTCGATCTATCTGCTCGTCGGCCTCGTCGTCGGCAGCCTCGGCGGGCTGCTGCCGCTGCTCCTCGGCGCCGCGTTCATCGAATACGTGCAGGTCTACGCGTCGAAGCTCGCACCCGAGAAGCCCGGCTTGCCAACCCTCGTCTTCGGCGCCGCGCTGATCCTCGCGGTCTTCGCGGTGTCCGCGATCAGGCCGCTCGTCGATCGGTGGCACACTGTCCGCGAGCAGCGAGGACCTGCGGCAGTGGAGGAGACATGAGAGCTTTGGCAACGACGGTCGGCGCGCTCGCGTGCGCCCTCGCGCTCGCAGTCGGCGCGACCGGCGCGACGAAGGCCGATCCCGGAGTGGGCGCGACGACGATCAAGATCGGCGGCACCGTGCCGTTGAGCGGCGTCGCTTCCGCGTACCGCGCGGTCGCAGTCGGCGCGGCCGCCTACTTCAAGTACTGGAATGACACGAACGGCGGCGTCAACAAGCGGAAGATCGAGTATGTCTACCTCGACGACGCCTACGACCCGTCGAAGACGGTCGAGCAGACGCGCCGCTTGATCCAGGAAGAGCAGGTCTTCGCCGTCTTCAACTCGCTCGGCACGGAGCACAACCTCGCCGTGCGGCCGCTGCTGAACCAGGCGAAGGTTCCGCAGGTCTTCGTCGCGAGCGGTGCGCTCTCGTTCGGGCGCGACTACAGGTCGAACCCGTGGACGATCGGCTTCCTGCCGACATACGTCGCGGAGGGCACGATCTACGGCAAGTACCTTCGCGCGACGAAGCCGAAGTCGAAGATCGCGGTGCTCTACCAGGACGACGACTACGGCAAGGAGCTGATCCGCGGCCTGAAGAAGGGGCTCGCCGGCCGCGGCCGGATCGTTGCGCAGCAGGGCTACGACGTGGCCGCGTCCGACGTCAACTCGCAGGTCGCACGGCTGAAGTCGTCGCGGGCCAACGTCTTCATGGTCTTCGCGACGCCGAAGTTCGCGATTCAGGCATTCATCCAGGCGAACAAGCTCGGGTGGCGGCCGCAGATGTTCGTCAACCAGGTCTCGAGCGCGTCCAACGTAATGAAGATCATCCAGTCGTCGGCGGCGCCGCTCGCGTCGAACGCGCTCTCGATCGGCTTCGTCAAGGATCCCACAGACCCGCGCTTCAAGAAGGACCCGGCCATCAAGCTGTACAACCGCGTGATGGCGAAGTACGCACCGGGCGCGGACGTGAAGGACGTGTACCACGTGTATGCGATGGCGGTGGCGCGCGAGTTCATCAACGCGCTCGCGCACGCCGGCAACCCGCCCACGCGCGCCGCCCTGATGCGCGCGGTCACGCACATGAACGACAAGAAGAACCCGTTCCTCTACCCGGGCGTCACCGTGAAGACGACGCCGCAGGCGCGCTTCCCGATCTCGCAGGCCCAGGTGATCCGGTGGCGCGGCGGGCACTGGAACGCCGTCGGCAAGCTCGTGAGCGCGCGCGGCTGACGCCGCGGCACTGCGCGCCGAACGCTTATACCGGGCGACGGAACGGCAGGAAGCGATACAGCAGCCGACGGCGGCGTTCGCGACGTTCGTCTTCTTCTCGCCAGCGATTTCGTAGCCGCTCGGCCATCGCTGCGAAATCCTTGCTTACCTGATCCCACTCCGCGCGCTGACGCCGCAACTCCTGGCGCTCTTCAGAAGTCCGTCTCCTCTTCCCCATCATCCTCCAGCAGCTCGTCGACAAGGCGGTCGAGACGTGCGTTGATCGACATCAGCATCCAGATGATGCCATCAAGCGTCTCGCGGTCGAGGACCGGATCGTGACGCCTCCACACGTAGAGATCGTGCCGTGATGGCCGGCGACCGCACAAGTGTCGGTTTGCACCGGTGTCTTTGCGCCGTCGCTACGGCGGCGTGCCAGGCGCTCGTAGCCTGGTCAGCGTCCCGCGGTCGTAGTTCGTGAGCCATGCGGCGCCGTAGCCGTACGCGACCGAGACGAAGCCGGTGCGGTCGGCGGCGGGGACGAGGACGGCCGCTTGCAACGCGCCGGTCGTCTCGTCGAGCTGCAGCACGGCGCGGTCTGTCGCAACCCATGCGGCGCCGGCGCCGGCGGCGACGCCGAACGGCTCGCCGTACGGCGTGCGGATGTACCGGACGGCTCCGGTGGTCGTGTCGATCCGCGCGACCGCGCCGTGGTTCGGCAGCGTCGCCCACAACGCGCCGTCGGCGGCGGCGAGCCACCACGTCTCGATCAGCGAGCGCCGCAGCGCGAACGGCGGCAGGAGGCCGATCGTCCGTTTGACCGCGGCCGTGTCCGGGTCGAGCTCGAGCACCCGTGACGGCCGAGTCGTCAGCAGCCAGAGCGACCCGCCGTACGCCGCGATCCCGGTCGCCTGCGCGCCCGCGACCTCGAGACGCTTGGCGGTCATCGTCGCGATGTCGATGCGCGTGATCGTCCCCTGGAGGAAGTGGAACGCCCACACGGCACGGTCGGTCGCCGTCAGCCCGCCGGGACGCGGCGCGACGTCGAAGCGAGCGGTCGCGCCATCCGGATCGATCCGCGTGACGCGGTCGCCTTCGTCCGACGCCACCCAGATCGCGCGCTGCATCGACGCTCGGCCGTCGTCGACGGCAGAGTCGAGCAGACCGTTCAGCGTGGCCGGAACGCCGACCGTCGCTCGCGATGCAACTGCTCCGTCCCGGACGACGGCGAGCGTCCCGTCGGAGGTCACCGGCACGTAGGCGGCGCTCGCGAAGGTGGCAGGCACGCCTGCCCCGGCGCCGACGGGCACCGTCCAGTCCGCGATCAGCTCCGGCACAGGCAGGCGCACGAGCACCCGAACGGTCACGAGCCGGCTGACGGTCGCGCGGCGCCCGACCGCGCGCACGCGAAGCACGTGCCGTCCAGGCTGGAGCCGCTCCGAATAGCGCTTCGCGCAGCGGTGGAGGACGGCGCTGTCGAACGAGCAGCGGAAGCCGGTCGCGCGACTTGCCCTGAATGCGTAGACGGGGCGCTCGAGCGTCGTGTCACGCGGTCCGGTCACGGTCGGCGCAGCCGGACGCGGAGGAGCTGCGAGCCCGAAGGTCGCGAGGACGATCGCCACGAGCGCATGAACCGCTGTCACGCCCGTGGAGACGCCGTCCACCTGACTTTGTTGCAAGCGCGCGGCTAAGTTCTCCCCGTGGTGCGCGTGTCGATCCGGCGGGTCCGCGACGGGCAGGTCGAGCGCCTTCGCGTATGGCTGCGCGAGGCGAACGCCCGCCGCGACGAGGTCCTCCAGACGTTCGCGCAGGAGGGCGTGCGTCACGAGCAGGCATATTTGCTCGACACCGGCTCCGGGCACGTGCTCGTCTACGCAATCGAGCTCGAGGACGAGGAGAAGGCGCGTGCGGCGTTTGCGGCGTCAACGCTGCCGATCGACGCTCAGCACCGCGAGGTGATGGACGCCGCGGTCGGCGAGCCCGCCGATGCAGAGCTCCTCTACGACGTCAACGTCGACGAATGACGCTCGACTTCCTCGATGCGCCGCTCGAGCGGCTGCTTGCGGCGGCGCGCGTTCGGCGCAGCGATCCACTCGTGACGTACTCGCCGAAGGTGTTCGTCCCGCTGACGAAGCTGTGCCGCGACGTCTGCGGCTACTGCACGTTCGCGCGCCCGCCGCGCCGTGCCGAGCGTGCGTACCTGCCGCTCGATGAGGTGCTCGAGATCGCGCGCGCCGGCCGTGCAGCAGGCTGTCGCGAAGCGCTCTTCACGCTCGGGGACAAGCCGGAGCTGCGTTACAAGTCGGCGCGCGACGAGCTGCGTGCGCTCGGGTGCGAGTCGACGCTCGAGTACCTGGCGCAAGCCTGCGGGCTTGTGCTCGAGGAGACGGGTCTTCTGCCGCACGTGAACCCGGGCGTCATGACGGGTGCGGACATCGACGCGCTGCGGCCTGTCTCCGCGTCGATGGGCCTGATGCTCGAGTCCACGTCGCGGCGCCTCCTCGAGCGCGGGCAGGCGCACTGGGCGTCGCCCGACAAGGATCCGGAGGCGCGCATCGCGACGATCCGCGCGGCGGGCGGGGCGCGCGTTCCGTTCACAACCGGCGTCCTGATCGGTATCGGGGAGACGCGGGCGGAGCGCGTCGAGGCGCTGGCGCAGATCGCGAAGCTCCATTCCGAGCACGGTCACGTGCAGGAGGTGATCATCCAGAACTTCCGCGCCAAGCCGGGCACGCGCATGGCGTCGGCCGTGGAGCCGTCGCTCGAGGAGCACCTGTGGACGATCGCCGTCGCCCGGCTCCTGCTGCCGGACGAGGTCTCGGTGCAGGCGCCGCCGAACCTCACCGGCGAGTTCGACCGGCTACTCGACGCCGGCATCACCGATTGGGGCGGCGTCTCGCCCGTCACGATCGACCACGTCAATCCCGAGGCTCCGTGGCCGGACGTCGAGCGGCTGCGCGACGCAACCCGCTCGCGCGGGCTCGAGCTTGCGCCGCGGCTCTGCGTCTATCCGCGCTTCGTCGGGGGTGAGTGGATCGACCCGCGCGTCCTGCCTGACGTGCTTCGCGCCTCGGACTCCCTCGGCCTCGCACGCGAGGACGAATGGACACCGGGCGAGCCGGGGCGCGTCCCGCGGCTCGTCCGCGACGCGCTCCCGCTCGACACGCGCGACGAGCTCGACGTCGACGCGATCGCACGGCTGTTTCGCGCGCGCGGGACGGAGCGCGAGCGTGTCTTCGCCGCCGCCGACGCGCTGCGTCGCGAGCTGAACGGCGACGTCGTCACCTACGTCGTGACACGCAATGTCCAGTACACGAACGTCTGCTACTTCCGTTGCGGGTTCTGCGCGTTCTCGAAGGGCAAGCTCGCCGCGAACCTCCGAGGGGCGCCGTATCTCGTCCCAAACGACGAGATCGCGCGGCGCGCGCGAGAGGCGTGGGAGCGGGGCGCGACCGAGATCTGTCTGCAGGGCGGGATCCACCCGGCGTTCGACGGCCTCTACTACGAGTCGGTCGTGCGGGCAGTCAAGGACGCGGTGCCCGACCTGCACGTGCACGCGTTCAGCGCGCTCGAGATCTGGCAGGGGGCGGCGACGCTCGGGGAGCCGCTCGACGAGTACCTCGCGCGGCTGCGCGACGCCGGCCTTGGTTCGCTACCGGGGACGGCGGCCGAGGTGCTGGACGACGACGTGCGCCGTGTGCTCTGTCCCGACAAGGTGACGACCGCGCAGTGGCTCGACGTGCACGACGCCGCACATCGAGCGGGCCTGCGGTCGAACGTGACGATCATGTTCGGCCACGTCGAGACGCCGAGGAGCTGGGCGAAGCACCTGGTCGCAGCCCGGGAGCAGCAACGGCGGAGCGGCGGGTTCACCGAGTTCGTTCCGTTGCCGTTCGTGCCGATGGAGGCGCCGGTGTTCCTGAAGGGCCGCGCGCGACGGGGCCCGACGTTCGGCGAGACGCTGCTCCTGCACGCGGTCGCCCGGCTCGCGCTGCATCCGTCGATCACGAACGTGCAGGTGTCGTGGGTGAAGGCCGGTCCCGAAGGCGTGCGGCAGGCGCTCGCCGCGGGCGTCAACGACCTCGGCGGAACGCTCATGAACGAGTCGATCTCGCGCGCGGCCGGCGCGCAGTGGGGGCAGGAGATGTCGCCCGAACGGATGGAGGAGCTGATCGGCTCGTGCGGCCGCATCCCCCGTCAGCGCACCACGCTGTACGAGGAGGCGCCGCCGGAGCGAGTCGCCGCGTCGTTCGCCGCGCCCGTGCTCGCGGAGCCGCTGAACCCGCACGTGAGCGATGCGAAGCTCGCGGCGCCGCCTCGGCTCGTCCGCCCGGGCTTCGCCGTGCGAGCTTCGGCGTAGTGGCCGCGCGACCGGGCGGAGGAGATCGGAACGCGCACCGCCCGGATCCACCGGCGGTCGTCGATCAGACGTGTCTGAAGGAGCGATGCGGGCCACGCGAGCGCCTGCACCCGCCGGGGGCACCCCGAACCCACCACCCACCGCGAGCATAACCACGACTTCGTGACGTGTCCGTGCCGGATGTGTGCCGAAAGTCAGACTTCGAGGGCGAGGAGATCGTCGACCGTCTCCCGGCGGCGGATCACCCGCGCGTCGCCGTCCGAGACGAGCACTGCGGCGGGCCGCGGCACGCCGTTGTAGTTCGACGCCATCCCCAGCGTGTATGCGCCCGTCGCGGGCACGGCGAGCACGTCGCCCCGCCGCGGCTCGGGCAGAGCGACGCCGTCGATCAGCACGTCGCCGGACTCGCAGTGCTTGCCCGCAAGTCCGAAGACGCCCGTCGGCGCGGCACCGGCACGAGCCGCCAGCAAGGCGGTATATCGAGCGCCATACAGCTGCGGCCGCGGGTTGTCCGATATGCCGCCGTCCACGGCGACCCACGTTCGCTCGCCCGCGCGCTTCACGGTCCCGACGCGATAGAGCGTGACGCCGGCCTGCCCGACGAGCGACCGCCCCGGCTCGAGGATCAAGCGCGCCTCGAACGCGAGCTCACCGAGCAGCCTCGCGACGAACTCCCCGATCGACGGCACGCGCTCGCCCGGCTCGGTCGCCACCCCGAGACCGCCGCCGAGGTCGACCACCTCGGGAGCCCAGCCGACCGCCGAGACGAAGCGGTTCAGCCAGCCCACAGCCTCCCGCGCGACAGCCAGCGAGACGAGCTGCGACCCGACGTGGACGTGCAGGCCCGCCACGTGCGGAACGAGCTGCTCCGCCTCGTCCGGAGACACCCCGAACTTCGAGCTCACGTGGCCGGTGCGGATCGACTCGTGCGTCTCGGCTTCGATCCCGGGAGTGATCCGCACGAGCATCCGCGTCACCCCCGCGGTGCGCGCACGCTCCAGCTCCTCCACCGAATCGAGCACGACGAACGCCGCCTGCGCCTCGGCTGCGGCGCGCAGCTCTTCGTCCGACTTGTTGTTCCCGTGCACGAGCAGGCGGTCCGCCGGCACCCCGGCGGCCTGCGCGAACCGAAGCTCGCCCAGCGTCGAGACGTCCGCGCCGATTCCCTCCTCCGCGAGGAGCCGCAACACCGCCACGTTCGGTAACGCCTTCGTTCCGTAGACCACCAGCGCTTCCGGTGCCGCCGCCCTGTACGCCCGCGCCCGCGCGCGAATCGTCTGCTCGCAATAGACGACGAGAGGCGTCCCGAATGCGCGCGCGAGCTCCTCGCCGTCGGTTCCGCCGATCGCGAGGCGGCCGCCTTCGACGCTCGCCGAGTCGGGCAGGAGGTCGAGCATCGTCAGGCGGCGAGGAGCTCGGACACCGTCGTCATCCCGTACCCGTTCGAGCGCAGCCACTCGAGCGCGGCGGGGAGCGCCTGGACGGTCGGCCGCCGCGGTCGCGCGTCGTTCTTCAGCCGGTGGCCGTCGTGGAACAGCACGATCGCGCCGGGCTCGGCCTCCGCCGCCACCTGCTCGACGATCGACGACGCGTCCTCGGGGTCCTGCCAGTCGAAGGTCTGGACCGACCACAGCACCGTCGCGTCGAGCCTGCAATCGGCGGCGACGCGCGCGTAACGGCCGGGGTCGGACCCGTACGGCGGCCGCAGCAGCAGGGGTCGCACCCCGACCGTCTGCTCGATCACCTCGCTCGTCCGCGCCACCTCGTCGCGAAGCGCCCCCAGCTCGCGGATCCGGTCGCCGTCCGCGTGCGTCCAGGTGTGGTTCGCGATCTCGTGGCCGCGGCGCGAGGCATCGCGAACGATGTCCGGCAGCCGCTCGACCCACGAGCCGATGACGAAGAAGGTCGCGCGCGCGGAGTACGTGTCGAGGATCTCCAGCACCTCCCGAGTGGAGCCGGAGGGACCGTCGTCGAAGCTCAGCGCGACCTGTCGCGCGTCGCGCCGGCCGGACGAAACGAGCCGTGGCTCAGTCAGTCCACCAATCCTGGATGGGAGGTGCGTCGCCGGGGCCGGTCTTCGGTGCACCGAAGAGGACCAGGACCGCGCCCTCGGGGCCGCCCTCGAGGTTGCGGATCGTCTCCTTCGCCATCCGCACGAAGTCCCACGGCACGAGCTCCACGATCTCGTCGTCCAGCTTCAGACGGGCGCTCCCGCTGACGAGCACATAGACCTCCTCCTGCACCTGATGCCGGTGTCCGAACGGCATCCGGAAGTTCGGCGCCAGGCGCAGGTAGCTGAGCGCCGCGTTCTCCATCTCGAGAGGCTCCCGCGCCACGCGGAACTCGAGGTCGGGCGACATCCCGAACTTCAGCGCCTGGTCCTCGACCTCGCGCAGGTTGAGCTTCGTGTAGTTCGCCATCCGCACCTCCTCTCTCAACCGCGCGAAGCGTACGGTCTCGGCGGCCGGGCGCGGCGAGGTGGCTGCCTCACATGGCTGCCTCAGCTGGCTGCCGCACCCGGGAGGCGCTACAATCGACGCCAGCGATGAGGAAGGAGCTCCTTTCGTAGAAGCAGGAAGCGACAGCGCGGCGAGGCCGCGACGAGCTTCCCACGGCCTCTCGCACGAGAGGCTTTTTTGTCCCCATGGACAGATACGAACCGCACCCGATCGAGGCGAAATGGCAGCGCGTCTGGGCCGACGAGCGCGCCTTCTCGACCCCGAATCCGCCGCCCGAGGAACGCGACGAGCGCCACTGGTACCAGCTCGAGATGCTGCCGTACCCGTCGGGCACGCTCCACATGGGGCACGTCCTCAACTACACGATGGGGGACGTTCAGACGCACGTCCGCCGCCGCCGCGGCTGGAACGTCCTGCGCCCGATGGGGTGGGACTCCTTCGGCCTCCCGGCCGAAAACGCCGCCATCCGCGAAGGCGGCCACCCGCGCGAGATCGTCGAGCGGAACATCGACGGGATCAAGCGCCAGATGCGCCGGCTGGGGTGGGTGATCGACTGGGATCGCGAGCTCGGCGCGCACGATCCGGACTACTACCGCTGGACGCAATGGCTGTTCTTGAAGTTCTTCGAGCGCGACCTCGCATACCGGAAGGCGGCACCCGTCAACTGGTGCCCGACGGATCAGACGGTGGTCGCGAACGAATACGTCGTCGACGGCCGCTGCGATCGGTGCGGGACGGCCGTCGAGGCGCGGAACCTGGAGCAGTGGTTCTTCAAGATCACCGCGTACGCCGACGAGTTGCTCCATTACGACCTGCCCGAGGGCGGGTGGTGGCCCGAGCGGACGAAGACGATCCAGCGGAACTGGATCGGCCGCTCCGAGGGCGCAGAGATCCTGTTCCGGCTGGAAGAGCTGGACGAGGACCTCGCGGTCTTCACGACGCGTGCGGACACGCTGTTCGGGGCCACGTTCTTCGTGATCGCGCCGGAGCACCCGCTGGTCGAGCGCATCGACAACGACGAGGTGCGCGAGTACGCACGGCGGACGGCGGCGCGTCGCGGCGAGGATCGCGCGGCCGGGGAGGAGAAGACCGGCGTCTTCACAGGCCACCACGTCGTCAACCCCGTCAACGGCGAACGGCTGCCGGTTTACGTCGCCGAATACGTCCTGATGGAGTACGGCACGGGCGCGATCATGGCCGTGCCCGCGCACGACGAGCGCGACTTCGACTTCGCCGACGCGTTCGGGCTGCCGGTGCGGACGGTCGTGGCGCCGCGCGACGGCGAGGTGCCCGCGGACGGTGCCTTCTCCGCGCACGGAGCGGACGAGGTGCTGGTCGACTCCGGCGACTTCACGGGGATGCCCGCGCCAGACGGCGGGCGCGCGATCGTCGAACGGCTGGCCGCGGAAGGAAAGGGCAAGCCGGCCGTCTCCTACCGGCTGCGCGACTGGAGCTTCTCGCGCCAGCGCTACTGGGGCTGCCCGATTCCGGTTGTGCACTGCGACGAGTGCGGCATTGTGCCGGTGCCGGAGGATGAGCTGCCTCTGCTGCTGCCGGAGGTCGAGGACTACCGGCCGAAGGGCCATCCGCCGCTGGAGTCAAACGAGGAGTGGATCAACGTTCCGTGTCCGCGCTGCGGCACGCCGGCGCGGCGCGAGGCCGACACGATGGACACCTTCGTCGACTCGTCCTGGTACTTCCTGCGCTACGTCGACGCGCACAACGACCGCGAGCCGTTCGAGCGCGAGCTCGTCGACTACTGGTGCCCGGTGTCGCAGTACATCGGCGGCATCGACCACGCGACGGGCCACCTGCTCTACTCGCGCTTCTTCGTCAAGGTGATGAACGAGCTGGGGTTGCTCGGGTTTCGCGAGCCGTTCGCGCGCCTGTTCCACCAGGGCTGGGTGCAGCAGGGCGGGACGAAGATGTCGAAGTCCAAGGGCAACGTCACAAGTCCGGACGAGCTGGTCGACCAGTACGGCGCCGACGCCGTGCGCGTGTACATGCTCTTCCTCGGCCCGGCCGACCAGGACATGGAATGGAGCGTGGCCGACATCGAGGGCACGGCACGGTTCCTGCGCCGGCTCTGGCGGGTCGTCCACGAGGCGGCCGAGCGCGCTCCAGCCGACGGCCCCGGAGATTCGGCGCTGGCGCGGAAGGCCCACGCGACGATTGCGAAGGCCAGCGACGACATCGAGCGGCGCTTCCAGTTCCACACGCCGCTCGCGGCGCTGATGGAGCTCGTCAACGAGCTGTCGGGGGACACGGCGGCACCGGACGCGCGCTTCGCCGCCGAGACGGCGGTCTCGCTGCTGCAGCCGTACGCGCCGCACGTGACGGAGGAGCTGTGGCGGGCGCTCGGTCACGAGCGGCTGTGGGAGCACCCGTGGCCCGACGCGGATCCGGCGCTGCTCGAGCGCGACACGTTCGAGCTGGTCGTCCAGGTCAACGGCCGCGTGCGCGACCGCTTCGAGGTGGAGGCGGCGCTGTCGGAGGATGAGCTGGTCGCGCGGGCGCTCGAGTCCGACCGCGTTCGCGCGCACCTGAACGGCAAGGACGTGCGGAAGACGGTGGTCGTCCCGCGCAAGCTCGTCAACCTGGTCGTCGGTTGAGCGCCTCCAGCGCGCGGTAGAGCAGCGCGACCGTCGACGACACGTCGAGCTCGCGCGCGCGGAGCCGCCGCTCGACCTCGTCCACAGTCACGAGCACGACCTCGATGTCCTCGGTGGGGTCCAGCTTCGGCGCGTGCGTCAGCTCGACGCGCCGCGCCAGGAAGCCGTGGATCCGGTTCGTCGTCTTCGGCGGGTCGTGCACGAGCGCGCCGAGAGGCTCGAACGCGGCCGCGCCGTAGCCCGTTTCCTCGGCCAGCTCGCGTCTCGCCGCCGCCTCGGCGCTCTCGCCCAGATCGAGGAGGCCGCCCGGAAGCTCGAGCGTGATCTCGCCGATACCGTGCTTGTACTGGCGCACGAAGACGACGGCCTGTTCGGGCGTGATCGCAACGACCTGCGCGATGTCGGCCCGCTCGGAGACGAGGTAGTCGTCGACGACGGTTCCGTCGCCGAGCGCGATCGTGTCGCGCCGCAGGCGGTACCAGCGGTCGCTGAAAGCCACGTCCGAGCGGATCACGCGCCAGGGGTCGATCGGCACCGGGCGAGTGTGCAGATTCGGCACGAAGTCGGCGCAGATGTGTGACATCGCGGCAGGCACGGTGGGCTCGTGCCCGACGTCCACGTCCCGCGGCGCACGCTGCTCCTCGGCGCGCTCGCGCTGGTCCTCGCGCTGGTCTGCGCGGACCGATTCCTGCGCGAGGCGGGCACGGCTTCTGTCGCCGCGTCGCCGGCGAGTACACAGGGTGCCGCGCCGGCCCAGGCGCCGGTCGTCGTCCACGTCGTCGGCGCCGTCCGACGCGCGGGCCTGTACCGCCTTCCGCAGGGCTCCCGAATCGCAGACGCGATCGCGCGCGCTGCGGGCGCGACGCGGCGAGCCGACCTGTCGCTCGTGAACCTTGCGGCCCCGCTCGCCGACGGGATGCAGGTCGTCGTTCCGCGGAAGGTGCAGCCCGGTGCCGCGGGCGGCGCCGCCGAAGCGGAGGCGACCAGCGGGCCGGTGCACCTGAACACGGCGACGCTCGAGCAGCTCGACGCGCTGCCCGGAGTCGGTCCCGTCACCGCGCAGAAGATCCTCGACTATCGCCAGGAGCACGGCGCTTTCGCGAGCGTCGACGAGCTCGACGCGATTTCCGGAATCGGCCCCGCGCGGCTCGAGACGCTGCGCGAGGTCGTGCAGCCATGACGGTTCGCGCTCCTCACGCCCTGGCCGCCGCGCTCTGTGGCGGGATCGCCGCTGCGAACGCGGTGCGCCTCGCGCGCCCGGCGCTCGCGGCGCTTGCCGTCGGGCTCGTGGCCGCGGCGGCCTGGGTAGGAGGAGAGCGGCGGGTGGTGCTCGCGGCCGCGGGCCTCGCCCTCGCCGGTTGGTGGTGGGGGAGCGCCCGGCTCGCCGCGCTCGACGAGAGCGTGCTCGCGCAGCGAATCGGAACGGCCGGAGGCACGATCGTGGAGGTGACGGCACCGCCGCGCCAGACGCGGTTCCGCCTACGCCTGGCCGCAGAGGTGGTCTCGTTCGCCGAGGACGACGTCCGGGAGAGCGTGCTGCTCGAGCTTCCGCCGGGCCGTGCACCGCCGCAGGGCGCGCGGCTCGCGCTCGTCGCGTCGGTGCGCGCGCCGAAAGGTCCCGAAGACGGTTTCGACGAGCGACGCTGGCTCCGCTACCGCGGTGTCCACGTCGTGCTGCGTGCGGATCGGTGGCGGCAGGTCGGGCGCCGCGGCGGGCTCGGAGGCGTCGCCGACAGGCTGCACGCCTTCGTGCGCCGACCGCTCGCGCGCGCAGTCGGCGGCGAGCGCGGCGACGTCCTCGCGGGCGTCGTCCTGGGCGAGGACCAGGGTCTGTCGGAGCCGCTTCGGGACCGTTTCCGAGCGTCGGGGCTCTACCACCTGTTGGCCGTCTCGGGCCAGAACGTCGCGCTGATCGCGTACGGCGCGCTCTTCGTCGCGTGGCTGCTCGGCGTCGGGAGAGCCGGTGGCCACGTCCTCGCATTGGCGACGATCGCGTGTTACGTGCTCGCGGTCGGCCCGCAGCCGTCCGTCATCCGTGCGGGCGTCGTCGGCGGCCTCGCGTCCCTCGCGTGGCTCGCTGCGCGGCAGCGCGATCGGTGGCACTTCCTGCTGCTCGCCGCGCTCGTTCTGCTCGCCTGGAATCCATACTCGTTGCTCGATCCGGGCTTCCAGCTCTCGTTCGCTGCCGTCGCCTCGATCTTCGTCCTCGTGCCGCCGCTGCTGCGGAGGCTCGAGGGCTACCCGTTGCCGCGCGGGGTCGCCGAGGTCGTTGCGATCTCGTCCGCGTGCGCCGTCGCGACCGCGCCGATCGTCTGGCTGCACTTCCACGCGATTCCGATTCTCGCGGTGCCGGCGAATGCGCTCGCGGTCCCCGCCGTTGCGCCGCTGCTCGGCCTCGGGCTCGCGGCGGCGGTCATCGATCCGGTCGCCCCGCATGTCGCTTCGCTGCTCGCGAGCGTCGCAGGGCTGCTCGCGCAGTACCTGATTCTGTGCGCGCAGGCCGTCGCCGCGGTGCCGTTCGCGCAGGTCGAGTCGGCTCCGATTGTGTTGAGCGTCGCCGTCGCCGCGTCTGCCTATGCTTGGTGCGTATGGCTCCGGCGCTGAAACCCGCGTATTTGATCGCCGGCACCGACCGGCCGAAGACGCGGCTGGCGGTGGAGCGGCTGCGCAACCGTTTCGACACTGACGCGGTCGAGATCTTGCACGCAGGCGAGGCGACGGCAGACGACGTCGTCGCGGCCTGCAACGCACTCGGTCTGTTCGGAGGCGAACAGCGGCTCGTGGTCGCCGAGGCCGTCGACGCGTGGAAGGCCGCGGACGTGAAGCTCGTGTCCGAGTACCTGAAGGCTTCGACGCCGGGGACGGTGCTCGCGCTGGTCGGGCACGAGGTGAAGAAGGACTCTGCGCTGGCCAAGGCCGTCGCCAAGCACGGCGACGTCCTCATCTACGACGCGCCGCGCAAGCGCGACTTGCCCGCATGGGTCGCGCGGCAGTTCGAGCAGCTCGGCGCCTCCGCCGACAAGGCTGCGTGCCGGCTGCTCATCGACGTCGTCGGCGACGATCCCGACCTCCTCCGCAACGAGATCGACAAGCTTGCGACCTGGGCCGGCGATCAGCAGGTGACCGCGACCGACGTTGCGGCCCTGGCGGCGGCAGCCGCCGAGGCATCGGTCTTCGAGGTCAGCGACGCGTGGGGCCGTCGCGACACGGGCGCCGTGCTTGCGGCCGTCGAGTCCCTGCTCGAGCGCGGTGGGGCGCGCGAGCTGCCGCGGCTCGTCGGCTTGCTGGCGAGTCACGTCTCCAGAGTGCGGGCGTGCCAGGGCCTCGCGGCCGAGGGCGTCCGTCCGCGCGACGCCGCGTCGCGGCTGCGGCTCCATCCGTACGCCGCCGAGAAGGCGTTCGGTCACGCTGCGAACTTCGCGCCCGACGAGCTTGGCCGCGCGACCGTACGTCTCGGGGCGCTCGACCATGCGCTCAAGGGCGGCAGCCGCCTGAGCGGCGAGCTCGAGCTCGAGCGAGCGCTGGTCGAGATTACGGCGCCGGCGGACACGGCGGCTTCCGCGGCCTGACGACGCGCGGGCGCCGCGCGAGCTACTCGCGCCCGGGGCGCAGCTTCGCAGCCTGCGCCTTGCGGCGCGCTGCGGTGTTCTTGTGGATCGCCCCGCGCGCGGCGGCGCGGTCGAGCCAGGAGACGAGGCGGCGGTGTTCCTCGTCGACGCGGGCGTCGTCGCCGTCGGCGGCAGCGTCCCGAAGCCGCCTGGCGAGCGTCTTCGCGGTGGAACGGAAGCGCAGGTTCTCGAGCCGCTGCTGCGACGCGATCCGGACGCGCTTCTTCTGCTGCTTGATGTTCGGCATTGCGAGAAAGTGCCCGCAACCGCGGGCCGCACGATGGTAGCAAGCCCTCGAGCCGCCCAGTACTCGCGAACCCGTTCGGCGGCGCCGTCGCCCGGCAGCTCGCGGCCGCAGCCGGGGCACCCCAACCCACCACCCACTGCAATCGTAATCCCGAAAATGTGACGAGCCCGTGTCGCGGGTGCGCCGATTGTGCGCTGGCGGCGGCGCGGGTGCCCGCGGATGCCGTTCCTATACTCGGCGCGTGGAGGCGCGGGCGACCGGCCGCCGGCTTGCGTTGTCGACGGCGATCTTCTCGGCCGCGACGGGCCTCTCCCGCGTGCTCGGGCTCGTTCGCGAGATGGTCGCCGCGAACGCCTTCGGCGTTGCCGGTCCGATCAACGCATTCACAGTCGCGTTCCAGGTGCCGAACCTCTTCCGGGCGCTCGTCGCGGACGCGGCCCTCAGCTCCGCCTTCGTACCGGTCTTCAGCGAGCTGCTCGAGCGCGGCGAACGTGCACGTGCGTGGCGCGTCGCGTCGAGCCTCATCTGGCTGACGCTCCTGGGCCTCGGCGCGCTGTCCGCGCTCTTGATCGTGGCTGCGCCGCTCGTGATCGCGCCGTTTGGCAACCCCGGCGGCGACGTCGACTTGGCGGTCGGGCTTTCGCGCGTTCTCTTCCCGATCGTTGCGTTGCTCGGGGTCAGCGGAATCGTCGTCGGAATCCTGAACAGCTACGAGCACTTCTCGATCCCGGCGCTCACGCCGGTGTTCTGGAACGTGGTGATCATCGCCGGCCTCGTCCTCGGAGTCCCCCAGGCGGACGAGGTCGACGCGAAGCTCTACATCTACGCCGGCTCCATTCTCGTCGGAACGGTGATCCAGGTCCTCCTGCCGCTCCCGTGGCTCCGCGGGCGAGACGATCGCCTACGGGTCGTGATCGACTGGCGCGATCCCGCGGTCCGGCGCGTCTTCAAGCTGATGCTGCCGGTGACGCTCGGGCTCGGGCTGATCAACTTCAACGCAGTCGTCGACACGCTATTCGCTTCGCGGCTGATCGACCCCGAGCTCGCTCCGAGCGCGATCGACAAGGCGTTCCGGATCTACATGCTCCCGCAGGGGATGTTCTCGGTCGCCGTCGCGACGGTCCTCTTCCCGTCGCTTTCCCGGCTGGCCGCGCGTGGCGACTTCGACGGGCTGCGTGAGCGAATCGCGCTCGGCTTGAGGCAGATCGCGTTCCTCCTCATCCCTGCGAGCGCCGCGTCGGCCGTGCTCGCCGCGCCGATCGTGCGGCTGTTGTACGAGCGCGGCGCGTTCGAGCCGGAACAGACGCCGGTCGTCGCGGGCGCGCTCGCCGCGTTCGCCCTCGGGCTCACGTTCAACGGAATGATGCTGATGCTGAACCGCGCCTTCTTCAGCCTCCAAGCCAACTGGATCCCGACGCTGGTCGCGCTCGCGAACCTCGGGATCAACGCCGTGCTCGACGCCGCGTTCTACCGGTTCGGCGTTTGGGGCATCCCGCTCTCGACCTCGCTCGTGAACATTGCGGGCACTGCCGCGCTCCTCTGGCTGCTGCGGAAGCGCCTTGGGCGAATCGGGCTGCGGCGCACCGCGGACGCGACGCTGCGGATCGTGATCGCTGCCGTCGTACTGGCGGGAACGACGTATGCGATCTGGCGCGTCCTCGACGACGCGTTGGGACGTTCGCTCGCGGCGCAGATCGTCTCCCTCGGCACCGCGCTCGGCATCGGGCTCGCCGCGTACATCGCGTTGAGCCGGGCGCTGGGAGTTCGCGAGCTCGACGCGTTGCTAGCGTTGCGAATCCGCCGTCGCCCGGCGTGAGCGCCCATGGACCAGCAGCACATCCGCAACTTCTCGATCATCGCCCACATCGACCACGGGAAGTCGACGCTGGCCGATCGGATCCTCGAGCTCACGCACACCGTCTCCGCGCGGGAGATGCGCGAGCAGGTGCTCGACTCGATGGACCTCGAGCGCGAGCGCGGGATCACGATCAAGGCGCAGGCCGTTCGCGTCGACTGGAAGGACCATCAGCTCAACCTGATCGACACGCCGGGGCACGTCGACTTCACGTACGAGGTGTCGCGGTCGCTCCAGGCATGCGAAGGCGCGCTGCTGCTCGTCGACGCCGCTCAGGGGCTCGAGGCGCAGACGCTCGCGAATGCATACCTCGCGATCGAGAACGACCTCGAGATCGTCCCCGTCGTGAACAAGATCGATCTCCCGCAGGCGGATGCCGACGGCGCTGCCGCCGACCTTGCGGAGCTGATCGGCGGCAGCGCCGACGATGTCCTGCGCGTCTCGGCGAAGACGGGAACGGGCGTCGACGCCGTGCTCGATGCCATCGTGGAGCGGATTCCGGCGCCCGTAGGCGATGCCGACGGGCCGCCGCGCGCGCTCATCTTCGACTCCTCGTACGACCAGTACCGCGGCGTGGTGGCGTTCGTGCGCGTCGTCGACGGAACGTTCGCCACCGGCGATCGCCTCAGCGCGATGGCGCTCGATACCCGATTCGAGGCGGAGGAGCTCGGCTTCTTCTCGCCAACGATGCGGCCGTCGGAGACGCTCGCAGCCGGCGAGGTCGGCTACGTCGTGACCGGCCTGAAGGACGTCAGCAAGGTGCGCGTCGGCGACACTCTGACTACTGAGGAGCGGCCGGCTGCGGAACCGCTGCCCGGCTACAAGGACGTTAAGCCGATGGTGTTTGCGGGCCTGTTCCCGACCGACTCCGACGAGTATCCCGAGCTGCGTGACGCCCTCGAGCGCCTCAAGCTGAACGACGCGGCGCTCGTGTACGAGCCCGAGACGTCGCAGGCTCTCGGGTTCGGGTTCCGCTGCGGGTTCCTTGGCCTCCTGCACATGGAAATCGTGCGCGAGCGGCTCGAGCGCGAGTTCGACCTCGATCTGCTGGTGACGGCACCGAGCGTCGCCTACCGCGTCACGACGAAGGCGGGTGCCGCCAGCGAGGTTCACAACCCCGCCGAGATGCCGGCCGAGGTCGAGCGGGTCGAGGAGCCGTACATCAGGGCGTCGGTCATTGTCCCGCGCGAGTACGTCGGAACCGTCATGGAGCTCGCCACCGAGCGCCGTGGATCGTTCGACCACATGGAGTACCTCTCCGAGCACCGCGTCCTGCTCCTATACGAGCTCCCCCTTGCCGAAATCGTGGTTGAGTTCTACGACCAGCTCAAGTCGCGGACGCGCGGGTATGCGAGCTTCGACTACGACGTCGTCGGCTTTCGCGAGGGGCAGCTCGTGCGTGTCGACATCCTGATCGCGGGCGAGCCGGTCGACGCGCTGTCGATCATCGCGCACCGCGACTCGGCGTATCCGCGCGGAAAGCTGCTCGTCGAGCGGCTGAAGGACGAGATTCCGCGGCAAATGTTCGATGTGCCGGTGCAGGCGGCGATCGGGTCGCGCGTGATCGCCCGCGAGACGATCAAGGCGAAGCGCAAGGACGTTCTGTCGAAGTGCTACGGCGGCGACATCACGCGCAAGCGCAAGCTCCTCGAGCGCCAAAAGGCAGGGAAGCGGCGCATGAAGCAGGTCGGGGCCGTTGAGGTGCCGCAGGAAGCTTTCCTGGCGGTGCTCAACCTGGACGGGAGCAAGCGCTGAGCGCCGCCGTCCGGCACCTCTACATCCACCTCCCCTTCTGCGCGCATAGGTGCGGGTACTGCGACTTCGTGACCGTCTTGAACGGGCGCGGCGAGCACGGACGCTACGTCGACGCGCTGCTCGCGGAGCTTCAGCTCGAGGGTCCGGTGCTTGCGGAACGGCTCGACACGGTCTTTCTCGGCGGCGGCACCCCGACACTGACGGGACGCGCGCAGCTCGCTCGGCTCCTTGACGCGATCCCCGTAGCCGACGAGGTCACCGTGGAGGCGAATCCGGAGACGGTGACAGCCGAGCTCGCGCGCCTGTTGCGGGCGAACGGCGTCAACCGCGTGTCGCTCGGCGCGCAGACGTTCCAGCGGCACTTGCTGGAGGTGCTGGAGCGGCGCGCCGCTCCCCATGTCGTCCGACGCGCGTTTTATCGTTTGCGTGATGCCGGATTTGACAACATCTCGCTCGATCTGCTGTACCGGATTCCGGGTCAGAGCGCCACCGACCTCGAGCGTGACCTGAGCGAAGCGCTCACTCTCGCACCCGAGCACTTGTCGTGGTACGAGCTCGAAGCGAAGCCGGGAACGCGGTTCACGTACCAGCATGGAGCGGAACTGACACGCCAGGCGGAGGCGATGGAGGCCTACTTCGAGCAGGTGGTCGACCTGCTGACCGAAGCGGGTTACCGCTGGTACGAGACCGCGAACTTCTGCCTCGAGCCGGGACGCGCTCGCGGGCGCGACCTGCGCGCGCGGCATAACCTCGCCTACTGGCAGGGCCGCGACTACCTCGGGCTCGGGATCGGCGCGGTGTCGACACTCCAGAACGCCCGCTGGCGAAATACGCCGAAGCTGCGGACATACCTCGAAACGCTCGAGGCGGGAACGCCGCCGCCGCGAGAGCGAGAGGCGCTCGATACGTCGATCCGCGCACGCGAGCGGCTGATGCTTGGGCTGCGCCTGGACGAGCCCCTCGAGCTCGAGACGGTGGCAACCGCGGTTGAGCCCCAGGCGGTCGTGAGGCTGGAGCGGTTGGGGCTTCTGCGCCGCTCGGGCCGGCCCGCGACGGAGAACCTGCGGCTGACGAGGCGCGGTCGATTCCTCGGCGGCGCAGTCACGGCCGAGCTCCTGCGGTAATAGCGCCTGCCGGCGTCCGTCCAGCACGCGTTCTAAAATTCCTGCAAATGTCGCCCCTCGAGGCCGATTTGACGCCACGCCAGAAGGAGATCCTCCGCCGCCTGGTGCAGGAGTACGTCGCAACCGGCGAGCCGGTTGGATCGAAGACGCTCGTGGAGCGCTGGGGCGTGGACGTCTCGCCGTCGCCGTCGACCGTCCGGAACGAGCTTGCCGAGCTCGAGGGGAAGGGGCTGCTGACGCATCCGCACACATCGGCGGGCCGCGTCCCGACGGAGCGCGGCTACCGCTTTTT
>Ga0126307_10000594_pt1 | contig 23253 bp, 20 predicted proteins | sample Plot28_FD_89955 | JGI IMG/M metagenome (GOLD analysis project Ga0126307, IMG submission 89955) | Serpentine soil microbial communities from UC McLaughlin Reserve, CA, USA - Plot28 | ecosystem: Environmental > Terrestrial > Soil > Grasslands | place: USA: UC McLaughlin Reserve, Lake County... | reverse complement strand
GTTGCGAACCGTGACGGCCAAGGTTACGATTCCCACCACAAGAACCGCAGGAATCAATAAGTCGCTCATTCCGTCCTTCTCATGAAAACATCCTCTGATGCGCCCTTGGAGTCGCTTTCCATTCTACTACGAGCGCAAGACACATTCCCACACGAACTTGCCTAGCTCGCAGGAGCGGCCTACGCCAAGCTTGCTTACGATTGCGTTATGAGGCGAGAGGTAAGAACGCAGTCGAAGGGGTAGCTACAGTCGACCGGTGACCAGCCGTGGGACGACAGCAACCTCGCGGCCTCGAACGAGCGAGGAGTCAGTAATCTGCAAGCCGATGCAACCCGTTGCGCCGGTCAGCAAGACACGAACCTCGATAGATCTCGAAAAGCGCGCTCAGCGTACATCTCCGGGCATCCACACTTTGGGTTCTCCTTATCGAGGGAGGAGATCCCGGATACCATCTCGGCAATGTAGCCACGCTTGTCCCGAGGGGGGTTATCGATCCCTCGCACGGTCTATCAACGAAGTGGCGTATCAAGCTCGAAAGGAGCGCATGCAAACATGTACCGAAATGGTGCATAATGACATGACGATCCAACCAGCGCACCTCAGCAGCTTATCGCGCTCCTCGACCAAGCGCAACACACTTGATGGTGCGAGCCAGGATGACTAGGTCCAGCCAAACCGACCAGTTACGCACGTAATACGAATCCATCTTTACCCGCTCGTCATAGCTTGTGTCGCTTCTCCCACTGACCTGCCAGAAGCCGGACATACCAGGCCTGATACGCTTGTACAGTGCATATACTTGCCCGTATTTTGGCACCTCGGCATCCACGATGGGGCGGGGACCTGTGAGGCTCATCTCCCCGCGCACGACGTTCCAGAGCTGGGGCAGCTCATCCAGGCTGGTCTGCCGCAAGAGACGACCGACGCGGGTAACGCGGGGGTCGTCACGTAGTTTCTGGTTCTGTTCCCACTCGGCCCGCAGAATAGGACTATCCTGCAAATACTTATCCAGTAGACGCTCCGCGTCGACGTGCATCGTACGAAACTTCCAGCAGAGAAAATGCTTGCCCCCCGCGCCCAAGCGCTGGTGCCCGTAGAACGCAGGACCTGTGGAATCGAGCTTTATAAGGACGGCCATGACGAACACCAGCGGGCTGATAAGCACTCCGCCAACCACCGTCCCCAACAAGTCCAACGCGCGTTTGAGCCTTTGGGACCAGGGGGACAGAAGATTGTGCTTGATCTCAATAGCTAGAGTACCCGCGATATCTCTGGGCGTCACCGCCGAGTTTGTTACACCATTGAGGTTGGGTACGATCAGAACGTTGCGGAAGCTTTCGCTCGCCACACTAACCATGTGGGCCAGTTGCTCGCGGCGGGTGTAGGGCATAGCGAAGATGATGGTGTCTACTCCCAACTCGCGACCCAGATTCGCCGCGTCAGTCAAGGTCTCTTCGCAGGAAACCTCCCGGTAGGATTTTCCTGCAGCTACCAGGTGGCGATCCAAGAGGGCGACGGGAAGGTATCCTATGCCCCACTCTTGCTTGAGGAGCTCCTGAAACCCTACCCCGCTGTCCTTGTAGCTCAGTGTTATCACCGGCTTGCCCCACAAGCCGGCCTTCTTCATACCCAGCTTTACAAGGTGCTGCACGAAGGGAGTTAGGAACAAAAGGCCCAGGAAGGCGCAGGCCAGTAGTAGGCGCGAAAGCGCATCCCCGACTTTGAATCCCACGGCGACGATCGCCAGTATGGCCAGGGCCGCGAAAACGGAGTAGACGTGGCGACGCAGCCTCTCCGCCGAATCCAAACCATAACCCGGATACAGTCCCAGCAACGCGCGCAGCGCAACCCACACCATTACGCAGGGCAAGATGGTGGCAACGGCGACCCCTGAAAGTTCTCCATGCCCCCAGACGCTCTTGCCAAAGGCAGCCGCTCCCCAAACCACTAGCGCCAGAAACACGTCCGCGAGAACGAGGGTGCCAACTATCAGCCGTTGCTTCCAGACCGGCTTCCAACGCTTCTTATTCCTAGCATGCAGCAACCCCTCGCGCTCAGCGGGGGCTAGCGTCGCCGATAATCTTGGTTCCGTGACGCCCCTATCCAACACAAGCAGCCGCGCTACCGTGTGAAAGAAACCCAACCATCTACTACACATCCGTCCTTGTGGCCGGCACGCATCGCTAAGAGTTAGATATTACAAGCGTCGAAGGTCAAAATGGAAGATCGCTTTGAGGAAGTAGAGGTGATGTGTACACAAAGCAGCACGAAGTACGCCCTAGGTATTAAAGCTGATGTGCACTCAAGTGCCGCTTCCCGGGGGGGCAGACTCCCGAAGTTCCGTAAGCCCTACTGAAATCGCATGTCCCGTCATGGAGAAAGCAGGGGTTTGTTTTGGTCCCCCACCGTTCGAGCATTGATGAGCGCCCTGCCCTTCGACTGGAGGGATTGAGTACGTGCGCAATCTCGGTGACAAACTCACTCAAGCCACCCTGAGAGATCCCGGTGTATAAGATCTTGAAGCTTTAGGATGTCTTCCCGGTATACTCTGATCAGTTGCCGTCGAACCTCCGACTGTAACGGCGGAGGTTCGACGAGGTTTCGAGTTTTCAGATCGTCGAAAGCCTTGGAGAGACCCCAGCGTATCCTCACCGGCAAGTATATCTTGGCGGCATGTTTGATCCGACTCTGTCTTCTCAACAACCCGTCTAGGGTTTTGTACTTCGGCTGTCCAGAAACGTTACGTCGAAGGGACACATCCGGCACAAACGAATCGTCCACCTCCAAGAACCGGAACGCATCCTGCACCGTACTGATGGGTGCATCGCTCAAGTCCTCGTAGAGATAGACCCTAACTTGCTCCCGGGGGAAAGTACCGAAGTACCTTTCCAGCTGATCGTAGTAGAGTCCTCTTCCGATGTAATCCTGAAAGGTCCGCCCCTTATGGATGCCAACTACTTCTTCTTGTTGCAAGGCTTGCGCGAGGTCATCGAGAGGCTCCGTACCGCTTCGCACCATGTGGAGGAAGTGCGAGTAGGCCCTGTCGATCGGATTCCGCAGGATGGCGATGAGTCTGGCTTCAGGGATGTAGCGTCTGATTTCAGCGGCGGCCCCCGGTTCGTAAAGGTAGGAATGGGACGCTTCACCGATAGCTTTCTGACCCGAGGCACCTCTGAACAGGCTCTGATAAGCTTCGATGTGGGTCACCGTGTCGGCCGCGTTCTCTTGCTCGTGCGAGGAGAAAAAATTGGGTTCCTTCACCGGGCTCATGTAGATCTCAGGGTGTTGCTCGAGGTAATAATAGAGTGCTGTAGTCCCAGACTTCATCGCGCCTATGATGAGAAAATTCGGCATCGTCATAGATTACTCATCCTTGTCTTGGCGTAGAGCGGGAATCTGCGGCTCTAAACAGCAGCCAGCCCAAGGTCTTGGACGCCGTAGCGTTCCTCTCGAACGGCTTCACCGCCACCCCCGCGCGGTCAACTGAGAAAAGAGGCCCAGAGGACGACATCTCTCAACAGGGGTTTGGCATCGTCGTGCAGGATCCCTCCCCTTGGGTACCGTGACGAGGCAAGCCCTCGGTAACAGACGCCAACCCCGAAGCCGGTTATCGGGCGCACAGCCTGTCCCACAAGACGTCCGGCTGCGGGGCTAAGCATCCTTCCATCGAGACCGATCGCCTGCGACGAGCTTTTTGTATAGATCTTCGTAAGCCTCCGTCATGAGCCTCAGGTCAAAACGCTCTACGGCTCGCCTTGCCGACTTCTCTCCCATGGACTTCCTGGCGCTGGGGTTTTCCAGCATATGACTCATGGCCTTAGATAGAGCCTGCGCATCCAGGGGCGGCACAAGTAACCCGCACCCGTCCTCGACCAGCTCCGGCACTCCACCTACGGCGGTGGAGACCACGGGTTTGCCCGCGGCCATCGCTTCCATGACCGCCAGCGGGTTGCCTTCATAATCGGAGCTCAGCACGAAAACGTCTGCCGCATTCAGCAGCTCCGGAACGTCCGAGCGTAGCCCTAGCAGGTGAACCCTTTCTTGCAGGCCCCAGGCGCCGATCTGTCTCTCGAGCTCGGACTTCAAGGATCCCGACTGCTCGTCTCCTGTTCCTGCGAAAAGGAGGTGCGCCCGAGGGTCGGAGGCCGGTCCCTGGCGAAACGCCTCTAAGAGCAAGGCAGGGTTCTTCTGCGGCCTCAGCCAAGCTACGAAAACGAAGAGGATATCCGTGGGCGCGAACCCCTCTTGGTTTCGCCACCCTTCCCGGTCGATCGACGGCCCGCGAAACGTTTCCAGCTGGATGCTGTTTGGGATCAGGGGTGGGTCGTCGATCCCGTAGACTCGGTGGATACTGTCGGCCACCTCGCTCGCGATAGCGACGGGAAGCACGCCCCGCCTGAAAGCCAACCGGTGCACCCAGCGCCCGTACCACCCTATCTCCCTTTCGGCGAGGTTGTGGACTGTGTGTACCGTTGCCGGTACTCGGCGGAACAGCATATACGGAAGAGCATAGCGCAGTGCGTAGGTGTGGGTGTGTACCACTTGAGGCCGAAAATGCTCCATGGTGCGTGCAACTCGTGCAAGCACGGACAGGTCTAAGCCCCTCTCCTTGCCCATGTACCATACCTGTATTCCGTCCTCCGCAAGAGTTCGCTCCGAGGCTAGGCCGAACGGGCCGCGTAACGCTATCGCCCGCGCATCGAACTGCTCCGCGTCCGCGGTTCGTAACAGGTTGGCGGCTACCTGCTCGGCTCCGCCGCTGCGGAAATCGCTAACGACATGCAGAACCCTTATCAAGTGTGCCTTTCGTGCTCCTCAGCCGAAGATGCGCGTCGACCCGAATAGTGCAGCTGGAGCGCGAGGACCGAACCGAAGATGAAGTACACCATTTTGTGCTCCTCCCACGGCTGCGACATACCCGCGATCATGGCCACGATAAGGCCGAGAAATACGCCTGTTCCCAGGTCCGACCTCTGGGCGATCAGCCACGCCGTTTTGAACGCGAGGAACACCGTCGCCAGCAACAGGATCAGCCCCACGAGTCCCAACTCGCTCGCGACAGCAAGGACTACGTTATGAGTAGCACCTGCGACCTCTGCCTTACTCCGGGAATGTTGCTGGACCGACTCTGAGTAGTCCATGGCAGCTTCCGCGTAGTTTCCCGACCCGACGCCCAAGATCGGATGAGAGGCGACGACATCAAGCGCCCCCTGCCAGTTGTCCGCGCGCCCATTCCAGGTCTCTCCGCTCTCGATTTGGGAGAGAGTCGTGTACCGTTCCAACGCGGGCTCAGCCGCCGAAGGAATCGCCAAGACCATAACCGCGATAGCTGCGATTCCAAGGACGTACATGGGCACGATACGCCAGCCCAATCGGCCAGCCAATCGGGGCACGATCAGGGCCAGCACGGGTGTGGCGACGAGCGCTATCAGCCCCGTCCGTGACTGGGTGGTGAATATGCCGTAGAGGAAGACGGGGGCCAGGAGGAATGCGATTGTCGTGTGTCGCCTCAGCAGCCCGAAGTAGGCAGCGAAGAACGCAATCGCCAGGTCTAACGAATAGGTGTTGGGACCCGCCCCTCCCGGACCGAACCTGCCGCTTACCGCCATATCACTGCCCTCAGGCACTGGCAGTATGTATCCTGCGGGCACGGAGAGGGCTGCGCTGAATACTAACACTGTCCACGCCAGTACCAGGTATCTCACCTCTAGCGAGCCGATGACGACCATCAAGCCCAACAGCCCCAGAAAAGTGATCGTCCCACGCAGTGTCTCACCCGGAGAAGTGGACCACAAGATCGAGGCCGAAACCCAGAGCACAAAGGCGAGCACCGCCAGGGTCAGCGGTTGTTGCCAAAGCCCCGCAAACCTCTCGAAGTGCTTCTGGTCTGTAAGCAGAGCCAGCGCGAATGAGACGAATGTCAGTGACGCTAGGGCCTTGATCCCGCTAGCTCCGGGTCCGAACGCTAGGGGCACTTCGAAGGGTAGTGCGGCGGCCAGCAGGAGAGCGCCGATACGCCACTGCAACAGTATCACCCCGGCAGCGGCGACCGCCAGTATGGCACCAAGCAGCATGTAAGGACCGTCATCGCCGCCAAACCTTTCCGAGTAAGCCACGGCGGCGCCCACCACGAGCGCAAACATCAGCGCGCCACCGTACAGGAGCAAGTACCTTCCGGATCTGCCGGCTAACGCTGACACTAACTCGATACCTTTGCCAATCGGACCTTTACTTCTCTCCGAGGTAGCCGTACTTTAGCAGCAAGGGTGCGGTCAAGGCGGTAACAATGTTCTTGTCCGTGCCTCTCATCTTGACCTTCCACTCTTCGTCCGGCTGTAACTCTATGCTACCTGTTCGGAACCGGACCGGATTACCAGACACCGTATGCTCTTTGGACAGAAAGATCTGCCGTCCGCGTATCACGTGGTGGAGCCTGTCGGCTTCGTCGTCGAAGCCGACTCCGACTAGAGTTTCGGCAAGATAGACAGTTGGATTGCTGACGAAATCCTCGTAACGAAGGCGCGATAGGTATGCCAACCCTGAGAGTAAAGCATACGGATAGTTTTGAATACTCCACGCGCGAGAAGCTTGCGCCGGGCTCATCCGAGGCATGAGCCTGCCGCCCACGACTGCGGGGCTCTCCTTGGTCCTCCCCCAGGAGTATGCTACGGCCCTGCTGTCGCGTACCAGGTGCACGACGCGAAGGTCCGCAAAAGAGAGTAGGCTCAGGAGAACGGCGTAGGAAAAGCGTTTGGATGAGTCCACGATCACTGCGGCACCCGAAACCGTCTGGATCGCTCGATAGAGTCGTTCGAGGAGGGGCCCACACTCTTCGAGAAGAGTATTCACCTTGCGACTGCGTACGTTAGTCTTGGCAGCTAGGGCATAGTGAGGCGTGTAGCGTCTCCTCTCGACATAGGGCCTTAGTTCCACCATCTTATGTACATCGACGTTCTCCCACCCGCCGAATGCCTCCTCTCCGACAGCTCTCCAGAACTCACACGAGCTAAAGAGTTGCCCGCAACCGCAGCGCTCATTGTCCCGGATGCCCCGATACCATACATGCCAGAGCTCTCCGACGTATATGAAGCCAGGGATCTGGCCCAACGTCTGTGCCAGAATCGTGCTCCCGCTCCTGCCATGCCCTCCCAAGTACAGAACGGTTGCTTGCTCGGTCACCTTGTGATTCTCCATAGTCGAGGCATCTCCTTGAATCCCACATGGGTCCACATGCCGGTCTTCTGCTTGACGACAAGCAACACGATACCGTTCTGAAGTACTTGGCCCGCCGTTTTTGCCACCGCTACTCCGGCTATGCCGTAGGGCTTCACAGCTGCGAACATCGCGATGAACGTTGCGGCACTGCTGATAATGGTGATTACCATCAAAGTTTTCTGATGACCAGTATATGCCAGCGTGATTCCACAAGCGCCGAAGCAGACGCTTGCTAACAGTCCGACACTCAGCAACGCCAGTACTGCCGCGCCTTCGCGGTAGTAGTTACCATATACCAGGCTTAGTATCGGGCCGGCGAAAAAGATGCACCCCACCGACGCCAGCCAGGCCGGGATACCGGTAAGCGTAGCCAAGCTGCGGAGGGCACGCTCCAGATCTTCTCTCCTTCCTTGGGAGTACATCTCGGCGATCAACGGTGGCGCGACGGCAGTGACTATGACCATAGGCATCGTCACCATATTCACCAAACGGTTCGCAGCTCCGTAGAGAGCGAGCTGTTCTTGCGGAAGGAAGGCGCCCAGAATCCAGACATCCCCGTTAGTCCGCACCATCATGACGAGGGTGACTACCAGCAGTGGCAAGGATATCGACAGCACTTCTCTGAGCACTTTTTTCGGATCTGGCTCTCCGCCCTCATCCGTGGTCGGTGGAGGCAAATTCGTCACTTTGCGATGCAGCAACCATCCGGCCACCAAAGTGTTGACAGCGCCCGAACAGATAGCGAGGAGCACAACGGTGGCGACGGTTGCCTGGCCGTTAGCCATCCATACCAGAAACAAAGAAGCGGTCAGTAGAGCAACCGTTGCCAGACCGGTCGCCGCGCCTGTCGTCTGGCCACCCAGGATGGTGGCAAGTCGGACGTCATGGAAACCTCGGAAGGTCTCGCCCAGAACCCCTTGCAGAGTCACCACCATGATCCATCCGGCGACCAACCCGGTTATTGCCGCGAGAGCAGGCGCTCTAAAGACGATCCTTGCCAGGTCGTCGCCAAACAGCAGGTATACAAGACCCAGTCCCAGAGCTCCTAGCGTGCCCACGCCGACCACAATGCTGATAACGCGTCTCACTCGCCCGAAGAGATTCAAGCCCATATTCTGGGCTACAAGCCGCACCACGGTCCCGGTCAAACCTAGCGCAGCTAGCGATGTACCAACATTGAGAATGCTGTAGGCCAGAAAATATGTGCCCAAGGCCTGCGGTGTTAGCAACCGCGCCAACAGGGCACTAGAGGCGAGCCCAGTAAACGCCACGAGAATCTTGCCGCCAAAAGCCCAACCTCCACCGCGCATGAGTCGGCGCTTAAGGAGCTGCATCGAGGCACCACTGAGGTCCTGCCGAGCGGCGTTCATCCTGTCCTTCTTGCCCGATGGACGCACATTATCCTAGCTAACAATTCCGCCAGATGCGTACAGAACTCATCTCACAAATATCTCGCAAGGATAGCAATGCCCCGATTTGCTGGGGGTCTAGAGGATCCCATTTAGTGCATCCCCCGGGTTCCGACAAGCCGTGCCTCGACCATACCATTGGTGAGGAGGCTGGTAGATTAGCGCTCTCGTTGCTTACCACCGTTCGTCGGTAAGGTCCATGCTCTGCTCCAAAAGGGAGAGCGCTCGACCAAATCACTACACACCCATCTCTCATCTGTGAGATAGTGATTTCTAGTAACCATAGCCGTAATGGCCGGTTTCAGCCTTTGGGGCTTTGTTCATTACCGTGCCGAGAACGTTCGCTCCGACGGCTTCGAGATTGCGCACAGCCTTACGCAGTGAACCCTTGCTAGTTCCCCCGGAGTCCAAGACGAGCAATACTCCGTCTGCTCGCGTAGCGATGATCACAGGGTCCGAGACGAACCCCATTGGCGGAGAATCTATAAGCACGTAGTCGAATAGCCTGCGCGCCTGACCAACGAGCTCAGAGAAACGACCGGAGCTCAAGAGTTCCGCTGGATTGGGTGGTATAGGGCCCGCGGAGATTACGCGGAGGCCTGCAAAAGGCTCCTTGCACACCTCCAAGAGTTCGTGTTCGCCAGACAGCACGTCCACCACTCCGCTAACGTTTGGCAAATCGAAGAATTTATGTAAGCTAGGCTCGCGTAGATCACCGTCAATTACGAGGGTTTGTTTATCCGCTTGCGCTAGAACGACTGCCAGGTTCGCACAGGTGGTGCTCTTCCCATCCTCAGAACCGGGGCTCGTTATCAGGATTACAGTCGGTGGTGCGTCGACCGCCGCATACAAGAGGCCGGTGCGAAGAGATCGGTAGCCTTCGGAAGCTACCCCAGCGGGATCTAGCAGCGTCACCAAGGACTTAGAGAGTGTACCGGTTCTATCTTTCTGCGCCTGCCTTTGAAGCCGGAAATGAGTCACTTGCTGTTCGCTTCCCTTCTTACTCGCCAAATCTCACCCGTACGGCTCGCTGAGACCTCAAACCTAGGAATAACACCGAACGTTGGTATTCCAGAGACCTCCTCCACCTCCTCCGGCGAGTCCCAGCTGCTGCTTACATATTCGAGCAAGAAGGCCAACACCACACCAAGAAGACTTCCCAGCACGAATGCGATGATGCCATCACGTATCGGGTCGGGACTTACGGGAGTTCCGGGTAAGGTCGCTGGCTCCCATACAGTGGCGGTTATGGCGTTGGCACCTACGCTCACCTCCGAGATCTTATCTGACAACACCTTACCAATGGTATTAGCGATTAGCTGCGCTTTCTCCGGGTCGGAATCTTTGTAGGATACATTGACGAACATGGTGCCGGGATCCGGCTCCGCGCTGATGTTTTCGAGCACTGCATTAGCACTTTCCTCCTGCAAATTTAACCGCTCGACGACCGTCTCAGCTATGGGCGTGGTAGGCACCGCTTGGGCCACGGTTGTAGCAAGCTCCTGAAGATCTGAAACATCCACCGCACTGGGCATATCGCCTGTAGTATTTTGGCCGACCAGTATCATCACAGAAGCCTCATAGGTCGGTGTCTGCAAAAGGCTAAAGCCCAAGGCCGATCCTCCAGTCACAGCCGCTACTAGCACGATCGTCCACATGCGCCGTCGGAGTGTCTGCAAGATTCTTTGTGGAGAGTACAGGCTTCCTCTCCCAGGCATTGTCTCCTCAGTTAACATATCGGGTCATCTTCCCTTCGGCGTCGAGCCCAAGACCTTCCTTTGCTACTTCAGGTCCTTCTTTCGCGAACACTCCGAATTCTAGTACACAGAGCCTTTGGAAACGAGACCCGAGCACTTTTTCACCCAGAGATTAGCCAGAAGTATTGTCTACAAATTGTAGATCCGCCTCTGTGACATTCGGCAAGCGGCGCGATTACCTAGGAAGGGTAGCCGATCTGTCGGCAGCGAGTCCACCGTGACCGGATGCTGAGGCGTTGGGGTCGCTGGCCGGTCGCGCGAATTGAGCCAGGTTCGAGTACAAGGTCAACTTGTTCGCCGTGGACTGCCGGAGGACTGGATCAGCCGTGAAGGCGGCAATGTCGGTTACTCCGCTTTCCACGACGATAGCTCCCTGCCTGTTATCCTCTCGAGCTCGTCTATTTCGGTCCTGTAGCTCAATCTCAGCTCGCGGGCCAGCTGTGGGTGCAGAGGCACATAGGGGGTTTCCTTCAAGTTGGCCTTCATAATCTTTGACTTCAGGGAGCGTCTGAGGCGTCTGACTCTAATTGGTATGAAGGGCTTGATGAACTCTTTGAATAGGGGACGTCGCCTGAGAGCTTTGTGCAACAGCCGGGAGCGGGGCATAGCAGCCGGGTTGCTGTTCGAGGGGTTTATCTCTATTGACGATTCTATCCCCAAGAACTCGAAGATCTCCCTACAGGTTTCGTTTGCACGAGACTTTAGATCATCTTGTAATAGGAAGAAGAAGTCATCTGGAGAAAACAGCTCCAGGTAGGGTTGCAGCAGCGACGCGTACCGACTACCGGCGGAATAGCCGTACGCCATCGAGCCCAGTTGGTATAGTTCATTGCGGTTCTGCTGAAGCCTGCGCTCTTCGACTCGTAACGCTTCGTCGAAGGCCAGATCCTCGATACCCTCGCGCACCATGTTCCAATACATAGAGTAGGCTCGCGACACCGGGTCGCGGAAGGACACTATGAACTTTACTGGTCTTTCTCTACAGGCTTCCTTGATACGAGGTGCAACCTTCTCAGACCAGTAGAGGTAATGCGGCGTGGCCTCGGCCCTCACAGGATAATCCTCCGCTCCTACGAAATGCCAACCCTGGTACCAGTCCAGACCCCTTGCGTAATAATCTTCCTTACTGAAAAACTCTGGCTCTTTGACCCGAGAGTGAAAAACCTGAGGGTGTTGAGTAAGACAGCTATAGAGGGCCGTTGTACCCGCCTTGGCGGCGCCGATTACAAAGAGATTCGGCATCCTATCGAAATTCGGCAAGGTTCCTCCACATACTTCTCGGGCCGGCGATACGCAGCTCCTCTAGCACCAGCAGGTTCCCGGTAGCATCCCGGGCGTGCCCAACTCCAGTAAAGAAGATCAAGACGGCCTTGGACATCACTTCTTATAACCATACCAGCGCATAAGCCATCCCATGAACGCCCACGAAAGTCGTTGATCTGTCGGAGAGAGAACCCTCCTCCATTCCTGAGCGTCAGGTCGTAGCGTTACGAACCCCGACTTCTTTGTCTTGTTCCCGCCGACGTTGTGTTCAGCCTGCATCGGTTGTCCTGAAGAAGCGGCCTCTGCGACATCTGTCAAGTCGAGTTCGATTAGGGAACCGATTCTTTCCAGCGCGCCCTTCGGATCGGCCACGAAATCCTCGTAGCGCAGTCGCATAGTTCTGTTGGGGCCAAGCTGAGTACAAACCCACTCCGATAACAAGTTCGCAACTATCCAACGTAGGAGCGATACTAGATGTACGACTCTCCGACGTACGACCGTCTTCCACATGGGGCGATCTTTATGGCCACCCCTGACACCGACTCGGCGGTCTTCTCGATAGGACTCTATTTTGGAAGCTATTACCCCTCTTCCGTCGCGCACCAAGTGGATAACATACAGATCTATCCCAGGTGTCATCCCAAGGGCGAACGCACGTACCGAAATCTTGGAACAGTCTACGATGACGGGTTTTCCACTCACCGCACGTATGGACTCGAAGAACGTGCGTGTCAATCCAGCATACGACCGGAACGAGACAGATTGTATGCGCCTCTCGTAAAGCAAGCGTGGCCACCGTCTCTGCGACTCGAAATCGTTCTGAAGTTTCGGGTAGTTTTCGATGCTGTCTGGATCGGTGCGCTCTACCCATTCGCGTCTTACACGGGACCAGAACGGGCAGGCCTCATCCGGAGTGTCCACGTAGAGAACGTCCAGGCGTTTGCCGCAGGTGCATATCGGAACTTGCAATCTTTTCGGGTCGATCCCACGTAGCGACTCGCGGCTGATCCAGCCGGTACGAACTAGCTTATTTACTTCGCCCACGCTCTCGATGTGGGGATGGTTCCCGAGCACTATGTCGAGTATCGTGGAGCCGCTACGTGCCGAGCCCATTATCTTTAGAACTCTCACCGGCGTTTCGGTGTCCACCATACTCCTCACGCTCCTACTCCACGTAGCGGAACAATCCTTGGCTAGCTTGGCAAGGCGCTCGCGTCAGAATAATATGGGATCATCTGCTCAATGCAACGTGATGGCTAGGTCCAACGAGACCGGAAAGACCTAGAAGGCCCGCTCAACGCCTCAAACGTCGCGGGTTCGGTTCTGTAGTGTCATTCTAGTTCCGCTCTTCCCAAGGGCATCACGGTGCTACCCACGCCGTTGGGCGTTTTTTGATAAGTAAACGTGACCGAGTCGATGCAGCGGATACTCGAGAGGCGAACGTTGGAGGAACACTACCCGAAGTATCCGGAAGAGAACATCGAGCGGTCAGATGCGGCGGCGCACGGGTAGAACCACGGCCCGCCGCCGTTTGATGGGTGGCCGTCGGGCGGCGCGTTGGGAACGTGCTCGCAAGAGGCGCCAAGCTCTCGGGAGATCGAGAGCTTGCTCTCTACGGCCCATCCGCCGGAGAAAGTGACACGCTACTGCATTGGAGAACTGGCAACGAGAAAACCGCTTGACCCATCAGTGCTCCGGCTCTTAATTGTTGCACAAGTGATGAACAACATCTGTGTAAGCCGTTCGCATGGTGCGCTTTAGCCTCCACCTCCGCCATGGTGTGTAAAATGGAAGGCCTCAAGGCAGAGTACCGCAAGACAGAAGAGGGTGGAATGGCTACCATCAAGGAGCGGTTGAGGCCACACCTGGACGAAAACCCGGTTGCCTTCAAGCTCGAAAAGTGGCTCCAGATCCACGTGGGCGGCCACCCTGCCATCTACTTCAGCTTGGTGCGACTGTTTCGCACGCACCAGGATCTCAGAACTCGCGTAGTAACCCCAGACACACAATTGGTGATAGAAGGGTTCCCGAGGTCGGGCAATACGTTTGCCAGGAGGGCCTTCGTTATGGCGCAGGGCGAGAACGTCGAGCAAAGGCGCATCGCTAGTCATCTTCATGTTCCGGCGCAGGTGGTTCAAGCGGCACGATGGCAGATACCCACCCTGGTGCTTATCCGAAGGCCCAGAGATGCCGTACTGTCCTTTGCCTTATGGAATCCGATCTCTGTAGACCAGGCCCTCAGATACTACGTATCTTTCTACGAGACCGCCGAGAAGTACTGCGACGCGTTCGTACTGGCGCGCTTCGAGGAGATAACCGAGGACGTCGGGCAGGTTATCGAACGCATTAACGACAAATTCGGGACCACGTTCTCCCTGTTTCGTCACGACGAAGAAAACGTCGGCAGAGTGTTTGCCGACATGGACACATACGCCAGAAAGGAGTATGGCGAGAGGCTATGGGAGCGTAAGGTTCATCACCCCTCCACCGTCAAGGAGAGAATGAAGAAAGAAATAGAATACGAGCTGGAGAACCCAAAACGAAAAAAGCTGATTGCCGAAGCCCAGGCTGTATACAATCGCTTGACGAATCCGATGCGCAAACCAGCACCAGTGAAGTAACGACCTCTGCTCGGAAACGCGGAACACCAAACCTCGTGCCCCACCGGTTTGTTGTTTGTGGACATAAGGGTAGAATTCTCAACCCGAAAACACCCGGTCAAGTAGAGCTTTTTGGCTCCAGAGGCGGGGGCATGCCGGAGTATGACCTTTAGTAGCGACTCAACATGACATAAGGCTCCAGCCACTCCCCAACTGCTCTCACAGTGCCTTTCTTGAAGGCCTCGCTACGCTCGGTGTTGTCCCGAAAGCATCAGAGACAGCAGAGGTCTTTTCAGCACCTTTATCGCCGCCGTCTTCTGCCTTATAGACGACGTCTATATACTGCCCAACCTACACCCCGGACGCATACACATGCCAGGTAGCCATTTTTATCGACCGGATGACCTGTCCTCGAGCAGCGCTTGTCGGCGACCATGAGGTATTGGAAAAGGTCTCACCTCAAGATAGGGACCAGCGTTGCATCAAATTTAGGTCTTCCTGCGTTCGCATCAGAAGTCGAGCTGAGTCATTGTCCAAAGCAAGGGTGTGCTCGTCAAGCTTGTAAAACGCTCGCACGTGGGATAGAAAGCGTAATCGTGAAGCGACGCGTCAAGAGGGCCTATGCTGCCAGGCATACCTGGAGATTGGCTACTGCCCCAGTGCGAACGTTGCCCGACTTTCTCATTATCGGAGCGCAGAAGTGTGGTACCACTTTCCTTTACCAACTCTTGGTGCAACATCCCCGCGTAAAGCCGGCCTTCGTGAAGGAAATACACTACTTCGACCTCAACTTCAGAAAAGGCAACAATTGGTACCGTTCCCATTTTCCTCTGCAGATACGCAATACCCGTACATACATCACGGGGGAGGCCAGCCCCTACTACTTGTTTCATCCTCACGCCGCCAAGAGAGCTTCGATAGTGGTGCCCGATGCTAAACTGATCATACTGTTACGAAATCCCGTCGATAGAGCTTACTCTCATTATCAGCACCAGGTTAAGCGTGTACCGGAAAAGGCTCGTGAGACACTCACCTTCGAAGAGGCCATAGAAGCTGAAGATAGAATATTGCCCGTAGAGGTGAGCAAGATGCTCCAGGATGAGTATTACCAGAGTCCGAGTCATCGGACTCGTTCGTACCTTAGCAGAGGCAGATACATAGATCAGCTCCTGGTATGGTCAAGCTTATTCTCGAGGAGACGAATGCTTGTTGTGAAGAGCGAAGATCTATTCGACGACACCACGAACGCCTTAGAGCGCGTGCTCGACTTTCTCGCCATACCGCGTTGGGCGCCTGAAGACTACTCCATCCCTAACAAGCGCGAGTACACCGGCGAGGACCCCCACATCCGGCAACGGCTCGATGAGTACTATGAGCCTTATAACCAGCGGCTTTATGAGTATCTAGGCGTGGATTTCGGTTGGTGACTTCGTGCTTTATCGGGCCAACTTCTGCGAGGCGATACCGTTTAGCCAATATCTAATAGGATGGGTAGCTGTGGCATGAGTTGTAGCGGATGACTGTCCGAGATGGCACGATCAAACGCAATTGTCTCTAAATAGATTACGGAGTTACAATGCCCGATTCCGCACCGCAGCACCGGAGGCTTGGCATCTACTTCGAGATACCCTTTCGGCGGGATGAAGGCGGGTTCTCAACCCACGTTCCATTCATCCGCTTCGTACTCGCGCTCCGGCCACACTTCGACGGTCTCGTCCTCATCGGACGTCTCGATCCCAAACCTGGCCGCGAACCCTACGCGGTTCCCGACGACGTCGAGGTGGCGGCGTTGCCTCACTACGCCTCTCTCAAGGATACAACCGGGATCCTCAGCACACTCCCGGCGACCCTGCGGGCTATCTGGGGTGCCCTCGGGCGCGTCGACGCTGTCTGGGTGATCGGTCCGGTTCCCACGTGCCTCCCGGTTGCGGTCCTGGGCCTCGCTCGAAAGAAGCGGTTGGTGCTGGGCGTCCGCCGGAACTTACCACTCTACGTCCGCCACCGCCTCGGCGGGAAACGGTGGGCACCCACCCTCGGAGCAGCATACGTACTGGAGGCACTCTTCCGTCTATTGGCGCGAAAGATACCCACCGTCGCCGTGGGAGCCGACCTTGCCCGGCTCTACTCTGGCGGAGTCGCCCCGGTGCTCGAGCTGGCGGTCTCGCTCGTCTCGGAGGCGGACGTACGCTCGTTATCGGCGGGGAGCCACCACCCAGACGCCGAACGCCCGGTCGAGTTGCTCTCGGTCGGCCGACTCGATCCCGAGAAGGCGCCCGAAGTGCTCCTCAAGGCGCTGGCACTGCTCGAGGAACGCACCCCGGGGCGCTACCGGCTCACGATCGTCGGTGACGGTCAACTCGAGAACGATCTCAGGGCCGAGGCCGATCGGTTCGGCGATGCCGTCCGGTTTTGCGGGCACGTCCCCAATGGTCCTGAGCTCTTCAAGCTCTACCGCGCGAGCGACATCTTCGTGCACGTAGCACGCACGGAGGGCCTGCCGCAAGTCCTGACGGAGGCACAGGCCGCCGGGCTGCCCATCGTGGCGACGGACGTGGGCGGGGTGCGCTCTGGGCTCGGCGGCGGCGGCGAGGCGCTCCTCGTACCTCCCAACGACCCCGAAGCCCTCGCGGCAGCTATTGCGCGCCTAGCCTCGGACAGCGACCTGCGCGCGGTTTTCAGCAAGCGCGGGTTCGCGCGGGCGCGGACGCTGACGCTCGAGCGTCAGGCGGCGCGAGTAGCCGCCTTCATCTCAGGCTCGGAGGCGTGAGAGCCCGGGAATGCGGCCGAGCACCTCCATCCCGGCTGAGGCCAGGAAGCCGGTTCCCCAAGAGAGGTGCATGATACTGAGTGCGAGCGCCACGTGAGGAGCAAGCCGCGCGCCGACGCGCGAGCCGAGTATCGCTGCGCCGGCGACGATGAAGAGCCCGTAGGAGCCGCCGACCACGGCGAGTAAGACGCGGCCGGGAGTAGTTCTTGAAAGCAGGATTCCCGCGGCCAGGGAGCCAACGAGCATCGGGGGCGCGAGCCAGCGCAAGTGCAGCGATGACGGGTGCCGGACGAGCGTCGTGAACTTCCCGCGGCCGTAGGCGTAGTACTGGTGGGCGAGCCTGGCTGGTGTCTCCCGGACACGCCAGTCGACAACGATCGCCGGGTCGAAGAGAAGTCGTCCCCCGGCCAGCTGGTAGCGATAATCGAAGTCGTAGTCCTCGTTGGTGTTGAGCTCTTCGTCCCAACCGCCGATCTCGCGCGCCAGCTCCGTGAGGTAAGCGCCGAACGGGATGTGGTCGACGAGCTCTTGCCGCTGTGAGTAGTGGTACTTCGAATCGCCGATACCGAAGCGGGAGCCGTGCGCGGCGGCAACGGCCCGTCCAAAAGGCCCTTGGCCGACGGCGCGCTTGTGCCCGCCGGCTCCCTCGCAGGCGTCCGACCGCATGTGGTCGACCAGCGCCTGGACGTAGTCGGGCGGGATGATCGAGTGGCCGTCGACGCGGACGAGGTAGCGGCCGCGGGCCTCCTCCAGACCGCAGTTGAGTGCCTGAGGTATACCCCGGCGCGGGCTGCTCACGAGGCGAACCTGCTCGTCCCGAGCCGCCCAGCTCTCGATGATACTCTGCGAGCTGTCGGTGGAGTGGTCGTCGACAACGATCACCTCGACTGACGCGTCGGTCGCCTGCGAGCACACCGACGCGAGGGCGGCATCCAGCGAGGCCGCCTCGTTGCGCACGGGCATGATGATCGAGACCTCAGGTCCGGCGATCATTCAGGCCCCCGAAGGCTCGTTCTGGTTGACGAAGGTCCGATGCCTCCACCGAGCCAAGATCGGGCTTACCTTGAGTTTCACTCCGAGCCGCAGCGGAGAATCTTTCTCTCCTACGTACGTCCGAGGCCAGTCATGGAGGCTGCCTTCCACCTGTCTCTTCGTGGCGACAGCGTAGACGTACCCAGCCTTACGCGCGGCCTTGACAGCCGGGCCGTCCAAAGCCCCGTACGGGTAGGAGAACCCTTCTATCGGCGCGTTCACTATCTCGCTTAGCATTTGGCGGCTATCTCTCACTTCGCGAACGAGCGTGTCCGAGTCCAAACCCGAGAGCCGCGGGTGGGTTACGCTGTGCGAACCGATCTCCATCCCTCTCTCTGAAACCTCGCGCATCCCTTCGGCCCCAAACAGCTTGAGCTGTGGCTTCGGTCCGCCACCGTGTTCCCAGGTGTTCTCGCCGCCAAGCATCCCGGCGACCACGAAGACCGTGGCGGAGAAGCCCAACTTCTCAAGGGTCGGGACGGCGGCATCCAGGAAGTCTTCGTACCCATCGTCAAACGTCACCCCTACGAGACCTGTAGCCTCTCCGGCGTTCAGCGCCAGGTATAACTCTCTCATTGAGACCCCTCGCAGGTTGTGCCGCTTGAGGTAGAGCATCTGGGCCTCGAACCGTTCCGGTGAGGTGCAGAGGGGGTCGTGATCGCCTTCCGGTTGGCTTATGGAATGGTACATCAGCACTTGAGGAAAACGAACCTTGCCTTCTGCCTGCACCAATTTAGAAGATCACCTCATTCGACACGTCAGTCAACTGCTACGTCCTCCAACCCGAACGGTCCGTCCGGGTCGCCGTGATCCCGAGTACACCCAAACCTGCCCTGTGATCTTACCTGGCGTATCATCTCACGCATCAGAGCGGGTGTTCGTCTGTGGCATCCTTGCGCCAGGAGGTAATGCCCGCCGCCCTCGTGTGGAGTCTGGTTCTAGATTTCACGGATATCCATTTGTCGTGCGAACCTCATTTTCCGAACCAGTGACCAAATCAACCTCCGGCCTTCCGGACATGTACAGCCTCCAATTTTACCGAGTAGCACCAAGGTTGCACCCAAAAGTCCTGAAAAAGTGTACAAATATAGGCATTACAGAAGCTTCTGAGCTTGCCCTCCTTGAGTCTCCTTCCGCTACTGTATACTTTGCCGGCTCCTGATAATTGGCAGTCGAGGATACGCTTGTTGAGACGATCTCTGTTAAACGCGATAACTCCTACCAAGGGCGCGAGGACTCCTGCAGACGACAGCACGATCAGAAGCTACGTCGGCGCCCTTGTTGAGGTGGCGTCCTGGAAGCTTGTGTTTGTCTCGCTGTTGACGGTCTGCGTCACCCTCACCGAGAGCGTCGGATTGTTGTTGTTGGTGCCACTCTTGCAAGTGGTGGGACTCGACCTAGGCGGCGGCGCGGTAGGACGGATTTCCGGGTTCATAACTTCGATCTTCGACTCCGTAGGCGTCCGTCCGACGCTAATCTCCATACTCGGGCTCTACGTACTGGTCATCAGCGCTCGAGCCTTCGCGATGAGCTGGCAAGCGGTCGTCGCCACCTCCATCTCACATGAATTCAAGGTCCACCTGCGACAGCAGCTGTACCGGGCGATAGTCAACACCGACTGGCTCTTCTTCTCCCGAAGCAGGTCCTCGGACTTCACGCACGCCCTGACCTCCGAGCTCGACCGGGTCGGTAGAGCGACCCGTATCCTATTGAGGCTGATAGCCGAGGTGGGGGTAGCGGCGGTCTATGTCGTGGTGGCGGTATTCTTGTCACCGACCGTAAGCGCTTTGGCGTGCGTCTCTGCTGCCGGGTTGATGCTGCTACTTCGCGGGAAAATGCAGGAGACACGGGCGAGTATGAAGGAGGCCACAAGAGCCACCAAGGGCTTGTACGCGGCGGCCAACGAGCAATTGAGCGGGACGAAGACCATCAAGAGCTACGGCGCCGAGGAGCGCAACGTGGCCATCTTCTCCAGGTTAACCGAGCGCATAGCGCAGATGTACATCGATGCAGCCCGTCACGGGGCCGCGGCGCAACGCTGGCTCAATATAGGTATGGTGTTGGTTCTGAGCCTCGTTGTGTACGTCTCGATCGAGATCCTCGCCACCCCGGCCAGCCAGCTGCTCCTGTTGCTCTACTTGTTCGCCATGATCACACGGATGCTCTCCAGGGTCCAAGCCCACCATCACGAGTTTGCAATCGAGTCGCAAGCATTTACTACCGTCACAGAGGTGGAGGCCCGCTGCGAAGCTGCGGCCGAGCCGGAGCCGGCGCGTTCCGAAGGCATCGAGCTGCGAGAGGCCATGCGGCTAGAAGAGGTCTCGTTCGCCTACCAGCATAGTGGCGAGCCTCTCGTTATCTCCGATCTCGATTTGACCATTCCGGCGGGAAAGACGACGGCGATCGTTGGCCCATCCGGGGCTGGCAAGAGCACGATTGCCGACCTGGTTATGGGGTTGATTCAACCCGACGAGGGGCGGGTACTGGTGGACGAGAGGCCCTTGCGAGCGGAGCAGAGGCGGGCCTGGCGAAGCATGATCGGCTACGTGCCGCAGGATACATTCCTGTTCCACGACACCGTACGGGAGAACCTACTGTGGGCACGCCCCGGCGCGAGCGACGGAGAGATCCGCGAAGCGCTGCGGCTGGCTGCCGCCGAGGACTTCGTTTCCAGGTTTGCTGAGGGCATGGAGACGGTTCTGGGTGACCGCGGCGTGCGCCTTTCCGGAGGAGAGAGGCAACGCTTGGCGCTGGCCCGGGCCTTGCTGCGCAAGCCGTCCTTGTTAATCCTGGATGAGGCCACCAGCAACCTCGACTCAGAGAACGAAAGACGCATCCAGAGCGCGATAGAGGAGCTCCACGGGAGCATGACGATATTGATTATTACCCACCGGCTGTTTACCACCCGAAGCGCGGACGTCATCTACGTCCTGGAGCAAGGGCGGTCGGTCGAATCCGGGGATATAGATACGCTCGTAGCCAGAAAACAGGGGCGATTTCTCGAGCTGTGCAAGGCACAGTCCATAGACACTGTTACACTCGTAGGTAGGTAGGTAGCGACGATGATGAACTACGACCTTTCCGGTCTTCCCGCCGATCTTCGGCACACCGAACAAGCCCGTCGGGTTCATCCGACCAACGCTTTCATCCGGTTCGACAAGGAAGAGACGGAACAGTCGATCCCGCAGCGGTTCGAGCAACAGGTGTTCCGTTACCCCGACCGGCTGGCGGTCAAGACGAGGAACCACCAACTTTCGTATGCGGCGCTGAACAAGGTTGCCAATCGTGTGGCACGGGCCCTTCTCGCCCAACGTGGCGAGGGGGCGGAGTCGATCGCCCTGGTACTCGAGCATAACGCTCCGATGATCGCCGCGATCCTCGGCGTGTTAAAGGCTGGCAAGGTGTATGTGCCCTTGGACCCCTCCTTTCCGTATGCAAGAAACGAATATATCCTTGAGGACTCGCAGGCCGGTCTGATCATAACCAACAACGAGAACCGTTCTCTGGCCGAGTCGTTGAGCGAGAACAGGTGCTCGCTGATCAATATCGATGAGATCGATGCTACGCTTTCCGATGAAAACGTTGACCTGTCGATTTCGGCGGACAATCTTGCCAACATCATCTATACCTCGGGCTCGACCGGTCAGCCCAAAGGTGTTGTACAAAACCATCGCAACTTACTAAATGTCGCCATGAGGTATACCAACGGTCTTCACATTAGCGCGAAGGACCGGCTGACCCTGCTGCAGTCTTATAGTGTGGCCGGGTCGGTCTCGAACATGCTTGGCGCCTTGCTCAACGGGGCCTCGCTGTTTCCCTATAACGTCAAGGAAGAAGGGCTAATCGAGTTAGCCGACTTGCTTATCGAAGAAGAGATCACCGTTTACCATTCTGTCCCGTCGGTCTTCCGCCAGTTCGCCAACACCCTGACCGGCAGGGAGGAGTTTCCCGAGCTACGCTTGGTCAGGTTGGGCGGCGAACCGGTTTCTGCGGAGGACGTTCAGCTCTACAAGAGATACTTCCCTTCAGATTCCATCTTCATTAACAGTTATGGCGCTTCCGAAGCGGCCAGCGTGCTGCGGTATTGCGTCGACAAGGACACCGAGATAGGCAATGGTGTGGTGCCGGTCGGATACCCGCTTGGGGACGTTGAGATCTTGTTGCTCGATGACGATGGCGCAGCGGTTGGATCCGACCAAGTCGGTGAGATCTCGATCAAGAGTCGCTATACATCCCCCGGTTATTGGCGCAGACCGGATCTCACACGAGCGGCCTTCATAACCGACCCCCAAGATGAGGGCGCACGGATCTATCGCACGGGGGATTTGGGCTACATGCGGCCAGATGGCTGCCTGGTGGTGACGGGGCGTAACGACTTTCGGGTGAAGATCAGAGGCTTCAGAATCGAGGTTGCCGAGATCGAGCTGGCACTGCGCGGCCTGACCACGATTAAGGAAGCCGCCGTGGTGGCACATGAGGACCAGCGCGGTGAAAATCAGTTGGTTGCCTACGTAGTTCCGCAACCGGGGGAGGTGCCCAAGATAAGTGGGCTGCGCGACTTTCTCAAGGACAGGCTGCCTGACTACATGGTCCCATCCGCTTTTGTGGTGCTGGATACGCTGCCGCTTACGCCCAACGGTAAGTTGGACCGGCTCGCTCTTCCTGCGCCCGACCTGGCCCGGCCGGAATTGGACACGAATTTCGTGGCGCCGCGCAACGCGCACGAAGAGCAGCTGGCCAGTATCTGGGAAGAGGTGCTTGGGCTAGAGCGGTTGGGCGTCCACGACGACTTCTTCGAGCTAGGGGGACACTCCCTGCTGGCCACGCGGGTCGTCTCGCGGGTGCGCGGGGTTTTCCAGGTGGAGCTGCCCCTGCTCAGCCTCTTCGAAGAGCCCACCGTAGCGGGGCTCGCCGAGAGGATCGAGGAGGCTCGCCGAGGCGCGCAGAGCCCGACGGCTCCGCCGCTGGCGCCCGCCCCGCGAGACGCCCGGCTCCCGCTGTCTTTTTCTCAGCAGCGGATGTGGTTGCTCGACCAGCTGGAACCCGGCACTCCCACCTACAACATCTCGCACGCCCTACGACTGAGCGGCACCCTCGACGCGGAGGCGCTGAGGCGAAGCCTTGAGGAGATAGTCTCTCGCCACGAAGCACTGCGCACCACCTTTGCCGCCGTGGACGGTGAGCCGGTGCAGGTGATCTCTGCCGCCACG
>Ga0126307_10000593_pt1 | contig 23278 bp, 16 predicted proteins | sample Plot28_FD_89955 | JGI IMG/M metagenome (GOLD analysis project Ga0126307, IMG submission 89955) | Serpentine soil microbial communities from UC McLaughlin Reserve, CA, USA - Plot28 | ecosystem: Environmental > Terrestrial > Soil > Grasslands | place: USA: UC McLaughlin Reserve, Lake County... | reverse complement strand
GAGCGCCCGCGCTTCCTACGAGCCCGTGGCCAACAGCCCGCGCAGCACGTAGTGCAGGATGCCGTCGCCGCGGTAGTACTGCCACTCGTTCGGCGTGTCGATCCGCACGCGAGCGTCGAACTCGATCGGGGTCCCGCCGTGCTGCGGCCTCGCTGTCACGTGGAGCTGGCGCGCGCCCTCCTCGAGCGGCGCGAGGTCGAACGTCTCCTCGCCGCTGAGGCCGAGCGACTCCACGCCCTCGCCGTCCGGGAACTGCAGCGGAAGGACGCCCATCCCAACGAGGTTCGACCGGTGGATGCGCTCATAGGACTGCGCGATCACGAAGCGGATGCCGAGTAGCCGCGGGCCCTTGGCCGCCCAGTCGCGCGACGAGCCCGACCCGTACTCGCGGCCGGCGAGCACGCAGAGCGGCACGTCCTCATCGGCGTACGCCATCGCGGCGTCGTAGATCGTCTCCTGCTCGCCGTCGCGCACCGTCCAGCCGCCCTCGGTCCCCGGCGCCAGCAGGTTGCGCAGCCGGATGTTGGCGAAGGTGCCGCGCATCATCACCTCGTGGTTGCCGCGGCGCGAGCCGTAGGAGTTGAAGTCGCGCTGCTCCACCCCGCGCTCGATCAGGTACCTCCCAGCCGGCGACTCCTTCTTGATCGAGCCGGCCGGCGAGATGTGGTCGGTCGTCACGCTGTCGCCGAGCAGCGCGATCACGCGCGCGCCCGAAATTTGCTCGAACTCCGATGGCGCCTCCGCCGGCATGCCGTCGAAGTAGGGCGGGCGCTTGACGTAGGTCGAGTCCCCGTCCCAGGCGTAGCGGTCGCCCGAGGGGATCTCGAGGGAATTCCAGTTCTCGTCGCCCTCGAAGACCTCGCCGTAGCTCTTGCGGAACATGTCCGACTCGATCGCCGACTCGATCGCCTCGTTCACCTCGGCCTGCGACGGCCAGATGTCCCGCAGGTGGACGTCGCCCTGGATCGGCTCGTTGACGATGTCGGCGTCCATCCTCCCCGCGAGCGCGTACGCCACGCAGAGCGGCGGCGACGCGAGGTAGTTCATCTTCACCTCGGGGTGGATGCGCCCCTCGAAGTTGCGGTTCCCCGACAGCACGCTCGCCACGACGAGATCGCGCTCCTCGATCTCGCGCGAGACCTCCTCCGGCAGGGGGCCGGAGTTGCCGATGCACGTCGTGCAGCCATAGCCGACCAGGTCGAAGCCGAGCTTCGACAGCGGCTCGAGCAATCCGGCTCGCTCGAGGTAGTCGGTCACCACCTTCGAGCCGGGCGCGAGCGAGGTCTTCACCCACGGCCTGCGCTCGAGGCCGGCTTCGACGGCCTTCTTGGCCAGCAGCCCGGCGCCCAGCATGACCGAAGGGTTCGAGGTGTTCGTGCAGCTCGTGATCGCCGCGATGACCACAGAGCCGTGGCCAAAGCCCTCCTCTCGGTCGGCCACGGCCGTCCCCGCCTGCGCGTGGCTATGGCCGGCCTTCGGCGCCGCGCCGCCGCCGTCGTTGGTGGGCGGGTCGCTGGCCGGGAAGGACTGCGCCGCCGCCTCGTCCCAGCCGCTCAATGCGTCCTGGCCGGCGTACTCCTCGAGCTCCGCCCGAAAGTCCACCGCCGCGTCCGCGAGCGCGACCCGATCCTGCGGGCGCTTCGGCCCCGCGAGCGACGGCTCTACCTCGCCCAGGTCGAGCTCGAGCGTGTCGGAGTAGGTGGCCTCCTCTGTGTCCACGTCGTGGAAGAGGCCCTGCTCCCTGCAGTAGGCCTCGACGAGCGCCACGCGCTCGGACGGGCGTCCGGAGAACTCGAGGTAGCGGAGGGTCTCGGCGTCGACCGGAAAGATCGCGCAGGTCGCCCCCATCTCCGGCGACATGTTCCCGATCGTTGCTCGGTCGGCCAGCGGCAGGTTCGGCAGCCCGGGGCCGTAGAACTCCACGAACTTGCCGACCACGCCGCGCTCGCGCAGCATCTGCGTCACGGTTAGGACGAGATCGGTGGCGGTCGAGCCCTCGGCCAGCTCGCCGGAGAGGCGGAAGCCGACCACCTGCGGCAGCAGCATCGAGACCGGCTGCCCGAGCATCGCGGCCTCAGCCTCGATGCCTCCGACGCCCCAGCCGAGCACGCCGAGGCCGTTGATCATCGTGGTGTGCGAGTCGGTGCCGACGAGCGTGTCGGGGTAGGCCTGGCCGTCGCGCGACTCGACCACGCGCCCGAGGTACTCGAGGTTCACCTGATGGCAGATGCCGGTGTTCGGCGGCACGACCTTGAAGTTGTCGAACGCCGCCTGACCCCAGCGCAGGAACGCATAGCGCTCGCGGTTGCGCTCGAACTCGAACTCGGCGTTGCGTTGGAAGGCGAGCCGCTCGGCGAACACGTCGACCTGGATCGAGTGGTCGATCACGAGCTCGACCGGCACGAGCGGGTTGATCTTCGCCGGGTCGCCTCCGAGCTCGTCCATCGCGTCGCGCATCGCGGCGAGGTCGACGATCGCGGGCACGCCCGTGAAGTCCTGCATGAGCACGCGCGCGGGCCGGTAGGCGATCTCGTGCGAGGGCTCGTCCCCCGCCGCCCATTGAGCGACTGCGCGCGCGCCGTCGTCCTCGCCATTGCGCAGCAGGTTCTCGAGCAGGACCTTCAACGAGTAGGGAAGACGGGCCACGTCGTACTGCTGCTGTAGCGCGTCGAGGCGGAAGATCTCGTACGCCTCACCACCGATCTCGAGCGTCGAGCGGGCCCCGAATGTGTCTCTCTCGCCCACGTCATAGACACTACCCAGATGCCGGATCTGGCCTGCGTGGCGCACCTGCACTCCGTCTACTCCGACGGCACGGGCACCGTGCCCGAGATCGTGCGTGCAGCGCGGCGCGCCGAGGCCCAGGTCGTGCTCCTCACCGACCACGACACGCTCGAGGCGCGCCGGCGCGGCGAGGAGGGCTGGCACGACGACGTGCTCATGCTCGTCGGCGAGGAGGTGTCGCCGCCACGGCGCAACCACTACCTCGCCTTCGGCGTCGACGAGGAGATCGATCACCGCTCGCTCGACGCCGCCGGCATCTGCCGGGCGGTACGCGACGCCGGCGGCTTCGGGTTCGCCGCGCATCCCTGGTCGGCCGGCTCGAAGCGCTTCAAGCGCGCTGGCGAGGGCATGCCGTTCGACGCGCTCGACTGCGACGCCGTCCACGGGGTCGAGCTATGGAGCTTCGTGAACGACACCGCCGGCGAGGTTGGGAGCATCCGGGAGCTCGTCCGCTTCGTGGCCGCGCCGGGCCGGGTGCTCGACGATCCGCCCGAGCGCAACATGCGCGCGTGGGACGAGCTCTGCCGCGTGCGCCCGATGGTCGCGCTCGGCGGCATCGACGCCCATCAGTTCGGCAAGCGGGTCGGGCCGTTCGTGCCGGTGCGCGTGATGGCCTACCACCGCTCCTTCCGGCACGTGCGCACGCACGTGATCTTCGACGAGCCCGTGACGCACGAGCTCGCCCACGACCGCGACCAGGTGTACGGCGCGCTTCGCTCCGGGCGCTGCTACATCGCGGTCGACTCGGTCGCGCCGGCGCGCGGCTTCCGCTTCGAGGCGGACGACCTGCCGATGGGCGGCGAGGCGCGAGCCGGGCGGCGCACGCTCACCGTTCGGCTGCCGCTGCCGGCCCGCATGCGGCTGCTGCGCGACGGCGTGCCGATCCTCGAGGCGGAGGGTACGATGGCCGATCGCGAGGTCGAGGAGCCGGGCGTCTACCGCGTCGAGGCGCGGCGCGACGCGCGCGGACGCGAGCGCACCTGGATCCTCTCGAATCCGGTGTATCTGCGGGCCTGAACTCGAAATGGGGTCTCGACCCCATTGCGCGCGCAACAGACGTTTAGTGCAATCCGCACATGGCCCGTTACAGGTGTCCTAATTGCCACGACGAGGTCGACACCGAGGTCGGCGGCGTCGCACGCGTGACGTGGTGCAGCGCGTGTGGACAGCCGCTCACGATGCTCGATCTGCTCCCCGTCCGGATCAGCCCCACCGACCCCGAAGCTGAGGCGTCCCTGCCGGAGGAACCCGCCGCGCTCGCCTGACCCACAACGCGGAGCACGCCGGGGCCGGACGCGCCGGAGAGCGTCAACCGGACGGCGGGATCCGCACAGCCGCGGACGCCGGGGCCGGACGAGCCGGACGGCGTCCGAAGAAGGCGCCCGGGCGCGGCGCGCACGCCGACAGGCGACGCGCGCGGCGCCCGGGCGCTGCGCTATTAGGGCGCGATCGCGACGTGCCCGCCCGAACGCCGGCGTGAGGCGCCCCTCACTTCGCGAGTCTCACGGTGGGACCGATCGGCAAGGCAGGCTGCAACGAGGCGGCCGCCGGCTTCGCCGCGGAGGTCGCCGACCTCGACGACCCAGTCCCGCGCCAGCTGGCGCTCGAGTTCCAGGAGAGCACCATCGAGCGCCCCATCGCGCCTGAGCTGCTCGACGTGTTCGTGAACGAGAGCCTCGCCGTGCCGGCGCGTCTGGCGGCAGATGTTCGCCGCGTGCGCGCGGTTCGACCTGGGCGAGCGACTGGCGGGCGTCGACCTGCCCGTCCTCGCGGCACACGGCGACCGCGACGCGTTCGCGAGCCGCGAGGAGGTCGACTGGCTCGTGAGCGCCTTGCCGCGGACCCGGCTGTCGCTGTACGAGGGCACCGGCCACGCGGTGCATTGGGAGCAGCCCGAGCGGCTGGCGGCCGAGATAGTGGAGTTCGCGCGCTCAGTTCGAGGCGCCGCCGCTTGACGACGCGTCCGGCTCGGGGGGTAAGGGGATGGCTCGGGTCCTTTGCGACTTTTGCATCTCATCGATGCATAACTCACAAAACCCCCTGCAGCCCCTACCCAGCATCCCGGCCCGCATCGGCAACCGGCTGCGGCCCGACCGGAGCGCCGCCGCTCACGCGTCCCGCGGCGCCACCCGCGTCTCCCGCGACGCGCCCGCGCTCGCCGCCACGACGAAGCCGATTGCCACGAGCTCCTGGGACGCGAGTTCCTCGCCGAGCAGCACGAAGCCGGCGAGCGCGGCGACCGCCGGCTCGAGCGACATCATCACGCCGAAGACGCCGGTCGGCATCCGCCGAAGAGCTTCCATCTCGAGCGCGTACGGGATCGCCGACGAGAGGATCGCCACCGCGGCGGCGGCGACGAGCACCCAGGGGATCAGAAGGTCGGCGCCGCCGTCCGCTACGCCGACCGGCACGAGCACCACCGAGCCGACCACCATCGCGAGCGCGAGGCCGTCGCCGCGCTCGAACGCCCTCCCGACGCGGGCGCTCAGCAGGATGTACGCCGCCCACAGCCCGCCGGCGGTGAACGCGAGCACCACCCCGAGCGCGTCTAGGTCGCTCGTGCCGAAGTCGGACAGCAGCAGGATCCCGAGGGCGGCGAGCGCCACCCACACGAGGTCGAGCGCCGTGCGCGAGCCCGCCACCGCGACTCCGAGCGGGCCGACGAACTCGAACGTCACCGCCACGCCGAGGGGGATGCGGTCGAGCGACGCATAGAAGCACAGGTTCATCGCGGCCAGGACGAGGCCGAAGCTCGCCACGAGGAGGAGCTGCTCGCGCGAGCGGCCGCCCCAGCGCGGCCGCCAGAGCGCCATCAGCACCACCGCCGCGAAGATCACTCGCAGGAAGACCGTGCCGCCCACGCCGACCTCGTCGAACAGGCCCTTGGCGACCGCCGCGCCGAACTGCACGGACGCGATCGCGGAGAGGACGAGGACCGTGGGCGGCATCGGGGGATAATGCCTGCATGGCGGTGACCGAAGCCGTACCGCAGCTCGCCCGCGAGCGGACCTACGAGGAGCTCGAGTCGATCTTCGCGCGCGTCGACGCACCCTTCGCGTTCGTGGATCTCGACGCGATGTGGTCGAACGCGCGCGAGATGCTCGGGCGGGCGCGCGGCGTGCCGATCAGGGTCGCGAGCAAGTCGGTGCGCTGCCGGCCGCTGCTCGAGCAGATCCTGGGGCACGACCCAGGGGGCTTCCAGGGGCTGATGACGTTCACGCTCGGCGAGTCGCTCTGGCTCCACGAGCTCGGCTTCCGCGACCTGCTGCTCGCCTACCCGACGGCCGACCGCGAGGGCCTCCGCGAGCTCGCGCGCCTCGACGCCGAGGACGCGCCGATAGTGATGGTCGATTCCGTGGAGGGGCTCGACTTCATCGGGGCGGCCGCACCGGGCGGCCGCATCCGCGTCTGCATCGAGCTCGACACGGCCTGGTGGCCGCTCGGCGGACGCCTCAAGGTCGGCGCGAAGCGCTCGCCGCTTCGCACGCCCGAGCAGGTCCGCGCGCTGGCGGACGAGATCGTGCGTCGGCCGGGCTTCGAGCTCGTGGCGCTGATGGGCTACGAGGCCCATATCGCCGGCCTCGGCGATCGCCCGCTGGGCAAGCGCGTGCAGGAACCGCTGATCCGCGCGATGAAGCGGCGCTCCGCCGCCGAGATCGCGGAGAGGCGCGCGGCGGTGGTGGCGGCGGTGCGCGAGGTCGCGCCGCTTCCGATCGTGAACGGCGGCGGCACCGGCAGCATCCACACGACGCGCGAGGAGCAGGTCGTCACCGAGATCACGGCCGGCTCCGGCTTCTATGCGCCCACGCTCTTCGACCGCTACTCGTCCTTCAGCCTCACACCGGCGGCGATGTTCGCGATGCCGGTCGTACGGCGGCCGAGCGGCGGCGTCGCGACGCTGCTCGGTGGCGGCTACCACGCCTCGGGGGCGGCCGGCGCGGACCGGCTGCCGGCCCCCTACCTGCCGCAGGGCCTGCGGCTCGATCCGCTCGAGGGGGCGGGAGAGGTGCAGACACCGGTGGTGGGCGCCTCCGCCGCTAGCCTGCGGATCGGCGATCGCGTCTACCTGCGCCACGCCAAGGCCGGCGAGCTGTGCGAGCGTTTCAACACCCTCTACCTGGTCCGCGGCGGCGAGATCGCCGGCGAGGTGCCGACCTACCGCGGCGAGGGCCGCTGCGAGCTCTAGCGGCGCCGCAACCGGCGCGGGCCGCCCGTGTTGGAGGGCGCGTGCACCGGCTTTCTCTGCTCCTCGTCGGCCTCCTCGCCGTGCTCGCCGCCGCAGCTGCGCCCGCGGTCGCCCAGCACACGCGGCCGAACGTCGTCGTGATCATGACCGACGACCAGACGGCCGCCTCGCTCCCCAACATGCCGCAGGTGAACACGCTGCTGGGCGACCAGGGCACGCTCTTCACCCAGGCGATCGCCAGCTTCCCGCTCTGCTGCCCCTCGCGCGCCACGAGCCTCACCGGGCAGTACGCCCACAACCACGGGGTTCTCCACAACGGTGGCGCCTTCGGCGGCTTCGATGCGCTCGATCACACCAACACGCTCCCCGTCTGGCTCCAGGCGGCCGGCTACCGCACGATGCACGTCGGCCGCTACCTCAACAACTACGAGGTGCGGCACGGCGTCCCGCCGGGCTGGAGCGACTGGCACACGAGCCCGCACTCGGGCGCGTTCAACTACTACAGCTGGCGCGTGAACGAGAACGGCACGATCGTGTCGTATCCGCGGCCCGACCGGCCGAACGACTACCTCACGGATTTCCAGTCACGGCGCGCCGTCGAACTGATCGACGATGCCGCGCCCGCGGCGCAGCCGTTCTACCTCTCGGTTTGGTATACGGCGCCGCACCGCGGCTCCCCGCGCGATCCGGACGACCCCGTCCGGCCCGGCACCCCGTCGCCCGCGCTACGCCACCGCGACGCGTTCGCCGGCTACCGCATGCCGCGCCCGCCGAGCTTCAATGAGGCGAACATGTTCGACAAGCCGCAGGTGGTGGCCGACCGCCCGCGCTTCACGCCCGATCGGGTCGCGGGCATCGAGGAGAACTGGCGTCAGGAGCTCGAGAGCCTGCTCGCCGTCGACGAGGGAGTAGCGCAGATATACGACGCGCTCCGGCGCAGCGGTGAGCTCGACAACACGCTGATCGTCTACACATCGGACAACGGCTTCATGCACGGCGAGCACCGCGCGCTGGCGGAGAAGGTGCTCCCCTACGAGGAGTCGATCCGCATCCCGCTCGTGCTGCGGGGTCCCGGTGTGCCGCGCGGGCGCGTGGACAACCGGCTGGTGGCGAACATCGACGTACCCGCCACGATCATCGAGGAGACCGGGGTCCGACCCAACCGGCTGATCGACGGGCGCTCGCTCGTCGGGCTGCTCGCCGACCCGTTCGCGGAGTGGGGCCGCGACATCCTGATCGAGAACGGCAACGGCGCGAACGCGGTGCCGGCGTACCGCGGCATCCGGAACTACCGCTTCCTGTACGTCGAGCACCGAACCACTGGTGAATACGAGCTCTACGACCTGCTCGAGGATCCCTACCAGCTGAAAAGCGTCGACGGGCACGACCGCTACCGCAAGGTGCAGCGCGACCTGCACCTGCGCCTGCGCTCGCTCGTCTCGTGCGCCGGATCGAGCTGCCAGACGCGCCCGCACCTGCGCCTCGTGCTGCGGAGCGCCGGGAGGCCGGTCGGCCGCTGCCTGCGCGGCGCACTCCGACTACAGCTCCGCGGGTCGAAGCGCAGCCGGCCGCTGAGCGCGGAGGTGCTCGTCGGCAACCGCCAGGTGGGGCGCGTGGGCGACGAGGAGCTCACCTTACGAGGCACAGGCCCGCTCGTGGAGGACATCCCGCGCCGCTCGCTGCGCCGGCGCGGGCGCTTCCAGCTGCGCGTGCTGGCTGAGACGGAGGACGGCCGCCGCTACACGCTCGATCGCGTGCTGCGCACCTGCCGCTGAGCGGCCTCGGCGTCGAGCGCGAGATCGACGCCGCGACCCGCGACCGGCGAGGACTGGACGATCGAGGTCGTGGTCTGGCCGAGCGCGGCGAACACGTCGATCGCCTCCTCGAGATGCTCCACGTCCCTGACGTAGGCCTTCATCAGGTAGCAGTCGTCGCCCGTCACGCGGTGGCACTCCACGACCTCGGGGCGCTCCCTGGCGGCCTCCGCCACGTTGACGAGCTGCCCAGGAGCGGGCCGCACCCGGATGATCGCCGCGAGCGCGTATCCGAGCGCGCGCGGATCCACCCGCACCTCGTAGCCGCGGATCACGCCGGCCAGCTCCATGCGCTGCAGCCGCTCGGCGACGGCCGGCGCTGACAGCCCCACGCGGCGGCCGAGCTCGGCGAGCGACAGGCGGGCGTCGAGCTGCAGCTCCGCGAGCAGACGCCGGTTCGTCTCGTCGAGCTCAGCACCGTTCGCGAACGTCGCGATATTCCTTTGAATCGAAGGCAGGAGCTGAAGACTAGCTCCGATCGGGCCTTCCCCGCGGCGCGGCACCGGTCGAACATGCGGGCCGCATGGGATCCCGCGTCCCGCCGCAGCTGTACTTCGTCGTCAGCGCGCTCTTCCACGCGCTCGGCCCGGCGTTCGCCGTGCTGCTCTTCGCCCGCGTGGACGTGCTCGGCGTGGCGTGGCTCCGGATCGCCTCGGCGGCGGCGGTATTCGCCCTGTGGCGGCGGCCGTGGCGTGCGCTGGCGCGGCTCGACCGCCGCGGCCGCGGCCTCCTCCTCCGCTGGGGGGCGATCCTCGCGCTGATGAACGTCTGCTTCTACAGCGCGCTCGATCGGCTGCCGCTCGGCACGGTCGCGGCGATCGAGTTCCTGCCCGTGATCCTGCTCGCCGCGGCCGGCGCGCGCACGCTGCGGAACTTCGGCGCGCTCGCGCTCGGGGTGCCCGGCGTCTATCTGCTCACCGACGTGCGCATCGAGGGCGAACCGCTGGGAGTGGCGTTCGCGTTCGCGAACGCGGTGTGCTTCGCGCTCTACATCGTCCACGCGCACCGCGCCGCGCGCTACAGCGAGATGAGCGGCATCGACGGCCTCGGCGCAGCGATGCTGGTCGCGGCGGTGGCCGTGACGCCGCTTGCGGTCCCGGCCGCCGCGCCGGCCCTGATCGACCCGCTGGCTCTGCTCGCGGGGCTCGGAGTCGGTATCTCGTCGTCGGTGATCCCGTACGTCACCGACCAGCTCGCGATGCGCAGGCTGCCGCGCGCCACCTACGCGCTGATGATCTCGCTGCTGCCGGCGGTCGCGACGGTGATCGGTCTGGTGGTGTTGGCCCAGGTGCCGTCAGCGGTCGAGGTCGCCGGGGTCAGCCTGGTGGTCGCCGGCGTGGCGCTTCATCGCGAGCCGCCGGAACGGCAGGCTCAGGAGCGAGCCGGGGATCGCGAAGAGGGTCGCCCTCACGACGCCGCCGCCGGGCCTAGCACCCGGCGCAGATAGTCGTTCTCGAAGCGGCCGTCCGGGTCGAGCCCGCAGCGGACCGCTTGGAACGTGTCCCACTCCGGGTAGCGCGGGCGCAGGGTGGCCGCGGTCTGGTAATGGCGCTTTCCCCAGTGCGGGCGGCCACCGTAGTCGTCCATGATCGCCTCCACCGCGCGGAAGTAGGTCTCGAACTCCATCCCGCGGTACTGGTGCACCGCGATGTACGCGGTCGGCCGCGCGTGGGCGGTCGAGAGGAGCGCGTCGTCGGGCGCGACCACGCGCAGCTCGATCGGGAAGCCGACCGGCAGGCGGCGCCGCTCGATCACGGCGAGCACGCGCTCGAGCGCCTCGGCGGCGTGCTCGCGCGGCACGGCGTACTCCATCTCCGTGAAGCGCACGAGCCGCTTGTTCGCGTAGACGCGGTTGCTCGCATCGAGGTGCTCGGCGGGGCTCAGGAGAGAAGCCACGCGACGGCTGAGCCAGGGGATCGCGGGCGGCGCGAGCCGGCCCGCATGGCAGAACAGGCCGAGCGCCAGGTTCTCGAGCACCAGGTCGTGCATGAACGCCTGCACGCGCCCGGTCGGCTGCGGCTCGCGGTCTGTGCGCGCGGACGTGAGCGTGAGCGCCCGCCGCGTGTACGGCACCACGAAGGCCTCCCAGTGGTCGTTCGCGTCAACCAGCTCATCGAGCCGCGGCAGGATCTCGTCGAGCGCGCGCGGCTCGTCGACGCGGTGGATCGTGAACGCCGGGACGCACGCCAGCGTGACCGCCGTGATCACCCCCAGGGCACCCAGCGAGACTCGTGCGGCGCGCAGCGCGTCCCGCTCGCGAAGCTCGCGGATCTCGCCCGCCCCGTCCACGAGCCGGACGCCGACCACCCGTGAGGAGAGGTTGCCGAAGCCGCCGCCGGTGCCGTGCGTGGCGGTGGCGAGAGCACCGGCGAGCGTCTGCGGGTCGACGTCGCCCTGGTTCTCCATCGCGAGCCCGCGCGCGCGCAGCTCCTCGCCCAGCTCGCGCAACGTGATGCCTGCCTCGACCGTGACCTCCTCACCGTCCACAGCGAGGATGCGCGTCATCGCCGAGACGTCGACCAGCACGCCGTCCGTGCACGCGATGTCGGTGAACGAGTGACCGGAGCCGGCGACCTTGACGCGGGAGGCGCCGATGACCGCGCTCGCGACCTCCTCCTCCGACTGCGCCCGGACGATCCGCTCGGGCGCGCAGCGCTGATCGCGCGCCCAGTTCGACCAGACCCGAGGGCTCACGCCCCCGGACCGCCGCGGCGATTGGCTTCGTGTGGTCCTTCCGGTGTCAGGACGCGGCGGGCTCCACCGGCGCCCAGTGCGCCTCGGGATCCACCGGTGTGTCGCGCAGGAAAGCCTCCGCGTCGAGCGCCGCCATGCAGCCCGTGCCGGCCGCGGTCACGGCCTGGCGGTAGACGTGGTCGGTGAGGTCGCCGGCCGCGAAGACACCTGGCAGCTTCGTGCGAGTGGAGCGCCCCTCGACGAGCAGGTAGCCCTCGTCGTCGAGCTCGAGCTGTCCCTCCACGAGCTGCGAGTTCGGCCGGTGGCCGATGGCGATGAAGGCGCCCGTGATCGGCAGCTCGCGTGTCGAACCGTCCTCGCGGCTCTCCAGCACGGCCTTGCCGAGCGAGCCGTTCTCGCCGGCCTCGAAGCGCTCCACGACGTACGGCGTCAGTAGCTCGATGTTGTCCGAGGTCCTGGCGCGGTCGAGCATGATCGCCGATGCGCGGAACTCATCGCGGCGGTGGACGACCGTAACCTTGCCGGCGAACTTCGCGAGGAAGGTGGCGTCCTCCATGGCGGTGTCGCCGCCGCCGACCACGATCGTCTGAGCGCCTCGGAAGAACGCGGCGTCACAGGTCGCGCAGTATGAGACACCGCGCGCCGAGAGCTCCTCCTCGCCGGGCACGCCGAGCTTCTTCGGCTCGGCGCCCATCGCGAGGATCAGCGCGCGCGTGCGGATCTGCTTTCCGCCCACGTGGACCGTATGGAGTCCGCCCGGACCGCCGGCCAGCTCGAGCTTCGTCGCGTCGTCCGTGATGAAGCGGGTGCCGAAGCGCTCGGCCTGGTCCCGAAACTGCTGCATCATCTCCGGCCCGAGCACGCCCTCCGGATAGCCGGGATAGTTCTCGACGTCGGTCGTCTGCTGCAGCAGCCCGCCCCACGCGAAGCCCTCGATCACGAGCGGCTCGAGATCCGCCCTCGAGGTGTAGAGCGCGGCCGTGTACCCAGCCGGGCCGCTGCCCACGATCACGACGTTCTCGATGTCCTTGGTCTCCACGTTCCTCGGTTCCTGGGGAGGTCGGTCCCTTTACTTTACTTTCTGAAGTGTAGTGTCGCCGACAGCGTCCGCGTTACGGACGGATGTCTCGCGCTCGCGGTCCCACCGCGCGGCCGTACCGCGCAGCTGGAAGAAGGCCACGATCCCCGGCGGTATCGGCAGCCAGAAGGCGATCACGCGGTAGGTGAGCACCGTCGGAAACACCACCGCGCTCGGCACGCCGAACAGCACGTCGAAGGCGAAGATCATGCCCGCGTCGACCGCGCCCACGCCGCCTGCGGGCGACGGGATCAAGTTCGCGGCCATCCCAACGAAGAAGCCCTGAACGAGCACGCCGAACGGCACGTCGCCGCCGAACGCCTCGAAGCTCGCCCAGAGCACGCCGATGTTCGCCGCCCAGAAGCCGAACGCCCCACCCACCGCCAGCGCGCCGCTGCTCGGGTTGCGCACGAACGAGATGGCCGTGCGGACGCCCGTCGCCACGGTGGCGGGCCCTTTGGCGACCCGCTGCAGATAGCGGACGCGCCGGTAGCCGCCGGCGAACGCCTTGATGCGGCGCTCGAAGTCCTGCGGGATGAGCGCGATCAGCACGAAGAGACCGATCGCGCCGGCGGCGATGGCGGCCGGCACGATCGTGCCGCCCACGGGCGCCTTCCCGGGCAGTACGCCGGTACGCAGCAGCACCCCGAACACGACCAAGGCGCCGAGGTAGACGAAGTACGTGAGCGCGAGGAAGGCGACCATTCGGGAGGCGGAGCGACGGCGCGGCATGCCGGCCTTGCGGAGCGCCCAGTAGGTGAGCACGATGCCGCCGACTCCGGCGGCCGAGAAGATGCGCGTGGCCGCCAGCCCAGCCATCGTGATCTGATATGACGCCCGCAGGTCGAGACGGCGGTGGACGTCGTTGTCCTCTGACCCGGCCAACACCCCGCGGAAGAGCGCGACGTATGCAGCAAAGGCGACCACGTTGAACCCGATCGCCACGACGATCCAGTACCAGACACCGTCGTCGAGGCGGCCGACGGCCTCCTCCGCGCCCACCAGCTTCGGGAACAGCACGTAGATGGCGAGGATCAGCAGGACGACGAGCAACAACCCGCTGAACACACGCCGCCGGTCCTGCAGAAGCGCCTGGAAGCGCCCGACGTCCATGTCGCCGTCGTCGGTGCCCCGCTCGTCTTCGAGCTCTTCGCCGAGCTGGAGGCCCTCGTCAGCCGCCATCAGCCGACCCGCGGCTCCAGCCGGTGAACCGCCGCCGCGATCATCCGGATCGCGGGCTCGACGGAGGGAGCGAGTCGCCATATCCCCTCCGCAAGCGCGAGCCCGGCGAGCAGGTCGATGACGTAGTGCTCACCCAGGTACACGAGCCCTAAGCCGAGCGTGAGCGTGTAGATCCAGCCCACGGCGGCGTGCCGGCGCCCCACCTGACCAAGCAGGCGAGCGGCCATCACGGAGGTACCGAAATGCAATGAGGGCATGGCGGCGAACGGGTTGCCTTGCAGAGAATGGTAAAGCGGTCGCCAGAGGCGTCTCCAGAAGCGCTCGCCGGCCTCCGCCATGATGCGGCGCACCGGCGGCATGTTGCCGTTCTCTCCCGCATACCAGGGTGGGGCGGTGGGAAGCACCCAATAGACGACGCAGCCGACGTCGAAGCACGCCGCCATCAGGACGGCCGAGCGGGGGTACTTGTCGGGGTGTCGCAGCAGGATGTACGCGAGCGTCCCGTGCGGCACGAAGAACCAGCTCCAGTGCACCGCCGAGAGGCCGTACTCGAGGGCTCCCACATAATCCTCGCTACCGAGCGTTCGTTGCAGCCGGATCGTGGGAGTCTCGCCGAGGCCGATCGCCTCGTCGGTCCTGATCGGGTAGTCGACCCGCAGGCGGCGGAGCAGGGCGTCGGGGTCGTCGTCCGGCATGTCGAAGTGCGCGAAGTACGCCCACATCTGGAGGGCGTAGATGGCCGCATCGCGTAGACGCGTGCGCGGCGCGGCGAGCGCGAGCGCGGCGGGGGCCGGCCATGACAGCGCCGACACCACCGGGGCCCGCAGCTTCAGGCGGTGCCGGACCAGAGGTGTGGCGATGCCGACCGCCACCACGCCCCACGCGAGCGTTCGCAGGACGCGAGTGCTTCGCAAGGCCGCCGGAGCATAGTCGGACGGCAACGCGACTTGCAGCGGCAACGAGGACGACAGCGCAACGCAAACATCGGGCTGGCACTGCTTACGGCCGGAGTGGCCTGCGGCCGGCGGGCCCGCCGTCAGCGGCCCTCGATCAGGCAACCTTCGGAAGAATCCGCACCTCGACTCCGGCGCGCTCGGCGAAGCGGCGCGCGTCGTCGTCGGTGCCGAGGTGCTCGCCCCAGTGCATCGGCACCGCCACGCGCGGCTGGATGCGGCGTGCCGCCTCGGCCGCCTCCTCGGCCGTCATCACGTAGACGCCGCTGACGGGCAGGAGGGCCACGTCCACGCCCGTGACCCGGTCCATCTCCGGGATCACGTCGGTGTCGCCTGAGTGGTACAGGCGCTCGCCATGCACGTTCAGCTCGTAGCCCACCCAACGGGCCTCGCGCGGGTGGAACGGCCGGCCCTCGGGATCGCGCTTTGAAGTGTTGTAGGCGGCGACCGCGCGCACGTACACGCCGCGCACCAGCTCGTCGTCGAGCGTCTCGCCCGGCGCGATCGAGTGCACCCGTCCGCTCGCGCGCTCCGCCACCGCGGCCGGCCCGACGAGCCAGGTGTCGCGTTTCGTGAGCCTCTCCACGTCCTGAGGCGAAAAGTGGTCGTAGTGGCCGTGGGTCACGAGGATCAGGTCGGCGGGTGGCGCGTCATCGGCCACGCGGTATGGGTCGATGTAGATCAGTGCCCGGCCGGCACGAATGCGGAAGCCGGAGTGGCCAAGCCATTCGATCGAGTCGAGCAGCACGTCACGCGTTGGCCAGCCGGCGGGTCATTGCAACCGAGGTGCCGTCGCCGTCCTGGCGCAGCTCGAGCGAGTCCATCAGCGCCTCGATCAGCGGCAGCCCGTGACCACGATTCGGAAGGTTTCCGTTGGGACGCTCAACCCAGCCGCCGCGGTCCACGACGGTCAGCAGCGCGCCGTCATCGTCGAGCCGGGCGTCGATCGTGAAGCTGCCGTCGCCGAACGCATAGGCGTGCTCGATCGCGTTCGAGCACGCCTCGTGGCAGGCGATCTGCATCGCCTCGACGTCCTCGGCCCCCGCGCCCGCGGCGCGCAGCCAGCGCGCCAGGTCGCGCCGCACCGAGCCGAGCAGGGTCGGATCCGCCGGCACCTCGAGATGTAGGGGCTCGAGCGGCGCCGGCAGCGGGCGCAGCGCCAGCACGGCGATGTCGTCGCGGGCTTCGCGGCCCGCGAGCTTCGCCTCGACCAGGCGCTCGCATAGCTCGGCCGGGTCCATGCGCTCGCCGTCCGCGGCGATGGCGCGGAGGGTCTCGAGTCCGACGTCGATCGAGACGCCTCGCTCCTCCACGAGCCCGTCCGTGTAGAGCACGAGCGTGGAACCCGGTTCGAGCTCGGCGGCCAGCTCGGCGTGCGGCTCGGATGTGAATACTCCGAGCGGCGGGTTCGGCGCGCTCGGCAGGAAGCGCGCCTCGCCGGCGGGGCTGACGGCGAGCGGCGGCACGTGCCCGGCTGACGCCAGGCGGATCGACTCGACCCCCGGGTCCACCACGAGGTAGACGAGCGTGGCCATCTGCCCGCCGTCGAGGCTGCGTACGAGCCGGTCGAGCCGGTCGAGCACGAGCGCGGGCGAGTGCCCCTCGAGCGCGTAGGCGCGCGTGGCGTGCCGGAGCTGCCCCATCAGCGACGCCGCCTGCAGGCCGTGGCCGACCACGTCGCCCATCGCTACGCCGAGCCGGCCGCCCTCAAGCGGGATCGCGTCGTACCAGTCGCCGCCGACATCCGCGCCGCCCGGCCGGTAGCGCGCGGCAATCTGGATGCCCTCCACGTACGGCAGCCGGTCCGGCAGCAGGCTGCGCTGGAGCAGCTCGACGTTCGATAGCTCGCGCTCGTAGGCGCGCGCGTGCTCCACCGCCAGCCCGGCGCGGTCTGCCATCAGCATCAGGAGGCTTTCGTCTCCCGCATCGAAGCGGCGGGCGGAGCGGACGCCCACCTCGACCACGCCGGCGACGCGGTTGTGCGCCGTCAGCGGAGCCGCCATCAGCGCGCGAGGGTCCTCGGCGGCAAGCGCCGCGTCGAGCCCGGCGCCATTCCGGAGGCCCGCGACGGTGACGGTGCGGCGCTCGTGGAGGACCCGCTCCAGCACGCCCGTGAGCGGTACCTCCACCGCCGGCTCCGCGCTGAAGCCGGTGGTCGACCCTACGCGCATGATCCGCTCGTCGTCCTCGTCGCGCAGGAGGACGCGCACCAGGTCCGCGCCGAAGACGTCCCGGATCCGATCGGCCAGCTGCTCGAGGAGCTCCTGCAGCTCGAGGTGCTCGAGCGCCGCCTCCGTGACCTGCTGGAGCTTTCCCATCGCGTCCGCCACGGCCTCCGCGTCGGCGCGCGCCTCGCGCTCGGCCGCCGCGCGCCGCTGGTCGGTGACATCCACGAACTGCCAGATCTGGTTGAGCGGGCGCCCCTGGGCGTCGAGCGCCTGGGAGACGCTGACGAGCACCCGCATCGCGCGCCCGTCGTCGCTCGTCAGCCGCGTCTCGCCCGGCTCGAGGCGCGGCGGATCCTCGAGCACCTGCTCTGCGCTCCGCCCCAGCAGGTCGCAGAGCGCCGCGTTCACCTCGAGCCACTCGCCCTCGACCGTCGTCAGTCCCATGCCGATCGGCGCGTCCTCGAACGCCGCGCGGAAGCGCTCCTCCGAGGCCCTCAGGGCGGCGCTCTTCTCCTGCAGCTCGAGCAGCATCGCCACCTTGGAGCGCAGCACGTCCGCGTCGACCGGCTTGAGGATGTAGTCCACCGCGCCCGTGTCGTAGCCGCGCATAATCTGCTCGGCATCGGCGTCGGCCGCGGTCAGGAACACGACCGCGGTGTCGGCGTGCCGCGGCCGCTGCTTTATCAGCTCGACGGTCTCGACCCCGTCGAGGCCGGGCATACGGACGTCCATCACGACCACGGCGAAATCGTCGTCGAGCAGCCGCCTGAGCGCCTCCTCACCAGACTTGACCATCACGAGCCGGCGACCGAGCGGCTCCAGCACGGCCGCGAGCGCCGTGAGGTTCTCGCCCTGGTCGTCCACCACGAGGATGCCGGGGGCGCCGTTCCGGGCGCCCGCCGTCATCTGTGCAGCCAGACCCGCATGAGCGACAGCAGCTGGTCGACGTCCACCGGCTTCGTGATGTAGTCGGACGCGCCGGAAACGATGCTCTTCTCGCGGTCGCCCTTCATCGCCTTCGCCGTCAAGGCGAGGATAGGCAGCCGCTCGAACTCGGGCATCGACCGCACCGCGCGCGTGGCCTCGTAGCCGTCCATCTCCGGCATCATGATGTCCATCAGGACGAGCGACACGTCGCGGTTCCGCTTCAGCGCCTCCAGGCCGTCGCGACCGTTCTCGGCGAACAGCACCTCCATTCCGTGCCGCTCGAAGACGCTCGTCAGTGCGAAGACGTTGCGCACGTCGTCGTCCACGATCAGCACCTTCTTGCCGTCGAAGACCCCGTCCGCGGTCCGCAGCCGCTCGAGCATGCGCCGCTTGTCGAGCGGCAGTCGGGCCTCGGGGCGGTGCAGGTACAGCGAGGTCTCGTCGAGCAGCCGTTCCGGCGAGCGCGCCTCCTTCAGCACGAGCGTTCGCGCGAAGCGGTCGAGCCGCGCTCGCCGGCGTTCGTCGAGGTCGCTGCGGTGGTGCACGATCACGGGCTGCCCGCGTAGACGCTTCGTGCGCCGGATCCGGTCGAGCACGCCGAAGCCGCCATCGTCCTCGAGCCCGAGGTCGACCACCACGCAGTCGAACCGCCGCTCGCCGAGCTCGCCGAGCGCCTGCTCCACCGAACCGGCGCCGGTCACGCGCACGCCCGCTCCCCCGATCAGCTCGGCCAGTTGCGCGCGTCGCGCGGTGTCGCCGTCGACCAGCAGCGCGGTGCGCTCGCGCCGATCAAGGAAGCCGGCCAGCTCGCCAAAGACGTCCGCCAGCTCGGCCGCCGACGCAGGCTTGGGTGCCGCGCCGAGCGCCCCGGCGAGCCGCGCGGCGCGCGCGTCCTCGTCGCCGAGCACGTACACCGGGATGTGCCTCGCCTCGGGGTGGCGCTTCAGATGGTCCAGCACCGCGTTCCCGGCCACCTGCGGCAGGTCGCGGCTCAGCACCACCGCGTGTGGCATGAACTCGTGCACGAGCGCGAGCCCGGCGTCGCCGCGCAGCGCCAGCAGGCAGCTGAAGCCGTGCTCGTTCGCCACCTGCACGGCCCCGCGCGCCAGCCCGCGGTCTTCCGTCATGACGAGCACGACGCGCTCGCCCGGCTGGATCCGCGCGCGATCGTCGGTCAAAGGCGACGGCAGCGGCGCGCTCTCGCCCGGGGCCGCCACCTCCTCCGCGGTCTCAGTCAGCTCGAGCGGTCCGGCGGCCTGCGGCGCAGGCTCCGGCGGGCGCTCGGGCGGCCGGTAGCGCTCGGGAAGGTAGAGCGTGAACGTGGCGCCACCGCCCTCCTCGCTCTGCACCCTGATCTCACCGCCGAGCAGGCGGGCGATCTCACGGCTGATCGAGAGCCCGAGCCCCGTGCCTCCGAACCGGCGGCTGATCGAGCCCTCCGCCTGCTGGAACGCCTCGAAGATCAGCCGCAGCTTGTCGGGCGGGATGCCGATCCCCGTGTCCGACACCGAGAAGGCGGTGACCGAGCGGGCGCGCATCAGCCCGCGATCGGCGAACTGCATGCCCGTCGGGGCGGGGCCGATCGTGAGCTTGACCGAGCCCGCCTCCGTGAACTTGAGCGCGTTCGAGAGCAGGTTCTTCAGCACCTGCTGGAGCCGCTGCTCGTCGGTTTCGATCTCGTCCACGCCGCCGGGCTCGAGTTCCACCCGGAAGTCGAGTCCCTTGTCGGACGCGAGCGGCCGGAACGAGCGCTCCACGTAGTCGCGCACCGCTGCCAGCGACGTGCGCCCGGGGTGCACGTCCATCTTCCCGGCCTCGACCTTGGACAGGTCGAGGATGTCGTTGATCAGCGCGAGCAGATCCGAGCCGGAGTTGTGGATCGTCGCCGCTGACTCCACCTGGCGCGCCGTGAGGTTGCCCGCCTCGTTCGAGGCAAGCACCTTCGAGAGGATCAGCAGCGAGTTGAGCGGCGTGCGCAGCTCGTGCGACATGTTGGCGAGGAACTCCGACTTGTACTTCGAGCTGAGCGCGAGCTGCTCGGCCTTCTCCTCGAGCGAGCTGCGAGCCAGCTCGATCTCGCGGTTCTTGATCTCGATGTCGCGGTTCTGGCGCTCGAGCAGCTCCGCCTTCTCCTGGAGCTCCTCGTTCGTCGCCTTCAGCTGCGCCTGCTGGCGCTGGAGCGCCTCGGACTGCTCCTGGAGCTCCGTCGACTGCGACTGCGACTGCTCGAGCAGCTGCTCGGTGCGGACGTTGGCGATGATCGTGGAGAGCACCACGCCGATCGTCTCCGTCAGCTGGTCGAGGAACTGGAGGATGATCTCGCTGAACTTGCGGAACGACGCGAGCTCGATCACCGCGAGCACCTGGTCCTCGAAGAGCACCGGGATCACGATGATGTTGCGCGGCGGCGCCTCGCCGAGCCCGGACGACACGCGCACGTAGTCCTTCGGCGGGTCGGTAATCAGGATCGGCTTCTTCTCGAGCGCGGCCTGCCCGACCAGCCCCTCCCCCGGCTTGAAGCAGTTCGCCACCGACTTGCGGCGCGTGTAGCCGTAGCTCGCGAGTAGCCGCAGCTCGTACTGTGGGCCGTCGTCCTCGTGGTCGGCGAGGAAGAAGGCGCCGTGCTGCGCCGAGACCGCCGGCGAGAGCTCGGACGTGATCAGCTGCGAGACGGTCTCGAGGTCGCGCTGACCCTGCATCAGGCTCGAGATCCTCGCGAGGTTCGTCTTGAGCCAATCCTGCTCCTCGTTGCGCCGAGTCGTCTCGCGCAGGTTGGCGATCATCTGGTTGATGTTGTCCTTGAGGTCCGCGACCTCTCCGGACGCCTCCACCGTGATCGAGCGGGTCAGGTCGCCCTGCGTGACCGCCGTGGAGACCTCGGCGATCGCGCGCACCTGTGTGGTCAGGTTCGAGGCGAGCTGGTTCACGTTCTCCGTGAGCCCGCGCCAGGTGCCGGACACGCCCTCGACCTGAGCCTGGCCGCCGAGCTTGCCCTCTGTACCGACCTCGCGCGCCACGCGCGTGACCTCGTCGGCGAAGCTCGAGAGCTGGTCGACCATCGTGTTCACGGTCTCCTTCAGCTCGAGGATTTCGCCGCGAGCGTCGACCGTGATCTTCTTCGAGAGGTCGCCCTTCGCCACGGCGGTCGTGACCTGAGCGATCGAGCGCACCTGATCCGTCAGGTTCGACGCCATGAAGTTCACAGACTCGGTTAGCGAACGCCAGGTGCCGGACACGTCCTGCACCTCCGCCTGGCCGCCGAGCTTGCCCTCGATGCCGACCTCCTTGGAGACGCGCGTGACCTCCGAGGCGAACGAGTTGAGCTGGTCCACCATCTTGTTGACGGTGCTCTTCAGCTCGAGGATCTCGCCCTTGGCGTCGACCGTGATCTTCTTCGACAGGTCGCCATTCGCGACGGCCGTCGTGACCTCCGCGATGTTGCGCACCTGATCCGTCAGGTTCGAGGCCATCGAGTTCACGTTCTCGGTGAGCCCGCGCCAGGTGCCCGACACGTCCTCGACCTCCGCCTGGCCGCCGAGTTTGCCCTCCGTCCCCACCTCGCGGGCGACGCGCGTGACCTCCGCCGCGAACGAGCGCAGCCGGTCGACCATCTTGTTGATGGTGTCGGCGAGCGCCGCCACCTCTCCCTTCGCCTCGACGCCGATCTTCTGGGAGAGGTCGCCGTCGGCGACGGCCGTGGAGACCTGGGCGATCGAGCGCACCTGGTCGGTGAGGTTGTCGGCCATGAGGTTCACGTTCTCGGTGAGCCCGCGCCAGGTGCCCGACACGCCCTCGACCTCCGCCTGGCCGCCGAGCTTGCCCTCGGTGCCGACCTCGCGCGCCACGCGCGTGACCTCCGCCGCAAAGCTCGAGAGCTGGTCGACCATCGTGTTGACCGTGGACTTGAGCTCCGCGATCTCGCCCTGCACGTCGACCGTGACCTTCTGCGTGAGGTCGCCCTCTGCCACCGCGGTTGTCACCTGGGCGATGTTGCGCACCTGGCTCGTGAGGTTCGAGGCCATCAGGTTGACGGAGTCCGTGAGGTCCTTCCAGGTGCCGGCCACGTTCGGCACCTCGGCCTGGCCACCGAGCTTGCCCTCCGTGCCGACCTCGCGCGCCACCCGCGTCACCTCGTCGGCGAACGACGAGAGCTGATCCACCATCGTGTTCGTGGTGATCTTGAGCTCGAGGATCTCGCCCTTGGCCTCCACGGTGATCTTCTGAGAGAGGTCGCCGCCGGCGACCGCCGTCATCACCTGCGAGATGTTGCGCACCTGAGCGGTGAGGTTCGAGGCCATGCTGTTGACCGACTCGGTAAGGTCACGCCACGTGCCGGACACGCCCTTCACCTCGGCCTGGCCGCCGAGCTTGCCGTCGGTACCCACCTCGCGCGCCACGCGCGTGACCTCGTCGGCGAAGCTCGAGAGCTGATCGACCATCGTGTTCACGGTGGTGCCGATCCGCAGGAACTCGCCCTTCACCGGCTGGCCCTCGATAGTCAGCGCCATCTTGCGGTCGAGGTCACCGTCGGCCACGGCGTCGAGCACGCGCGCGACCTCCGTGGTGGGCCGCACGAGGTCGTCGATCAGCGTGTTGAGCGACTCGACGCTCGAGCCCCAGCCGCCGCCGGCGGGACCGAGCGAGGCGCGCTGGTCCATGCGGCCCTCGCGCCCGATCACGCGGCGCACGCGCGCCAGCTCGCGCTCCATGCGCGCGTTCATGGTGACCAGCTCGTTGTAGGCCGCCGCGATCTCGCCGATCAGGCCGCGCCGCCGGCGCGGCAGCCGGCGCGAGAAGTCGCCGTCGCGCGCCGCCTGGAGGGCGGCGAGGATCTCCTCGAGAACGGCGGGGTCCGCGCCGTCGCCGGAGCCGTCCGGCGGACCTTTACCGCCGTTCGGCGACGAGCCTCGCCGGCTGGACGCTGAAGCGGGCTTGGAAGTGGCCAATGTTCCCTCCGGGATTGCTCCGCATGGGCGTCTTGAGGGGCGGTTCCAAGACGCGTTGTCTTCTTCTCTATCTGCCTGCCGCCACGCGCCCGGTCGGGCCAGGCGCCGGCGCAGGTCCGGCGCCGGAAGCTTCCCACCGGACCGGTGAGGGCGCAACCACGCCCCAAGGTGATGCCGGCGGCTACCACGGCCACGGCGAGCAGCCGTTCCGGGCTGATTGAACGCCGGGGTAGCGGAGCTGGCGGCCGCGCTCGCGCGGCGCCGGCGCCGGTAGCCTGCCTCGCCATGGACTACGAGACCGTCATCTGGGGGCAGGACGGCGCCGTCGGGCGGATAACCCTCAACCGGCCGGACAGCCTGAACGCCTGGAACGAGCAGTTCGGGCGCGAGCTGAAGCAGCTGATCACGGCCGACGCGGCCGACCCCGGCGTCCGCGCCGTGCTGATAACGGGTGCGGGCCGCGGCTTCTCCTCGGGTGCCGACCTCAAGGCGGGCTTCGAGCCGCACCCCGACGACGGCATGCCCGACATCCGCCGGAACCTGCTC
>Ga0126307_10000592_pt1 | contig 23282 bp, 22 predicted proteins | sample Plot28_FD_89955 | JGI IMG/M metagenome (GOLD analysis project Ga0126307, IMG submission 89955) | Serpentine soil microbial communities from UC McLaughlin Reserve, CA, USA - Plot28 | ecosystem: Environmental > Terrestrial > Soil > Grasslands | place: USA: UC McLaughlin Reserve, Lake County... | reverse complement strand
GAGGCGCTCAACCCGACGACGGGACAGCCGTGGGCGACGATCGCCGAAGCGCGCGCGGAAGACGTGGATCGCGCCGTCCGCGCAGCGCAGAAGGCGTTCGACGACGAGGCGTGGCGGGGTCTTTCGCCGACGCGGCGCGGCCGCTTGATGATGCGGCTCGCCGACCTGATCGCGGAGCACGCGGAGGAGATCGCGAGGGTCGAGGTCTCCGACAACGGCAAGCTCTTCAAGGAGATGCTCGCCCAGCTCCGGTCGATCCCCGACTGGCTCTATTACTTCGGCGGGCTCGCGGACAAGGTCGAGGGGCGAGTGATCCCGCTCGACCGCACGAGCGTCCTCAACTACACGCTGCGAGAGCCACTCGGCGTCGTCGGGATCATCGTCCCGTGGAACTCGCCGGTGCTGCTGACGATGTACGCGCTCGGCCCCGCGCTCGCGGCCGGGAACACGATCGTCGTCAAGCCGTCCGAGCACGCGCCCGCGAGCGTGCTCGAGACCCTTCGCCTCGCGGACGAGGCCGGCTTCCCGCCGGGCGTGCTGAACGTCGTCACGGGCGCGGGCGAGACCGGCGGCGCCCTCGTCGACCACCCCGGCGTCGCAAAGATCGCCTTCACCGGCAGCGAGACGACCGGGAGGCAGATCGCCTCGCGAGCAGGCGCGCGACTCGCGCAGGTGACGATGGAGCTCGGCGGCAAGAGCCCGAACATCGTCTTCCCGGACGCGCCGCTCGACGCCGCCGAGGCGGGGCTGCTGGCCGGGATCTACGCGGCCGGCGGCCAGAGCTGCGTCGCCGGCTCGCGCGCGCTGCTCCACCGCGAGGTGCACGAGGAGCTGCTCGGCCGACTGCGAGAGCGGGCCGGGACCATCGTCCTCGGCGACCCGATGGACGACGCTACGCAGATGGGACCGATCGCGAACGTGCCGCAGCTCCGGCGCGTCGAGGAGATGGTCGGCTCGGCGCGCGCGGAGGGCGCGACGGTCGTGGCCGGCGGCGAGCGCGCCGCGCTCGGCTCGTTTCCGGACGGCCTCTTCTACAACCCGACGATCCTCGACGGCGTCGGCAACGACTCCGGGATCGCACAGAACGAGGTCTTCGGCCCCGTCCTGACCGTGCTTCCGTTCGAGAGCGAGGAGGAGGCGGTCGCGATCGCCAACGACACGCGCTTCGGCCTCGCCGCCGGAGTCTGGACGCGCGACGTCAAGCGCGCGCACCGCGTCGCGCGGCAGCTCAAGGCGGGCACGGTCTGGATCAACCTCTACCGCGCGATTACGTTCAACTCGCCGTTCGGCGGCTACAAGGAGAGCGGCTTCGGCCGTCTGAACGGCGCCGAGGCGATCGAGGGCTTCCTCCAGACGAAGAGCATCTGGTGCGAGCTCTCGGAAGACGTGCAGGATCCGTTCGTGATGCAAATCTGACGCCCTTCAGCCGTTGCCGAGGAGCGCCGAGTCGAGGAACGCGACGACTCGCTGCTCGTACTCCGCCGGGGCCACGTCGATTCCGCCCGTGTGCTTCGCGCCGGGCACCTTCCAGATCGCCTTCGGCCGTCCGGCGGCCGCGAGGTACTTCGGCTGCCTCGAGCTCTCGCCGCCGGCTCCGGGATCCGCATAGATCAGGAAGAGCGGACGCGGCGCGATCCGTTCGATCCGGTCGACGATCGGAGGCGGTGGGCCGTGGTTTCCGAAAAGCGTGACGGCGGCCGTCATCAGCGCCAGGTTCGGCTCCGTGAGGACCCGCGCAGCGCCCGAGATGTCCTCGTCGCCGACGCGGCTTCCGGCACCCTCGGAGACGACCGCCTTGAAGCCGTTCGACTGCGCGGCTGCCTCGAGCAGGATCTCGCCGCCGACGGAGAAGCCGATGGCGCCGATCCGGGCGCGATCGACGTCCGCTCGGTGCTGCAGGAACTCCAGCCCGGCGAGCAAGTCGCGGTCGCCTGCCCAGCGGACGGGGTCGCCTTCGCTCGCGCCCTGCCCGCGCGGCTCGAGCAGCAGCGCGCCGTACCCGTGGCGGATCAGCACACGAGCCTCCTTCGCGCGTGCGGGGCCGGGGAACACGATCACGGCGGCGCGGTTCTTCGACGGGACGTACCACGCCGCGAGGTCGAGCGAGTCGCTGGTGGTGACGGTGACGCGCTGCGACGGAACGCCGACGTCCGGGGTCGACGCCGCCGGAGCGGTGTGGGTGTAGACGTAGCCGAGGCCGATCGGGAAGACGACGAACCAGAACGCGGCGAGTGCCAGAATCGGCGTCGCCGCGACGAGCAGCGAGCGGCGGACGTACCTGCGCCGGCGGCTTCCGTCCGTGCGGCGCGCCTTCCAGAGCGTGACCGGGCCGAGCACGAGCAGGACGCCGGCTGCGACGATCGCGAGCAGCCCCGTGTAGTCGGCGCCGGATGTGTCGCCGTGCAGCAGGTGATAGACGCCCGGCGCGCCGAACGTGATGCCCAGCGCGCCGAGCGTCATCGCGATGAGCACGCGAACGCCCGCGCGCAGGCGTGGATACGTTGCGACGACGCCGGCGAGGACTGCGATGGGCACGAGCCCGCTCGCGAGATGGTCGCCGGCCGACGTGCCGGGCTGAGGCTGGACGAAGCTGTCGTCGGCGAAGCGGAGGGCGAAGGCGCCGGACGCGAGCAGGACGAGGCCATACTCCCCGCGCGCGACGCGCGCCAAGGACCGCGCGATGCTCCTGGCGCTCACGATCGTGTGGGGCGGGCTTCCGACCCGCGATTCGTTCTCGATCACCTGCGTCTGCATGGCTCTGCACTCCTGCATGTGGGGGTCTCGTCGCAACCGAGCGTCGCAGCGGCGACAGCCGCGCGGTAGGTCGCGAGCCACCGTCGCAGGGTGTGGCTAACCCCCCGTGTTCTCGGGCTGATTTCTTGCTCCTCGCGCGTCGCGGTTAGCGCGACCGTGCCGGGGTACGGTCGCCGTTCATGCTCGGAGCGGTTCCGGTCGGCGACGGTCTGGTCGAGTTCGAGGTGTGGGCGCCGAACGCGCGCAGCGTCAGCGTGCTCGGCCACGAGCTCGAACGCGGCGACGACGGCGTCTTCTCCGGCCGCGTGGAGGCACGACCGGGCGACGACTACCGCTTCCGCCTCGACGGCGGCGAGGAGCGGCCCGACCCGTGCTCGCGCTGCCAGCCCGAGGGGGTGCGCGGGCCGTCGCGGATCGTCGACACGCAAGAATTCGACATCCGGCCGGGCCCGAAGCTCGATGCGCTCGTGATCTACGAGCTCCACGTCGGCACGTTCTCGCGCGAAGGAACGTTCGACGCTGCCGTACCGCGCTTCGGCGACCTCGCCGCCGCAGGAATTACCGCAGTCGAGGTGATGCCGATCGCGTCCTTCCCCGGCGAGCGCGGCTGGGGCTACGACGGGCTCTACACGTCTGCGCCGCACCCGGCGTACGGCGGGCCGGAGGGCTTCGCGCGCTTTGTCGACGCCGCGCACGCCGCCGGGCTCGGCGTCATCCTCGACGTCGTCTACAACCACGTCGGCCCCGGCGACGAGGCGCTCGACGCGTTCGGCCCCTACTTCACCACGCGCCACGAGACGTTCTGGGGCAAGGCCATCGACTACACGCACCGGGGCGTGCGCGAATGGGCGCTCCAGAACGCCGGGCTCTGGGTGCGCGACTACGAGGTCGACGGGCTCAGGCTCGACGCCGTGCACGCGATCTTCGACGACGAGAGCCAGCTCCACGTTTGCGCCGAGCTGAAGCAGCGCGTCGGCGGCGCGGTCGTGATCAGCGAGATGGAGATCGGCAATCTTCGGCCGGTCGAGGAATGGGGGCACGACGCGCAGTGGGAGGACACGCTCCACCACGCGCTGCACGCGCTCCTCACGGGGGAGCGCGACGGCTACTACGAGCCGTACGGCTCGATCGAGGACGTCGCACGCGAGCTCAGGCGCACCGAGCCGCGGTTCGTCGCGTGCGCGCAGAACCACGACCAGGTCGGGAACCGCGCGGTCGGCGACCGGCTCATGCCCGAGCAGGACCGCGTCGCGCTCAGCGCCGTGCTCTTCTCGCGCTCGACGCCGCTCGTGTTCATGGGCGAGGAGTACGGCGAGACGCGCCCGTTCCAGTTCTTCACCGACCACATCGATCCCGCGATCGCCGAGGCGACACGCGAGGGGCGCAAGCAGGAGTTCGAGCGCTTCGAGTCGTTCAAGGACGAGGTGCCGGACCCGCAGGCCGAGGAGACGTTCGAGCGGTCGAAGCTCGAGCCGAGACCCGTGGCCGGCTGGTTCCGCGATGCCGTCGCACTGAGACGCGAGCTGCCGGACGAGCTCGAGGTCGAGGTCCTGGACGAAAGCCGGCTCGTCGCGCGCCGCGGGCCGCACACGCTCACGCTCGACTTCGACGCGCTCACGATCGAGCGGTCGTGAGAGCGACCTACCGGTTGCAGCTGACGCCCGACTTCGGGTTCGTCGAAGCGCGTTCGCTCGTCCCGTACCTCGTCGAGCTCGGCGTCTCGCACCTCTACCTCTCGCCCTCGCTGCAGGCTCGCACCGGCTCTCAGCACGGCTATGACGTCGTCGAGCCGACGCGGATCTCCGACGAGCTGGGCGGCGAGGAGGCGTTCCGGCAGCTGTGCGGCGCGGGGCTCGGCGTGGTGCTCGACATCGTCCCCAACCACATGGCGGCGTCGGACGAGAACCCGTTCTGGGCCGACCCCGAGCTGCACAAGGCGTTCTTCGACCTCGACCTCCGGACGGGACACCACCGGCGCTTCTTCGACGTCGGCGAGCTCGCGGGCGTGCGGCAGGAGGACGCGCGCGTCTTCGACGTCACGCACGCGAAGGTGCTCGAGCTCGTGCGCGAGGGGCTCGTCGACGGCCTGCGCATCGACCACCCCGACGGGCTGGCGAACCCGCGCGAGTACCTCGACCGTCTGTCGCGCGGGGGCGTCGAGCGGATCTGGGTCGAGAAGATCCTCGAGCCCGGCGAGCACCTTCGGCCAGGCTGGCCCGTGCAGGGGACGACCGGCTACGAATTCGCCAACGACGTCACGGCGCTCTTCGTCGACCCGCGCGGCGAGGAGCCGCTCACGCGGCTGTACGGGGAGCTGACGGGCGAGACGCGTTCGTTCGAGGAAGTCGCCTTCGAGGCGAAGCTCGAGGTCGCGACGACGACGTTCGAGCCCGAGCTCCGGCGGCTGCACCAGGAGCTCGACGTCCCCAACCTGCCGCTTGCGCTCGCCTCGTTCCACGTCTACCGCACGTACGTCGAGCCGAAGCGCGGTGTCGTCACCGACGACGACCGCCGCGAGCTCGCTCGCGCAGCGCTCGGCGACCGGCTGCTTCGCATCCTGCTGCTCGAAGAGCCCGGACACGAGTGCTTCGTGACGCAGTTCCAGCAGACGACGGGGCCCGTGATGGCGAAGGGGGTCGAGGACACCGCCTTCTACCGTTACCTGCGGCTCGTCGCGCTGAACGAGGTCGGCGGAAACCCTGGTCGCTTCTCGATGACCGTCGACGAGTTCCATCGCGCGAACCTCGAGCGCGAAGCACGATTCCCGATCCACCTGCTGGCGACGACGACGCACGACACGAAGCGCTCCGGCGACGTCCGCGCGCGGATCGCGACGCTGGCGCGGATGGCCGACGCGTGGGCAGAGCGCGTCCGGCGCTGGCCGCAGCTCGACGACCCGAACGAGTCCTACCTCGTCTACCAGACGCTCGTCGGCGCTTGGCCGCTCGAGCCCGAGCGGCTCGAGGCGTACATGGAGAAGGCGCTACGCGAGGCCAAGAAGAACACGAACTGGATCGAGCCGAACGAGGAGCACGAGCGACGGGTGCGCAACTTCTGCCGAGCGCTCTACAACGATCCGGAGTGGCGCTCCGACTTCGAGCCGTTCGCCGCACGCGTCGCCGAGGACGGCCGCCGCATCTCGCTCGGGATGACGCTGCTGAAGTTGACGGCGCCCGGCGTGCCGGACATCTACCAGGGCGACGAGCTCGAAGCCCTGTCGCTCGTCGACCCCGACAACCGCCGGCCGGTGGACTGGGACGTACGGAGGCGGCGGCTCGCCGAGCGGAGCGACGACAAGCTGGAGCTCGTCAGACGCACGCTCGGCGTGCGCGACGGCTTCGGCGGCTACATGCCGGTCGAAGCCGGGCCCGACGTCCTGGCATTCCATCGCGGAGCAGAATGGCTCGTCGTCGTGCCGCTACGGCGGGGCGCGCACAAGCACATTCCCCAAAGCGAGGGCCGCGACGACCTCCTGCGCGAGCACCCGGTCGGGCTGTTCCGGCGGCGGTGAACCTCAGTTGCCGAGCTCGCGCTCGTCGCCGCGCTCGAGGAACCGGAAGTAGACGGCGTAGCGGATCGTGCCCTCGCGGTTGAGGCCGCTCGAGTGCGGTAGCCGGGGATGCATGACGACCGCGTCGCCCGCGGCGAGCTCCAGCGGCTCCGGCTCGCCGGTGTCGTACGGCCAGATGACGAGGCCGCCGTTTCGCTCGTGCGCCGCCGTCAACGCGACGCCGACGATCGCCCGGTACGGCCGACCGGCCGCCCAGGGCGGCTCCTGGTCGACGTGCGGCTCCAGCGGCTGGTCGACGCAGTCGTCGGGCGGCTGGAGCAGGATCTGGGGGTCGCACATCTCGCCCTTCCGCAACTCCTCCGGGAGGTACCACGCGAGCGCCACGACGGGCGGGTCCCAGCGCAGGTGCGGGAACCAGTGCGAGGACCAGAGCCACGAGCCGAGCACGTCGGCGGGCAGACCCCTCCCAACCATGTCCCGGTGGAGATGGCGCAACGCGCCTTCAACCGCTTCTGCGGGGACCGCCTGGCGCAGGACGGCGTAGCCACGCGACGTCACCGTCGCCGGCACGACCTGCGCATCGTCGAGCGCTTGCGTCATCGAACCTCGCCTCCTTTGTCGTCAAGGTACGCATTTCCCGAACGACGTGATGCAACGTCGACAGCGACGGTTTATCGCCAGCAGGTGAGGCAACGGGTCGAACATGAAGAAGCTCGTGCTGATCACGGGCGGCGCCGGCTTCATCGGCTCGCATCTCGCAGACGAGCTGCTCGCGAGCGGCTACGAAGTCCGCGCGCTCGACAGCCTCGTCGACCAGGTCCACGGCGACGGCAACCGCGGCCGCCCCGACTACCTGAGCCCCGACGTCGAGTTGATCGAGGGCGACGTCTGCGACCCGGCGGTCGTGCGTCGCGCGCTGCGCGGCGTCGACTCCGTCGTGCATTTCGCGGCACGCGTCGGTGTGGGCCAGAGCATGTATCAGATCGCCGAATACGCGACCGCGAACACGACGGGCACCGCCGTGCTGCTCGAGGCGATCCTCGACCAGCCCGTCCGCAAGCTCCTCGTCGCGTCGAGCATGAGCGTCTACGGCGAAGGCGCGTACGAGACCGTGCACGGCGAGCCGGTGTCGCGCGAGCGTATGCCCGAGCAGCTCGAGCGCAGCGAATGGGACCTCGTCGACGAGCGCGGCCGCGCACTGGTGCCGGTTCCGACACCCGAGTCGAAACGACCCGCGCTCGCCTCCGTCTACGCGCTGACGAAATACGACCAGGAGCGACTCTGCTTGATCTTCGGGGACGCTTACGGCATTCCGACGGTCGCGCTCCGGTTCTTCAACACGTACGGCACGCGCCAGGCGCTCTCGAACCCGTACACGGGCGTGCTCGCAATCTTCGCGTCGCGGCTCCTGAACGGAAAGCCGCCGCTCGTCTTCGAGGACGGGCACCAGCGCCGCGACTTCGTCTCGGTCTCCGACGTCGCCCGCGCCTGCCGTCTGGCGATCGAAAGCGAACGCGCGGCCGGCCACGCGATCAACGTCGGCACCGGCCGCGGCGTCTCGGTTCTCGAGGTGGCGGCTCGACTCGGCGAAGTGCTCGACGTAGACGTCGAGCCGCAGGTGACGGGACAGTTCCGCGCCGGCGACATTCGGCACTGCTTCGCCGACATCTCGCTCGCGCGCGACCTGCTCGGCTTCGAGCCCCAGGTCGAGCTCACGCGAGGGATGGCGGAGCTCGCCGAGTGGCTCGAGGGGCAGGTGGCCGAGGATCGCGTCGAGTCGGCGGCCGCAGAGCTCGCGGCGCGGGGCCTCACGCGTTGACCAGGCCGCGCCGCCATGTGCTGATCACCGGCGGCGCCGGCTTCGTCGGGACGAATCTCGCGAGCCGTCTCGTCGAGGAGGGCCGGCATGTCGTCGTCCTCGACAGCCTCGGGCGGCGCGGCGTCGAGCAGAACCTCGACTGGCTCGAGCGGCACGGCGACGGTCTCGTGACGGCCGTGATCGCGGACATCCGCGACGACTCGGCAGTTCGCGAGGCACTGAGCGACGCCGAGGCGGTCTTCCACCTCGCCGCGCAGGTGGCGGTGACGACGAGTCTCGATGCGCCGCTCGACGACTTCGACGTGAACCTGCGCGCGACCGTGACGCTGCTCGAGGAGCTGCGCAGGCTGCGCCGGCCGGTCCCGCTCCTGTTCACGTCGACGAACAAGGTGTACGGGACGCTCCCGGACGTGCCCGTCACGCGGTGCGGCGACCGCTGGGAGCCTGTCGACGAGACGCTTCGCCGCCGCGGCGTCGACGAGCACCGTCCACTCGACTTCTGCACGCCGTACGGCTGCTCGAAGGGAGGCGCCGACCAGTACGTCCTCGACTACGCGAAGACGTTCGGGCTGCCTGCGGTCGTGTTCCGCATGAGCTGCATCTACGGCCCGCACCAGCACGGGACGGAGGATCAGGGTTGGGTCGCACACTTCCTGCTCCGCGCGCTCGCGGGCGAGCCGGTCACCGTCTACGGGGACGGTGCGCAGGTGCGCGACGTCCTACACGCGAGCGATCTCGTGGAGGCGATGCTGCTCGCGCACGAGGAGATCGACACGACCGCGGGCGTCGCGTTCAACGTCGGCGGCGGCCCGGCGAACACGCTCAGCCTCCTCGAGCTCCTGCAGACGGTCGAGGAGCTCGAGGACGAGCCGCTCGAGGTCTCGTTCGGCGACGAGCGAGCGGGCGATCAGCGCTGGTACGTCTCGGACACGACGCGCCTGCGCGAGGCGACGGGATGGCAGCCGGCCGTCGACGTCGCCGAAGGCGTGGCGTCGCTGCACCGCTGGCTCGCGGCGCGCCGCGCCGGCGCCCTCGCGCCTGCACGGGCGCGATGACGATCGTCTTCCTCGGCCTGTCGATCACCTCGTCGTGGGGAAACGGACATGCGACGAACTACCGCGCGCTCGTCGCGGCGCTCACCGCGCGCGGACACGACGTTCTCTTCCTCGAACGCGACGTCCCGTGGTACGCCGAGCGCCGCGACCTGCCTCGACCGGCCTGGGGCCGAACGGAGCTGTACGCGTCCGTGGACGACCTGCGCGACCGCTTCGCCGCTCACGTGCGCGACGCCGACGTCGTCGTCATCGGCTCGTACGTGCCCGACGGAGTCGCGGTCGCGGAGTGGGCACTGGGTGTCGCCGGCGGCATCAGGACGTTCTGGGACATCGACACGCCTGTGACGGTCGCGAAGCTGGATGCCGGTGACGAGGAGTACCTTTCGCGCGCCCTCGTGCCGCACTTCGATCTCTACCTCTCCTTCACCGGCGGCCCCCTCCTCTCGCGGCTCGAAAGCGATTTCGGCGCGCGCCGACCGCGGCCGTTCTACTGCATGGCGGACGCCGAGGCGTACCGGCCGCTCGACGCCGAGGAGCGCTGGCTGCTCGGCTACCTCGGCACCTACAGCGACGACCGGCAGCCCGCGGTGGACGCGCTGCTGGCCGAGCCCGCGCGCCGCTTGCCGGAAGCACGGTTCGTCGTCGCCGGGCCGCAGTACCCGCGGGAGCTCGAGTGGCCGCCGAACGTCGAACGTGTCGAACACCTTGCGCCCGGCCAGCACGCCGAGTTCTACGCGCGGCAGCGGTTCGCGCTCAACGTCACGCGCCGCGCGATGGTGCGCGCGGGATGGTCGCCGAGCGTGCGGCTGTTCGAGGCCGCCGCGTGCGGCACACCGGTGATCTCCGACCGCTGGGACGGTCTCGACCACTTCTTTCGCCCAGGCGCCGAGATCGTCGTCGTCGATTCCGCCGACGAGGTCGTCGACGCCGTGCAGCAGCTGTCACCTGAGGACGCGCAGGCGATCGGCTCGGCGGCGCGTCAGCGCGTGGTCGCCGAGCACACGCCCGACCGGCGAGCAGCCGAGCTCGAGGCGCACCTGCAGGAACTCCTCGCCGTCGCCGCATGAGCAGCGCGAGGGTTCGCGACCGGACGCTCCAGTCACACGGCCCGAAACGGCCGGCGCGCGATCCGGTCGCACGCGAAATCCAGCGCCTCGCCCCGTGGTTCCACAACCTGCACCTCCCGTCCGGGCACGAGACTGCGCCCGACCACCCGCTCGGTGACTTCCCGCGGGTCAAATGGTGGGAGCTCGCGTCGTCGCTGCCCGAGGACCTGACGGGCTGGCGCGCACTCGACGTTGGCTGCAACGCCGGCTTCTACAGCTTCGCGCTGGCGCGCCGCGGCGCCGACGTTCTCGCGATCGACGCAGACGACCACTACCTCACGCAGGCGCGCTGGGCGGCCGAGCGGTTCGAGCTGACCGAGCGGATCCGCTTCGAGCGGCTCGAGGTCTACGACCTGGCGAGGCGGGAGGAGCGTTTCGACCTCGTGCTCTTCCTCGGCGTCCTCTACCACTTGCGACACCCGCTGCTTGCCCTCGACCTGCTCGCCGAAAAGGCCGAGCGCCTCCTCGTCCTGCAGACGCTGACGATGCCCGGCGACGACGACGTACGCCCGCCGCGGAACCTTCCGTTCGACAAGCGAGACCGGCTGCTCGACGCGGGCTGGCCGAAGATGGCGTTCATCGAGAAGCGCCTCGCCGACGATCCGACGAACTGGTGGGCGCCGAACGACGCCTGCGTCGAGGCGATGCTGAGGTCGTCCGGGCTCGAAGTGGTCGAGCGGCCCGGTTACCAGCTCTGGGTCTGCCGTCCGCGCGGCTTGGCGGAGCGCGTCACGGCCGAGCTCGATGCGGCCAGCGGACGCGCGCCGAAGGGCTAGGGGCGCTCGCGCTCGCTCAGCCGCTCGAACTCGATCTCGAGCGCGGCAAGCTCGTCGTCGGACATCTGCTCCAGCCGGAGCAACTGCGTCCGCGCGTCGCCGAACGACCGGATCAACTCGTCCAGCTTGAGCTGGAGCGCGCGCGTGTCGCGGTTCTGCGAGTACTGGAGCAGCACGACGAGGAGCAGCGCGACGATCGACGCGACGGCCGACGGGATCAGCAGCCACGCGTCGGAGAAGCCTACGAACGGCCCGATTGCGAGCCAGACGAAGGTCGTCGCGAGCAGCACGATGAACGCAGCCGTCGATCCCACGAGCACCGGCGCGACGCGCGCGACGGCTCGCACCACGTGCGCGGCGCTGCTTTCGCGATTCGCTCCCTGATCGTTCGGCTGCCGTGTCATCGCTGCGTCATTCCCCGGGCGTGCCGAACTACCCGCGCCGGCAGCACCCAAACGACGCGCGTGTGCAGGGCCGAACGCGCCGGTCCTGAGCCCGCGCGCTACGTTCGCGCGACCCGAAGCGCCGGGGCTCCGGCACGATCGACCGCACGCTTGACGACGATGACGTGACCGATCGCGCGCACGATCACGACCTCGTCCTCCGTGCGCTCGTGGCCCGGCAGCACGGCGAATTGATTCACGGCAGCGCGGACCGACGCATACTGCTCCGCCGTCATCCGCATGACCTTCGTGCACGACTCGTCGCCGCACTCGCAGACGAAGTCGTAGTGCCCGAAGGCGCGGTCGCCTTCGAGCGCTCGAATCCGCTCGTTGACCGCGCGGAAGAGGCGCGAGCCGTCCACAGACTCACGAGCGATCGCGTCATCGTGAGCGGCGGCCGTCATGCGACCTCCCTCGGCACACCGTCGCCTGCGCCCGCCTTTCGCGCGGACGCGACGTGGAGTGAGGCCGGCGTCAGCTTCTCGGGCTCCGCGCGCCCCGTGACGATCAACCGTGCGAGCACGTGAATGCGCATCCGCTTCGAACGAGCCGTACGGCGCAGGAGAGCGAACGCCGTCTCGATTTCGATGCCGTAGCGCTCCGCGAGCACGCCCTTCGCCTGCTCGATCACGATCCGCGAGACGAGCGCTTCGCGAAGCTGCGCGTTCTCGCGCTCGAGGTGCTCGAGGCGTTCCCGCGCAATCGACGGCGCGCCGGCCCCCTCGCCGGAGGGAAGACCGTGAAGAGCCGGAACGCCGTCGATCGAATGCGTCGTTCCACCGGCACGACGCACGCGTTGCGGTCCACGCGGAGCGGACTCGTTCGACCCCACCTCAGACCGCCGCCGGTCGAGGCACGAGCCCGCTGACCGCGTCGAGAAGCGACCGCTCCAGCCGAACGACGAGGTCGAGCCGCGTGCGCTCGAAGAGACCGATGATCCGGGGATCGTCGGTGACCACGACGAGCTCGCCACCGTTCATCCGCAACCTCTGCGCAGACGTGAGGAGGATGCCCAGCCCCGCAGAGTTGAGAATTGTCACGGCTGCGAGATCGGCGATGACGCGGCCGACGCCGAGATCACTCGCGGTCTCGAGTGCGGCCTCGAACTCCGCTGCGCTCGCGAGGCCGAGTTCCCCCCGCGCAGCGACGACTGCGGCGTCGGTGCCGACTCGTGCGACCGCGAACTGCTCGTCCGTCTGCATGGTTGCCAAGGTAGGCGCGACAGTGCGAAACCGCGATGCGGCTTGATGACGATTTCTTCACGCAGCGCGGAGCATGTACCCGACGCCGCGAACCGTGAGGAGCCGCTCGGGCCGCGACGGATCCTGCTCGATCTTGCGGCGAAGGTTCTTGACGTGGACGTCGCACGTGCGCTCGTCGCCGACGTGCGTGCTGCGCCACAGGTGTTCGACGATCTCACGCCGTGAAAACGGGCGCTCCGGCTCCGCAGCCAGGAGCGCGAGCAGGCGGAACTCCGACGGCGTGATCTCGACCGCTCGTCCTTCCAGAGTCACCGCCTGCTGGAGGAGGTCCAGTCGGAGCGACCCGACCTCTCGTGTCGTCTGCTCGAGCTCGCGGCGGTCCATCGCGCGACGCCGAAGAACCGCACGGATGCGGCTGAGGAGCTCCGCCATCGAGAACGGCTTGGCGACGTAGTCGTCCGCGCCGGCCTCGAGCCCGAGCACGCGGTCGATCTCGCCTGTCCGCGCCGTCAGCATCACGATCGGGACGATGCTCTGCGCGCGAATACGGCGGCACACCTCGAATCCGGACAGCCTCGGCAGCATGACGTCGAGGAGCACCAGGTCGTAGTCGTCGTGCGGCGCGCGCGCGGCGACCTCGCCGTCTCCGACGACCGTGACGCCGTAGCCCTCGACCGCGAGCGCATACTCGATCGCGTCGGCGATCGCGGGCTCGTCCTCGACGACGAGAATCCGCCCGCTCAAGGGATGATCAGCCGCGCCGCAGGAAGCTGCACGCGGACGCGGGTGGCATCGCCGTCGGACTCGAGCTCGAGCGCGCCGCCGAGGACTTCGGCCGCGCGCGCCGCGATCGAGAGCCCGACGCCGAAGCCGCCACCGTCGCGGCCGTTGCCGCTGAAGAACCGCTGGGTCGCGGACGAGAGGTACGCCGCGGGAATCGGGCTGCCGCGGTTCACGACGTCGATCCCGATCGTGTCGCCGTCGACATCGGCGATCACCTCGACGTCGCTCTGCCCATGCCGCTTCGCGTTCTGCACCAGGTTCGCGAGCACCTCCCGCAGGAGATCCGCGTCGGCGAGGGCGGCGGCGTCGTCGGCGCAGCGCACCTTCACGCCGTCCCGCTCCGCGGCTGCCACGTCCTCGAGGAGCGGCCGCAGCGGCACCAGCTCCAAGCGCGGCGGCTCGACGCCGGCTTCGGCTCGTGCGAGCACCAGCAGCGCGCGCGAGAGCGAGATGAGCCGGTTCGATCCCTCGACGATGTGGGACACGAAGCGATCCCGCACGCCCGGAACGTCCTTCGCGCCGTCCTGCAGGACGTGCGCCGCGCCGGCGATGGCCGTGAGCGGGCTCAGAAACTCGTGTGCGGCGTTGACGATGAAGTCGTGGCCGGCCTGCATCCGCTGGGCCTGTGCCGTCACGTCGTCGAGGCGCAGAATCACGCGCGCCCGGCGCTCGGTCGTGACGCCGTCGACGACGTAGGTCTCGCCTCCGTCGCGCCGCAGTTGGTGGCCGGTGACCGGGCCGTCCCCGAAGATGCGCGCCACGACATCCGCAAGACGCTCCTCGGTGCGAAGGTCCGGCATCCGCGACCCGATGCGCAGGCGCTCCGGCTCGAACAGACGCTGCGCGCTCGCGTTGAAGTACCGGACCACGAGGTCGGGGTCGACGACGACGACTCCGCTCGGCATCCGGTCGAGGATCCACTGGAGCTCCTCGGGCTGGAACGGCGACGGTGCCGCCAGGGTGGCCTCGGCACCCGCGGTCACGACGAGCGTCCCGCCCGCTTCAGCGGAGGAAAGACAGGACGAGGAGACGGCGGACGACGGCGCCGCGTTCGCATTGGGTCATCCCGCGACCGCGCGGCCGTCCGGGGAGCGGGTCGCGTCGAACTGAACGATCGTCACGTAGCCGTCGCCGCGCTCGACCACCACGTCGGTTCCGGCACGGTGATGCCCGGGCAGGACGGCGAACGAGCCCGGCGTCGACCGTAGGGCCTCATATTGCTCCGCGGTCATGCGCACCCGGCTCGTGCACGTGTCGTCCGCGCACTCGCACACGAAGTCGTAGTCGGCGATCGCGTGCGCCCCTTCGAGCTCGATGATCCGGTCGTTGACGGCGCGGAAGAGGAACGAGACGTTTGCGCGCGCTGCACCGTCGCGGCCATCGCGTTCGTCTGCACCAGTCATGGCGGCGCCGCCTTCCTTTGCCAACGCGTGGCTCATGACATCTCCCTCGGAAGCGCCGGCACCCGGCGCGCGCCGGCCCGGGCGCGGAGACCTTCGGCTGCTGCCGCGACGTCGGCCGGCGTGGCGTTCGCCGAGACGACGGCCGTCGCGAGCGTGTGGACGCGGACACGGTTCGACCGGGCCACGCGGCGCAGGAGCTCGAACGCCTGCTCGAGCTCGATCCCGTACCGCTCCGCGAGAATCCCCTTCGCCTGCTCGATGACGATCCGAGAGAGCAGGGCCTGCCGAAGCTGGGCGTTCTCGCGTTCCAGGAACTCGAGACGCGCCGCCCTTTCGCCCGGCACCGACCGACGACCTTGCGGAGCGAGAACACCATCGCCCGAGTGCCCGAGCACGGTCGCGCGCGGGCCGCGTCCGCTCGGCGGTGCGTCTTGCAAGCTCGTCTCACGGCGGCGCGGAGCTTCGGACAACGGGACCCCCTCGATCTGATCCTTCCGAGCGAGGCCTCGGCGCCGGCCTCGACTGGACCAGAGCCGCTCCCACGTCTTTCGCCGGTTCCCGTGCCACCTCGTCGGCGCACCGGAACCGATGGCATTTTAGCGCACGTTTCTCGCGGCGCAAGGCCGCGCCCTTCGCAACGTCCTCGGAGTGCGGCTACCATGTCCCCGTACTGCCCGCCAGGTGGCTCATCCGCTTCTCTTCCTCCCGGGCGTTGACGAGAAGCGGGAGACTGGGGCGAGGCAGTGACAACAGACGGCGACGGCAGAGGTGACCGCGGCAAGATGGCGGCGGCGGTCTCGAACGCGATCTCGACGCTCCACCGCGACTTCTACGGCCGCGGTGCCGGACGGACGCGGACGCTGATCGGCGCCGACTACGTGATCGTGTTCCTCCACGACGTGTACACGCCCGTGGAGCGAACGCTGATCGAGGCCGGACGTTGGGATCAGGTGGGTGCGACGCGCCGCGCGTTCCAGGACGCCATGAGGGAGCGTTTCAGCACGGCAGTCGAGGAGATCGTCGGCCGAAAGGTCGTCGCGTTCCTCTCGCAGGTCCACGAGGACCCCGCGATCTCGCTCGAGGCGTTCATGCTCGAGCGGACGGACGGAGATGGCGACGACCGCCTCACCGGGGCAGTCGAAACGACCACCGACACCGAAGCGCACGTCGCCCGTCCCGCGCTCCGCTGAACGAGGCCGCGGCGAGAGCCGCAAGGATGCGTCGACACCGGGAATGCGCGCCGCCGCCGATGAGTTCTTGCACCCATGGTGGTCTCTACTGCAAACCGCGACGAAGGAGGCGATCTCACATGGCTGACCTGACCGAACGGAGGCGCTGGCTTGCGCTCTACGTCCTCTGCCTGGGCAGCCTGATGATCGTCCTCGACGCGACGATCGTGAACGTCGCCCTCCCGTCGATCAGGGCCGACCTCGGCTTCTCGGAGGAGTCGCTCGCGTGGGTTGTGAACGCGTACCTTCTGACGTTCGGAGGCTTCCTCCTCCTCGGCGGTCGGCTCGGCGACCTGTTCGGGCCGCGTCGGTTGTTCCTCGCGGGGATCATCCTCTTCACCCTCGCGTCCGCGGCATGCGGGCTCGCGACGACCCAGGGATTCCTCGTCGCGGCGCGCGCGGTGCAGGGGCTCGGCGGCGCGGTTGCGTCCGCTGTGGCGCTGTCGCTGATGATGACGCTGTTCACTGAGCCCGGCGAGCGCGCGAAGGCGATGGGGTTCTTCGGGTTCGTCGCCTCCGGCGGCGGCAGCCTCGGCGTTCTCCTCGGCGGGATCCTCACCGACACGCTCGACTGGCACTGGATCTTCCTCGTCAACGTCCCGATCGGCATTCTCGTCTGCGTCCTCTCGCTGAGACTGCTGCCGGCGACGCCCGGCTCCGCGCACGGCCGTGTCGACGTGGCGGGCGCGGTGACGGTGACCAGCGCCTTGATGCTGGCGGTCTACGCGATCGTCAACGGCAACCAGGCCGGGTGGACGTCCCTGCAGACCCTCGGCCTGCTCGGCGCGGCCGTGGTGCTCTTCGGCCTCTTCCTCGTGATCGAATCGCGCGTTGCGTCACCGCTCGTGCCGCTCGCGCTCCTTCGCCTGCGGAACCTCGCGATCGCGAACGTCGTCGGGATCCTGTGGGCCGCCGCGATGTTCGCCTGGTTCTTCCTGTCCGCGCTCTACATGCAGCTCGTCCTCGGCTACAGCCCGCTGCAGGTCGGCCTCGCGTTCCTGCCGTCGAACCTGATCATGGGCGCCTTCTCGATCGGCCTGTCGGCGAAGCTCGTCATGCGCTTCGGGATCCGGCCGCCACTCGCGGCCGGGCTGTTCCTCGCGGCGATCGGGCTGCTGCTGTTCGCACGGGCGCCGGTCGACGGGAACTTCCTCGTCGACGTCCTCCCGAGCATGATCCTGCTCGGCTTCGGGGCCGGGATGGCGTTCAACCCGGTGCTGCTCGCGGCGATGAGCGACGTGGAGCCGCAGGACTCGGGGCTGGCGTCGGGCGTCGTCAACACGGCGTTCATGATGGGCGGCGCGCTCGGCCTCGCAACGCTCGCGAGCATCGCGGCCCACGAGACCGACTCGCTGACCACCGCGGGGGAGGCCCACCTCGAAGCACTGACGGGCGGCTACCACGTTGCGTTCGTCGTCGGCGCGCTGTTCGCGCTCACGGCGGCAACGGTCGGCGCAGTGTTCCTCCGCGCGAAGGTCTCCGCCGGCGCGCACGGCGCCGAGGAGGCGCACGGCGTCCCGGCGTTCGCGGAGGGCGACTAGCGAACTAGCTCCCGAGCCCGACGACCGGGCGGAACTTCCCGCCCGGTCCGGGCTCGAGCGCGTCGTGCCGCGTCGGCTCGACGCGCGCACCGCGCAGGAGCGTCGACAGGTCGCTGGCGAGTGGCCGGGCGATCGCGTCGAAATCGTCGGCGACGAGCCTCAACTCGAACTCGCTCGGCTCGTGCTGGACGACCTGGTAGCGAGCGATCCCCGTGTAGGGGTCGATGACGTCCCAGACGAGGCGCGGGTGCACGACCGTGCCGTCCGCAAGGCGAAGCAGGTCCTCGACCTTGCCCTCGAGCTGCCCGAGCAGCGGGAACGTCCGGCCGCAGGAGCAGCTCCCCGTCGACAGCGCCGCGACGTCGCCCACGCGGTAGTTGAGGAGCACCGTCCCACGGTTGACGAGGTTCGTGATCACGACCTCGCCTCGCTCACCGCGCCCGGCCTTGCTCCCGTCGGGTCTGACGATCGTCAGGTGGCACAGGTCGACGTGGAGATGGAACTCGGTGCGCTCCTCGCAGAAGTACCCGATGTGGAACGCCTCCGTCGCGCTGTAGTTGGACACGAGTGGCAGCCCGAAGTCGCGCTCGATCAGCTCGCGTGTGCCGGGCGGCAGCATGTCGCTGCCGTAGCGCACCAGCCGCGGCAGATGCATCTCGGCGCCGGTGGCCGCGACGTGCCGGAACAGCGGGTCCACGTACGAGCCGTTGCCGCGGATCAGGTCCGGCCGACAGCGATTGACGTCGGCAAGGACGCCCTCGATCGGCTGGCGGAACGAGATCCGCACGCGCCGCGGCTTGAACGGGATCGCCGTGTGCTCGCGGTAGTGCGTGCGGACGACCTCGCCCGTTCCCGCGCCGCGGACGAGCGACGCCTTCACGTAGAGCAGCCTCTTGCCGATCAGCCGCACCTCCACGTGCCGCGGCCGCTCGCCGTACGCGATCGCCTGGAGCAGCGAACGGCGGTCGTGGTGGAAGCGCACCGGGATCCCGGTCGCGCCGCTCGTACGGAACGGGACCGAGTCACGGCCGAGCTTCGATGTCGAGATGAACCGGTCCGGGTTGCGGCGGACCTCCTCGCGCGACGTCAGCGGCAACCGCTCCAGGTCGGCGGCGGTTCTGATCTCCAGCGCGTCGATCCCCTCGCGCGCGAACAGATCGCGGTAGTACGGGACGCTCGTCGCGGCGTACGCGACCGTCTCCCGGACCCGCGCGTCGCGGAGCTCGGCCAACTCGTGCTCAGGCAGGTACGGGATTCGCCGCTGCTTCGGGATCGCCGCGGCGACGACGGCCGTGCCGGCCACGCGGTCGAGGACGCTCCGGGCGCTCCTCACGCGCGGTCGGCCACGCTCCGCATGGCCGCAGGCTAACGCTGCCGCAGGCTAACGCTGCCGCAGCTGACGCTGCGCCGGGCCTGCTACAGCTGCGCGCGCACGCCCGGCTCGTTCGGTGCGTGCTTCAGCTGCTCGTCGAGCGATCCGTCGAGCGCAAGCCGGCCTTTCATGCGACGACCGAGCGGCAGCACGGTCTCGCCCTTCGCGTCCTCGAGCTCCGCCGCGAACGCCGCGTAGACGGCGAGCGCGAAGAGCACGAGCCCCACGAGCCCGGCCGCGTCCTCCCACGTCTCGTTGCCCGACAGCTGGTGGATCCCGCCGAGCGCGAACCGCGTCGCGGCCGTGATGAAGACCGCGCCGAGCACAAGCTTCGACGTCGCCGTCACGATCGAGGTGAGCGCCATCGCGACCGCGGACGAGAGCAGGAGCATCCCCAGCGCGTCGCTCGTCTCGCCCGGATTCGAGACGACGAGAACGAGCCCCGTCGACAGCCACGTCAGGGCCAGCACGCCCATCGCCGTCGCGGCGACACCGTCGCGTGCGAGCGTGCTCCAGATCGACGCGAGCACCTGCGCGACGAACGGGAACGCGAGCAGGATCAGCCCGACCTTGCGCCCTTCGGCCGCGTCGACCCAGCCGAGCTGCAGCCCGGACATGACGAGCGTGCCGGCGGCGAGGCCGAACAGTCCGAGACCGACGGGAGACCCGATCGGCCGGACGACCACTCGGGTGACGGCCTCGGCGCGCCTCCGCGCCGCGTCGACCGCCGCCGTCTCCGTCCGCGGCTCGAGCATCAGGAGACGAGCACCTGCGGCGCCGTCTCCTTGATCCGCGTCGAGACCCACAGGAGCTGGTTCGTGATCTCGTCTCGCGACTGCTCCACGAGCACGAGCAGCTCGCGGTCGCGCGCCGCCTGCGCGGCCTGGCCAACGATCAGCCAGAGCATCGCCGCCTCCTCGATCGCGAGGTGGAGCTGCCGGAGGTCGCGCAGCAGCAGCATCCCCGTGGCGGACGAGCGCCCGACGAGCGCCGCGGTCGCGCGACGGAGGCCGGCGAGCAGGCTCTCGCGCGGGCCCTCGTCCTCTCCATCGGGGACATCGGCCGAGTGCCGCTCCCCATGCGGCGCGAGCGCCTCCGCCTGACCCTCGCACTGCTTCGCGAGGGTGTGACAGGTGTGGAAGACATCGTGCTCCGTGGCGTGCCGCTCGCCGGCTTTGCGGTACTCGCCCGCGAGGCCCGTCAGAGCGTCGTGCAGCTTCTCGAGGTACTGCCCGAGCTTCGGCTTCGGACGCGCGCTCATCGCGATCCCGCGGGCGCGGAGGCGGTCTGCATCGGCGCCGGCGCGCTCCCGTCGCCGTCGCCGATCCGCTCGACCTTCACCGCGGCCGTCTTGAAGATCGGCTGCTTCGAGACCGGATCCCACGCGGTCAGCGTCAGCTCGTTCGCAGCGCGCGGCCGCCCGTTCGGCTCGTGACCGTCGCTCGTGTCCCAGTAGCCGTAGTGGAACGGCACGAAGACGACGCCGTCGCGAATCCCGCTGACGCGCGCGCGAGCCTCGACGGAACCGCGCGGCGACGTCACCCTCACCAAGTCGCCTTCGGCAACTCCGAGCGCGTCGGCGTCACCGGGCGCAATTTCCACCCAGGCGTCCGGCGCGGCCGCCTGCAGCTCGGGTGCGCGGCCGGTCTTGGTGCGCGTGTGCCAGTGGTAGACGGTGCGACCCGTGACGAGCAGAAACGGGTATTCGTCGCGGATCGGCTCGTAGGGGTCGGTGTGGTGCGCGTGCTTGAGGACCGCGCGGCCGGCGGGACCGAGCTCCGCGTGGTGCTTGCGCTCGTGGCTGCCGCCGGTGAGCAGGTCGTGCCCGTAATCCTCGGTGTAGTCGGTGTCGGTGTTGAAGCGATGGTCGGTGTAGAGGCGTTCGGTCCCGTCTGGCGCTTCCGGCGTGCAGGGCCACTGGATCCCGCTGCCGCCGCGCAGCTTCTCGTACGTCAGGCCGCTGTAGTCGCACGGCCGGCCGCGTGTCATCCGCTTGAACGCGTCGAAGCACGCCTCGGGCGACGACCACTTGATGAGCGGCGCTCCGTCGTTGTCCACGAGGTCGAGACGTTTCGCGTACTCGATCAGGATCTCCATGTCCGGCTTCGCCTCGCCCGGAGGCTCGACGGCCTTGTCCGAGATGTGCACTGTCCGGTCCTGGTTGGTGAACGTGCCGGTCTTCTCGCCCCAGATCGCCGCGGGGAAGACGACGTCGGCGAGCTGCGCCGTCTCCGAGAGGAACGCGTCGCTCACGACCACGAAGAGGCGCTCCTGCTCGAGGATCGCGCGGATCCGGTGCAGCTCGGGCAGCGAGACGGCGGGGTTCGTGCCGACGATCCAGAGAAACTTGATCGACCCCTCCTCGCAGAGCCGGAAGATCTGCATCGCATGCGTCGGCGGCGCCCAGCTCGGGATGTCGAGCGGGTCGACGTTCCAGTGCTGCGCGAGCTCGCGGACGTGGTCGAGGTTCTGCCAGTTGCGCATTCCGGCGAAGTCGCCGTCGGCCCCGGTCTCACGGGTGTTCTGCGCCGTCGGCTGTCCGTTGAGCTGGAACGGGGCGCAGCCCGGCTTGCCGATCATCCCGCGCAGCAGATTGACATTGTTCAACTGACACGCCGACGCCGTCGCCTGATGCGACTGGTAGACGCCCTGCAGGCAGGTCGAGACGAGGCGCTTCGCCGTCCCGATGATGCGCGCGGCTTCGCGGATGTCGTCCGCCGCCACGCCGCAGATCTCTGCCGCGCGCTCCGGCGGGTACTCGATCACGGTCTGGCGCAGCTTCTCGAAGCCGACGGTGTACGCGCCGACGAACGCCTCGTCGACCCAGCCGTTCGCGATCAGCTCGTGCTGAATCGAGTTGAGCAGCGCGAGGTTCGTGCCGTTGCGGATCGCGAGGTGGACGTCCGCCTCGCGCGCCGGGACCGTTCGGCGCGGGTCGACGACGACGAGCCGCGGCCGGTCGGGGCCGTGGAGCCGGTCGAGCATGCGCATCCAGAGCACGGTCTGCGTCTCGGCGACGTTGTGGCCGACGAGGAAGAGCGTGTCGCAGACGTCGAAGTCGGTGTACGAGCCGGGCTGGCCGTCGCTGCCGAAGGTCTCCTTGAGCGCGAAGTCGGCGGTGGCGGTGCAGAGCCGTGTGTTCCCGTCGAGGTGGTTGGTGCCGATCCCGCCGCGGACGATCACCCCGAGCGTGTAGTAGTCCTCGAGGAAGAGCTGCCCGGTCGTGTAGAAGCCGAGGGCGGACGGGCCCGTGTCGTTCAGGACGTGGCGCGTGCGCGACGCGACGAGGTCGAGCGCCTCGTCCCAGGTCGTCTCGTCGAGGCGGCCGTCGCGGCGCACGAGCGGGCGGGTCAGCCGGTCTGGAGAGTGGTTGGCCTGCCAGCCGTAGAGGCCCTTCGGCCCGAGGCGGCCGTGGTTGATCCGGTCGACCGCGCGGCCGCGGACGCCGACGATCCGGCCCTCCGCGACGGCGATGTCGAGCGCGCAGCCGTTCGAGCAGAGGACGCAAGCGGACTGGACCCACCCCTCGACGTCGGCCTCGGGAACCGTCAGGTGCGAGTCGACACGCACAGGCCAGCCCGCGCCGGCGGCGAACGGCGTCCGCTCGCCCCAGATCTCGTCGATCCGACCCCTCGGTTCCACCGTCTGCGCCACCTGCTGCACCGGTACCTCCGCCCGGAGTGGCGAAACGCATCGCGGCAGTTCTCAACGGCCGAGTCTACGTCTGCCACGCGCACACGATCGCGTGGCGCGGCAAGCGAACGCGGATGTTCCATCACCACGCGACGCGCGAATCCCCGTACACGATCGGGTGCTTCCGTGGCGCACCTGCACGGACGGGGCCGCCGGGTTAGGATCGCCGCCGACACCGGACTCAGGGGGGACCGTGAACAAGAGATTGCTCGCCGTAGTTGCGTGCACATGCGCTTTCGCAGGGGCATCGCCTGCAGCGGCCGAGACGTCGCAAGACTTTGCGATTCGCGTGCTGTCGAGCCCGCCGACGATGGTGACGGGCGGCGACGCGCTCGTCGAGGTGACGGTGCCGCGCACCGTCCCGATGAACCAGGCGACGCTGCTCGTGAACGGCGTCGACGTGACCGCGACCCTCGAGCGCAACGACGCCGCGCGCACGTACACGGGGATGATCGACGCCCTCGCACCGGGGACGAACACGCTCCGCGCGGAGGCAAACGGCCGCGGGGTCGGACGCCCGGAGGCGTCGCTGACGCTCGTCAACCATCGCGTGACAGGCCCGATCTTCTCCGGCCCACAGCAGCAACCGTTCGTG
>Ga0126307_10000591_pt1 | contig 23288 bp, 20 predicted proteins | sample Plot28_FD_89955 | JGI IMG/M metagenome (GOLD analysis project Ga0126307, IMG submission 89955) | Serpentine soil microbial communities from UC McLaughlin Reserve, CA, USA - Plot28 | ecosystem: Environmental > Terrestrial > Soil > Grasslands | place: USA: UC McLaughlin Reserve, Lake County... | reverse complement strand
TTTTATTAAAAATCTAAAATTAAAATGATGTCCATTGAACAAAAAAGTAAAGATTATCTTACTCTTACTCTAAAAGGATTTTTTGGAGTAATTCTTCCATTTACTAATAAAATAAGAATTCCATATTCGGAAATCAATGAAGTTTTAATAGATACAGCAAAAATAGATAAAACTAAAACAATAAGATTTATTGGCGTATCAATGGGAAATAGAAATATTGGAATATTTTATGTTGTTGGAAAAGGGAAAGTATTTTATGCTTTTTATCGAAAAAATAAGTGTATTACTTTAAAATTAAAGAATAATTTTAAATATAAAGAAGTTATTGTAGAAGTTGAAGATAAAGAAAAAGTTGCACAAAGTATTATTAGTCATCTTCAAAAAAATAAATAATTAATTAATCTAACTTAAAATATTTCATTCTTTTGCTAGTTTTTCAATAATCCATTTGTAAGAAGGAAACTTCAAAAGTAGTGATTTTTTTTTTGCAAGCTTAAAATTTTTGAATTCAAACCCAGGAATAACAGTACAACCGACTAATGTAAATGATGATTTATCATTTACTTCTGCAGCAAACCAGTTCCCTTCATTTATTATTACTTGCAAATTTTCACCTTTATCTAAATCTTTACCAAGTTTTACAATCTTCAATTTTGAATCTTTTTCATTAAAAATGTAAATGGTTAAACTACTTCCAATAAAAAAGTGCCATATTTCATCACCATTAATTTTATGAAATGCAGAAAAATCGTTACCATCTAATAAATAGAATATACAAGTTCCAAGGTTTCTATTTCCATATTCTTGACATCGTTTATTAGAAGCATAAATTTGTTTATAGAAACCACCTTCAATATGCTTTACTAACTCTAACTTTTCAATCCAATATTGTGAATTATTTTCCATTTAAATTTAAAAAATATTATACATTCTAAATAATTAATTTTAGTCTTTGTATAATATCTTACTAGTAATTTATAATCCATGAATTCCTTCACTATTTTTCTAAATCAAATTTAAAGATGATGCCAAAGAAAAATATAATATATTTCAATATTTTCGATTTATAAAGAAAATTTATATGTATAATAAATCTGAATCATTAAAGATAACTAGACTCAGAATCATTTTAAACCTAAATCTTCTAAGTCAATAACCTAAGTAATTTGCAAAGTTCTTGATTAGATTAAATTTCTTTTAAACTTTTCATCCATCCTCATATATCCTAATTTTGGCTTTTCTTTCCAATGATTTATTATCGGTCTTATCCTATATTATTGAGTGCTGTTTTAGCTTCAATAATTATTTTGGGAAATTTAGGCCAGGTATTTGATTCAATTTATGCACAATACCAAGAAAAATCTGGATATCCAACCTATCCATACCCTGTTCTTCATAAAATTGACATGTCGGTGCATAAAATTGCAAAACCTGGCGGAGGCGGTGATCTATTTGCATATAAAGTAGATCAACATCAACTTTTTGACCCAAAAACTAATGAATTACTAAATGATGTGACAGAACGATATTCCAAGGAAGCCACTATTCCAGGTCCTACTCTACTCATTGAAGAAGGTGATTCTGTAGAAGTCACTTTTACCAATAAATTGGATAGTGAAACGTGTGAAAGATGTATGGTTTCAATACATATTCATGGGATTCATTATTCAATGGCAAGTGATGGAACTTTAAAAGTTCTAAATGGATTTAGTGACGAAGGTGTTATGCCTGGACAATCAATTAAATATCATTGGACAGCAGGTCCAGGAACAGCAGGTTCATGGCCCTACCATGATCATACTTTAGGACTTGGTTTAGGTCATAGTGAACATCCTGGATCAAATATGAATGGAGCAGAAACCATCGGATTATTTGGAACCATGATAATAGATAATCACACTGGAAAAACAGTTGCATTGATTGATGATAAACCTACAAAAGTTGATATCAAAGACATTTCAAAGGATGTTGCCTGTTATCTGACAGATGATGCTTTTTGGTGTGATGAAATAGATTATCGAAATAATGCTATACGAACCCCATTATGGGAAAATCCAATCATTGGTTTGAAAGATGGAGAATTAATAAGATTTAATCTAATTGCGATTGGAACTGATTTTCATAAATTTGTCTTGACAGGCTATCAATGGTTACAACCTGGTACAAATAAAATAATTAGTGAAAAGAGATTCGCACCGTTAGAGAACCATGCATTTACAATTCAAGGCAAAAATGGAATTGCTGAGTATCGCGATATAATTACTTCACACCTATTATCTGGTATGAAAGGAGGTTTTATCGTCGATAATATAGGACAAAGCATTCCGGGGAAGCACCCATAAATCATTGGAGATCATGAAAATGAATAGGTTATTTAAAAATATAATAATGGGTATTTTTTCCGTAATTTTATTAACTTCCACTTTGACAGTGGGAGTACAAAACGGTATCAATAACCCGAATATGGAAAAAAACAATGATAATGAAAATAAGAATAAAGGAAGTCAACATCCAATTGTGCAAATAGCAGAAGCAGCAAAAGAAATTGCTAATGAGGTAAATTATGAAGGATATAAACAAGAAAATAGTTATTCCAAGGAAAAAGAACAAGAACAACAATTACAATATGATTCTATCGAAAACACATCACAAAATGGAAAAGTAAATGAAGTAACAATTAAAGCAGAAAAATTACCTAATGGGCAATATGCTTATAGAATGTTAGAACATATTCTCATAGATGGTAAATCTAAAGAAGATCTTACTAAGAGGTATCCACAAATTCCTACCATTCCTGGACCATCAATTGAAATAAATCAACATGATTTGCTAATAATTCATTCAATAGATGAAAATGGAGATCAAAAAACTCAAAGAATTGAACCTAAGGAAATAGGATCATTTGAATATTTTGGTGACCGTTTTAGGACACTTGGATTATTTGGAGCAATAATTGTAAATCCGATTGATAAAGTTCCCGCACAACTTGATGGTAAGATAGTCAGCGTAGATGTCAACACCTTAGACAAACAATTTGTACTTTTTATGGTAGGATCAACTTTCTGGGGACAAGAAATAGATGCGAATCATAACCAAAGACCATTGTGGACAAATCCAAAACTTGGAGCTGATCTCAATCAATTGGTAAGGTTTCATATACTTGGTGCAGCTCATCAGCATACGTTCCATCTCCATGCTCATAGATGGCTAGATCCAGGTACAACAGATATCATCGATACAAAATTAATACAGCCAAATTCACCGCATTGGTTTATAGTAGAAGCAGGTGATAGAGTCGGAACGGGAGACTGGCAATATCATTGTCATGTATTTGCTCATATGGAAGCAGGAATGATGGGTGAATTTACTGTTGGAAAAGTGGGTAGTAATACTCAAAGTATTGCAGGTGTAGGACCTAGCGTATCAGGAGGATCACCAGAAAAAGAAGGACAAGGCAACTTTATTACATTTGACATTAATGATGAACCAGGTCAATGGTTTAGAAATGTAGGTGGAGAAGTAACCGAACATGCAACAGGCTCTCTAGGAATTGTTAAACCAGGAGGAACTGCACACTTTATCATGTCAGGCACAAATACAGTTCATACGATAACAAGTCTACTATGGCCAACAGGTGCATCTAATATGCCATATGATCAAATTACTACATATCGAGGAGGAGGAATAGTACAACTAGATAAGCCAGGATTATACCTCTTTACATGTAAAATACATCCTTATATGTTGGGAGGAATGATTGTGGATGATCCAAATACTACTGCATTAGATCTAGGAGATAAATTGAGATTAAGTACTGGAGTTGAATTGGATCCGACTAATGAAAATGGAGTTGCTACTGCCTTGGGGCTTTTAAAGACATTCTTTATAGCAAATAATCCCTCTAATTGGGTAGACTATAGTGGTACTAATCCTACATGGAATCCTAAATTCCCTGATGTATCTGTTAGATTTGGAAATATAGAGGGTAATCTCAACGATCTAATTTATAGTACATTTGAAAATAGTACCTTAAAACCTGGGCCGTTACAACATCCCCAAACCCCATCTAAATCAGGTATAGAAGAAGTATGGGTAAATACGCAATTTGAAAAAACAGCTCATAAATCAAAACCAGGAACAGCTACAAGAGTCAATGTAGAGGATTGGCATGTAGATAGAAAAGTATCTCTTCCTGAAATTAATATGAACAATCCTCATAATATGTGGAGCGACGCTAAACAAAAAATAATCTATCAAACACAATGGTTTGACAACATGCTTACTGCTTTTGATAGACAAACAGGTCAATTACTTGATAATATACGAGTAGGCGATGCCCCTTCACATGTAATGACAAATCCAACTAACGATTTGTTATATGTTGCGTTAAGTGGAGAACAAGGTGTAGCAGAACTAAAATTCAACAAAGAAAACAATAAGTTTGAAATGATAAGAATAATACCTTTACAAGACTCGGGACAATATCCAACACACCCTCATGCTCAATGGATCTCATCTGATGGAAGTAAGATGATTACACCAAACCATTTCACAGATGATGCTACTATAATTGACTTTACATCTAATACAGAAGAAAAAGGAGAAATTCAATCAAGAACACCTACTGGAAAAATGCCTATTGCTACAAGTATGTCGCCAGATGGACAAACTGCATACGTTGCTAATTTTCTTTCAAGTACCATATCTGTTGTGAATATGAAAACGGGAGATGTAATACATACAATAGATTTAGCAGATAAAGGACACGCTTTACCAATTCAAACCCCAATTAGTCCGAATGGGGAATATATGATAACTGCAAATACCTTAACTGGAAGTCTAGCCATTATTGATACTAAAACGAACGAAATTGTACAAAATATTGATTGCGATCCAGGATGCCATGGAGTCAATTTTGGAGCTAAAGAAGGCGGAGGATATTATGCATATATATCAAGCAAATTCTCAAACAGAATGATTGTTGTAGATGGCGATCCTAATAATGATGGAAATCCTGAAGATGCAACAATCGCAGGAAGTGTATTGTTAACAGGTAACTATGATGATAAGAATATGCCATTATTTGAAACAGATGATGAAATAACAACGTATCACGGTATGGGAGGACAAGGAGTATATGCAGTACCCAACGTGTATCCTGGTTGGGTAGAGCAATTAGATTTAACGTGGAATCTAACTCCTGAACAAAGAGATCCTATAAAGGCATTTGGTAATTATCAACAACAACTAGAGCAACAACAACAACAACTAGAGCAACAAAAACAACTAGAGCAACAACAACAACAACAACTAGAGCAACAAGAACTAGATTCGGTTCTACCGATGCAATCCAACAATAATCAACTTGGAACTCCTACCAACAATGATGCTAAAATGAATTCTATGCAAGATTATCAACAACAAGAAACAAGACATCCCGAGAGTTTTGCAGATAAAATAGCGAAATTACGTCAACACCCCCTTAATCAAGCAATAGCTCCAAATTCCAAATTCACTAACGAACAACAAGATCCCTTAACTTCATTTAATACACAACAACAACCACAAGAAACAAAAACTTTGCAAAGTATAGAAGAAAAATTAGCCCAACTACAACAACAATCAATAGTTCCAAGACTGATAGAGGAAAAGGTAAAGCCACCGTTGGAGAAAGCGAGTAATATTATTTCCATGCTACCTGTTCCCTACCCATAATTTTTTTATTTATTATAAATCAAAAATTTTGATATGGTATAAAATAATTGAATTTTCAATTTTTAAAAATTAATATAATGATTAAGTGAATAATAAGATTTACAGTAAAATTTTTAAATATATTTAGTATTTTGTAGATATTTTGATATACAAATATCATCGGATCATTTAAATTGTACAACTTTTCCTTTTCTCGAACAGATATTAATTTTTTCTTGTATTATGAAATATTCATTTACAAAAATAAAAGGTAAAAAAATTGTAGAGCATTCACAACTCAAGACCTAAAGAGAAAATATACCTCATGTATATATTTCCGCCTTTTCCATTTCAATACTATCTGCTACTATTAATTATCCATTTTCATTTCCTTTGTTTATGAATTGATTTACTATTTGATAACCAGTAAAGTTACTTTCACCTAAAACATTTCCAGATAACAACGCTACATTAAAAAATAAACACAGTAAAATGATAACGCTTTTTTGTCATCGTTATTTCCATACCTTCTCTTAATAATTAAAATTATAGAGATTTGATAGTAATATTCTTCATTATCTATCATCTACAATTCTTATATAATGTACAATTATATTTGATTTACACAATGGGAACAGCAATAGTGAATAATTTTTTTATAGTTACTCCATTTTTATTATTATCCATTTTTGCTATATTTCCTACTACAAATGTCTTTTCCCAAGATGACGACTTTTTTGGTATTTTTCCTCAAGATTATTACGACCCTTCGGATTATGGAGAAAAAGAAGAACAAACAATACCTGGCCATTTTGATGAAAATATTACAAGTAAAGGGGAAATTTCCGTTGTAGATAAGTATGGTAATAAACCCCAAAATTTATTATCGGACATTGAATCTAAGGATGTAAATTTCATAGCTGCCGGAGATTGGGCTTGTAATAAAGAAACAGCGAAAACCGTCGGGAAAATCACCGGGTTAGAACCTGAATTAGTAGTAGGACTTGGTGATTATACCTTTGAAGAGGTTTCTCCTGAATGTTGGTTTGATATTTCTGAACCTCTTGATGATATAATTAAAATTGCTATAGGTAATCATGATCTGGATTACCAAAATTCTTATTATCAATTACTTGATCATTATAATTTACCTGAACCATATTATTCTTTTAACTTTAAAAATATTCATTTTATAACAATATCATCTGAACATCCATTTGACAAAGGAAGTACACAATATGATTTTATAAAAAATGACCTAGAGAAATCTTTACACGATCCATCAATCTTGTGGAGAATTGTGTTTCTTCACAAGCCTATGTATAGTTCAGCTGATTTTGATAAAAAACAATCTGAAGAATTAAAAAATACATTTCATGAACTCTTTGAAACACAAAAAGTTGATCTAGTTTTATCTGGTCATACTCAATATTATCAAAGGTCCCTTCCTCTTTCATATAACAATGACAATCCTATCTATCCAGTTGTAATGGATAAGAATAATAATGAACATACAAATCAAAATGGAATTATTTTTGTGACTGCAGGGACTGCTGGTGATGAATTACATGATATTGAATATTTACTTCCTTATTATGTCATTCAAGAAAAAAAACATGGATTCTTAAACTTTGATTTGAAAAATAATGGACAAACTCTAGTCGGGACATTCCATGATACTGATGATCCAAATATATTGGACAAATTTGTCATTTCAAAAGATACTACAGGGAAGAAAACATATTCGGAAGAAAATTTTAGTCCAAATAAAAATAAAAATAATAATAACAATAACTTCTATTCTGCATCAGGAAAGGACCAAGCAGAAAATTCCAGCAAAAATCAGATCTTTTTAACATTAAATTATAAAGATAATGATCAAAGTAAACTTAAAAGATAAACCTTAATCAGTAGTAGCTCTTTTATACTGTATCCAATCCTTTATTTTATTTGGATTCTGATTCTCACTTGAAAAACATTCAGATTAGAGTGCAACGTACCTTATCTCAAGGTCCGCCTATTGATTTATCTACCTTAAAATGTAATCAATATCTAAGGCGACATGTCAATAATAAAACAAAACTGGTTGTTCTTTGTGTTGATTTAGTAGGATCAACAAAATTAACCTTATCACTTTTACCTCATGAATTAATTTCAATAATTAATATTTTTTCTACGGAAATGAGTATGATAATTTCTGGTCATGGAGGCTATGTCTTAAAATATGTAGGAGATGCAGTAATAGGGATTTTTCCAGCAGAATTTGACTCCAGAAAAGCATGCTTCAATGCACTTGATTCTGCAAAAACTATGGTAAGAATTATTACCAAAGTTATTAATCCTGTTTTATATAATAAACTTCCACAGATTCAGGTAAAGATAGGTATTGACTTGGGAGAATCAATGATAGTATTATATGGAAAAAATTTGGATACTTCCCATATCGATCTAATTGGTTCTGGTATAAGTATTGCATCAAAAATAACGGCATTGGCAAAACCAAACCAAATTTTATTTAGTGAAAATATTTTTGAGAATATTTCAAATGTATCCAAAGATACGAAATTTGAAAAATTAGACATAGTAGATGAAAGTTGGGATTACATAAATACCAAAACTAGCAGAATTTTAAATTTATATGTATTAGAATAAGAAGATAAAGTTTTCAATTAAAATCTTTTTTTAGCTATGATAGTCAACTTAATAATAGTTGTGATCGCTATTTGTAATTAACATAATACACTTATTTTTGTTAGTTAAAATCTCCTTAAAATATTATTAGCTATTGTTAGACAATGTAGAAATTTATAACCTATCATTAATTATTCATCTCTCAAATTGAATAGAGTTTATATGATTATATCTGTTATTACTTTCAATTCCATTATAATTTATTATATTCATAACTAACTTGTCGCTTTAATAATAAAGCTCTTTAAGTTTGTTTGTTAATGAATTACTTTATGTTAAACATATTTGTTAAATAATAATAGACTCATTCATTATATGAAAACAGCAATTTTTACTCAATATGGTTTCGAAAATTTGAAAATGATGAATATTCCAATTCCTGAAGTAAAAGATAATATGTATTATTAAAATAATAAAAGTTGGAGTTAATCTTATTGACTACTTTAGTATTAGTGGTTTTTATAAATTAAATACATGAAAGAAATTAAAGATATTGTTAATTTGTTACATAATTTCAAAGTAAAAGTTTGGAAAGAATTCTCTTTAAATCAAATAAGGGAAGCAGTTCCAATCTTATTGATAAGGAAAAAGCTGGCCCAAGAACGGTCAATTGCGAATTGTAAATAGTTTATGCAAGGTATTTGATACTGTTATTATTATTATTATTATTATTTTTAATTTTTATTTATTAATTGAAATTCAATTTTATCGCCTATTTGTAGATCATGCTTTTTCGAAAAGCCATCTGTAGTCTCTAAAACATATAATGCTTCATAATTAGGTTTATATGATTTACAATCAAATACTGACTTGCACGGTTGCAATTCTTGTTCAATGTGGACAATTGAAAAGGTTTCATTTAACCAAATGATATCTATAGGAAATTTCATATTTTTCATCCAAAAAGATGCTTTTTGAGGTTCTCCAAGAAAGAATAACATTCCTTCATTTTCACTTAGCGAATTTTTTATAGATAAACCATCTTGTACTTGTTTATCAGTTAGTGCTATATCAACCAATATTTTATAATTGTCCACAATTACATATCCTTTCAAATATTCAGAATCATTAACATTAGTATTTGCGAAAAACTCTTTCATAGAATTATTTGAAGAAGCAAATACAAAAAGATCTTCTTTTTCTATTCCAATAATGAAGTCTTCTAATAGAGAATAACTAAAAAAACCTAATATTAAAAGGACTAAAATATACGTTATTTTTAAATTTGACATCTTTCTAAAATAGTATTAAAAAGCCAAGTAATTTAATCTATTAATTATGAAATGGCCATTCTTTTTGTTGATTTCCGTCAATGAAGTTTTCTTTGAGCAAAAATCCACAATTACTGCAAAATTTTGGAATATTTTCTACATTGGAATTAATTTGATAGTTAGTTATTGATATTCCACAATTTGAGCAAAATCTTGTTTTCGTCTCTAAAGTATTATTATTATTGTAATAATAATTATTCTGAACTGTGGTTTGGAATTCTTTCTTTTTCCTTAAAAGGGGAATTGTCTTAACACTTTCCCATTTACAGCCTAATTCATCATACACTTTTATAATTACAAATACAAACATTGATTCTATAATTATAGACACAATAAATGTTTGAAAGTGCAATTCATTTTGTATGAAAGTATATAAAGTCTGGACTATTATTATTGTTAATATACTTATAGATAGAAAAAATAGAATTGAATAGATTTGGATTAAAAATTTAACCATTTATTATAAAATATAATGCTAAGAAATTAAAATAATGAGAAGATCAATTTTTTAAATCATTTGATAAAAACTTATTTTCTTTCTAATATGTCAGAAATTTTTTTAGTTTTAAATCTATTTATAGTCATCTTCATCTTTTCCAAATGACCTAAAAAAAAATCCACTAAAAACTATGACCCCTGCCAAAACTGTGGATGCAATTACTCTTTCCAATGGAAGATTAAATAAGAATGTAACAACGAATGATATACCAGATGCGATAGCAGCTAAGGGAAACCATCGTTTGACTGCCTCTTCTTTTCTAAGCATACCTATGTCTTTTTCAAAGCTCATTGTTTAAGATTTCTATTTTCAATAATAAAAATAAGAATTTAATCCTCATATTCTTTCTAAAGGATTAAACTAAAAGTAATAAAATTTTGTTTAGTTTTTGTTAATCTTGCTTGTCTTCTATTTATTTTCTTTCTGATCACAGCATTGGGGACATGTTCTCCAAGAAACTGGGTCATTATAGAACTCATAAATCCAGCCATTTCCCCCACAGTCAGTACATTCGTTTTGTCTAGAGAACGGTGTTCTAGCTCTCTGAATGTATCGATTCTGATGGGTGATTTTTATCACACATTATTATAGAACGTTCTTCTAAATAAACATTATGAAAAGTTTTAGAGAATAGATTCTTAGAACATTCATATACAACATGGTAAGATTCATTTCATAAAGAAAGGTATTAGTAAGTCTTTTATATAAAATATATAATATAAAATTTTTTTTATCTATAAAAATGATTTTTGTTTATAAAAACTTATTGCTCCTCTGTTAGATTCTCTGATAAGTTTTTAACACCTATTTTACAATTACAAATATCTCTCTGCATGTATACATTCCTTGATGAATTATCTATAGATACTCCAATTAAAATAGGTATTATCGGAGGAGGACAATTAGGAAAAATGATAACTCAAGAAGCTAAGAGAATGTTTCTTACCGTAAATATATTAGACCCCAATAAAAATTGTCCTTCTTCAACTATCTGTGATAAATTAATCATAGCAGATTTTAAAGATGAAGAAAAAATTTATGAATTAGCAGAACATTCTGATATAATTACCTATGAAATAGAATTAGCTAACTCAAGAGCCTTGAAAAAACTTGAAGCACAACATTATCCTATCTATCCTTCTCCACATTCTCTTCACATCATTCAAAATAAATATCGACAAAAAAATTTCTTTAAGCAAAATAAGCTACCCGTAACCGAATTTACAAAAATTTATTCTCAAAATGACATTTCAAATACAGCAACTAAATTTGGGTATCCATTTATGCTAAAAGCTTGTGAAGAATCATATGATGGAAGAGGTAATTATCTTATCAGATCCAAAGACAATATTCCTATCGCTTTTAACTACTTTCAGAATCAAGAGATCTTTACAGAAAAATTTGTAGACTTTAAAAAGGAAATATCAATAATGGTTGCAAGAAATAAACAAGGACAAATAGAATCATTTCCAATAGCCGAAAATATCCATAAAAATAATATACTCGATACAACTATAGTTCCCGCTACAATTTCTTCAAAAGTTCAAGATGATGTAAAGATTATTGCAGAAAAGGTAATGAAGTGTTTCAATGATATTGGAATCTTTGGAATTGAGATGTTTGTTTCAAAAAGTGACGAAGTTTTTATTAATGAAATTGCTCCCCGTCCTCATAATTCTGGCCATTATAGCATAGAAGGATGCTCAATTTCCCAATTCGAGCAACATATTAGAGCAATTTTAAACCTTCCTTTATCTAAACCTGAATTGTTAAGACCCACTGTTATGAGAAATATTCTAGGACCAACCAGTTTTAGAGGAAATTATAAATTTATTGGTGTAAGTAATTTATTATCTTTGCCTTCTACGAAAATTCATATTTACGGCAAACAACAAACTTCCCCTGGAAGAAAACTAGGACATATCACTTGTACTGGTAAAACTTTAGATGAAGTTATAAATAGATCTTTAGAGGCAAAAAATTCAATAGACATAATCCAAGTTAAATGATGATATAGATTGTTAAAAATTCAAGTCGCAATTATTATGGGAAGTGATTCCGATCTAAAGGTTATGAAAGAGGCTGCAGAAATTTTAGAATACTTTGATATTGAATATGAATTGACGATAGTTTCAGCTCATAGAACCCCTGAAAGAATGATTCAATATGCTTTTAATGCAATGGAAAAAGGTATAAAAGTTATAATTGCAGGTGCAGGAGGTTCTGCTCATCTTCCAGGAATGGTTGCCTCCTTAACTTCTATCCCTGTAATTGGAGTTCCTATAAAGAGTTCTAGTTTAGAAGGATTAGATTCTTTACTATCAATTGTTCAAATGCCTCCTGGTATTCCTGTAGCTACTGTAGCCATAAATGGCTCAAAAAATGCAGGTATTTTAGCCTGTCAGATTTTAGGTACGCAAAATAAGTTTTTATTGGATAAACTTGAAAACTATAAGAAAGAGATGAAAAACCAAGTCATTTCCAAAGCAAATGAATTAGATAATATTGGATGGAGAGAATATTTATCTAAAAATGTATTGTAAAGTTATTAATTTTTTTTATTCTTCTATGAGCCCATCATACCTGGAATTTTAATAGGTGTTCTATATTCTTTTGTGATATTAATTCCTTGTTCTGAAGTAACAATAATTCTTTGGAGATCACTTCCTGCGGGAGGACTAAGAGGGTATGATTGTCCTGGTTCTAGATTTCGAACTATTTCACTTTTGTTTCCATAATTAACTTTAATATCTGTTAATGGTTGTTTGCCTGTATTAGTTATAGTAGCTCTAGTATGTGTGAATAAAGATTGCTCTTCTTTTAATGCATCAATTTCTAAGTCAAATTCATTTTTATTTGAAAAAATAATGTTATTGAAAATATAAATAGTAACTAAAATTATTGGTATAATACCGATAGCAAGATATATTTTTTGAAACTTCATATATACTAATTAATTTATATAAATAAAAATATTATTATTTCTATTTGGGAATAAAAATATATAAAAAAAAGTAAGATATGATATTGTTTATTTAAATTTGGTAATGGTGTATCTTCACACTATATTTTTGATATTTATAAAAAACGGAAATATTTAATTTTTATATTCATTAATATAGAGATCGATCTTTTCAAATCTATTATGAAGTTTGTTTCTTTTTGGCAAAACTTTTTCCCCATTTCTCAAGATAAATTATATCATTCAAATCCATTCTCTTTATCCATTTTGATTTTTCTAAATCGGGTAAAATAGAAAATTTTGAAACATATCCAAGACAAAGATAAGCTATAGGTTTAATATATTTAGGAATTTTTAATATTTTTTTAATTTCTTTATTTGAAATAATACTGACCCAACCCATTCCAATTTCTTCCGCTCTTGCTGCAAGCCATAAATTCTGAATAGCACAACAAACACTATAAATTCCTGTGTCAGGAATAGCATTCTTTCCTATAATAAATGGGGCAAATCGAGTATCATCATAAGTAACGCATATGTTAAGATTTGATTCTAAAATACCCTCTAATTTCAAAGACTTGTATTTATTTTGTTTTATCTTATCATTATCTAATAACTTTATTGCTTTTTCATGTTCTTTTAAAAAAGATTCTTTAATCTTTTTCCTTGTATCTTCATCTTTTATCATAATGAAATTCCATGGCTGTGAATATCCTACAGAAGGGGCATGATGTGCAGCATTTATAATTCGTAATATGGTTGACAATGGTATATCTTTTTTAATAAAATGCGAACGAACGTCTCTTCGTGAAAATAAAATTTTATAAAATCCTTCTCTATCATCTTTTGAGATGTCTTTGTTGGTATTTGTTGATCGTAAACTAGTTGCCGAAAACAATATTGTCTGTTTTTTTATTAATCCAATATAAGTATCTTCGATAATTCAAGAAATTCTTATTGTTTTAAAATACAATTTATTTAATTACAATCATATGAAAATCTCGAGGTAGGAACAAGAGAAATTTCTATTCTTTATGGCATTATAACCGATACAAATTAAGTATAATTCACTACTAACTTGTCTACTTGCAGTGGGTTTAGTTATTATCACTTTTTTAAATTCCTTTCGTAATTCATCAATCAATTCATTAAGCATATCACCTTGAAAGACTTTTAAAACTACTTTACCTCCTTTCTTTATTATTTTTCGACTCAAAGTTAAAGCATTTATTGTTAAATCTATTTGTCTTGCATGGTCTAATTCCCAATTTCCACTCACATTAGGAGATAAATCGGATAAAACAACATCAACATTTGAATTTGTAATTTTTAAAATAGAATTTATTGTCTCTTCATTTTCAATACTACCTTGAATAAGAAATGCATTATCTATAGGATCTACTTTTTTTAAATCTACTCCTATTACCTTTCCTTTACCTCCAACTTCCGATAATGCAACTTGTATCCAGCCACCTGGAGCACAACCAATGTCAACGACGGTATGGCCTTTATGCAAGATCCTATATGATTTATTTAATTGCAATAGTTTATAGGCAGACCTACTTCTATATCCATGATCTCGAGCTAATCTTCTGAATTGGTCTTTTTTAGAATCTATAAATTTCATTCATGTATTTGACAATATCAATAAAAAATTACGTAATTTTAATATTATTACCATATTTATTATAACCTTCAATCACTTGTGTCATTTTACTCTTCTTCTTGATACATAATTTTCAATTTCTAATAATATATAAATAATATCCTGACGATCTAATATTATATGCCTATTAACAATGGTCAAGAGTATATTGAAAGTCTGAGGAATAGGAATCTTAAGGTTTACTTGTTTGGTGAATTAGTAAAAGAACCTGTTGATCATCCTATGATTCGACCCTCAATTAATGCTGTTGCAGAAACCTATGATATAGCTAATGAGGATCCAGAGCTTGCATCGGCAGAATCCTCTCTTTCTGGAATGCGAGTAAATAGATTTTTACATATAGCTGAAAATGCAACAGATCTTGTTAATCAGAATAGAATGCAGCGTAAGCTTGGACAAAAAACAGGTACTTGTTTTCAAAGATGTGTAGGCATGGATGCTTTAAATTCTCTTTATTCAACTACCTTTGAAATGGATGAAAAATATAATACTCAATATCATGAAAGATTTAAGGAATTCATAAAGAAAATACAAGAAGAAAACCATATGATAGGAGGAGCTATGACAGACGTTAAAGGAGATAGAAGTCTTTCGCCATCACAGCAAGAAGATCCAGATATGTTTGTTCATATTTCAAAAAGAGATGAGAAAGGTGTGTATATTAGTGGAGCAAAAGCACATCAAACTGGTTGTATCAATTCTCATTGGATTCTTGTAATGCCAACTATGAGATTGCGAGATGAAGATAAGCATTATGCAATAGTTGGTGCTGTTCCTACCGATGCAGAAGGAATTACCTATATTTATGGAAGACAGTCATGCGACACCAGAAGTATGGAAGGTGGCGACCTTGATGCAGGTAATGCTAAATATTCAGGCCAAGAAGCGATGATAATTTTTGATAATGTCTTTATTCCTAATGAGCATATTTTTATGGATGGTGAATACGATTATGCTGCTATGCTGGTAGAACGTTTTACCTGTTATCATAGAAGGAGTTATGTATGTAAAACAGGACTAGGAGATGTACTAATTGGGGCAGCAGCTTCTATTTCTGATTATAATGGGATTGCGAATGCCTCACATATTAAAGATAAATTGGTTGAAATGACTCATCTAAATGAAACCATTTTTGGAACAGGTGTTGCTTCCTCTTTTCAGGCATATAAAACTAAAGCAGGTAATTACCAAAATGATGATATGCTTGCTAATGTTTGTAAACATAATGTAACGCGCTTTCCCTATGAAATTAGTAGACTAGCACAGGATATAGCAGGAGGCTTAGTTGTAACTATGCCTTCAGAACAAGATTTTCGTAGTCCTGAAACTGGACCACTTTTAGAAAAATACCTTAAAGGAAAAAAAGGTGTACCTATTGAAAATAGAATGAGGATTTTAAGGCTTATTGAGAATATGACATTAGGAAGAAATGCAGTTGGTTATTTGACTGAATCAATGCATGGCGCCGGTTCTCCTCAAGCACAAAGAATTCAAATTGCTCGCCAAATGCAATTAGAATATAAAAAGAAAATTGCAAGAAGATTAGCAAATATTCCTGAAACTGAGGCGGATGACCTTAGTAAAGAACAATCTGATTATTTTGATAGAATTTTTGGAGGAAAGAAAGAAGCAACTTCTTAAACAATTTTTATTTTTTGTTATTCATTTTATAAAAAAATAGATTAAATAAAGTAATTGAAATGAATGATATAATACTCAATATTGTTGATTTAAATAAATCATTTCCATTACATAATGGAATTAGCAATTTAATTAGATTTCAAAAATCTAAAGAAATAAAAGTAATAGATAATATAAATTTTAAACTTTCTAGAGGTGAAATACTTGTTGTTGCAGGGGAATCAGGTTCAGGAAAAACAACTCTTGCTAAACTTATAATGCGATCTATAAATCCTGATTCAGGTCACATATTTTTTGATAATACTGATATTACTAAACTAAAAGGAAAAGAATTATTAAATTTAAGATCTAAAACACAAATGATCTTTCAAGATCCTTATTCCTCTTTAGATCCAAGAATGAAAATCTTCGATATTGTTAAAGAACCGTTAGATGTACATAAAAATGGTCTTAAACAAAATGATATTAAAGAATCTATTTTTTCTGCATTAAAAAAAGTAAATCTAGATCCAGAGGAAGTATCGTTAAAATTTCCTCATATGCTGTCAGGAGGCCAAAGACAAAGAGTAAGTTTTGCAAGAGCCCTTGTTCTTAAACCATTATTAATTATCGCTGACGAACCAGTCTCCATGTTAGATGTTTCTATTAGAATTCAAATACTAGAATTAATGAAAAAATTAAAACAAGAAGAAAATGTCTCTTTTTTATATATAACTCACGATCTCGCTACTTCACAATATGTTGGTGATAATATAATTATTATATATAAAGGACAAATTATCGAGCAAGGTAATATTAAACAAGTTCTTTATAATCCTCTTCATCCTTACACTAGAGCTTTAATATCTGCTATTCCAAAATTTACTAATAATCAACATCAAGAAATAAAGATAAAAAATGATCTCGAATCTGCTGCCAGCCTCCAGGGTGGCTGTAAATTTATAAGTAAATGTTTATATTCTACTGAAAAATGTAAAAAAAATGAACCTTTATTGACTAAAAAAGAAATCCATAATGCTCATGATGCTCATGATCCTTCTAATTCTCATTTTATTAGATGTTTTAATTATGAATCTATTTCTTGATCACTTATCAACAAATTTCATTTATTCAATTTAGAGAAATCTCATTTAATTCATTTTTAGGATATTTATATTTGACAATGTGAGAAATACCATCTCTTGGGAAAACGCCATATACTTGATCTACCTTTGAAATAGTAGAATCTTTTAATGTTACCATAATAATCTGATTGTTTTTAGATCGTTCAAAAAGTATTTTTGATAACCTTTCAGTATTTTGGGCATCTAAGTGAGCATCTACTTCATCCATCAAATAAAAAGGAGATGGCTTGATAGATTGAAGAGCTAGTAAAAATATTGTGGCTGCCATTGTCTTTTCTCCTCCTGATAATCCCGTAGAGTCTCTTCTTGGTTTGCCAGTAAATTGAACTATCAGTCGTACACCTTTGGAAAAGATATCTTCAGGATTTTCAATTTCAAGCCACGCATTACCTCCGATAATAGTTGAAAATATGTAATTTATATCATTATTAATTTTATAGAATGTATCCATAAACATATTCGTTTTCTCTTTGTTAATTTCTTCTATGAAGATAACAATTGAATTTCTTTCTTTTTCTAAATCATTTTTTCTTGTCGACATTCCTCTATACCCATCAACAACTTGAATATAAGTTTCATCAGCTCTCAAATTTATTCTGCTCTTTAATTGTTCGTATTCTTCAGATAGATTAGATAAAAGCTCATTGACATCAAAATTATCATTAATTAAATTCTTGTATCCTGTTCCCATAAGATCATTATTTAATTTAACTTCTTGTTGTTTTAAATTTATAATTTCTTTATCTAAAAGAACAATTTCTCTTTCTATAGAACTATTTTCACGAGAGAATTTCCGTTCATTGTCAAGGAAAATTTTGATTTTTTCTTCATATGACTGTAGTATGGTATAAGAATTACCTGAGTTGAATATAATATTTTGTTCTTTATCTCTCAAAGAGTTTAAATCGACTTCTTCTTTTTCTATTTTATTTTTTAAATCTATTATTGCTAATTCTTTATTTGAAAGTTCTGTTTTTAGATTAATCGTTTCTTCATTTAAGATATTAATTCTTTCTTGAAATAAGTCTTTTTCATTTTTCGTTTTTGTGAGTTTTATTGTGATATTTTGTAATTCTTGATTATCAGTATCAATTAAACTTTGACATTTGCTTCTTTCTAGATTTAAATTTCCTAATTGAGTTTCGTCATAATTTTGTTTTATTTTCTTTAAGTCTTCTACTAATTTTTTTCTGCTATTGATTATTAAATAATGTCTTTTTTCATTTGATTTCAGTAATGATAGTATTTTTTTATATTCAACTATATTTTGATTCAGGAATATCTCTAATTCCTTTAGTTCTATTTTTTTTTCTTTTAATATGTCTATTTGAAAATCAATTTTATCTTGCAAATATTTAATGGAATTTTCTAAACTTATTTTCTCTGCATTTAACTTCTTCAATTTATCTATTAGTTTTCCTAGTTCTTTTATCTCTTTTAAAAATGAATCCTTTAATTTTAATATTAGTAATCGTAGACTTTCAATATCATTTTTTAGATTAATTTCAGTTACAAAATTAATAATTGTAGAATTATAATCTATTAGGAGAGATTTAGACTCTAACTCGAATAATTCACTATCTATTGATACTGATCTATATCCTTTTAAAGAAAGACTATAGGCTTCACTGGCGGTTCTTACAACAATCGTATTTCCAAAAATAAAATTGACTAATTTCTCAAAATCGGATATTACAAAATTTGTTAAGTTACCTATGATAGAGATATTTTCATTCTCTACCTCTTCTACTACTTTATCTGCTACTAATTGAATTACATCTAGTGGAATTATTTTTACTCGAGGTAATTTTTTCAATTTTGCAAATTCTGCTATTTCTATCATGTCTTCTACATTATCAACAACTATTGCTTTCATCCAGTCCCCTCCAACAGCCATTACTGGTCTATAATAATTCTTATCCCAGTTGATTAAATCATGAACTATTCCTACTAGAGGTAATTGATTATTTTTCAGAATTTCGGAAATTGTTAAATCTTCAAACATAGAATCGGTTAAAATTCTATTTTTTTCATAAATTTTAAAGGATTCAGTATCAGAATTGTTTAATGTATTTCTCGATTGTTCTATATCCTCATTGAATTCTTTTACTTTTGTTTCCATTAATGCTATTACTTTGTTTATTTTTTCTTGTTTTATTTTTAATTCCTCAATAGTATTGATTTTATTTTGTAATTCTGCAGACATTGTTAATATTTTACTTTTAATATTTTTGATTTTAAAATTTGTATCACTTAAATTATTTTTTATAATTTTTTTGTTTTCATTTATTTTTAAAATATTAAGCTCAAATTTATTGTTTAATGATATAATTTTTGAAAGTCTCTCATTTATTTTTTGTGCATTTATTTCTGTTTGTTGATTTAAACTAGATTGACTTAAAATATTCTTGTCTACATGATTTAATTGATTAATATGACTAATTTTTCTTTTGTTTACAATTTCAACGTCTTTTTCCAAAACTTGAATTCTATCTAAAAAATCATTAGCTTTTTTCTTTGATTCTATTTCTGCAATATAATTATTTTTTAATTTCTGTTTTATCTGTTCAATTCTAGATACTATTTCTTTTAACATGGCTTTGGACTTTTCTACATCGTATACTATTGAGGAAATTCTATTACTTATATGAGCTTTTTCCTTATTTGTTACATCTACTTCTTTAATGAATTTTGTTTTTTCTAAATCTAATTTTTCTAGTTCTTCTTTTGTTTTTTTTAATACAGAACTAATACTCTCAAATTTTAATTTTTTTGTTTCTAAGTCATGGCTATTAATAGAAACACTCTTTTGGATTGATCTAATTTCATTTGAAAGTTTTATAGCCTTGTACTTTTTCATATCATTTTCAATATGTTGAAATCGTAATTGTTCATTTCTTTCAATTTCTAATTCGTCAATCCTTTTTCTTATTTCACTCATACGTGCTAGAGCAATATCGAGTCTTCTATCTGCTTCATCTAATTGTTTTAACGATTCTTCTTTTTTTTCATCAAAATAAGATAAGCCAATAATATCTTCTATGATTTTCCTCCTCTCTTCAGAGTTTAATTCTGATATTCTTGTAATCATTCCTTGTTGTACAATATTTAATTTATTAGGGACTGCAACGACAATTTGCAATAACTCAATAATTGTTGATTTAGCTACCTTTTTTCCGTTTAAGAGGTATTGACTTTCTCCTGCTGAACCTTCCATTTCTCTGGTCAAAGTAACGTTATCGGAATCAATCGGAATACCTCTATTCTTATTATCAAAAATGATACTTACTCGAACCAATTTATGAGATTTATTTTGAGTATCATGAAATAGAGATTGAAACTTATCTACTCGTAAAGCTTTGGGACTATTTTCGCCTAGTGCAAACATAATCGCATCTAAAACATTACTTTTGCCTGAACCATTAGGACCAGTAACGGCAACAAGTCCATTATTAAAATTAATTACAGTATTTTTAAATCCAAATGATTTAAAACCATAAATTTCTAATTTTTTTATAAAAACCATTATTATTATTACAATTAACCATTCTGATTCTATATTATATTTTTTATTGTAACCTAAAGTTGATTCTTCAATTAGTTAATTTGAAATATTTTTCTTCTGTCTATTATTTTGAATTTAAATTTTTTATAAAAGTCTATATAATTATCATTTTGAAAGGTTTGTAAAAATATCTTATCATATTTCATTGTATATGCTATTTGTAAAGAAGTCTTTAAAATCATTTGAGCAATGCCTCTCCTTCTAAATTCTGGTAGGGTTCCTAAACAATATAATCCTAAACATCCATACTTTTCAAATAATAGACAAACTCCTGCAGGAATATTGTCAGTGTCATTATCTCCATTATAATTATCGTTATTCTCATTCTTGTTTTTCTTATTATATTTATTCTTTAACATAGCTAGAAGAAATAAAAATTTTTGCTTATTTTTATTTACAATTTTCATAAAAGGGCATGGATCTTTAATATTAAAAGATTGACAGAAAATACTAGTCCAAGTATTAAGCAATACAGGATCATTAATTTTAGTAACAGAAATTTCTTCTTCTAAATTTAGTGGTGTAGAGGTAATTAATTCTGTTGATGATTCTAAGGTATAAATGGAATCAACACGAACAAACCTATTTTTTTTAAACTGTTTTCTCAAATAACTGGTATCATTTTTTAAATGTAAATATCCTGAAATTCCTTCAAGAGTAAGAAATCTCTTTAAAAATTGAAGGGATTTAACAATATCATTTTCATTATCAAAATATATTCTATTAAAAAAATAATCATCACTAAAGTTTCTATTATAAAAGAGAATAATAGTAATATTCTCAGATTGTTTCAAAGTTATAGAAGCCGTCCACAATGAGCAAAATTCTAATTCATTTTGTAAATATCGATGGTGTTTAATATTTGAGTCCGAGAATTTTCACCATATTGCCAATATCTGCTTGCAAAGACTTTTCATTTAAAGAATTTTTTAATATGTTAATTGCTTTTACCGTATTTAAATCATCGTCCAAGTAACTCATAAATCTTTTAAAAACAGAATTTTCTTTTTTAGACATAAAAATTGATTCTCCAAAATTTAACATATACTCTTGGAGTTTGTAATCTAATTTCTGAGAATCTCTTAATTCTCGTTCATTAAATGACATTTGAGATCTATAATGCTCAGAATAAGAATAAAGTTTTAACGTATTAGAATTATATTTTCTTAATAAATCTTTTATTTTAATTCCATTATTGGATGACTTTGACATTTTCTTGTTTTGATTATAGACTAGTCCTACATGAATCCAAAATGTTGGATATCTCGAATTTTTGTTAATTTTTGATAAAATCGAATTGATATTTTCATGATGGGGAATTATTAAATCAGTCCCTCCACCATGAATATCATATTTTCCTCCAAATAAGCTTATAATAACAGAAACATCTTGGATATGCCACCATGGAATTCCTTTTCCTAAAGCACCACCCGGATAAAAATAATCTAAAGTATCAGCGCAGTTCCATAAGAGAATATCATCTGAATCTTTTTTGCCAGGCGCTATATCAAATCTCGTATCTGCAACATCATTTTCGAGTTTCTTTGATAAATTTCCTAATATTTTTCCTTTGCATAAATATATATTTCCAAAACTCTGATATGCATCTTTTTGAGACAATAAGTTTTGAATTATTTTTATCATTTGAGGAATAAAATCTGAGACCTTAGCAAAAATCATGCCTTCTTTAAAGTTTAATTGTTTAGATAACTCTAATAACTTCCGTATATTTTGTTCTACATAAAGATTTGGTTCCATTCTATTATCCTTTGCTTTTGAAAATATTTTGGGATCAAGATCTGTAATATTAATAACAACAGTTGTTTGAATGTTATGAAAATTTAAAATTCTGGAAATTAAATCAAATACAAAAAAAACTCTTGCATGACCAAAATGAAGATCTTGGGAAGAAGTAGGTCCACAAAGGAAAATCCTGATGTTGTCATTTTCCTTTCGTAGAATTGATGTTTTTTTATTTTTCAGTATATCATAAATCTTCAAGAATAAAATAATAAACTAAATATTTAATTATAAATTTTCTTACTTGAAAAATTGATTTATCTAAAGTTAATATTCTATAAAATCAAATTTTGCAGTACAATTTTTTTGGATGTAGTTAATTAGATCTTTTCTTTTATCAAAATATAAAACTTCTTTTTTATTTTTTTGGTTCCC
>Ga0126307_10000590_pt1 | contig 23291 bp, 24 predicted proteins | sample Plot28_FD_89955 | JGI IMG/M metagenome (GOLD analysis project Ga0126307, IMG submission 89955) | Serpentine soil microbial communities from UC McLaughlin Reserve, CA, USA - Plot28 | ecosystem: Environmental > Terrestrial > Soil > Grasslands | place: USA: UC McLaughlin Reserve, Lake County... | reverse complement strand
GCTCCTCGACAACGCGCTCAAGGCGCAGAACCTCCCGTACCGGAAGCTGCAGGGCTCTGCCGTCCTCGCCCAGGTGATCCGAGAGACCGGCTTCCGCAAGGCGGAGGACTTCTACATCGCCCTCGGCGCCGGGAAGCTGCAGACGAACCTGATCGTCAACAAGGTGCTGAACCGGCTCAAGACCGAGGAGGTGGCGGAGGAGGCGATCGTCCCGCTGAAGCCGCCGAAGGCGCGCTCGACGGTCGCCGGCGACAGCCTCGGGATCAAGGTGCAGGGGATCGACGACGTGCTCGTGCGGCTCGCAAAATGCTGCACACCCGTTCCCGGCGACCCGATCATGGGCTACATCTCGCTCGGCCGCGGGATCACGATCCACCGCGAGGACTGCCCCAACGCGAAGGCGCTGATGCAGAACCCGGAGCGGTTCACGCCAGTGGAGTGGGAGGCCGGAGCGACAGCGTCGAGCTTCCGCGTCCAGATCGCCGTCGACTCGTTCGACCGGCCGCGGCTGCTCGAGGACGTCGCGCGCAGCTTCGCCGAGCACGGCGCCAACATCGTCTCCTACGGCGGGCTGGTCGAGGACGGGATGGCCCGCAACTGGTACACGGCCGAGGTCGGCGACGTGAAGGAGCTGCGTGCGCTCCTGAGCATGCTGCGGAACCTCGACGGCGTCTTCGACGCCTACCGCGTCACGCCGACCTAGGGCCCGGCCGACTCGTCCTGCCGCTCGCCGTGCGGCCTCGGGAACCAGAAACCAGGATCGGCGGCGGGGCGGAGGAGCGGCGGACCTCCCCGGCTTTCATCGCCGGGAAGGTGCCGTTGACGATCTCGGTCGTCCGGTGCTTCAGCCCGGCAACGATCTTGTCGCGCTGGGCCTTCGTGATGCGGCCCGCCGCGACCGCCTCGTCGAGCCGCTTCGTCGTCCCGGCGACGATCGCCGTGACCAGGCCCTCGACGCTCTTGCCTTCGGCCTTCGCGGCCTCGGCGAGGGTCTCGCCGCCGCGCATGCGGTCGCGGAGCTCGTCCTCGTCGACCCCGAGGTAGGCCGCAGCGGCATCGAGGTCGCGGAAGCCGTGGTGAGCGAAGCCGCGGAAGCCGAATGCCGGTCCGGGGCCAAGGAAGAGCGGAAACTCGGCGGACTCGAGCCGCTGCTTCATCGTCTTCCCCTGCTCTTCGCTCAGCCGCCCTGCTGTGACCGCTTGATCGATCCGATTCTCGAGCGCCTGCTTGAGGGCATCGTTCAGCTTCGCCGGGTCGATACCCAGCTGCTTCGCTGCGTCCTCGACGACGGCCTTGCTCTCTTCGCTTGGGGAGAGCTTGTCCGCGGCGAGCGCGCCGCCGGCGCCGACGACGGCGAGCGCGGCGCCGGCCGCGCCTGCGAGCTTGGTCCTCTTCTTCATCCCATGCTCCATCCCATGCTCCTTTTCTCGATCAGGCGCTCGGTCGCGTGCCGAGCGTGACGGTGACGGTGACGGTCGTGCTGTTGCGGCGGACGGTCAGCTCGACCTCCTGGCCGGGGCTCTTCGAGTCCACGAGCCGGCGGAGCTCATCGGCGGAGGCGACCGCAGTTCCGTCGAACTTCGTGACGATGTCGCCGCTCCGGAGGTTGGCCCGCGACGCGGGAGTGCCGGGCCGCACCTCGGCGAGGCGTGCGCCGCCGGTGGCGTCCTCGGTCGCGACGCCGAGGTAGGCGTGCTCCACGGAGCGGCCGGAGATGATCGCGCCGGCGATCTTGCCGACCGTGTCCGACGGGACGGCGAAGCCGATGCCGTCGTTGCCGCCGGAGTCGCTCTCGATCTGCGAGTTGACGCCGATCACCTTGCCGTCGAGGTCGAGCAGCGGGCCGCCCGAGTTGCCGTGGTTGATCGCCGCGTCGGTCTGGATCGCGTCGTCGATCGTGAAGTTGTTCGGCGCCGTGATCTGGCGGTGCAGCGCGCTGACGATCCCGGTGGTGACCGTCTGCTCGAGCCCGAAGGGACTGCCGATCGCGATCACTCCGTCGCCGACTTCCACCGCAGAGGAGTCGGCGAGCGTGAGCGGCCTCAGCTCCGAGGCCGGTGCGTCGACGTCGATCACGGCGATGTCGGTCGAGGGATCGCTGCCGACGACCGTCGCCGGATAGGTCTTGCCGTTCGCGAAGCGAACGGAGACGGACTGGGCGTTGTCGACCACGTGCTGGTTCGTGATCACGTGGCCCTGCGTGTCGTAGACGAAGCCGGAGCCCTGCGCCTGCTGCGAGCCCTGGCCGTCGCCGAAGGGCGTCGTCTGACCGGAGGAGGTGACGGCGATCTCGACGACCGCCGCCGACGTGCGCTTGTAGATCTGGCCGACGGTCGAGGTACCGGAGCTCGCTGCCAGGGCGGCATTCGAGACCGTCACCTGCGCGGACGGGGCCACCGAGTCGTCGCCGAGGGCGACCGCCACGGCCGTTGCGCCGCCGGCGCCGACAAGGGCTGCGCCGGCGAGTGCGGTGGCGACTGCGGCGCGGGAGTTCTTGAAGACCTGCATGTCGTGTTCCTTTCGCGTTTTCGTCCGAGCACAGGAGACCACGCGTCTCTAAGCCGAACCTGAGACACACCTAAGAAATGGCTAAGAGTCCCGCGCTGCCCCGGCCGGAGGAGGGAGACGGCCGGGGCGCGGGAGGAGAGGGAGAAGCGGGTCAGGCGTCGCCGGGCGCGATGGTCGGCGGAGGGCCGAAGCCCCGGCCGCCGGGACCGCGGAAGCCGAAGCTGAACTCGCCGTTGACGACGTCCTCGAGGCGCGACTCCAGGTCGGCGAGAATCGACGTGCGCTGGTCCGCCGTGATGCGTCCCGAGGCCACCTTCTCGTCGAGATCGGCCTTCGCCGCCTGCACGAGTGCGTCCACGAGACCGCCGGCGCTCTTGCCCTGCGCCTTGGCGATCTCGGCCAGCGTGTCACCGTCCTCGATCTTCGTGCGCAGCTGCGCCTCGGTCAGCCCGAGATACTCGGACGCAGTCGAGAAGTCGACGAAGCCGTGGTGGCCGCCGTGGTGGCCGATGCCCAACCCGAGCCCGACGAGTGGTACGTCTCCTGCCTCAACCCGCTGCTTGAGCTCGGCCGCCTGGGCCGAGGTGATCGTGCCCGCCTTCAGGGCCGCATCGAAGCGGTTCTCGAGTGCCTGCTTCAGCGCGGCGTCGAGCGTATCGGCGCTGACGCCGAGCTGCTTTGCCGCATCGGCGACGATCGCGTCGCTCTCCTCGGAGGGCGAGAGCTGGGTGGCGGCCACGGCGCCTCCGACACCGACGACGGCTGCGAGAGCGGCCGTGCCCCCGGCGATCTTCAACTTCAGTGACTTCATCGTCCTGCTCCTTCCGGTTGCCTTCGTTGACGAGGTCAGCCTCGCCGGGCGCCCTAAGAGCGGCTTGAAGACGAGCGAAGAAGTTCCTAAGACTTCGGTGGCAGGCGCAGCCGCATCAGCGTGCCGCCGCCGTCGGCAGGCTCGGCCGTGACCGTGCCGCCGTGCGACTCGGCCACCTGCCGCACGATGGCGAGGCCGAGGCCCGAACCGGGCATGCCGCGCGCCGACGGCGCCCGGTAGAAGCGGTCGAAGACGAAGGGTAGGTCGTCAGCATCGATGCCGGGGCCGTGGTCGCGGACGAGCACGTCGCCGTCGCGGACCGTGACATCGACCCGGCCGCCTGCGGGGCTCCACTTCGCCGCGTTGTCGAGCAAGTTCGAGACTGCCCGCTCGATCGTCGAGGGGACACCGCGAATCAGCGTTTCCTCGAGGGCGGCGTTGAACCTGATCCCGGGGCGGTTCCGTCGCGTCCGCTCGATCGCGCCGGCCGTGAGCAGGTCGAGCCGTACGTCCTCTGGGTCCGGCGGCGCCTGATCGCCGCGTGCGAGCTCGACGAGCTCCGCGATCAGTGCGGTCATCTCCGTCAGCTGCTCCGTGACGTCGCGCAGCAGTTGCTCGCGCTCCCCCGGGGGCAGCGCCTCGTTGCGCGCGAGCACCTCGATGTTCGTGCGCAGGCTCGTCAGAGGCGTCCGCAGCTCGTGCGAGGCGTCTGAGACGAGCTGGCGCTGCGCGCGCGCGGACTCTTCCAGCGCGCCGAGCATGGTGTTGAAGGTCGCCGCGAGGCGTGACAGCTCATCCTTTCCGGTCGCCTCGATCCTCCGGGACAGGTCGCGGGTCTCCGACACCTCCTCGGCCGTCCGCGTCAGCCGCTGCACCGGTGCGAGCAGCGCCTTCGAGACGACGAGGCCGAGCCCGGCCGCGATGCCGACGCCGATCGCCACAATCAGGAAGAGCAGTGTCTTGATTCGGTCCAGGGCGGCGTCGACCTCGTCGAGCGGTCGTGCGACCTGGAGTGCGAGGCCCGGCCTGTTGACCGGGACGGTGTACACACGCAGATGCCTACCTGAGACGTGAGCGTCGGCGAAGAAGGGAGACCCTCCGCCCGCCGCCATTCGGCGCGCCCGTTCGCTCACCGGCAGTTCGACCATCGCGTCGGGAGCCCGAATCGCCTCACCCGAGTCTGTGATGAGCTGCGTGATCCCGGCGGCGCCGCCGAAGCGATCAGGCGGAAGGTCGAGCTGCGGCTGGCCCGTGACGCGGTCGAAGCGGAGGGAGAGGCCGCCGGTCGAAGCTCGCTCCCGGAGGGCGTCGTCTACTTGGCCGCGCAACTCATTCCTGACGAGCACGAAGGTGATCGCAGACGCGACCACGACCGCGACCGCCACTGCGAGAGCGACGGCCAGCGTGAGCCGGACGCGATAGCTCATGGCTCACGCAGCGCGTACCCGACGCCGCGCACAGTCTGGATCAGCCGCGGCTTCCCGCCGTGCTCCGTCTTGCGGCGGAGGTAGCCGATGTACACGTCGAGCGAGTTGGAGCCGAAGCCGAAGTCGTAGCCCCAGACCCGCTCGAAGATGATCGAGCGCGTCAGCACCTGGCGTGGGTTGAGCAGGAAGAGCTCGAGCAGCGAGAACTCCGTCCGCGTCAGCTCGATCGGGTTACCGCCGCGGCGGACCTCGCGCGTCGCCGGATCGAGCTCGAGATCGGAGAACCGGAGCACGTCCCCGTCATCCGCCGGTGCCGCCCGACGCAGGAGCGCACGCAGCCGCGCGAGCAGTTCCTCGAGCGCGAACGGCTTGACGACGTAGTCGTCGGCGCCCGCGTCGAGCCCGGCCACGCGGTCGGCGACCTCGTCCCGCGCCGTCAGCATCAGTACCGGCAGGGCGCTGCCCTCGCTGCGGAGGCGGCGGCAGGTCTCGAGCCCGTCGAGCCGGGGCATCGAGACGTCCAGGATGATCGCGTCGACGCCGTTGTCGCGCATGCTCTCGAGCGCCTCCAGACCGTCGCCTGCGAGGTCGACCTCGTAGCCCTCGAGCTGCAGCGCACGGCGCAGCGACTCCCGCACGGCGGGCTCGTCGTCGACGACCAGGATCTTCATGGCGAACATTCTGCGCACGGACATGAACGGCAGCTAAGAGAGCCGGACAGCGCCCACGTTCCGCGGCACTCGTTCCGGGGATGGACGAGCGCCGGAATCCGACTACAACGAGAGGTAAGGGGAGAGGGGTAGCGGGCGAACTGCGGCGCCCGTCCGAAGACGCCACATCTTCGGCGGGCGCGCCGCCCGACTTCGTTTGCAGTGGGCGCCGGCTGCGCCGCCGCGACGTGATCGGCTCGCGCCGCTTCCTCCCACGCGAAACCCGCCTCCTTCAGGCTTCGAAGTCGTCTCCCTCGAAGGAGCGGATCAGCGCGCGGTAGTCGTCCGGAATCTCCCGTGGCCGGCGCTCTGCGAGATCGACGAGGACGAGCGTTTGCCGTGCCGTGACCATCAGCTCGTCGTTCTCCATCCGATACGCAGCGCACTCGTACGTCGTGCTCGTCCGCCCGATCCGCGCCGCCCGTACGAAGATCTCGAGTAGGTCGTCGAAGCGCGCAGGCGCGTGGTACTCCACGTCGGACGCCCGCATGACAAAGTCGCGGCCCTCCAGCGCCGGGCGGCCGAGGTGGCGGTGGTACTCCGTCCTGGCGTGATCGAAGTACGGAAGGTAGCGGCCGTAGTAGACAATCCCCTGCGCATCCGTGTCCGAGAACCAGACACGTGCGATCGCGGAGTATTTGAAGGGCGGCATCCGGTCGGTGACCCGGCCCAGCTCGATGTCCGTCACGCGCACGATCCTACGGGCGAGCTCAGCGGCAGACCCGGGCCACCAGCACTCGCACGGGAGCCCGCGGCGTTGGCAGCGGCCCGATCCCGCCGCCGCTGACGGGCCGCAAGGCGAGCGCAACCCGACGTTCGTCCGCCCGGGATCGAGCGTAAATCTTCAGGACACGGACTCGGGTGAAGAGGACGAACCCGTCATGGCGCGCGGCCGGGACACCGCGGATCGGCGCCAACGCGCTACATCGCTCGGCGCGGCTCCACGTCGCGGCGGAAAAAAGGAACTGCTGCACTTGCACCGGCGGCGAGCACCCGCCCTCTCCCGCCGGCAGCTCGCAGGTGCCGTAGAAGAAGGTCGCCCGCGCTCGCGAGGTCAGGCTGATCGCCGTAAGCTCGAGCCCGGCCACCGTAGGCCCCGCCCAGTACAACGGTGGCCGCACCGCCCGCGCCCGTTCGAGCTCGTCGGCGACGTCGCCGCTCGGGACGCGCCGCGTCTCCTGACCGAGACAGCCGGCGACGACGAGCGCGAGCACGGCGAGCAGCGCCGCACGCACCGTCAGGAGCGGATCAGGTCGAGCACCTCGTCACGCTTTTGCGCCATCTGCTCCTCGGAGAACGCCTCGAGATTGAGGCGCAACAGCGGCTCGGTGTTGGACGGCCGCACGTTGAAGTGCCAATCGTCGTAGTCGACCGAGATCCCGTCGAGATCGGTGATGGTCGCGTCGCCGTAGCGCTCGCGTAGCTCCTGGAGCTTCTGCTCGACGTCGGCAACCGGCGTGTTGATCTCCCCGGTGAGGAAGAACCGCTCCCGGTAGGGCGTCAGCAGCTCCGACAGTTTTCGGCCTCTCTTCGAGAGCAGCTCGAGCAGGAGGAGGAAGGGGATGACGCCCGAGTCGGCCTGCGAGAAGTCGCGGAAGTAGTAGTGCGCGGAGACCTCCCCGCCGAACACAGCGCCCTCCTGGCGCATGCGGTGCTTGATGTAGGCGTGGCCGACGCGGTTGACGAGAGCGATGCCCCCGGCGCGCTCGATCGTCTGCGGGACGGCGCGGCTCGCGCGCACGTCGTAGATCACCTTCCCGCCCGCTTCCTTGGCGAGGATCGACTCTGCGAGCAGTGCGGTGACGAAGTCGCCGGGGACGAACTCGCCCGTGTCATCGACGAAGAAGCAGCGGTCGGCGTCGCCGTCGTAGGCAACGCCGAGATCGGCCCGCTCGTCCAGCGTCTTCGTGACGATGAACTCGCGGTTCTCGGGCAGGAGCGGGTTCGGCTCGTGGTTCGGGAAGCTCCCGTCCGGCTCGAAATAGCAGCACACGGCGTCGATCGGCAGCCGCTCGAGCACCGGCGGCAGCATCGCTCCCGCCATGCCGTTCGCCGCGTCGATCACCACCTTGAGCGGCCTGATCGCCTCCACCTCGACGAACGAGAGCACCTTGTTCACGAACCCCGGCCAGACGTCATACGGAGCGACGGAACCCCGCGCCAAGCGCCGCACGTTGCTCTGAGCGACTATCTCCAGCGCGCGATCGCGCACATCGAGGAGACCCGAGTCGCCGCCCACGGGAAGCGCGCCGGCGCGGACGATCTTCATCCCCGAGTACTGCTTCGGGTTGTGCGAGGCGGTGACGCAGACGCCGCCCTCGAGCTCCAGCTCTCCAACCGCGAAATAGACCATCTCCGTGCCGACCATGCCGAGGTCGAGCACGTCGGCCCCGCCGTCGACCGCGCCCTCGATCAGGGCCGCGGCCATCGACGGCGAGGAGAGCCGCATGTCGCGGCCGACGGCGATCCGCTGCGGCTCGAAGTGCTCCACGTAGGCGCGGCCGATCGCGTACGCGCCCTCCTCGTCCAGGTCGTCGGGATAGACGCCGCGGACGTCATACGCCTTGAAGACGCTCGGCGACAGCACACGTTGACGCTAGCGCAACCCCGGTAACGAGGGGTCTCGTAACTACAATCACGGGGTGGAACGAAAGCTCGCAACCGTCCTCTTCGTCGACCTCGTCGGCTCGACCGAACTCGTCGTCGCGCGCGATCCGGAGGTGGTGCGCCGGCGCGTCAACTCGTTCTTCGAGCAGGTCTCGCACTGCATCACGACCCACGGAGGCATCGTCGAGAAGTTCGCCGGCGACGCGGTGATGGCGGCCTTCGGGATCCCGCAGGCCCACGAGGACGACGCCGAGCGCGCGGTTCGCGCTGCCGCGGCGATCCTGGACTCCGTGCACGAGCTCGGTCTCGAGGCGCGGATCGGTGTCGAGGCGGGCGAGGTCGTCGCCGACGAGTCGGACTCGACCTTCGCGACGGGTGAGGCGGTCAATGTCGCCGCACGCCTCCAGCAGGCGGCGCAGCCGGGCGAGATCCTGATCGGCCCGTTCGCGCGCCGGCTGACGATCGCCGTCGCGGAAGCCGAGGAGGTCGGCGCGATCGAGCTCAAAGGCTTCGGCGAGCCGCTGCTCGCCTGGCGTCTGGGCGAGATTCGCGAGAGCGACGGCCGCGTGCCGTCGGTCGCGGCGCCCTTCGTCGGCCGTGACTTCGAGCTCGAGCTGCTCGAGAACACGCTCGGGCGCGTGATCCGCGACAAGCGTGCCCACCTCTTCACCATCTACGGCGAGCCCGGCGTCGGCAAGAGTCGCCTGGCGCGCGAGTTCCTCGAGGGCGTCGAGAACGCAAGCATCCTCGTCGGCCGCTCGCTCCCGTACGGCGAGGGTGTCACCTACTGGCCGTTGGCCGAGATGGTCAAGGTGGCGGCGGGGATCGCGGACGACGATCCGGTTCAGGAGGCGGTGACGAAGCTCCGCGCCTGTTGCGGCGACGAGGCGGTCGCCGACCTGCTCGCGCTCGCCGTCGGCGTGCTCGAGGGAATCGAAACGGAGCGGAGTCAGCAGGAGATCGCCTGGGCGGCGCGCGAGTGGGCGGCCGAGCTCGCCGACGCGCGGCCGCTGATCCTCGTCTTCGAGGACGTGCACTGGGCCGAGGAGCCGCTGCTCGAGCTGATCGAGCACCTGGCCGAGCGGGTCAAGGACGCGCCGCTAATGATCCTCTGCCTGGCGCGGCCCGAGCTTCTCGACATCCGGCCTGGCTGGGGCGGTGGGCGTGTGCGCGCAGCGGCAACCGAGCTCGAGCCGCTCGCGCCTGAGGAGAGCGAGGAGCTGCTGGACGCGCTCCTGGCCGACCGGGAGCTCTCGCGGGCGGAGCGGAAGACCTTGCTGGAGAAGACCGAGGGCAACCCGCTCTTCGTCGAGGAGACGACCCGGATGCTGCTCGAGGGCGGCACTTCGTCGACGCGAATCCCGGACACGCTCCAGGCGATGATCGCCGCGCGCATCGACCGACTGCCGCGGAGCGAGAAGCGGCTGCTGCAGCGCGCCGCCGTGATCGGCCGCATCTTCTGGGAAGGCGCCGTCGCCCACCTGCTGCCCGACGTCGACGACCTCGAGCCGATCGTCGACGACCTGCTCCTGCGCGACTTCATCACGCGCGAGAGCCGGACGTCGATCACCGGTGAGCGTGCCTACCGCTTCAAGCACGTGCTCATCCGGGACGTCGCCTATGCGGGCCTCGCGAAGGGCGCCCGCGGCGAGCTGCACCAGCAGGTCGCCGACTGGCTCCACACCGTGGCGGGCGAGGAGCTCGTGGAGATCAGGGCGTACCATCTCGACCAGGCGGCGACGCTGCTCGAGGAGCTGGACGGGGCCGCGCCGCCCGAGCTCGCGACCCGAGCCGCCGGGGCCCTGGAAAAGGCCGGCCGCCGCGCGCTCGCGCGCGAGGCGAACAAGTCAGCGCGGCGCCTGCTCGTCCGCGCAGTCGAGCTGGAGCCGACGCTGCAGCGCCGTTTCCTCGCCGCTCGTGCCGCGCGTCGGATCGCCGACCTCCCGGCCCAGGCCGTCGAGATGGAGCGCGTTTTCGCCGACGCGACCGAGGCCGGCGACGTCCGGCTGCAGGGGCTTGCGCTCACCGCCCTCGCGGAGAACGCCCTCCTCCGCGACGCTGACCTTCCCCGCGGCCGCGAGCTGGTCGAGCAGGCACTTGTCCTCCTGGACGACGCGAAGCCGGAGGATCGAATCGAGGCCCTCGCGACGCGGGCCCGAATCGGCTGGTGGCTCGGCGACCTCGACGACGACGAGCGCTGGAACACGAAGGCGCTCGAGGTCGCGCGCGAGATCGGCCGCAAGGATCTCGAGGCGAGCGCGGCCGACGAGCTCGCCAGCGCCGCGATCGCGCGCCTCGATCTCGACCGAGCAACCCGTCTCTCGGCGGAGGCGCTCGAACTGGCGGAGGAGAGCGGCAACATCACCGCGCTGGGCTGGGCGCTCGTCTCCCAGGCGCGCATCGACGCGCTGCGCGGGCTGCTCGACGAGGCAGCCACCGGACTCGAGCGGGCCGAGGAGCTCTTCTCCCAGTCCGGCAACCAGTGGGCCCTCGCCCGCGTCAGCAACCACTTCGGCTGGGTCGAGCGCCGGCGAGGCGACCTCCACTCGGCCGACCGTCGCTTCCGCGACGCGATCAGGATCCTCAAGCCACTCGAAGACCGCGGCACGCTCTGCGAGAGCCAGCGCGGGCTCGCCCAGGTGCTCGTCTCGCTGAAGAAGGTGGACGAGGCGGAGCGGTACGCGCTCGAGGCGCGCGAGACGGTGGGTCCCCACGACACGATCTCGCGCGCCACCACCCGGATGGCACTCGGCATCGTCCGCGCCGCGCAGGGGCGCGACGAAGAGGCGGAGTCGCTCCTGCGCGAGGCGGTCGCCGTCGTCGACGGCAAGCCGCTGCTGCTGATTCGGCGCGAGCTGGTCGTCGCGCTCGCGCGTTTCCTTCGCGAGCGCGACCGCGTCGACGAGGCCGAGGAGTACGAGGCCGAGCTGGCCGACTACGACGCAGTCCTCGCCCCGGCCTAGACCGTCTGGCTCAGCAGCTCTGCCTTGATCGCCTGTGACGAGCCCTCGTCGGGCGACTCGGAGATCACCGTCGCCGGCCGCTCGAAGCTGTCCAGCGCCTGCCGAAGCGGCGCTGCACGCAGAGTCCCCTCGCCGTAGGGCAGGTGCTTCGTCTCGTTGCGATTCGCGTACGCGATGTCGGAGAAGTGGATGTGGAACGGCTCGCCATCGCCGAGTACGGCGTCGGCACCCTCGAGCACGGCGGCGAACGCCTCCGGGTCGGTGAACGTGCCGTCGGTCGTGGCATGCATGTGCGCGAAGTCGACGACCGGCCGCACCCAGTCGATGCGACCGGCGACCTCGAGCACGTCGTCGATCGAGCCGAGCTCGCTCACACGGCCCATCACCTCGACGCCGAAGGGAACCGCGCGGTCCTTGCTCTCGAGCTTCTCACGCAGCCTCGCGAGGGAGGCCACGACCTCGTCGATCGTCTGTCTGCGGTCGCGGCCGAGCCAGAACCCCGGGTGGATGACGACGACCTCGGCGCCTGCATGGGCGGCGATTCCGGCCGTGCGGTCGAGCGCACCAAGCGCCATTTTGGCTTTCTTCGCGTCGGGGTGGCCCGGGAAGGCGAAGAGCGGCGCGTGCACGGAGAGCGCGATTGCCTGCTCGCGCGCGAGCGCGCCCAGGCGTTCGGCCCACGGGTAGTCGAGCCAGAAGCCGCTCTCGAGGTCGATCTCGCAGGCTGTGTAGCCGCGCTCGACGAGCAGCTCGACCGCGCGATCCGGCGATTCGCGGGAAGGGCAGCGCGCGGGGCCGACGCGAATCGCTCCCATCGCGTGACCGTACCCGTTTGCAACCTGAGCAGGGATGTCGTCCGATCGGGGTCCTACCCTTTTCGTCATGGCCACGACACCGACGCGCATCGACCTGCTCGAGCTCGACATCGACCTCCGCCTCTCCGACCTCTGGCGCGAGGCCGGCGAGGTCTCCGAGTGGAACCTCGAAGTCGTCGCCGCGTTCATGCGCGCCGCGTACGGCAAGGGCTACTGCGATGCGTTGACCGAGGACGACCCGGGCTCGCTTTGTAATGACCACGGCTATCGGATCCCCCCGCGCCGGGAGCCGGCGCGCCGCTCGGCCTAGCGGAGCTACGATCCACCCGTGGCTCGGAAGCGCAATCCGGCGCGGCTCATCGTCGCGCTCTCGATCGCGGCGGTGCTCGCGGTCTTCCTGCTCTACACGTCGATCGCCGGCGGCGGCACGCCCTCCATCTCGCCCAGTGAGCTCGCCGGGCAGCAGGGCATCGTGTCGCTCGCCGGCCGCGTCCAGCCCGGCTACAAGGGGGACTCGTACGGCACCGGCCTCCGCTTCCGGCTCCGGGACATCAAGGGCGACTCGACGAAGCGTGTGATCGTGCTCTACAAGGGCTCCGTGTCCGACCAATTCAAGGTGGGTCGCGAGGTCTCGGTCAAGGGCGAGCTGCGCAACGGCATCTTCGTCGCGGTGAAGGACTCGCTCGTGACGAAGTGCCCGTCGAAGTACACCGCCAAGAAATCCACGTAGATGCCTGAGCTCGGCCGCGCCGCGCTCGTCGCCACGCTCGGACTCGCGCTCTACGCGCTTCTCGCCGGCTCGATTGCGGCGTGGAGGGGCCGGCGCAGGCTCGCGCTTTCGGCCCAGAACGCACTCATGGCCGCGTTCGGCACCAGCATCGTCGCGTCGCTCGTGCTCGTGAGCGCGCTGATCCGGCACGACTTCTCCTTCGTCTACGCGGCCCAGCACACGAGCCGGGAGCTGCCGAGCGGCTACACGATTTCGGCCTTCTGGGGCGGGCAGGAAGGCTCGCTGTTGCTCTGGCTGCTGATCCTCACCGGCTACGCGACGGCGGTGCTGCTCGTCAACCGCCGCACCGCCCGCGATCTGGTCGCATGGGTGACGCCGGTGCTCGCCGCCGTCACCCTCTTCTTCGCCTTTCTACTCGTCGCAGTCGCAACGCCGTTCGCGACCCAGCTCGCGCCGGCGGACGGCAACGGCCTCAACCCGAGCCTCCAGAACCCGTACATGATGGCCCACCCGCCGCTGCTGTATCTCGGCTTCGTCGGCCTCACGGTCCCGTTCGCCTTCGCGATGGGCGCGCTGCTCGCGCGGCGCACGGACGAGCGCTGGATCGTGGCCACCCGCCGCTGGACGCTCGTCGCCTGGACGGCTCTCGGCGTCGGGCAGCTGCTCGGCTCTCACTGGGCCTACGAAGAGGTGGGGTGGGGCGGGTACTACGCGTGGGATCCCGTCGAGAACGCGGCCCTGATGCCGTGGCTCGCGGCGACGGCATTCCTGCACTCGGTGATGATCCAGGAGAAGCGCGGCATGCTCCGCGTCTGGAACCACCTGCTCGTCGTGATGGCGTTCTCGCTCTCGCTCTTCGGCACGTTCCTCACCCGCTCGGGCATCGTCAGCTCGATCCACTCCTTCACGCAGAGCTCGATCGGCCCCTGGTTCCTGGGCTTCATCTGCATCGTCGTCTTCGGCTCGCTCGCGCTCGTCTTCGCGCGCCTGCCGCTGCTGCGCTCGAAGACGCGGCTCGAGTCGCTCGCGTCGCGCGAGGCGACCTTCCTCTACAACAACCTCCTGCTGGTCGCGCTGACGCTGACGATCCTCTGGGGCGTCGCCTACCCCATCCTCCACGAAGCCGTCCTCGGCGAGTCTCGAATCGTGGGGCCTGGCTACTACAACTTCTTCCTCCGCGTCTTCGGGCTGCCGCTGTTGCTGCTGATGGGGATCGGACCACTCGTCGCCTGGCGCCGCGCCTCGTTGCGCAGCCTCGGGCTCACGTTCGTGTGGCCGGCCGCGACCGCACTTGCGACCGGCCTCGTTCTGCTCGCGCTCGGCGCCGGCGCCTCGATCCCTGGCCTGATCGCCTACACCTTCTCCGCATTCGTGCTCGCGTCGATCGCGCTCGAGTTCGCCCGCGGGACCCGCGCCCGGCGTGCGCTCTCCGGAGGCTCGTGGCCGGCCGCTTTCTCGGCGTTGATCGGCCGGAACCGGCGCCGCTACGGCGGTTACATCGTCCATGCCGCCATCGTCCTGCTCGCAATCGGAATCGCCGGCTCGAGCGCCTACGACACCGTCGCCGAGCGGCGGCTCGAGCGCGGGGACACGCTCGTGGTCGGCGACTACCGGCTCACCTACCGCGGGCTCGAGGAGCGGGAGGCAGCGAATGCCACCGAGATCCGCGCCGTGCTGGGCGTCGAGCGCGGCGGGGAGCGGCTCGGCGCCGTTGAGGCGGGGAAGAATGCCTACACCGCCGAGCGTCAGGTCTCGAACGAGGTTGGAATCCGTAGCGACCTGCTGACCGGGGAGGATCTGTTCGTGATCGCCGAGCAGGTGAACGCGGACGGCAGCGTCTACGTCCGCGCGTTCGTGAAGCCGCTCGTGAACCTGATCTGGCTTGCCGGCCTCGTCTTCGTGCTCGGCGCGCTGATCACGCTCTGGCCGGACGCGCGCGAGCAGCGCCGCCTGGCGACGCGCTACGAGGGCGCCGAGGCACCGGCCAGGCCGTGAGCGTCGCCCTCGTCCTCGGCGCGCTGCTCGCGGTGGCGTGCGTGTTCCTCGTCGCGCTCCCGTACCTGCGCGAGCCGGACGCCGAGCGCGACGTGCTCGAGGAGCCGAACGAGCTCGACCGGCGCCGGCTCGAGCTGGCCGAGCGGCGCGACCGTGCCCTCGGGGCGCTGAAGGAGCTCGAGCTCGACCACCGCACCGGCAAGGTCTCCGACGCGGATTACCGCGCGCTCGTCGGGCCGCTGCGGCGCGAGGCGGCCGAGGCGCTCCGCGCGCTCGAGCCTCGGGCAGCCACCCCGGAACGTGTGAAGGTCGAGCGTCCAGGGTAGTCCCGGAGGATGGAGCCGTTTGAGATCCCGGAGCCGTATCCGCCGCCCGGCGAGGCAGACCCGCCGGAGCCGGCCGTGATCCCCGAGCCGTATCCGCCGCCGGACGAGGGCGACCCGCCGGAGCCGGCGATCGTGCCGGAGCCCAGGCCCCAGTAGGGCCGCACGCAGGGCTTTTTTCACGATCGGGCTACACTGCGGGGTCGGCTGACCGGAAGGGACGGCCGATCCCCCGACGAAACTCCACTCAGATGCGTCTACGCCTCAGCATCTGCCTGCTTCTGGCAGGCCTTCTGCTCGTCGCCTCGCCGTTCGCCTCGGCGCAGGAGAGCGCCTCCGAGCGGAAGGAGATCGTCGACGGCCGCATCGGCGCGCTCGAGAACAGGATCCAGGGCGCGCGCGAGCGTGAGGGTGTGCTCACCTCGCAGATCGAAGTCGTCTCGGACAAGATCGCGGCGCTCCAGGCCGACGTCGACGCCGCCTCGACGCGGCTCGACCAGCTGGAGTCGGTGCTGGCGCTGCACCAGCGCAAGCTCGACCGGCTGAACCAGCTCTACGAGCTCCAGACGCGAAAGCTCGTCTTCCTCCAGGGCGAGCACAAGGAGGCCGTCGCCAGGCTGAGCAAGCGCTTGGTCGAGATGTACACCTCGGAGCGCACGTCGTCGCTGGCTGTCGTGCTCCAGTCCGGCAACTTCTCCGACATGCTCGACCAGCTCGAGTTCCTGCGCACGCTCAGCCGGCAGGACCACAAGGTGGCGGGGGAGGTCGAGTTGGCGAAGCTGCAGATGCAGGAGACGCGCAACGCGACGCGGCGCACCCGCCGCGAGGTCGCCGAGACGACGCGTGCCCTCGGAGCCCGCACGGCTGAGCAGCGGGCCGTCCGCGACCGGCTCGCCTGGAGCCAGCGCGAGCTCGCGACCGCCCGGCGTGACAAGCGTGCGACCCTCGCGGACGTCCGGGAGGACAAGGAAGAGGCGCTCGGGCACATGCGCGACCTGCAGGCTCAGAGCGCGGCCCTGGCTGCGAGGATTCGCTCCGCGCAGAGCTCGGCGGTCGTGCCGGGTCCGACGGGGGCGCCCTCGGCCGCAGGATTCATCTGGCCCGTGCACGGTGTGCTCACGAGCGGCTTCGGTTGGCGATGGGGCCGGATGCACGAGGGAATCGACCTCGCCGTCTCGAACGGCACACCGGTCGTCGCTGCCGCCGCCGGCACGGTCATCGTGGCCGGCTGGATGGGCGGCTACGGGAACCTCGTGGTCGTCGACCACGGCGGCGGGATCGCGACCGCGTACGGGCACAACACGAGCGTCACCGGCGGCGTCGGACAGCAGGTGGCGCAGGGACAACTGATCGCCTACTCCGGAAACACCGGCCACTCGACCGGCCCGCACGTCCACTTCGAGGTGCGGATCAACGGCGGCGCCGTCGACCCGATGGGCTACCTCTAGCCCGTAGCCCGGGAGCGCCTCCTCAGGCGGCTTCTCTGCTCGGGGCTCGGAGGTTGTCGCCGGTGAGGTGGGCAGGCAGCTCCTCGACCCTGACGACGTGGAGGTCGGGAAGCGGGCGCCAGCGCTCGTCGATCCCGAGCCCGTAGCCTGCGAAGAGCTCGTCGGGAACGGTGAAGCCGACGTAGTCGAGCGGGACGTCGTCCACGAGCCGCCGGTAGGGCCGGTCGAGCAGCGTCACCGCCGAGAGGCTGGCCGGCTCGCGGAGCGCGAGCGTGCGCGCGAGGAAGTTGAGCGTCAGACCGGTGTCGACGACGTCCTCGACCACCAGCACGTGCCGGCCGACCACCGGCGTGTCGAGATCCTTCAACAGCTTGACGGCGCCGGAGCGGCCGCTCGAGTAGGCGGCCAGCTCGAGGAAGTCGATCCCGTGCGGGATTGGAAGCGCGCGTGACAGATCGCTGAGGAAAACGGCGCTCGACTTCAGCGGCGCCACCAGCAGCGGCTCGCGTCCGGCGTACGCCTCGGCCAAGTCGGCGCCGAGCTCCGCCACGCGCCGCATGATCTCGAAGCGCGACAGGTACACCTCCCCGATCGGGTGACCCTCGGCGGCGAGCCGGCCGGCTAGGACGCGAGCTTGAGCCGTAATCGCTGGGCCAGGCGCTCGATGTCGCGCCGGTAGAAGAGCTTGACCTTGACGTCCGGGTAGAGGCGCCTCAGCTCGCGCAGCTTGCGGTTCTTCCGGGTGACGAGCGATTGCCGCATCACGGTCACCTCCACGTAGAGATCCTGCTCGGGGAGGTAGAAGTCCGGCGTGAATGCACTGGTCACTCGGCCTTCCTCGTCCCGCTCGAGCACGAACGTCGTCGGCTCGTACTCCCATGGGACGCCGTAGTAGTCGAGCATCTTCGCGCACTCGAGCTCGACCTCATTGACGAACCGGGGCGGGACCGAACCGGCGAAGGCGCGGAACGCGGGCTGCTGCGCGGGCACGAACCTCAAGGTAGCGAGGCCCCCGGACGGCGGTGGGATCGACTCCCTATGCTTCGGCAATGTCTGCGCCGCCCGACGGGACGCCGTTCACGATCGCCCACCTGTCCGACCTGCACTGCGGCGGCCAGTACTTCGTCCCGGGGCTGCTCGAGCGCGCGATCGCGGAGATCAACGACCTCAGGCCCGATATCGTCGTCTGCTCGGGCGACTTGACCACGTTCGGCTTCAAGCACGAGTACGAGGAGGCGCGCCGCTACCTCGACAAGGTCGAGTGCGAGGCGATGGTCGTGATCCCGGGCAACCACGACTCCCGCAACGTCGGCTACGTCCACTTCGAGCAGCTCTTCGGTGACCGAAATTCGGTCGTGCGTGTGGGGGCGGCAACGGTCGTCGCGGTCGACTCCACCGAGCCCGACCTCGACCACGGCCAAATTGGCCGCGGTCGCTACCGCTGGATCGAGGAGCAGTTCGAGAGCAGCGACCCCGCGTTGCGCGTGTTCGTCTGCCACCACCACCTGCTGCCGGTCCCGGGCACGGGCCGAGAGCGGAACGTGATCTACGACGCCGGCGACACGATCGAGTGCCTCCAGCGCGCGGGCGTCCACCTCGTCCTTTCCGGCCACAAGCACGTGCCGTACGCGTGGAAGCTCGAGAACCTCTTCGTCGTCAACACCGGCACCGTCTCCTCGCTGCGACTCCGCGGGAACACGAGACCCTGTTACAACGTCGTCGAGGTGTCGGGAAGCCACGTCGCGGTCTGGCGCAAGCATCCGTTCCACGGGCAGGAGCGAATCATCCAGTTCTCCCTCGATACGTTCGAGTACGAGAAGTACACGGGCCGCATCGAGGACGAGGTCACCACCCGCTCGTGATGCGCGCCTTGGCATTGATCGACGGCGAGCACTACGCGCCGGTCGTCAAGGCCGCGCTCGCGGAGCTCCCGTACGACTTCGTCGCCGCGCATCTGGTCGGCGGGATGGAGAAGCTGCGTGACGACGCGGACTACGGTGTGGCGGTCGCTGCTGATCTCGGCGCCGCGCTCGAGGAGCACCGACCGGAGCTCGTCGTCGACCTCTCGGACGAGCCGGTGCTCGGCCCGCGCGAGCGCTTCCGGATCGCCAGCCGCGTGCTCGCAGCCGGGCTGCCGTACGTCGGCGCCGACTTTCGATTCGACCCGCCGGAGCTGGAGCCGTTCCCGCTCCCGTCGATCGGGATCGTCGGCACCGGCAAGCGCGTGGGCAAGACGGCGATCACCGCGCACGCGGCGCAGCTCTACGCGCGAGAGCGGAAGGTGGTCGTGGTCGCGATGGGTCGCGGCGGGCCGCCCGAGCCGGAGGTCTCGGACGTCCGGCCGGATGTCGACGCACTGCTCGAGCTCTCGAGGGAAGGCCGGCACGCGGCGTCCGACTACCTCGAGACCGCCGCGCTGGCGGGTGTTACGACCGTCGGCTGCAGACGCTGCGGCGGCGGCCTGGCCGGCGCTGTGGCCGTCTCGAACGTCCGCGAGGGGGCGCAGGCAGCTGCGGAGCTCGAGCCCGAGCTCGTCCTCTTCGACGGCAGCGGGGCGGCGATTCCACCCGTCCAGACCCGGCGGCGGATCCTCGTGGTCAACGCGGCCAGCGACCCGGACGTCGTGACGGGTTATCTGAACGAGTACCGGTACCTCGTGTCCGACCTCGTCGTCCTGACGATGGCCGAGCGCGGCACCGGCTGGGAGGAGCTCCACGGCCGCGCGCTCGCGCTGGCCCCGGCCGTCGTCGCGACGACGCTGCGGCCGCGGCCGGTCGCGGACGTCTCGGGCCGCAGGGTTGCTTTCTTCTCGACCGCCTCTGAGCCGGCGCACGGGCTCTTCGCGCAGCACCTCGCGGAGGGGTACGGCGCCGACGTCGTCCACGTCTCCGGCGCGCTCGCCGACCGGAGCATGCTTCGCTCGGAGCTCGACCGGGTCGACGCCGAGGTGTTTCTCGTCGAGCTGAAAGCGGCCGCGATCGACATCGTCGCCGAGGTCGGCAGTGAGCGCGGGGTCGACGTCGTGCTCGCGGGTAGCGACGTCCAGCCGGTCGACGGCCAGGACCTCGACGCCGAGCTGCAGCGGCTGGCCGAGGAGGCGGTGTCGTCATGAGCGAGCGGCGCAAGGGCGAGCGGAACCTCCTCGGCAGCGCCGAGTCGCCGTACTCGAAGGGGCTGATGGCCCGGGCGCTCACCGCCGTCGGGCTGCGAGAGGACGAGGCGTACGAGCTCGCGCGCCGCACCGAGCTCGACCTCGCGCAGCGGGGCGAGGTCTCGGTCGACCTCGACCGGCTCAACGAACTGGCCTCCGACCTGCTTGGCCTCGAGCGCGGCCCCCGGGCGGTGCGGCAGCTCCGGCGCTACCGCGACGTCCAGGAGCTCGACCTGCCCGTGATCATCCTCGTCGGCGGCGGCACCGGCACCGGCAAGTCGACGGTCGCGACCGAGATCGCCTACCGGCTCGGGATCACCCGCGTGACCTCGACCGATTTCGTCCGGCAGACCATGCGTGCCTTCTTTGCGAAGGAGTTCATGCCCTCGATCCACTACTCGAGCTTCGAGGCCGGGCTCGGCCTGACGAAGGCGGAGGAGGAGGAGTCGGGCGACGCTGCCCTGCTCGGCTTCCTCGACCAGACGCGCAACGTGCTCACCGGAGTCGAGGCGGCGCTGCAGCGGGCGCTCGCCGAGGGTTGGTCGATGGTGCTCGAGGGAGTTCACCTCGTACCCGGCATGATCACCACCGAGCTGCGGGGCGCGCTCGTCGTCCACTGCATGCTCGCGATCCACAACGAGGAGATCCACAAGACGCACTTCTGGATCCGCGACGCAGACTCCGAGGGCGTCCGCCCGGTCGACCGTTACATCGCCGGTCTGCCCGAGATCCGGATGATCCAGGAGTACGTGCTCGACCGCGCCCGCCGGCACGACGTGCCCGTGATCGAGAACGAGTCGCAGTTGAAGGCGATCTCCGACGTGATGAACCTCGTGCTCGAGCAGGCGGAGCGGACTGCGCGCGCCGCTGCGAGGATGAACGTGACGTGAGCGAAGTGCATCCCGAGAGCTGCCGCTGCGCCCTCTTCGCGCGCGCGACCGAATGGGCTGCCCTCGCCGGGGCCAGGTGGCTCGGCCGCGACGATCAGGACGCGGCTGAGGAGGCGGCAGAGGTCGCGATGCTGGCGGGGCTGAGCGAGCTGCCGATCAGCGGCACGGTCGTGATCGGACCCGACGACGGCGACGTGCTCACCACCGGGTCCGCTGTCGGGGCGGGCGGCGACTCGTTCGATCTGGCCGTGGATCCGCTCGAAGGCCGCGGCGTCGTCGCGCGCGGCGGCACCGGCGCGATGTCGATGCTCGCGGTCGGCCCGCCCGAATCGCTGCTGCGGCTGCCGGACATGTACATGCGCCGGATGGCGGTCGGCCCGCGGGCACGCGAGGTGATCGACCTGACGCGGCCGGTGTCGGAAAACGTGGCGGCGATCGCGCAGGCCTTCGGCCGGAACGCGAACGACATTACCGCGCTCGTCCTCGACCGGCCGCGCCACCACGACCTGATCGAGGAGATCCGCGGCGCGGGTGCCCGGATCAAGCTGATCCAGGACGGCGACGTGACGGCGTCCATCTCGGCGGCGATCCGAGGCACGAACGACCACCTCGCCATCGGGATCGGCGGCACCCGGCAGGCGGTGCTGTCGGCGGCGGCGCTCCGCTGCCTCGGGGGTGAGCTGCAGGCGCAGCTGTGGCCCACGACGCGTGCCGAGATCGAGGCGGCGACCGAATACGGGGTCGAGGACGTCAACCGCGTCTTCACGTCGCAGGACTTGGCACCGGGCGAGGTGATCGTCGTCGCCACTGGCGTCTCGAACGGCGACCTGCTTCGCGGCGTCCGCTTCCTCACCGACAGCGCCCGCACCCACTCGCTCGTCATGTGCATTCGGTGCAACTGGGTCCGCTTCTCGGAGAGCATCCACTTCTTCGCCCGCGATCGGAAAGAGGAAGTCCGCCTGCTCGGCTGAGGTCAAGTAACAGTCTGTGACTTGGCTACACTCGGCTCGTGGTCGACCGCACCGAGATCGTCAACGCACTCCACACCGTCGAGGACCCGGAGCTGGGGATGGACATCGTCGAGCTCGGGCTCTTCTACGACGTGGAGATCGAAGGCCCAAAGGTCAAGGTGATCCACACCCTGACGTCGATGGGTTGCCCCGCGGGACCGATGATCCAGGAGGACATCCACAACGCGACGTCTGCCGTCGAGGGCGTCGAGGAGGTCGAGGTCGAGCTGACGTTCGACCCGCCGTGGACGCCGGACAAGATGTCAGACGACGCCAAGTTCATTCTTGGCTTTGGATAGGCGTTTGCGGCACTAGCCGAGCTCGAGCGGTTACGCAATCGCTGGGCGCTAGCTCCTGCGGGAGCAGTGAGTAGACGAGAGCATCAGCGCGGGTGCCGTCGCTGCGACCGTTGTAGGCGCGGAGGACGCCCTCGCGTCCAAAGCCTGCCCTCTCTGCGACACGCTGAGACGCGAGGTTCTCTGGGTCCGTATGAAGCTGCAGGCGGCCAAGTCGCATCTCTGGCAGCGCCCACGACGCCATGAGTCGGAGGGCGCGAGTGGCGCGGCCCTTTCCTCGGCCGTGTTCCAGAAGCCAATAGCCGACCGAGCCGCGACCGTCGCCGTCTCGTTCGATGAAGACGTGGCCCAGGCATGTATCGGGCAGGGTCGCGTCGCAGATGGCGAACGAAGCACCTGTTCCCTCTGCCCACGCGTCACGCTTCGTCGCCAGGTAGTCAGCAGAACTGCGCGTGTGCAGGTCAAACGATCTCAGAATTTCGGCGTCACTCGCAGCTCGCTCGATCCCGGGTAGATCGCGCTCGTCCATAGGGCGGAGGATGATGACGCCGTCCGAGAGCGGCGGATCAGGCGGTACGAGACTCACGTTGTCGAATCGTTTCGCTTCACTCGAAGAACAGCTTGCCCGTCCGGCTAACGGGACATTCGCAAAACGGTTTCAGGCGAAGGCGCCTCAGCAATCGTGGTGTTACTCGACGAAGGACGCCTCGAACACGATCACGTAGCTCGATTTGAAGGTGTCGACCTGGTAGGCGTAGCAGCCTGGTGACGGGACGAAGGTCGCAGCGGGGTGCAAGTCTTCTTCAGGGCCGACGAGCGTGATCTCAGGATGCACGCGACGCGTCCAGCTAGGACCGAGGTCAAAGCCCACTCCGTTCGGACCGTCAAGCTGGCGACCGCGAATGAGGACCGCACCTGCGTAGCGCGGCACCTTCCACAAGACCTTGGTGCCGGCCCAGCCGAGATAGGCAGGATCCTTCTCCCACGTCAGGCCGACGGATGCACGGCCCGCTTCGGCCGCGAGCGTCGGGTATGCCGGTCCCGGCCCAAAAAGATGGATCGGGAGCGTCCCGTCACGGCTCGGGCGCGGCACTGATGCCGGGCAAGCCGCTCCAGCAACGAGAGTCGGCACTCGGACAGGACGGCGGAGCGGTTTCCAGTCGTAATCGAGGTACGGGCCGACACAGCGGAAGCCGTAGGAGCGATAGCGAGCCTGATGTCGGAGGCGACAAGAGTCGCCGTAGCTCAGGCAGACCGCTTTCCCCGCAACGCGAGCCGGAACCGACAGCGCCGCACAACGTGTCACCTGAGCGCTGCTCCCCGCCTGGGCGGCGATTGCCGCCAGAAGCGCAGCTGAAGCGACGGAGATTGTGACGATCCGCATGTCGAAACGATAACCGCCCTAGGCTCGCGGGACGTTCCCGAACGCTTGGCTCAGCCCGTTTGGGATGTCGCAAATGACCTCCGTAGACTTGGCCAGCGCGACTCTCTCCAGCTCGGCGGGGGCGAGGCTTGCGCTCTAGAGCACCTCGGCGCAGGCTCGCGATTGCCTCGGCACCGGCCTCACAGTGGTTCCCGGCGAGCGTCTCAACCAGTCGTCTCCGTCG
>Ga0126307_10000589_pt1 | contig 23294 bp, 24 predicted proteins | sample Plot28_FD_89955 | JGI IMG/M metagenome (GOLD analysis project Ga0126307, IMG submission 89955) | Serpentine soil microbial communities from UC McLaughlin Reserve, CA, USA - Plot28 | ecosystem: Environmental > Terrestrial > Soil > Grasslands | place: USA: UC McLaughlin Reserve, Lake County... | reverse complement strand
GTTCGGCTCAGAAGTCCTCCATGCCACCGCCGGGTGCGCCGGCCGCCGCCTCTTCGGGCTTGTCGGCGATGACGGCCTCGGTGGTGAGGAAGAGGGCGGCGATCGACGCGGCGTTCTGCAGCGCCGAGCGGGTGACCTTGGCGGCGTCGATGATTCCGGCCTTGGTCAGGTCCTCGTAGTCGCCGGTCTCGGCGTTGAGGCCCTCGGACGGGCCGTCGAGGCTGCGCACCCGCTCGATCACCACGCCGCCCTCGAGGCCGGCGTTGGTGGCGATCTGCTTGAGCGGCTCCTCGAGGGCCCGGGCCACGATGGTGGCACCGGTGGCCTCGTCGGCCGACAGCGTCGGGATCAGGTCGCGCACCTTGGTCTGGGCCCGCAGCAGGGTGACGCCACCGCCGGCGACCACACCTTCCTCGATGGCGGCCTTGGTGGTCGACACCGCGTCCTCGATGCGGTGCTTCTTCTCCTTGAGCTCGACCTCGGTGGCGGCGCCCACCTTGAGCACGGCCACGCCGCCCGACAGCTTGGCGAGGCGCTCCTGGAGCTTCTCGCGGTCGTAGTCGGAGTCGGTGTTCTCGATCTCGTTCTTGATCTGGGTGACGCGGCCGGAGATGTCCTCGTCGGAGCCGGCGCCCTCGATGATCGTGGTCTCGTCCTTGGTGACGATGACCTTCTTGGCCCGGCCGAGCAGGTCGAGCGTGGCGTTCTCGACCTTGAGGCCGACGTCCTCGCTGATGACCTGGCCACCGGTGAGGATAGCGATGTCGGCCAGCATGGCCTTGCGGCGCTCGCCGAAGCCGGGGGCCTTGACCGCCACCGACTTGAACGTGCCGCGGATCTTGTTAACGACCAGCGTGGCGAGGGCCTCGCCGTCGACGTCCTCGGCGATGACGACCAGCGGGCGGCCGGCCTGCATGACCTTCTCGAGGACCGGGACGAGGTCGCGCACCGTCGAGATCTTCGAGCTGACCAGCAGCACGTGGGCGTCGTCGAGGACGACCTCCATGCGGTCGGGATCGGTCACGAAGTACGGCGAGATGTAGCCCTTGTCGAAGCGCATGCCCTCGACGAGATCCATGTCGATGCCGAAGGTCTGGGACTCCTCGACGGTGATGACGCCGTCCTTGCCCACCTTGTCGATCGCCTCGGCGATCGTCTGACCGATCTCGGGGTCGGCGGCCGAGATGCCGGCGACCTGGGCGATCTGGTCCTTCTGGTCGACCTCGACGGCCAGGTCGCGGATCGCGGCCACGGCGGTCTCGACGGCGGCCTCGATGCCCCGCTTGAGCGACATGGGGTTGGCGCCGGCAGCGACGTTGCGGAGGCCCTCGCGCACGAGCGACCAGGCGAGCACGGTGGCGGTGGTGGTGCCGTCGCCCGCGACGTCGTCGGTCTTCTTGGCGACCTCCTTGACGAGCTCGGCGCCGATGTTCTCGTAGGGGTCGTCGAGCTCGATCTCCTTGGCGATCGACACACCGTCGTTCGTGATCGTGGGGGCGCCCCACTTCTTGTCGAGCACGACGTTGCGGCCCTTGGGGCCGAGGGTGACCCGCACGGCGTCGGCCAGCTTGTTCATGCCGGCCTCGAGGCCGCGGCGGGCGTCCTGATCGAAGGCGATGATCTTCGGCATCGGGTGTTGGGTCCCTCCGTTGGGCACGGGTTAGCACTCGAACTAGACGAGTGCTAAGTCAACCACGCTCCCGTAAGCACTCGCAACACCCGAGTGCTAGCGATCCGGAGGCGACGCCCGAGGGCTCAGCCGCCGGCGACGGCGGGGATGATCGCAACGGTCTCGCCGTCGGGCACGGGGGTGTCGAGCCCGTCGAGGAAGCGGATGTCGTCGTCGGCCACGAACACGTTCACGAAGCGCCGCAGGCCACCGTCGGCGTCGATGAGCCGCTCGGAGAACCCGGGGTGGGCGGCGTCGAGGCCGGCGAGCACGTCACGCACGGTCTCGCCCTCGGTCTTCACCTCGGCCTGACCCCCGGTGAGGGTGCGCAGCGTGGTCGGGATGCGGACGGAGACGGTCATCGGAACGATCCTTCGCCTGGTCGTGGTCGCGGCGGCCGCGGGCCGGAGCGCGGGCGATGGTAGCCAACGGCCCCACCCGCCGGGGCATTCCGGTCGTGCCTCTTGCCGGAGACAAACTCGGAGGCTAGAAATCCGGATTTTGGATGGAGGTGTTCGACGTGCAGCTCGGTGAGGGCGTCGAATGGGCCCTGCACTCCTGCACGGTGCTGGCCACCCTGCCGGAGGGACGGACGCTGCCCGCCGCCCGGCTGGCCGAGTTCCACGGCGTGCCCGCCGCCTACCTGGCCAAGCACCTCCAGGCGCTGTCGCAGGCCGGCATCGTCGAGTCCGTGGCCGGGCGCCGGGGCGGCTATCGCCTGGGGCGGCCCGCAGAGGCGATCTCGGTGCTCGACGTCGTCGAGGCCGTCGAGGGTGCCGAGGGGTCGTTCCGCTGCAGGGAGATCCGGCGGCGGGGGCCGACCGCCTCGCCGGCGTCCAACTACCGCCGCCCGTGCCGCATCACCGTGGCGATGGAGCGGGCGGACGCCGCCTGGCGGGCCGAGCTGGCCGCGCAGACGATCGCCGGACTCGTGGCCGAGGTGACCCCCGCCCTCACGCCCGTCGTCGTCCGCAAGGCGACGGCCTGGTTGGCGGAGGCAGTGCGATGACGTCCCGATCGAGGTCCCGACACGTCCCCCAGACACCGGAGGTCCCACCATGAAGCTGTTCCTCGCCGGCGCCACGGGCGCCATCGGGCGCTACGCCGTCCCGGCGCTCGTGGCCGCCGGCCACGAGGTCACCGGGGTGGCCCGCAGCGACGCCAAGGCCGCCTGGCTCCGCGGGCGCGGGGCGTCGCCCGTCTCGGTCTCGATCTTCGACCGGGCCCAGCTCGCCGAGGCCGTGGCCGGCCACGAGGCCGTGGTCAACATGGCCACCCGCATCCCGCCGACCAGCGAGGCTCGCAAGGCCGCCAGCTGGGTCGAGAACAGCCGGATCCGCCGTGAGGGCTCGGCCGCCCTGGTCGACGCGGCCCTCGCCGCCGGCATCGGGCGCTACGTGCAGGAGTCGATCACGTTCACCTATCCCGATCGGGGGGACGCCTGGATCGACGAGGAGGTGCCGACGGACGTGCCCGAGAGCCTCTCGACGACGGCCGACGCCGAGGCCTCGGCCCGGCGGTTCACCGAGGCCGGCGCCGTCGGCGTGGTGCTGCGCTTCGGTGCCCTCTACGGCCCGGGCAGCGAGCAGACCGACATGATGCTCGGCCTCGCCCGCCGCCACGTCGGCACGGCGCTCGGTTCCCCGGGCGGCTACATCTCCCAGCTGCACCTGGCCGACGCCGGCGGCGCCGTCGTGGCCGCGCTCGGAGTGCCCGCGGGCACCTACAACGTCGTCGACGACGAGCCCGTCACCAAGCGGGCCCAGGCCCGCCTGGTCGGCGAGGCCGTCGGCGTCCGGCCGTGGATCGTCGTGCCCGGGCGGCTCGGCCGGTTCGTCGGTGGGCCAGCGGACACCCTCTCCCGCTCGCAGCGTGTGAGCAACGCCAAGCTGCGCGCCACCGGCTGGGCACCCCGCTACCCCACCGTGCGCGAGGGCCTGGCGGCGACGATCGCCGCCCAGGCCGGGGCGGACGCCGGCGCCGCCGGCCGGGGCACTGCCGCCACCGAGCAGCCTGGCACCGCCGGCCCGGGCACTGCCGGCACCGACCACCCGGGCGCTGCGGGCGCCGCCGGCAGGGGCGCCGGCAGCACGACGGCCGCGGCGGGGGAGCACGCCCGTGGCTGACCGGCTCGACGGCGCTCCCGCCGGCCCGGCCCCCGGGGCCGGCGGGGCGCCGGACGCGCGGGTGCCCACGGGCGCCCATCCCGGCACGCCCGGTGCACCCCCGTCCGGCGGATCCCCGGACGCCTCGTCCCAGCGGGCCGCGCCGGTCGTGCGCGGGGTCCTCGCACTGCTCGGGGCGCTGCAGGCGATCACCGGGGTGTGGGCGGGCGCGTTCCCCCGATCGTTCTACGACGACTTCCCCGGCTTCGGCCGGGTGTGGGTGGCCGTGGACGCGCCCTACAACGAGCACCTCGTGCGCGACGTGGGCACGCTGACCCTTGCCCTCGCCGTCCTGGTCCTGCTGGCGGCGGTGCACACGACGCCGCTGCTCGTCGGCGTGGCGGCCGGGGTGAACCTCGTCAACGCCGTGCCCCACCTCGTGTACCACCTGCGCCATCTCGAGGTGTACGACACGACCGACCAGGTGGCCAACGTCGTGGCGCTCGGCAGCGCCGTGCTCGTCCCCTTGGCGCTGCTCGTCTGGGTGCGCCGCGTCATGGCCTGACCGCCGTCCCGTTGTCCCGGGTCCGTCGCCGGCGGCGGCGGGACCTGACGCGCACCGGTCAGGCGGGGGCGGCCACCAGGTCGCGCACGGCCTCCTCGATGCAGGCGACTGTGTCGGTGCGGGCCCGGTCCTCCCCGAAGCGCTCGACCAACGAAACCACTTCGAGCCGCGCGTGCGCCGACACGTCGAGGCCGTCGATGACCTCGCCGACGATGGCCACGCACGGCACGCCCACGAGCGCGGCCAGTTCGGCGACGCCGCCCACGACCTTGCCGTCGAAGGACTGTTCGTCGAGAAACCCCTCGGCCGTGATCACCAGGTCGGCACCCTCGATCGCGTCGGGCAGGCCGATCTCGTCCGCGACGGCGTCGAATCCGCGCGAGAGGCGGGCGCCCGCGACGGCCAACCCGCCGGCCAGGCCCCCGGCGGCGCCCGCGCCGGGCATCGACCGCACGTCGACGCCGTGCTCGGCCAGGTAGACGTCGGCCAGCCGCTCGAGCCGGCGGCGCAACAGCTCCACCTGGGCGGGCGTGGCGCCCTTCTGGGGGCCGAACACCTCGGCGGCGTCGACGAATCCGATGCGCACGTCGCACAGGCACACGATCTCGGCGCCCGCGTAGCGGTGCAGCGGGTAGAGCGACCGCAGGGCCCCCAGCCCGCCGTCGGTCGTAGCAGAACCGCCCAAGCCGACGAGGATGCGGCGGGCGCCCCCGTCCAGGGCGGCGGCCACCAGCTCGCCCGTGCCCACGCTCGTGGCGCCGACCGGGTCATTGCCCTCGGAGCCGCCCGCGAGCGCGAGTCCACAGGCGCGGGCCGCCTCGATCACGGCCACACGGCCGGTCAGGCGCCACGCGGCCTCGACCGGCTCGCCCAGCGGACCGGTCACCCTGGTCGTGCGGTTGGGACCGCCGAGCACGTCCAGCGTGCCCTCGCCGCCGTCGGCCACCGGCATCTCGTCGCAGTCCCACCCGGCGGCCGCCGCGGCACGTGCGACGGCCGTCGCCGCGTCGCGGGCGGTGGCGGTGCCCCGGAGCTTGTCGGGTGCGGCGACGACGCGCATCGGCGCCAAGTGTGGTCGATCGGCCGGCCGGCCGGCACGGACGGCCGGCGGTCACCGCGCGCCGCACCGGTCCACCCGGCCTGCGGCTCTGCTGGGCGGCCTCGCCCGGCCCGGTAACTTGCCGGCCGTGGACCGACCCGTCGTGATCGCGTCGAACCGTGGCCCGCTGACCTTCCGGCGCGACGAGGGCGGTGACCTCGTCGCGAAGCGCGGGGCCGGCGGTCTCGTGTCGGGGCTGGGGCCGCTGGTGTCAGGCACCGAGGCCACCTGGGTGGCCGCCGCCATGTCGCCGGGCGACCGCGAGGCGGCGGCGCTGGGCGTCGTCGACGCCGAGGACTTCCGGGTCCGCCTGCTGGCCGTCGACGACGAGATCTACCGCCTGGCCTACGACGTGGTCAGCAACCAGGCGCTGTGGTTCGTGCACCATGGGCTCTACGACCTGCCCAGCGAGCCGGCGTTCGGGCGGGCGTTCCGTGACGCCTGGCAGGCCTACCGCGACGTGAACGACGCGTTCGCCGACGCCGTGGCCGAGGACGCCCCGAAGGGCGCTGCCGTGCTCGTGCAGGACTACCACCTGTCGCTGCTCGGCGAGCGCCTGGCCGAGCGCCGGCCCGACCTCGCCGCCGTGCACTTCGCCCACACCCCCTTCGCCACGCCGACCTGGCTGCGGACGCTGCCGACGGCGGTGGCTGAGGAGCTGCTGCGCGGCCTGGCCGCGCACGCCGCATGCGGGTTCCACAGCCAGCGGTGGGCCGCCGACTTCCGCGCCTGCTGCGCCGACCTGCTGGGCGTCCGGCCGACCACGTTCGTCTCTCCGCTGCCCGCCGACCCCGGCGACGTCGGGGCCACGGCGGCGTCGCCCGCGTCCGACGCCGCGCTGGCCGGCATCGACGAGATCGTGGGCGACCGCCTGGTCGTGGCCCGCGTCGACCGCATCGAGCTGTCGAAGAACATCGTGCGGGGCTTCCTCGCGTTCGACGACCTGCTGGACCGGCACGCGGAGTGGCGGGGCCGGGTCACGTTCCTCGCGTCGGTCTACCCGTCCCGCACGGGGGTCGAGGCCTATCTGCAGTACCAGCGCGAGGTCGAGGCCGTGGTGGCCGGCATCAGCGAGCGCTGGGCCACACCCGACTGGACGCCGATCGTCTACGACACCCGCGACGACTACCCGTGGTCGGTGTCGGCGCTGCGCCGGGCCGACGTGCTACTCGTCAACCCCATCCGCGACGGGTTGAACCTCGTGGCCAAGGAGGGGGCGATCGTCAACGAGCGCGACGCCGTCCTGTGCCTGTCGCCAGAGGCCGGCGTATGGGACGAGCTGGCGGAGGCCGCGATCGAGGTCCACCCGTTCGACGTGGCGGGCACGGCCGACGCCCTCGACCGGGCACTGCGCATGCCGGCCGACGAGCGGCGGACGCGGGCGGCGCGCCTGCGCGAGCTGGCGGTGGCACGCCGTCCGGCGGACTGGCTCGCCGACCAGCTGGCGGCCGCCCGCAGCTAGCCCGGCCCGCTCCCGGCGCCATCCCGACCAGCCATCCCGGACCGTCGTGCAGGAGGTGGCGGCCGGGCGTCACGTTCCGGCACAGCATTCCCCGCGGCGGCGGGCTGCGCCGGGGCGGCGGCCGGCGACGCCGGCGGTCGCAGCTAGGAGGGCGGCGGGGGCGGGTCGCCGAGCAGGCGGCGCAGCAGGCCGACCGTGGCGAGCGGGCCGTCGAGCACGATGTCGGCCCGACGGGCCAGGTCGTCGGGCCCCTCGTCGCTCACGACCGCCACCCGCAGCGTGTGGACGCCCTTCGCGGCGAGCCGGTCGAGCGCGTCGTACGCGGCCAGGTCGCCGACGTCGTCGCCGACGAAGCACACGGCGGTCGCGCCGTCGGCGATGGCCTCGACCGCCGTGCCCTTGTCGGACTCGATCGGCGGGTGCAGCTCGACCGACATGCGGGCCGGCCGGTAGACGAGCCCCGACCGCGCCGCCTGCTGCGACGCCCACTGCTGCACGGCCCCGCCCAGGTCCGGCCGGGTGCGGTAGTGCAACGTGAGCGACAGGCCCTTCGTCTCGACCACCATGCCCTCGGGCCCCCGGTCGGCCGAGCAGCGGGCCACGTCCGCGATCACCTCGCGCCACGCCCCCGAGTTCGGGTGGTCGCTGCGCACGCCGTGGCGGACGCGCTCCAGGCCGTAGAGGCCCGACAGCAGCACGCCGGCCGGCAGCAGCGACTGGAGGAACGACACGGGGCGGCCGGAGACGGCACCGACCACCATATACTTGCGGGCGAGCGCCTCGAGCACCTCGACGGACCCCTCGACGGGCCGGGCCTCGACAGGATCGTCGACGATCGGCGCCAGCGTTCCGTCGAAGTCGAACAGGATCGCGGAGGACTCGGGTCGGCCGAGGAACGGCCCCAGCGCAGCCTCGGCATCGGTCACCATCGAGAACGCTAGCCCCGGCGAACGGTGGGCCCACCACCCCGGCGGAGGGCCGGGGCAGCGGTGTCGCGGGCCCGTTCGGCCCCTAGGGACGGCCGTCGATCGGTCGACCGGCCGGGCCGGTCAGCCGCCCGTGGCCAGCTCGGGCCCGAGCACGACCAACACCTGTGCCCCGCTCAGCTCGACCGGGGGCGGATCGGTGATCGGGACGACGGCCTCGGCGGGCACGCCGATCGCGGTGGCGAGCGCCAGGGCGTCGGCCTGGAAATCGGGTGCATACTGCACCTGCGAGGCCGCCACCTCGGCGGGGGCGTTCGTGGGCTCGAGCGTGACGTAGCCGCCCTCGCCGATGGTCGTCGACAGCTCGCCCGCCGCGCCCTGCACGCCCGAGGCGTTCGCCACGAGCACGGTGACCTCGCCCGCGGGATGCGTGACCGGCGCGGCCGTCGTCTCGGGCGAGCCTCCGCCGCCCCCGCCGCTCCCGCCGTCGGTGGCGGCGGTGCTGCCGTCGTCGGCCGAGGGCGCCTCGGCGGCGACGTCGGCGCCGTCGGAGTCGGACTGATCGAAGCCGTTGCGGAGGACGAACAGCCCGATGATCACGGCAGTGGCGATGACGGCCACGCCCCGGGCCGGGCTCGACCGGCGGGAGTGCTCAACGTCCATGCGGCTGCCTCCTCACCGGGCGGACCCGCTCGTGCGAGCGCCCCTCGATGCGGGCCCGCCGGCGCTCACGGCGCAGGCGGCGGAGCCGGCGCACGAGGAGCGGATCGACCGCGAGTGCCTCGGGATCGTCGATGAGCGCGTTCAGGAGCCGGTAGTAGCGCGTCGGGGACACGCCGAGTCGCTCGGTGATGGCGGCACCCTTCGGGCCGGGCAGCTTCCACCAGCTGCGCTCGAACTCGAGGATCGCTCGGTCACGATCGTCCAGGGCCACGGGGACAGGCTGGCCGCCCCACCCACGCGATGCAAGCACCCCCGCCGGGGCGGCGGCACCGGGCCGGCGTGCTGGCGGCAGGGCCCCCGGAGCTATCGTCACGTCACTCGCCCGAGTAGCTCAGCTGGCAGAGCAGGCGCCTTGTAAGCGTCAGGTCGCGGGTTCGACCCCCGCCTCGGGCTCGGGGGTCGCTCAGCGGCGCCGGGCGATCTCGAAGCAGGCCAGCGCCGCCGCGGCCGACACGTTCAGCGACGACAGCCGCCCCCGCATGGGGATCGACACGACCTCGTCGCAGCGCTCGCGCACGAGCCGCGACAGGCCGCGTCCCTCGGCACCGAGCACGAGGCAGACCGGCCCGTCGCCGCCGGCCAGGTCGGCCAGCGCGGTGTCCGCGGCGCCGTCGAGACCCACGACGTGGACCCCGCCGTCGCGCATGCGGGCCAGGGCGGCCGGCAGGCCCCCGGCCAGCGCCAGGGGCACGTACTCGATGGCGCCGGCCGCGGCCTTGGTGGCCGCGGGGGTCACGTGCACGGCCCGGTGTCGGGGCAGCACCGCACCGGTGGCACCAGCGCACTCGGCCGAGCGAAGGACGGCGCCCAGGTTCCCGGGGTCGGTGACGCCGTCGAGGGCGACGAGGAACGGCGGGCGGCCCCGGGTGCCCGCGATCAGCTCGTCGAGCTCGGCCTCGGGTAGCGGAGCGGCGAGGGCGAGCACGCCCTGGGGCGCCTCGCAGCGGGCCTGGGCGTCGAACTTGCCGCGGCCGACCTCTCGGAGCAGCACGCGGTTGGCCTCGGCCAGCTCCCGGATGTCATCGAGGATCGGGGCGTCCTCGCGGTCGGTGGCCAGCCACACCTCGCGTGTGCGCCGGCGCCCGGCGGTGAGCAGCTCCCGGACGGCCTGGCGGCCCTCGACCTGATCGCCGCCCAGCTCGCGTCCGGCACTCCCGGACCGGCGGCCGCGTACGGCGCCGCCGGGTCCTCCCCCGCCGGTGCCGGCGCTGCCGCCGCCGACCGAGCGACGGGCGGGGGCGCTGCGCTGGGGGCGGGTCGGCGGGGGACCGTAACCGGGGCCGCCGCGGCCGCTGCCACCACCTGTCCGACCGCCGCCGGAACCGCGACGACCGCCCGAGCCACCGCCCGTGCCCCAACCGCCGGAGCTGCGACCACCGCCCGAGCCCCATCCGCCGGAGCTGCGACCGCCGGCAGAGCCGCCGCCCGCTCCGCGGCCCCCGCCGCCGCTCCGGCCGGAACCCGACCCGTGGGTCGCGCCGGACCGGCCACCCGGCGCGCCGGGACCGCCGCGGCCGCCGGAGCGACCACCGCCGCCCTGGCCGGGAGCGCCGCGGCCGGCGCCGGGCCGGCCCCGGCCCGAGGATCCGCTACGTCCTGGGCTCATGTCGATCTCCTCCGGGGCCAGGGCGACCGCGAGATTCGCGTGCCGGCCGGCAGCGCCGACGTCTGTTCCGTCCGTAGCCGAAAGCGCCTGGCGACGCGGACGACGCCGGGAGCGTGGTGCGAGGGTCAGCCACGCCGGACCCCCGGTGGAGGCGCCGGGGGGGCCGCAGCCCGGGCGGGCGGCGGCGCGGGTCGGCCCGTGACCAGGGCGACGGCGAAGCAGGCGACGCCCTCGCCGCGGCCGAGCGCACCCAGGCCCTCGGGGCGCTTGCCCTTCACGGTGACCGGTGCGCCCACGACGGTGCCGAGGCCGCGCTGGATCGCGTCGCGGTGAGGGGCGAGACTGGGCCGGTCGAGCACGACCGTGCAGTCGACGTTCTGGGGGACCCAGCCGGCGGCACGCACGTCCGCAACGGCCCGGCCCAGCAGTTCGAACGAGTCGGCGCCGGCGAGCGCCGGGTCCGTGTCGGGGAAGTGCTGGCCGATGTCACCGAGGCCGCACGCCCCGAGCAGGGCGTCGGTGACGGCGTGGGCGATGACGTCGGCGTCGCTGTGCCCGGCGAGGCCCCGGCCGTCGGTGAAGTGGACGCCGCCCAGCACGAGCGGCCGCTCGGGGTCGTCGGAGAACGGGTGGACGTCGAAGCCCTGCCCCACCCGCAGCGCCAGCCCGGCGAGCGCGCGTTCGGCCCCAGGCACGTCGGCGACGGCAGCGCCGGTCACGGCCTCGGTCACGGCGCCGCCCCGGCGGCGAGCACGGCACCGGCCACGACCAGGTCGAGTGGGTGGGTGATCTTGATGTTGCCGGGCGAGCCGTCCACGAGGACCACCATGCCACCTGCGGCCTCGACCAGCGATGCGTCGTCGGTGGCCTCCGGCTCGCCGACGTGGGCGGCGCGCAGGGTGGCCGCCCGGAACGCCTGCGGGGTCTGCACGGCCACGAGGTCGTCGCGGGGCACCAGCCCGCCGGACCGGTGCCGCAGCGTGTCTGTCACGGCCACGGCCGGCACCACGGCCTCGGCTCCCGCCCGGACGGCCGCCACGCCCGCGCTGAACAGGGCGGCCCCGGCCAGCGGACGAGCGCCGTCGTGCACGAGCAGCACCTCGGCGTCCGCGGGCACCGACGCCAGGCCGGCGCGCACCGAGGACGAGCGGGTGGCGCCGCCGGCCACCACGGCGTCCGCGGCCGGCTCGGGCATGACGAGCCGGTCGGCGGGCACGACCAGCACGATGCCGTCGGCCACCGCCCGGGCGGCGTCGAGCGACCAGTCGAGGACTCGGCGGCCGCCGAGCGCCTCGTACTGCTTGGGACGACCGAACCTGCTGCCGCTGCCCGCGGCCACCACGATCACCCACACGGAGCCCATGACGGCCGTGCAGGCTAGTGCCGTGGACGGCGCGGACCCGTCCCGGCCGTCGCGCCCCGGATGACACGGAGCGCGGTCCCCGGACACGCACCGCCGTACGGGCCCGCCGATGGGTGGTGGAGCGCCACGTAGGCGAGCGGATCGGCCTCGCGAGCGTCCCGTCCGGACGTTGGGCGGCCCCGTCGTTATCGTTCCCGGTGATGACCCCCACCGAGTTGCTCGCGAGCGTCCCTCTCTTCGCCCAACTGACACCCGCCGAGCTCGAGAAGCTGACCGCCGCCAGCGGGGTCGAGGAACTGCGTCGTGGCGACGTCCTCTTCCACGAGGAGGACGAGCCGGATCGGCTCTACGTGGTCGTCGACGGGCGCATCGCCATCGCCAAGCGGTCGATCGACGGGCGCGAGTCGGTGGTCGCGCTCATGGAGGGCGGCGATCTGTTCGGAGAGATGGGCCTGTTCGAGGGGCGGGGTCGGTCGGCCGAGGCCCGGGCGCTCGAGATGTCGCGGGTGCTGGTCATCGGCTACGGCCCGGTGCGGGAGATCTACGAGCAGCGACCCGAGCTGCTGTGGGGCGTCGTCAACCTGCTGGCCGGGCGGCTGCGCAACATGGACGTGGCGCTCGCCGACACCGTGTTCCTCGACGTCACGGGGCGTACGGCGAAGCGGCTGGTCGAAATGGCGGGGGGCGATGACGAGTTCAGCCTTCCCGTCACGCAGGAGGAGCTGGCAGCCATGGTCGGAGCCTCGCGCGAACGGGTGAACAAGGCGATCGCCAGCTTCGTGCGCCTCGGCTGGATCGCCCAGTCGGACCGGCGCTACCGCATCACGAATCGGGAGCAGCTGGAGCGCCGGTCACGCTGAGCGCCGGCCGTCCCGTCGTGGCCGAGCGCGCCGGACGCGCTGGGCGACGACCGGACGGCGGTCGCCGTGACGGCGTGGGACCGTCGACCCGGCATCCCGGCATCCCGGCATCCCGGAGGCCCGGAGCCCCGGAGGAGCAACGTGCATCCCGGAGCCCGGGAGCTGCGACCGGGCATCCCGGCGCCAGCGGAGCGCTTGGGCGCCGCGGTGATGTGGTGTCCCGGCCACCTGGCGACCCGCAACGGCGCTGCGCCCGGTGGACCGGGTCAGGAGCCGAGGTGGGCGAGGACGCGGCGCCAGGCGTCGGCGGCGTCGTCGGGACGATGGGCCGGGCGCGACGGGTCGTGGACGAACCCGTGGTCCGCACCCTCGTAGCGGACGACCTCGACGCCCGCCGCCTCCAGGGCCTCGACGTCGTCGGCCGGCAGCCACGGATCGATCGTGCCCACGATCGCCAGGGCCGGGCACGCCTCGGGGCGGGCCAGGGCGTCGAGCGGCTCGCCCTGGGTCGGGCTCCGCCACATCTCGGGGACACGGGCCATGCCGTAGAACGCCGCGGCCCGAACGAAGCGCCCGGTGCCGGCGGCCTTCAGGGCGTACATGCCGCCCATGCAGAACCCGACGACGGCGACCTCGTCGGCCCCGGTCAGGTCGGCGGCCATCGCGGCGTCGCCCAGGACGCGGGCGTCGTCGACCGTGCCGGCCGCCTCGAGCCGGTCGGCCAGCGTGGGCAGGTCATCGCGGCCGGGCCACAGGTCGAACGCGCAGACCGCCCAGCCCTGCTCGTCGGCCAGCCGCTGCACCATCTCGTCGAACAGAGGCCGGAGGCTGCCGATGTCGGGGATGACCACGAGCCCCCGCGACGGCGCCTCGCCGCTCGACGGCCGGGCGAGCTCGGCGGGCGTGCCGGAAGGCAAGGTGGTGCGCATGGGGGCGTTGTCCTCCACGGGGTCCGCCGGGGTCCGGGCAGCGTGGGCCCGGCGGCGGGCGTCGGTCAGCTGTAGCGGTCGAGGATGCTGGTCTCGGCCAGGCGGGACAGGCCTTCCTTGATGGCCCGCGCCCGGGCGCCGCCGACGCCGGTGACATCGTCGAGGTCGTCGATCGTGGCCCGCATGATCTTCTGCAGCGTGCCGAACCGGGTGACGATGCGCTCGATGACCGACTCGGGCAGCCGGGGGATGCGGGCCAACAACCGGTAGCCGCGGGGCTGCACGCCGGCGTCGAGATCGACCATGCTGCCGGGCAGCTGGAGCGTCTGGGCCACGGCCTTGAGGTCGAGCAGCTCCTCGGTGTTCATCTCGGCGAGCGCCGACATGGCCTGGTGGAGGTGCCAGCCGGACTCGGGGTGGAAGTAGTCGAGGATGACGAGCCGCCGGTCGTCGTCGACGCCACCCATGAGCTCTTCGAGCTGCAGCTTCACGAGCCGGCCGTCGACGCCCAGCTCGACGATGTCGCCGGCGATCTCGTCGGCGATGCGCCGAACCATCTCGGTGCGCTGCAGGACGCTGACCACGTCGCGAGTGGTGACCAGGTCCTCGACTTCGAGCGCCGAGAGCGCGGCGGCCACGTTGTCGAGGCGGGTGCGGTAGCGCTCGAGCGTCTGCAGCGCCTGGTTGGCCCGCACCAGGAGCCGCGGGATCGGGTCGAGCGGGTGCTTCTCGTCGCCCACGTAGACGGCGATGACCGCCATGTCCTCGGACACCGAGATGACCGGCACGTCGATCGAGCGGGCCACGCGCTCGGCGGTGCGATGGCGCGTGCCGGTCTCGGACGTGGGCACGTTGGGGTTGGGCACCAGGTGCACGTTCGCGCGGGCGATGCGGCTGGAGTCGCTGGCCAGGATGATGGCGCCGTCCATCTTCGCCAGCTCGCTGAGCCGCTGCGGGCTGAAGGCCGCGTCGAGCAGGAAGCCACCCGAGCAGATGTTGAGTACCTCGGGACCATCGCCGACGACGATGAGCGCGCCCATGCTCGCCTGGAGGATCCGGTCGATGCCCTCGCGCAGTGCGGTCCCCGGCGCGACCGCCGCCAGCGCGCTCATGAGCTCGGTGCTGGGCCGCGCTGCCACGATGCAATGCTACTGCGACCATCGATAGCCGCCGTCGCGACGGTCCGAACCGTCGCCCCGGACGCCGTCGCCACGCTCCGAACCGTTGCCCCGGACGCCGTCGCCGGCACGGACCGGCAGCGTCCCCGTGGTCCGTTCCCGCGCAGGACCGCCCGTGCCGATGATGCCCGCCGCCTGCAGAGCGAGGCGCAGGGACGGGGCCCGGGCCACCTTCAGGCCGGGCGGCGGCTCGGGCGCCGACCGGGGCACGATGGCGGCCTCGAAGCCGAGACGGGCCGCCTCCGCCAGGCGCCGGTCTGTGCGCTGCACCTGGCGCAGCTCGCCGCCGAGGCCCATCTCGCCGCAGACCACCACGTTCGCGGCCACCGGGCGATTCGTGGCCGCGGAGGCCACGGCGAGGGCGACGGCGAGGTCGGCGCCGGGCTCGGGCACCCGCACGCCTCCCGCCACGGCCACGTGAACCTCGCTGCGGCCGAGCGGGATGCCGGCGTGGCGCTCGATCACCGCGAGGACCTGCGCGAGGCGCCCGCTGTCGACGCCCTGGGCGGTGCGACGGGGCATGGGTGCCTGGCTGGGCACGACGAGGGCCTGCACCTCGACGAGCAGGGGCCGTTGCCCGTCGAGCACGGGTGCCACCACCGAGCCGGGGATGCCGGGCTGACGATCGGCCAGGAACAGGGCGCTGGGATCGGGCACGCCGGCCAGGCCGCTGTCGCCCATCTCGAACAGGCCGAGCTCGTGAGTGCCGCCGAAGCGGTGCTTGACCGGGCGCAGCAGCCGCAGGGCGTGGTGGCGCTCTCCCTCGAACGACAGCACGGTGTCGACGAGGTGCTCGAGCACGCGGGGACCGGCGAGCGCACCGTCCTTGGTGACGTGGCCGACGAGGATCGTGGTGGTGCCCCGCTGCTTGGCCTCGACCACGAGGCGGTGGGCGCAGCCCCGCACCTGACCCACCGACCCGGGCGCTGAGCTGAGGTCGGGGTCGTGCACGGTCTGGATCGAGTCGACGACGACGACGTCGGGGCGGACGGACGCCACGTGGTCGAGCACGTGGGGCAGCGCCGTCTCGGCGACGAGCCAGAGCGCCGGGGCGGCGATGCCCAGCCGCTCGGCCCGCAGGGCCACCTGGCGGGCCGACTCCTCCGCGGAGACGTAGAGGCAGGTGGCGTTACCGTCGGCGATGGCGGCCAGCGCCTGGAGCAGCAACGTCGACTTGCCGATACCCGGCTCGCCGCCCAGCAGCGTGACCGAGCCGGGAACGAACCCGCCGCCGAGCACCCGGTCGAGCTCGCCGAGGCCCGTGGGCGTGGGATCGCCGCCCTCGCCGATGGCCTCGACGATCGGCACGGGCGTGGACCGGGTGGCGAAGACGAGGGCCGTCGACGCGGCGCCCGAGGCGGCGATGCCCGGCACCTCGGCGGCCTCCTCGGCCAAGGTGCCCGACGCCCCGCACGCGGAGCACCACCCGGTCCACTGCGGGGCGGCGGCCCCACACTCGGTGCAGCGGTAGGCGGTCTTGGCACGAGCCACGACGCCGACGTTAGGGGCGGGGTGTGACACCGAAGGCGGACCCCGCGCCCGCCGGCGCCGACCCGGTCAGGAGCGGCGCAGCAGACGCCGGCCGAGGAGGGCGATCCCGGTCACGCTGGTAACTGCGGCCACCGCCGTGAGGGCCAGCACCGCCAGGTCACGCCGGCGGCTCGACGCCGCCAGCTCCCTCGCGCCCCCACCGAGCTGCGATGTCCATCGGACCCTGCCGCCGTCGACATTGCCCGTGCCGGGGTCCACGCTGCCGGGCAGCGTGACGGTCACGTCCAGCGAGAACACGTCCGTGAGCGGCTCGCCGAGGCGCTGCTCGATGGCGGCGACGTCCTCGCCGAGGGGCTCGCCGTCGAGCAGCTCGGCCAGACCCGCGTCGCCGAACGTCTCGAGGCCGCCGCTCAGGTCAATCGTGCCGGCGAAGTGATAGGACGTCGACGCGAAGCCCTTCGTGCGGTCCATGCGCAGGTCATGCAGCGCGCCCTCGGCGCCGGTGATCTCCCCGAGGACGGCGACGCCCTCTTCCGGCGTGCCGAACGGCTTCGTGGCCCGCACCAAGGTCAGCCCGTCGGACTCCTCGGGCGCCGCCACGTCCCAGCCCACGGCCGCCATGTCGTCGGTGCGCAGCAGGGCGTCGAGGTCGGCCGGTCCCGAGACGCCGTCGCCGTCGGCGTCGGGCACCTCGGCCAACGCCTCCTCGTCGAGTCGGACGGCCACCGCCACCGTGCCCGAGCCGTCGTCGGCCATCGTGACGTCGACGGCGGTCTGCACATCGCAGGCCGCCGAGGCGAGGGCGGCCAGCGTGGCCACCGTGACACCGAGGCGGCGCGCCCGGGGCCGGGCCGAACGGGTCGTCGATCGAGTGCGGGGGTAGGCCATGGCGAGGGGGCGGCGGGAGTGGATCACGGCGGGGCTCACACAGGCGCACATGGGCGTCAGCGCAGGGCGGGGTGACCTTAGTCCGGGGCCACCGCAGCGGACCGGCGCCCACCGGCGAGCACCGCGCCCACCGCCGGCGACCTGCGTGCGACCGAGGACGGCCGACCGACCACTCGGCGCCGACCCCGACGACGGGCACCCACGGCCCCGGCGCGCCGACGCGGCCGGCCACTCGGCGCCGACCGCGACGACGGGCACTGACGCCCCCGACGCGCCGACGGGGCCGTTCCTTTCGGACGGCCCCGTCGGTGGCATCTGTGATCTGCGGCGCCGCGGCGCCGGCGGGATCAGTCGGTCGTGCCCGTCTCGGCCAGTTCGATCGGCGGGGGCGTGAAGCCCTCCATCGTCCGGAACTTGATGACCTTCTCGCCGGTCTCGGCGTCGTCCTCGACGTAGACGACGACGATCTCGCCGGCCCGGAACTCTTTGACGAGCAGGCGCTCCGACACCGGATCCTCGATCTGGCGCTGGATGGCCCGGCGCAGCGGGCGGGCGCCGAGCTGCGGGTCGTAGCCCTTGTCGGCCAGGAAGTACTTGGCCTCGGGTGTGAGCTCGAGACCCAGGCCCTGGCTCTCCAGCTGCTTCTGCACCCGGGCGACCATGAGGTCGACGATCTGGGTGACCTCTTCCTTCGTCAGCTCGTGGAAGACGATGGTCTCGTCGATGCGGTTGAGGAACTCGGGCCGGAAATGCTGCTTGAGCGCATCGTCGACCTTCTCCCGCATCTTCTCGTAGGAGATCGCCTCGTCGACCTTGGCGAAGCCCACGTTGGCCTTGCGCAGGTCGGCGGTGCCGAGGTTCGACGTCATGATCAGCACCGTGTTGCGGAAGTCGACCGAACGGCCCTGGGCGTCGGTCAGGCGACCCTCTTCGAGGATCTGCAGCAGCGTGTTGAAGACGTCGGGGTGGGCCTTTTCGATCTCGTCGAAGAGCACGACCGAGAACGGCTTGCGCCGGACGGCCTCGGTGAGCTGGCCGCCCTCCTCGTAGCCGACATAGCCCGGGGGCGAGCCGACCAGGCGGGAGACCGTGTGCTTCTCCATGTATTCGGACATGTCGAGCTGGATAAGCGAGCTCTCCTCGCCGAAGAGGAACTCGGTGAGCGTCTTGGCGAGCTCGGTCTTGCCCACGCCGGAGGGGCCCAGGAAGATGAACGAGCCGCTGGGGCGCTTCGGATCCTTCAGGCCGGCGCGGGTGCGGCGGATGGCCTGGCTGACCGCCTTGATGGCGTCGCCCTGACCGACGACCCGCTTGTGCAGCTCGTCCTCCATGCGGAGGAGCTTCTGGGTCTCCTCCTCGGTGAGCTTGTACACCGGGATGCCGGTCCACACCGAGAGCACCTCGGCGATGGCTTCCTCGTCGACCTCGTCGAAGAGGTCGACGCCCGAGTCCTTGATCTCGCGCTCCTTGGTCTCCTTGCGGGCCAGGAGCTCCTTCTCGGAGTCGCGGAGACGACCGGCCTCCTCGAAGTCCTGCGACTCGACCGCCTTCTTCTTGGACTCGACGACCTGGGCCAGCTCGTTCTCGAGGTCCTTGTAGTCGGCCGGGGTCTTCATGCGCTTGATGCGCAGCCGGCTGCCGGCCTCGTCGATCAGGTCGATCGCCTTGTCGGGCAGGAAGCGGTCGGAGATGTACCGGTCGGCCAGGTTGGCCGACGCCACGAGCGCCTGGTCGGTGATCGTGACCCGGTGGTGCGCTTCGTAGCGGTCGCGCAGACCCTTCAGGATCTCGATCGTGTGGGCCACCGTGGGCTCGTCGACCGTGATCTTCTGGAAGCGCCGCTCGAGGGCGGCGTCCTTCTCGAGGTGCTTGCGGTACTCGTCGAGGGTGGTCGCACCGATCGTCTGCAGCTCGCCCCGGGCCAACATGGGCTTGAGGATCGAGGCGGCGTCGATGGCTCCCTCGGCGGCACCGGCACCGACGAGCGTGTGGATCTCGTCGATGAACAGGATGATGTCGCCGCGGGTGCGGATCTCCTTGAGCACCTTCTTCAGGCGCTCCTCGAAGTCGCCGCGGTAGCGGCTGCCGGCGACGAGCGCACCCAGATCGAGGGTGTAGAGCTGCTTGTCCTCGAGGGTCTCGGGCACGTCGCGGGCGACGATCAACTGGGCCAGGCCCTCGACGATCGCTGTCTTGCCGACGCCCGGCTCGCCCACGAGCACGGGGTTGTTCTTGGTGCGGCGGGAAAGCACCTGCATGACCCGCTCCATCTCGCGCGAGCGACCGATGACCGGGTCGAGCTTCTTCTCGCGGGCGAGCTGGGTGAGGTTGCGGCCGAACTGGTCGAGCACAAGCGAGCCGGTCGGCTGCGTCTCGCCCGAGCTGCCGCCCGGGGCCGCGCCGGCCTTCTCGCTGCCGGGGCCCGACGAGCCCTGATAGCCGGACAGGAGCTGGATGACCTGCTGGCGCACCCGCGACAGGTCGGCGCCCAGCTTGACGAGCACCTGGGCCGCCACGCCCTCGCCCTCACGGATGAGGCCGAGGAGGATGTGCTCGGTGCCGATGTAGTTGTGACCGAGCTGCAGCGCCTCGCGCAGCGACAGCTCGAGGACCTTCTTGGCTCGAGGCGTGAACGGGATGTGCCCGGTGGGAGCGGCCTGACCCTGGCCGATGATCTCCTCGACCTGCTGCCGCACGGCCTCGAGGCTGATCCCCAGCGACTCGAGCGCCTTGGCCGCGACACCTTCGCCCTCATGGATCAGGCCCAGGAGGATGTGCTCGGTGCCGATGTAGTTGTGGTTGAGAAGCCGAGCTTCCTCTTGAGCGAGCACCACCACACGGCGAGCCCGGTCGGTAAACCGTTCGAACAAGGACTTGCCTCCCACCAGTCGGGGGAATCCGTGGCGGCGAGTGTACCCGGACCCCTGGGAGTCCACGCTGTCGGGGTTCGTTTGTCACCTGGCCTCCCCTAACGTGGCCCGATGCCCGCCGCCCGGAACCCCCTCCTCGACGCGCCGGGCATGGCCACCGCCCGCGAGAGGGTGGAGGAAAGGCTGCGGAGCGCGGTCGAGACGCCGGAGGCGGCGATGACCGAGATGGCCTCGCACCTCATCACCGCGGGCGGCAAGCGCCTTCGCCCGCTCTTGGCCGTGGCGGCCGCGGCGTCGTCCACCGGCGCCCCGGGCGGGCCCGCCGACGACGGCACCGGCGACGATGCCGTCACCGGCGGCGTGGCCGTCGAGCTGGTCCACATCGGGTCGCTCTACCACGACGACGTGATCGACGAGGCCGAGACCCGCCGCGGCGCCGAGAGCGTGAACGCCCGCTGGGGCAACCTGCGGGCCATCCTCGCCGGCGACTTCCTCTTGGCCCGGGCCTCCGAGCTGGCGGCCTCGCTCGGCACCGAGGTGGCCGGCCTGCTGGCGGCCACGATCGGTCGCCTGTGCGAGGGCGAGGTGCGCGAGCTGCAGCGGGCCTACCAGGTCGACCGCACAGAGGCGGACTACCGCGCGGCTATCGAGGGGAAGACGGCCTCCCTGTTCGCCACCGCCTGCCGCATCGGCGGCATCGTGGCCGATCTGCCCCGCGACCGCATCGACGCCCTCGGCGAGTTCGGCCTGCGCTACGGGGTGGCGTTCCAGATCGTCGACGACGTGCTCGACGTCGTGGCGACCGACGCGGAGCTGGGCAAACCGGCCGGCCACGACATGGCCGAGGGCGTGTACAACCTGCCGGTCCTCCGCGCCCTGGCCGGCCCGGGGGGCGACGAGCTGGCGGCGCTGCTGGGCGGGCCGCTCACGGCCGAGGCCCGGGCGTCCGCGCTGGCCCTCGTGCGGGCCGGCGACGGCGTGGCGCAGGCGATGGACGCCGCGGACGACGCGGTCGAGAGCGCCGTGGCGGCGCTCGCCTCGCTGTCGGCCTCCCCGGCCGGCGAGGCGCTGGCGGGCGCAGCGCGCCACCTGCTCGTCGGCGTCGCCGACAGGGTGTGAGCCCGGGGTGCGCGAGGCTTGGTCCCGTGCGCGTCACGGCCCGGGTCGACTATGCGGTGCGCAGCGCGACCGAGCTCGCCCTCGCCTACCCCGCGAGCCTGACGGCCGACGCGATCGCCGCCCGCCAGGGCCTGCCGCTGGCGTTCACGAAGCAGATCCTCAGCGCCATGCGCCGCTCGGGCCTCGTGCACAGCCAGCGCGGGGGCGAGGGCGGTTACCGGCTGCTCGCGGCGCCCGGGTCGGTGGCGGTGGCCGACATCGTGCGCATCGTCGAAGGTCCCCTGGCCGACGTGCGGGGGGAGGCGCCCGAGACGCTGGAGTACCCGGAGGCGACCCACGTGCTGCGGCCGCTCTGGGTGGCCACGCGCGCCAGCCTCCGCGCCGTGCTCGAGCAGGTCACGCTGGCCGACCTGGCCGCCGGGGCGCTCCCGAGGACGTGGCCGCCTACACCGAGCGCTCAGGGGCCTGGAAGCGCCGCTGAGCGCGCCGGGCTAGTGGTCGAAGTAGAGCGGCGCCCGGTACGACGACCCGGCGAACGGCCGCCCGGTTCCCGAGGTCCAGCGCCACTGCACCGACACCCGGCCACCGACCGGGTGGTCGACGGCGGCGACGGAGTGCTCCCAGCCCTGCTGGCACCGCCCGCCCATGACGATCAGGTCGCCGTGGCCTGGCGCGAGGTCGTGGGAGGCGCCCTTGGCCGGCATCCCGTGGGCGTGGCGGTTGGCCCGGGGCCGCAGCAGGAACGGTCGGCGCGCCCCGAGCACCAGCAGGGCGATGACCGTGTCGTCGAGCCAGCGCAGGTCGGTGTCGCGGTGGAACGCCATGCTCGACCGCTGGTCGCGGTACCGAACCAGCGAGAACCCGTTGAAGGCGACGTTGTAGCGGGCGCGCAGCGCCCGGGTGGCATCGCGCAGCACGGGGTCGGGCAGGGACTCGGCGAGCCGGTACGACGCCGCCTCGTAGTTCTGCTCGACCCAGCGCTCGTAGCGGAACACGCGCGACCGGCTCCACGGCACCTCGGCGACGAGCGTGTCGTAGAGGGCTTCCGCTCCCTCCACCCAGGCCCGCACGACATCGACCCACGAACCCTCGTCGAGCCACGTCCGTTCGACCGACACGCCGCGGCGCACGGCCGGGCGGGCGGCGGCCGGCCCGCCCGGCGCGGCGTCGACGGCGGCGTGGTCGGTCACCGCGGCGACGGTAGCGCCGGGCCGGGACGAGCGCCCGCCTCAGCCGGCCCGACGTAAGCGCGGTGGGCAACCCGGACGGCCGGGGTGTGACGGCCGCCCCGCGCGCGGCGGCACCGGCGCGCCAAGATCGCGCCCATGGTGACCGAGGACGACGTCCGCCGGATCGCGCTGTCGTTGCCGGAGACGAGCGAGAAGCCGTCATACGGCACGCCCGGGTTCCGGGTGAAGGACAAGCTGTTCGCCCGCATCCGAGAGGAGGGCGACGTGCTCGTCGCCTGGTGCGCCGACCTCGACGAGAAGGAGGCGCTCATCGCGGCCCAGCCCGACACGTTCTTCACGCTGCCGCACTACGACGGGCACCCGACCGTGCTCGTCCGCTTCGCGGCGATCGACGCCGACGAGCTCACCGAGGTGCTGACCGACGCGTGGCTGGTGCGGGCGCCAGTCCGAGTGCGCCAGGCGTTCGAGGCGGCAGGCGCGCGAGGCGGGGACGACTGAGGCCGGCTCAGTCGCCGGGCGTCTCGTTCAGGCCCTCGTACGCCGAGCGGTACATGTCGTAGATCTCCTTGCAGACCCCGCACATCGGCAGCTTCTTGGGGTCGCGCTGGGGCACGAAGCGCTCGCCGCACAGCGCCTCGACCGGGAAGCCGTAGATGCGCGCCTCGGTGACCTTGGCGACGGCCGCCTCGCCGGGCTCGGTCTTCACGATGTGGGCGACCTTCGGGGAGCCCGTCTCGGTGTCCTCGTCGGTGCGCTCGTCGAGGACCGGGTCGGCGGTCTGCAGCGGTGTGGTCACGTTCGCGCCTCGCGTCGGCGGCCTGGACGGTCGTCAAGCGTAGTGGCCGCGCGCCGCCTGCCCTGTGGAGCGCGGTGGGATCGGCGGCGCAGCGGGTAGACGGCGGCCATGGCCCATGAGGTACGCAACGATGCCGAGCGGTCCCGGTACGAGATCCTCGTCGACGGGAAGGTCGTCGGGTTCGCCGACTACCACGTCGACGGCTCGACCTGGACGTTCCCGCACACGGTGATCCAGCCGACCATGCGGGGCCGCGGCCTCGGCGCCGAGCTGGTGCAGGCCGCGCTGGACGACGTGCGCCGGGCCGGCGGCACGGTCGTGCCCCTGTGCTGGTACGTCGCGGAGTTCATCGACGGCCACCCCGGCTACGGGGACCTGCTCGCGGCCTGACGGGCCCGGCTCGCTCGTCCTCCGGCTCGCTCGTCCTCCGGCTCGCTCGTCCTCCGGCTCGCTCG
>Ga0126307_10000588_pt1 | contig 23309 bp, 19 predicted proteins | sample Plot28_FD_89955 | JGI IMG/M metagenome (GOLD analysis project Ga0126307, IMG submission 89955) | Serpentine soil microbial communities from UC McLaughlin Reserve, CA, USA - Plot28 | ecosystem: Environmental > Terrestrial > Soil > Grasslands | place: USA: UC McLaughlin Reserve, Lake County... | reverse complement strand
CAGCCTCAACGTGACCTGCGGGACATAGAGGAGATACAGGAGCTCTTCGAGGCCGGTCAGGAGACCGGCACGCTGGAGTCGAGGGAGGTACTCGACCTCCTTCAAGAGGTGGACCTCTCGACCGACGAGATCCAACAGGTCTACGGGCTCCTCCGCGAGCACGGCGTCGAGGTGGTCGACGCCGGATTCCTCGCCGAGACGATGAGCGAGGACGAGGACACCCAGCTCGTCAAAGAGGTGCTGGAAGGCGACCTGAAGAGCCGCTACACGGGGGATGCGGTCCAGATGTACCTGGACGAGATCGGCAAGACCCCCCTCCTCACGAAGGCCCAAGAGACCTACCTGGCGAAGCGCATAGAGCGCGGCGACAGGCGCGCCAAGGCCCACCTCACGAAAGCCAACCTCAGGCTCGTCGTCTCCATAGCCAAGAAGTACGCGGGGAGGGGCGTCTCGCTGCTCGATCTGATCCAGGAGGGCAACATCGGGCTGATGCGGGCCGTCGAGAAGTTCGATTACAGGAAGGGTTTCAAGTTCTCGACCTACGCCACGTGGTGGATTCGTCAGGCCGTGACCAGGGCGATAGCCGACAAGGGACGTACGATCCGGGTCCCCGTCCACATGGTCGAGAAGATCAACAAGTACTACAGGGTCCAGCGGGGCTTAGGCGCCAAGCTCAACCGCGACCCCACCGACGACGAGGTCGCACGCATCATGGAGGTCGAGGCTGAGGAGATCGTGCGCATCAGACGCGTCTCGAGGCGTTCTATCTCCCTTGAGACACCCGTCGGGGAGGATCACTCCTCGGAGCTTGGGGACTTTATCGCGGACGAGGAGTCTGAATCCCCCCACGACCTCGCCAAGTCCTCCCTCTTGAAGGCCCGCATGCGCGAGGCTTTGAGCAGCCTTCCCGAACGCGAGCGGATGGTCCTCGAGTACCGCTTCGGCCTTACCGGCGGCCAGCCCAAGACTTTAGAGGAGGTAGGGGAGCGCTTCGACGTCACCCGCGAGCGTATCCGTCAGATACAGCTCACAGCCCTTGCCAAGATAAAGAGCAGTCCTCACGCCGCCGGACTGCGCGATTTGTTGGAATAATAGAGCATGTCAGCATTTCAGCTTTCGTGCGCGCGAGCACCGGCTGACATGCTGACAAGCCGCCGCAGGCGGCGTGCTGACTTACTGAAATGCTCTCTACTCGCGCCCCCGTCCCGAGTGCCGGCTTCGGTCTCCTTCTGAGGTTTCGTCTCCTTCGCCTTCAGGACGGTTCGGGTTCCGGCGGCCGGCCTCACCAATGACCCGGATCAGTATGGGGACAGCAACGATCACGACGATTACGAGAACGAGCAGAGATACTATGGCGATAGACAAGCTCTTCCTTCCCGCGAGGGTATAGAGGCCGCCGGGTCTTATCTCCCGATGACCTCAATACTACCCTACAAGCTGGTTCTCTGTGCTCAAAGCGCCGCGCATAAGGCTTGAACCCTGCGGACGGCTAGCAATCAGCCTCTCAGCCCAAAGAGCATTCAGCGAACAAAAAGCTGACATGCTGACAAGCGCGGGGTGAGGAGAGGTCGTCGACCTCTCCTCACCCCGCTTCCCCGCCGAGCTCTCCGCGTTCGACGATCCTGGCGAAGTTCTGCAGGTCCTCCCTAAGGTTCCGCTCCGGGTTGGAGAGGAGGTTCGCGACGGTCTCGCCGGCGGCCCCGCCGGGCGGGTCGGCGTAGTTCATCGTCACGTCGACCTGCGTACGCCCGGGTGCGGTCTCCTCGAAGCGGACCTCGCCGCTGGTCATGACCTCACCGTCGACCGTGTTCCAGCCTATGCCGCGGTTGGGGTTCATCTCGGTCGTCTTCGCGTCGAACTCCACGCTCTTGCCGAGAGGGCCCTTGACCCGCCAGTGGCTGGTGTCCTTGGCGGATATCGTGACCTCTTCGACGTTGGACATGAAGTTCGGGAAGTTCTCGAAGTTGGACCAGTAACGGAAGATGTCCTCGACAGGGGCCTCTACCTCGATGGTCTCATTTACTCGTTGCGCCATAGGCATCCTTTCTCTTGTCTTGCAAGGCTGATCTTGCCCTTGAGGATGCCTTGTCAAAACCTGACTTTATGTGAACCCTGCTACTGACGCTGTAGCTTTTCGTAGGCCGCGCGCAGTTGGGCGTCCCTCTCCAGGATCTCCTCCCTGGTGAGGCCGCGAGCGTCGCCCGGCGTGAGCGGTTCGGCCCCTTCCCCGAGTGATACTCTCACGTCTGGTGTGATCCCCGTCTTGCGGATGAAGTCGCCGTTAGGAGTGAGCCACTCGGCGACGCCGAGGTAGATAGATGAGCCATCCCTGAGGACGAACTCCGAGAGCACGGTGCCGGTGCCGAAGGTGGTCTCCCCGATAACGGACGCGCGGCCGTTGTCCCGCAAGGCTCCGGCAAGTATCTCGGCGCTCGAGGCAGAACCCTTATCGACCAGTACTGCGAGCGGCGCGTCCGTCAAACCAGGGTCTCCCTTGACGTTGATCTCTTCGCGCTCGCCGGAAGCGTCTTTGCGGATGTAGGCGACGCTCTCCGGCTCGAGGAAGTATCCTGCCATCTCGACCGCCTGGTCGAGCCTGCCGCCTGGATTGTTCCTGAGGTCGAGGATAAAGCGCCTGGCCCCAGCCGCCTTCGCGTCCTCGAAAGCATTCTTGAGTTCCTGGGCGCTGTCATCGGAGAACGACGAGAGATACACGAAGCCTACGTGTGTGCCCGGGATCAGGGCCCACGAAGCCACGGGTGCGGTTATCTGCGCGCGCCGGAGGTCGTACTCGCGCTTCCTGCCTTCGTGGCGAACGGTCACCTCAACACTTGTCCCCTCAGGTCCTTTGACCTTCTGTACAATCTCCGAGATCTCGTCGCCCTTGACGCTCTTCCCGTCTACGGCCACAAGCACGTCGTCTGACCTGATACCGGCCTTCTCGGCCGGAGAGCCGTCTATCGGGGCGGCGACCACGACCTCACCATTCCTCGCCTCCAGTTGGACCCCGATCCCCACGTATGTTCCTGAGAGGTTCTGGTCGTTCTGTTCACGCTCCTCGGGGCTCAAAAAGCGCGTGTGCCCCTCGTCCCCAAGTGTCTTCAGCATCCCCTCTATGGCCCCGTACGTCTCCTTCTTGGGATCTACGTCCTTCTGGTCTACGTAGTTGTTTCTGACGATGTCGAGCGCCTGGGCGTATAGCGCCAGGCTCTCCCGGTCCTTTTCGTCGAGCGTGGCGGGGCTCTGCGAGCGTCCGAGCATGTAGGACCCGAGCGCGGTCGCGAGCAGCACCAAGACCAGGACGAGCACCCGCGCCACCGCCTGCCGCCGGTCACGTCTGGTCTTGGTATCCTTCCACACGCGGCAATTGTACTATTTCAGCTAGTCAGCATTTCAGCTTCATTGGGAGTGGTTTGGTTCGTTTTGCTCTGTGCTAAACGAGACCGCACGTCGTTTGCCACGGGGCCTCACCGGCGTGTAGTTGCTGAGATGCTGACCTGCTGAGAACCGCAAAGCGGCGTGCTGAAGTGCTGATCAGCTGAAATGCTGACTAGCTTTTCTCAGCGCGATAAGGCGTGCTTGTTGCGGGTTCTTCTATGCGCTGGTCTTCGAGCACGGGGAAGAAGCAGGCGGCCCTGTGGTCCTCCTTCTCCTGAGGTTCGAGGCCGGGCTCGTGCTCGGCGCAGTAGTCCTGGGCGCGCGGGCAACGGGTATGGAAGTGGCAACCGCTTGGAGGGTTCGCGGGAGAAGGCACGTCTCCAGAGAGGACCACGCGCTGGCGTTCACGCTCTTTTTGCGGGTCGGGGACGGGGATGGCGGAGAGAAGCGAGGCGGTGTAGGGGTGGCGCGGTTCGCCGTATAGAGTCGGCCTGTCGGCGACCTCTACGATCTTGCCCAGGTACATCACGGCGACCCTGTCCGAGATGTGCTTGACCACAGAGAGATCGTGGGCGATGAAGATGTAGGTTAGGTCGAACTCCTTCTGGAGGTCCTGCAGCAGGTTGATGACCTGGGCCTGGATCGAGACGTCCAGCGCCGAGACGGGCTCGTCGCAGATGATCAGGCGCGGGTTGAGCGCGATGGCCCTGGCCACCCCGATCCTCTGACGCTGCCCGCCGGAGAACTCGTGCGGGTAGCGGTTGTAGTGCTCGGGGTTGAGGCCTACCACCTCGAGAAGCTCCTGAACACGCTTCTTGCGATCGCCGCCGTAGCTACCGTCTACGTCGTGAATTTTCAAGGGTTCCGAGACGATATTGCCCACGGTCATGCGAGGGTTCAGGCTCGCGTAGGGGTCCTGGAAGACGATCTGCATGTTCCGCCTCACGTCGAGCATCTGCTTGCGGTCGTAGCCCAGGATATCCTCGCCCTCGAAGATCACCGCTCCCTCAGTCGGTTCCAGCAACCTGAGGACGAGTCTCGCCAGCGTGCTCTTGCCGCACCCCGACTCCCCCACCAACCCGAGCGTCTCGCCCTTTCGGACAGAGAGGTCCACACCGTCCACAGCCTTCACGTGTCCCACGGTACGCTGCAGCATGCCGGCTCTTATGGGGAAGTGCATCTTCAGGTTCCTGGCCTCAAGCAGATACTCGCCGGATTGGCCGTTGGTCTGTGGGCTGCCGTCCGCCCTCTCGGTCACGTCGCGACCCCCAGTTCTTCGTCCACGCGACGCTTGTTCTTCTCGATCTCCTCGACTGAGAGAATGCACGCGGCGGTGTGGGCAGGCTTCTTCTCCTCGAGGTGAGGATCTATCTCGTGGCACTCGTCTTTGACGAAAGGACAGCGGGGGCTGAAGTTGCACCCCTTGGGAAGGAAGATCAGGCTTGGCGGTGTCCCCTCTATCGGCAGGAGCCTCACCTCGCCCGCGGTATCGAGGCGTGGCAGTGAGCGCAGGAGCGACCATGAGTAGGGCATCAGGGGGTCGTAGAAGACCTCGTCCGTGGTGGCCTGCTCGACGGCGCGTCCCGCGTACATCACCATCACCTTGTCCGCCAGCTGGGAGACAACGCCGAGGTCGTGGGTGATCATCATTATGGCCGTGCCGTACTTCTCCTGCAGGTCGACTATGAGCTCGAGGATCTGTGCCTGGATCGTCACGTCGAGGGCCGTGGTCGGCTCGTCCGCGATAAGAACCTTGGGGTTGCACGAGAGGCCCATCGCGATCATGGCCCGCTGGCGCATGCCGCCCGAGAACTGGTGCGGGTACTCCTTGGCCCTCCTCTCGGGGTTGGCGATGCCAACGTCCCTGAGGACCTGTACCGTCTTCTCCTGTGCCTCGCCCTTGGAGAGGTTCTGGTGGATGCGGATCGCCTCGCGGATCTGGTTGCCGACCGTGAAGACGGGGTTGAGGCTCGTCATCGGGTCCTGGAAGATCATGGCTATCTCGTTGCCCCTGATCTCCTGCATCCGCCTGTCGGAGGTCTCTAGCAGGTTCTGGTCTTCGAAGAGGATCTCACCCTCTGGGTACTCCGTCGGGGGCTTGGGGTTCAGCTGCATGATCGAGAGGGCCGTCACGCTCTTGCCGCTCCCCGACTCCCCCACTATCCCCATCGTCTCCCCAGCCTCCAGCGAGAACGAGACGCCGTCGACCGCCTTGACGACCCCGTCCTGGGTCCTGAAGTGCGTCTTGAGGTTGTTTACTTCAAGCATCGCCACGGGCTACTCCTCACTTTCCGAGTGGCCTTTCTCCGCCCGAACAGAAGGGTACAGGAGTGGCGGCGTACGGGCCAGGGCTCTCCTCACCGCTGCTCCTTCATGTATTCGAGGACCCTCCGATCGAGATAGCCGCGCTCCTGCTCGCGCTCCTCGAAGTTCTCGGTGCGGATGTAGGCGCTCAGGGCGTCGAAGAGCGCATCATCCTCGATATCCGGCCCTTCGACGTACCCGCTGCGACGCAGTTCCTCAACGACCTGGCCACGGACAGCCCCTTCCACGGCGACGACGTCCTCAGCCCTGGTCTCGCCGAAATAGAGGGTGTGGAGGTCTCTGATCCGAATTAGCTCCCGTATCGGGTCGGGATGGTCGTCCACCCGCAGGTCCACTACCCTGTCGTTATCCCCGCCGTATCCGCCACCCTCCCGCACGACGAGCAGTGCTGCCGACTGCTTTCCCCGCGAGTCTCCGCCCGCCGCCTGCCCGGCAGCTAGGGCCGAGAGCAGCCGCGTGGCGAGGTCTCCCTGCGTCTTCTCGTAGGTGCTCGCCATCGCCTCGACCGTCTCCCCGCCTACGAGAATGTTGCCCTGGGCGGCGTAGCACTCGCCGGTTATACCCCCTGCCCAATCGAAACATTCTGACCCCGTGAAAGTCGCGGCCCTACCCCGCCCGTCCACGACACCAAGTTGCCTGTGCTCACGGTCTTTGTCGGCGGAGATCAAAGCTTCGACGGTCTCAGATGCGGTCTTCCTCCTGGCCATGAGCTCGAGCCCGCGCGGACCGTAGTTGTAGTTCGCCATCGCCTGCGTGGCCACGGCGCCGACGCCGGCGCGGGCCCAAGGCACGACCGAGCCGACGGCGAGGAACTTGGACTGGACGGCGACGCCCAAAGAGTTCGTCTCAGGATCGAAGCCTACGACGGAGAAGGTCGCAACGATCCCTCTCACGCCCAAATCAGCGACCTTCTCGCACACTCAAGGACCCCGCGGGGGCCACGCCGAAACGACCTAGCTCCCCACGCAGAACGTAGGCCCTCAAGGTCCGCTGGATTTGCGCAGATCAAGTAAAGCAGGGGCAGGCCTCGACCCAGTGCCCCGGCTCCACCTCACGCCACGGGGGGTCTACGTGCGCGGCTTCCTCTACCGCCTGCGGACAACGCGTCCGAAACCGGCACCCACTCGGGGGGTTTATGGGGCTGGGCAGATCCCCAGTGATGACTATTCTCTCGCGTTCGCTCTCGTAGTCCGGATCAGGGACGGGTACCGCCGAGAGGAGGGCGCGGGTGTATGGGTGCAGCGGGTTCGCGTAGAGCTCGTCGCTGTCCGCTAGTTCGACGAGTTGGCCGAGGTACATAACCCCGACGCGGTCGCTGATGTATTTGACGACCGAGAGGTCGTGGGAGATGAACAGGTAGGTCAGATCCCTGTCTTTCTGTAACTGCGTCATCAGGTTGATGACCTGGGCCTGGATCGAGACGTCCAGAGCCGAGACGGGCTCGTCCGCGACGATGAATTCCGGCTCTACCGCCAGCGCCCTTGCCACGCCGATCCTCTGTCGCTGGCCGCCGGAGAACTCGTGCGGGAAGCGGTTGGCGTGCTCCTTGCTCAGGCCCACCGTCTCGAGCAGCTCGTGCACCCGGTCGAGCCGCTCCTCCCTGCTCCCGGCGAGCCCGTGGATGTCGATGCCCTCGGCGACGATGTCGCTCACTACCATACGCGGGTTCAAGGAGGCCTGCGGGTCCTGGAAGATCATCTGCATCTTGCGGTTCAGGAGCTTGGCTTCCTCGCCCTCGGTCCTGTGGACATCCTCGCCAGCGAAGAGCACCTCGCCACCGGAGGGCTGGTAGAGTCTTACGAGAACCCTTCCCACCGTGGTCTTACCGCACCCCGATTCTCCTACCAGTCCCAGGGTCTCGCCCTTCTTTATGCTCAGCGAGATCCCGTCCACCGCCTTGAGGTAGGCTCGGCCTACCTTGAAGTGCTTCTTCAGGTCTTTGACCTCGAGTATCGCCCCGTTTCCGTTGGAACTCTGCTCCGTCATCGCGCACCCCCGACCTGCGCGGGAGGCTCGACGTTGGGGGCCATGGGGTGGTGCAGCCAGCAGGCGGCTTTGTGCTCGGCCGAGAAGGTGGTGTATTCGGGAAACTCCGTGGAGCAGATCCTCATGACGTAAGGGCACCTCGCCGCAAAGGGACAGCCCTCAGGGGGGTCGGACATGTCTGGCGGGGAGCCTGGTATCGGGATCAGATCCCGACTGCGGTCCGCAGTGGGCAGCGGGATGGAGGCCAGAAGACCCCACGTGTAAGGCATCTGCGGGTCGTAGAACGTCTCGCGCACCGTCCCCGTCTCCACGATCTTGCCTGCGTACATCACCGCGATCCGGTCGGCGACGCTGGCCACCACGCCGAGATCGTGCGTGATCAGGATGACCGACGTACCTATCTTCTCCTGCAACTCCCGCAAGAGATCAAGGATCTGGGCCTGTATGGTCACGTCCAAAGCCGTGGTCGGCTCGTCAGCGATGAGGATCTGCGGCTCGCAGGCGAGGGCGATCGCGATCACCACCCTCTGGCGCATCCCGCCCGAGAACTGGTGCGGGTACTGCTTTACGCGCTGTTCGGCGTTCGGGATGCCGACCAGCCTCAGAAGCTCCACGGCACGCCTGCTGGCCTCGCGGCCAGACATGCCGAGGTGCTTCTTCAGGCTCTCGGTGATCTGGCGACCGACCTTCATCGTTGGGTCTAGTGAGGTCATGGGGTCCTGGAAAACCATCGCTATCTTCGGGCCCCGGATATCCTGCATCTGCTTCTCGCCGAGCTTCAAGAGATCCTCTTGCCCGAAGAGGATCTCCCCACCCCTCACGATGGTGTTGGCCTCAGGGTTGAGGCGCATGATGCTCTTGGCCGTAACCGACTTCCCCGAGCCTGACTCTCCGACTATCGCGAGGGTCTCGCCCCGTCTCAGGTCGAACGTAACGCTCCTCACCGCCTGGATCTCTCCCGCATAGGTGCTGAAGGAGACCTGCAGATCCCTTACCTCCAGGATGTTATCGTCGTTCATCTCGATCCTTCTACTTGCGCATCTTCGGGTCGAGGGCGTCCCGCAGACCGTCGCCGAAGAGGTTGAAGCAGATCATCAGGAGGCAGAAGACGAGGGAGGGCAGCCACAACAGGTAGGGGTGGAACCTGAGCTCCGCCGCCCCGTCGCTTATCAGGGAACCCAAAGACGCTTCGGGGACCTGTATCCCCAGGCCTATAAAGCTCAAGAACGCCTCCGCGAAGATGGCGGCCGGTATCGTGAACATCAGGTTGATCACGATGAGCCCGAGGGAGTTGGGGATCAGGTGCTTCCACACAAGCCTGAACCCGCTTGCCCCAAGGGAGCGCGAGGCGAGCGTGAATTCCTGGTCTTTCAGTTGCAGCATCCTGCCCCGCACGATCCTCGCCATGTACGTCCAGCCGGTCAAACCGATCGCTATGGAAATGGTAATGATCCCAGGATCGAAGACGATCATCGCAAGTATGGCGACCACCAAGTAAGGGATGCCGTTCAGGATCTCGATCCCGCGCTGCAGGACGTCGTCTACCCGGCCACCCAGAAACCCCGAAACAGCCCCGTAGACGACGCCAACGAATATGTCCATTAGCGCAGCCAAAAGTCCGATGTACAGAGACACTCTCGTACCCGCCCACACCCTCGTCCACATGTCCCTTCCGAACTTGTCCGTGCCGAACCAGAACTTAGAGGTGGGACCCAGGTAGCGTTGGCTAAGGTCCTGAGCGTAGGGAGAATGCGATGAGATCAGAGGTCCAATGACGAAGGCTACGGCGAATACCAGCACGAGGACAGCGAGGCTTACGAGCGCCCCACGGTTCTTCTTGAGACGGATCCAGGCATCCCTCCAGAAGCCAACCGGAGGCCCTGCGATACGCTCCCCTTCGTAGGCGTCGATGTCGGCCGACTCGAAGAGGCTCGGATCGAGCTCGCGGTATCTGGTCTCCATGTCCTACTCCTTCGCTCCGGCGACGCGGATTCTGGGGTCTATGATCCCGTACATGATGTCCTGTATGAACAGGGCGAGTATGAACAACACAGAGAAGAATATGGTCGTGCCCAGGATCATCGCGTAGTCGTTCACAAATACCGACTGCACGAACTGCTCGCCTATGCCTGGCACCGCGAAGATCTGCTCGACCACCAGCGAGCCGACTATTATGTAGATCGTCAGCGGCGCCAACACGGTGACCAGCGGGATCATCGCGTTGCGTAGAACGTGCTTCACGATCACTCCCAGGCCTGAGATTCCCTTGGCCTTGGCCAGGGTTATGTAGTCCTGACCCATAACCTCGAGCATCTCCGTCCGCATAAAGCGGGCGACCGTCGAGATGACGAAGACCGAGAGGGTCAGAGAGGGCAATACGGAGTAGATCCAGCTCTCGAAGAAGGCTATCGGGAACCATCCGAGCTTGAGCCCGAGCCAGTATTGCAGCATGGGCGCGAGCACAAAGGTGGGCACGGATACGCCAAGGATCGCAACCACCACGGCCAGCGTGTCCCAGACGGTGTTGTGCCACAGGGCGGCGACTATGCCGAGCACCATCCCTATGACGAGTCCGAAGATCACGGCCTGAATCCCTATGAAAGCGGATACCGGCAGGCGCTGCAGGATCAATTGCGAAACCGATCTGCCCTCAAAGTAGTACGAGTTGCCCAGGTCCCCCTGCGCCACGTTAGCCATATACTTGGCATACTGGACGTACAATGGCTCATCGAGACCGTATTTCTCGAAGAGCTGCTCACGGATCTGGGGAGATAACTTCGGGTTGGAGAAGGGATTGCCAGGGAGCGCCTTGCTTATAAAGAACGTCACGCTGACTATGATGAAGAGCGCGGCAAGCATGTAGACAAGGCGCCTGGCCACGTACCTGATCATCTACAAGCCCACCCTTTCCTGAGCCGCCGACACTGCCGTCGCGCCGATAGCATGGGGGTATCCCCGAAAGGAGGAATACCCCCGTTTACGCCTCGCACGGTCATCTTGGGCCTCTGATCCGCTAGGAGAGTTTCCACAACGAGTAGTCTTTGCCACCGCCGTACGGTTGATTGACGAAGGTGATGTTTGGCTCCACAAGGTAGGCCGAGCCGTAGAAGCGCCATGGCGCCACCGCCGCATCTTCCTCGACCAGAAGCTTCTCCGCCTCGAGAAGCATATCCATGCGCTTGGCCGAGTCCGTCTCGTTCTTGGCATCATTTATCAACTGGTCGTAGCGCTCGTTCTTATAGCCATTGGCTACCGAGGTGTTGTACGTGGAACTGCTCTCGAAGAGGTCTAGGAAGGTCATCGGGTCATTGTAATCCCCGAGCCAGGCCTGGTTGGAGAGCTGATAGTCGCCGTCTTCTTCGAGTTTCAGCTTCTGGGCGAAAGGCTGCTCCTTTACCTGTATCTTCGCACCCATCTTCTCAAGCTCAGACTGAAGAAACGTGCTCACATCCTTCGACACGCTGTCATCGTAGTTGAGAAGCTCGATCTCTGGGTTTTCACCCACCTCTTCTGTACCCTTCTTGAAGAGCTCTTTCGCCTTCTGGGCGTCGTAATCCGGCATCGTCGGCCCTTCGGCCTCGCGGAAGGTCTGGTGGCCGGGACCGGCCATCCCGGCAGGGACCAGGCCGGTTGCAGGCGATGAGCCGTTGTTGAGGATCTTGTAGTTCAGAGCGGCCCGGTCGAACCCCATCTGGATTGCCCGGCGGACGTTCTCATTCTTGAGGATCGGAACCTCGTAATTGAAGGATATATAGCCCGTGGCGAACTGCGTTATCGTTACGAGCTCCGGCTTGCCCTTGTACTCGGTGACGTACTGGCTGTCTATGACGGTCTCGTCAAGCTGGCCAGATTCGAACAAGTTTACGGCGGTTTCCGTCTCCTTGACGATCTTGGCCTCGACCTTCGAAATGTCGACGCTGTCAGCGTTCCAGTAGTCCTCGTTCTTGACCACGGTCATGCCACTGGTCGGGTTGAACTGGGTCATCTTGTAGGGACCGTTGTAGAGCAAATTTTCGGGACCGCTCGCATAATCGTCGCCCTGCTGCTCCACGAACTCCTGCTGTTGCGGGTAGTAGGTGAAGAAAGCGGTAAGACCAAGCCAGTACGGTGCAGGGGACAACAACGTCACCTTGAGCGTCTTGTCGTCCGGGGTCTCGACAGCGACGTCGTCGGGACTGCCCTTGCCCGTGTTGTACTCGTCCGCGCCCTTCACGAACGTCGAGATGATGTAAGCGTAGATGGACGCCGTCTTGGGATCGAGCGCACGGAGCCACGCATACTTGAAGTCATGAGACGTAACCGGGTCCCCGTTCGACCACTTGATGCCGTCACGCAGGGTGAACGTGTAGTTGAGTCCGTCCCCGCTTATGTCTACGCCTTCGGCCATATCTGGGAAGGGTCTGGCGTCCGTATCCAGCCTGTACAGGCCCGATGTCACGTTCTGGAGTATCTCGGTAGAGACCACGTCATCGGTGCTCACTGAGTCCAGATCCTTGACGGTATCTTCCAGGTTGATGACGATGGACTCGCTGCTCCCACCGCCGCCGCCACCACCGCCACCACCGCTGAAGACGCCGCACCCCGCTGTGCCTAGCAGGGTCGCGCCGGCCAGGCCCGTACCGCTGATCTTCAGGAAGTCCCTGCGGCTGAGTTGTGTGCCGGCGAGCACCTTGCCCGGCCTGACTCTCCTTGTCACCATCCGATCCTCCTTTCCCTCTCCGGTGCCCGATGCGCCGGAGTCCAAACCTGCCTACTATCAGTATGTTATACGGACCGACGCCCCACCGGCGCCCACGGGTCGCACAACCCCAAGGAGCCAATCGTCGTAAGGATACTCCTGTACGAGGCCCGCCGCTTAATGCAAACGAATTACATCCTTCTATACTAGTCTTCTTTAACCAAACTGTAACCGGGATATGTAAAGGATGTCAAGCCACGCCACGGCGCTCACGGGCAACCTTAACGGAAATTCTTGGAATGCCGTCGAACCATAGGGAGCGATCGGAGGCCAGCGCGCGAAGGGCGCGGGTAGCTTTCACGAGCTATCAGCCATCAGCTTTCAGCCTTCAGCAAGAGCAAAGAACTTATGGCTGACGGCGCGGGTTGAGCAGCCTCAACCCTCTTCGTGGATCATCTCTCCTCGGGAGAGGCGGCGGGCGATGCCGTAGGTCTGCCCCTGGGAACGTACCGTGGGAGCATGGGCCGCCAGGTAACGCGCCGCCGCGACCAGCACGTGAACGCCCTCAGGGGTTCCAATCGACATCGAGTACTGCTGGAAGGCCGCCTCGACGGCCTGTATCGTATGGAAGTTGCGGTCTTCGCGCAGCAGCAGTCCGCCCAGGGTGGACAGCAACGGTCCGAGATCACCGCCTCCGTAGAGATAGCGCGCCACCGTATCTCCCGCCTCATTCACCCGCTGCTGACGGTCGAGAAGCGCCTTTAACTCCTCCAGCAGTTCCTCCGGCCGCCGGTTTTCGCCGTCGGGTCTCGGCAGCCGCGCGGGCGGCACGTTGAGGAAACGGTCCAGATAGATGCTCATCGCCGCATCGAAAACGCCTCGCAGAAGCTCGGTCGAGGACACTCGACGGAGCCCCCCTTGCACCGCGTTGGCGAAGGTGAAGGTGTGCAGGGCCGTATCCCAGTCTCCGAACTCATTGCTGGTGTGGAAGTGGGCGATGCGCAACGCCGCCGCGTAAGCGACGTCGCCGGCTAGTTCAGCCTCGGTGGCGCCCCTTCGCAGCGCTCCGAGCAACGCGTCGGCTATGGCCTGCGGATCTTCGCCGAGGAGCACCGGGATCAGAGCCTTTCGGCCCGTCCACTCCCCGCGCCGCCCTCTCCCTTCATCGAGAGCGTGCGGCAGCTCCTCGAAAGCGCCTTCCAGGATGTCAACGAGGTCTGTGGGGTTGCGCCAGGAGTTGGATTCCTCCATCCGGTCGGCGTTTGCGTAACCCGATGCAAGGCTGCTCAGGACCGGCTCGGCGTGCCCCCATCCGGCGACATCCAGGGCTTCGAGGGCCTTGTTGGTGAAATCCAGGGGATGACCTATGTCTATGTACCGATGGTCGGTCGCGGCCGAGAAGAGCATATCCGCCAGCGTGCGATGGTCAACCCCTGAGCGGACCGCCGACACGATGCAGCGCTCCGCCCCCTCGGCGTCGCGCACTTCGACGAAGCGCTGGAACCAGCGTTTGAGGGTGGGAGCGTCCACTGTGGTATCCGGAAGCGGGCTCAGGATGAACCTTGGCGGCGCCCCGTCGCTGTCGCGGGCGACGGCCGAGAGCCCGTGGTAGAGGGCGCGGGGCCGGTCCTCGGGGCTCAGGTGTCCCAGGAGGCGCATCATGCAGGTGTGCATGGTCAGGCCCTGACCCCAGCCTCCCCGCCGGTACCTGACGCCGAAGAGCAAGCCGTCGCGGAACGGTACGCTGGGATCCTCACCGCCATCTAGCAGCGCGATCACGGATTTCGCCATGACCAGCGAGATGTTGCGCTCCAGTCCGTCCTCGAGGCGTCCTCGTCGGTACTCCTTCCAATCTCCGCGGGGCGTCAGGTCGACCCACACGTCGCCGTTCCGAATCTGCGTAGGGAACACCAGCGCGTCGTCGGCGAACTGATCGAACGTCCCGCCGGATTCGAGGTCGAAGCGCGCGTGGTGCCAGTGGCAGGTCAAAAGGCCGTCGTTTACCGTCCCCCTGTCCAGCGGAAAGCCCATGTGCGGACAACGATTGTCCACTGCGTGCACCTTCTCGCCCTCCAAGAACAACGCCAGCGAATGTCCCCCGACCCGCACGGCAAGACGCCGGCTGGCCTGCAAGTCCTCTAGACTCGCAGCACGGACGAAGGCATCGGCCTCTGTCTTAGCGGTCATTCCTCGACCCCTTTCCTGCAGCTGATCCAGGCCCGGTCTGAGTCTACCGGACGGGAGGGTATCCGCGTCACCGGCAACTTGTACGGTATTGGCCTGTACGTTGGTACGGGTCTGCAGCGGTTTTCGGAAGTGCACTTCCGAAAACCGCGCCGGTCAGCATTTCAGCTTGTTTTCGCTGAAATGCTGACTGGCTCGTCGAGCGTAACTCTCATGAGCCTTACGCTCGACGCTTACGTGTCGCGTCTGTCGCGGACGTAGGCTTCGTAGGAAGGGTGGGAGGCGCGGGGACGGCGGCGCGAGAAGAGGGCGAGGATCGCGGCCCCTGTGCCGAGTAGAGTGAGGGCGTAGAGGAGCAGGTCGCCGAGCACGGGGATGAAGGTGGTCGCGGCGAGGATCATGGCCCCCACCACGGCCGCGAGGGCGTTGCCCACCCTGTAGCGTCCCGTGACCATCAAGACCCTGGTCCCGAGGAAGAACGCCGCGACCAGCGCCCCGAAGAACAGTAGCGCCAGGTAAGCCGGCACGAGCAGCAGCAAGAGAGGTATCCCGATTATGGTGACCGCGAGCACGACGCAGAGCACGAAGAACACCGGCAGCGAGATTAGCCCGTAGACAAATGATCTTCCCGCAGAGTCCTCGACCCTACGCGCCGCCGCGCCCAACGGCCCCGGCGCCAGCATGGCGGCGAGCACGGCGCAGGCCGCGAACGCGAGCGCCGCGAAGAGCCAGCCGACGAAGCCTACTATGCCAGGCTCGTGGGGCTCGTCGAAGTCAAACGCCATCCCCCTTGCCAACATGTTGCCCTTCACGGCATCCGTGTTGCCGGTGATCTCACCGCTCTCACACTCGAGGTTCCCGGAGATCGCCGCTTCTGGACCTAGGTCCACGTCTCCCTGTCCTACGCTTACGTCTCCGTTTACGGGAGCGTTCACGTAGACGTCCCCGAACCCGGCGTTAACGTCGCCTTCGACGGGGCCTTCGATCTTCACGTCACCGAAGCCCGCGTCGATGTCTCCCTTCACCTTGCCGCTTACGAGGACGTCGCCGAACCCGGAATGCACGTCGTTCTCTACCAGCCCGCGCACCTCGAGGTCGCCTGCCCCGGTCGAAACGTCGTGCTCTACTGTGTGCGGACCGACAACCACATCGCCGACGAGCCGCTGCTCGGCCGCGTGCGCCGGAAGCGGCAGGAGCACGACGAGTCCGAGGATCACGACGGAGAAGGTGAGCAGCGGCAGGGCGTTGGCCCGAAGATAGGGTAAGGAGGGGTTCATGCCTCTCTGGCGCGCCGGCGGGAGACCGCCAGGTATACTGCGGCTATAACGAGGTCCACGAATGCGCCGATGGCGAGGGCGACCAGCAGCGCCTGACCGATGGCGGCGAAGACCACCTGGATCACGCCGGCGAAGCCTGCCACGAATCCCCAGAAGACGTTCATCGCGTCGACGGCGAAAACCGCGAGGTTCGTGCCTGAGAACATCATGGCGATCGACGTCGTAAGCAGCAGGACGACGGCGAGCCCTGCCCACAGAAGCCTGGCCTTGGTGGACCTGGTCGGCAGCGCCATCGCTACGCCCCGGCACACCGATTTGGTTTCCTCGAACTTCAGGGAGCCGAGGGAAGCATTGAGCCGCAGCTCCCTCTCGTAGAGAGCCCGGCACCCGCTGCAATCTCTAAAGTGCGCCCTTAGCTCACGCTCCCGCTCCGGTGCCAGCGAGCCGTCTGCCAACTCGAAGATGGGCTCGGGGTCGCAGGGGAGCGGACCGTTCACTCTCGCTCTCCTGCCTCTTCCAGCCTTCCGGCGAGCATGTTGCGGGCGCGGAAGAGCCTGCTCTTGACCGCGGGGATCGTGATGGAGAGCACCTCGGCTATCTCCGCGTAACTAAGGTCCTCGGTGTAGCGGAGGATCAGCGGGACGCCGTAAGTCTCAGGCAGGGTTGCGATCGCCTCCTTTACGCTCCTCGAGCGGTCGGCGTCGACGGCCTCGGCCTCGGGGCTCTGCGAGACGGGGGCGTGGGACTCGGGGTTGAACTCGACGATCTCCCTGCGGCGCCTCAGGGTGTCCACCCCGAGGTTGTTGGCGATCGCCAGCAGCCACGTCTTGAAGCGGTAGTCGGGGTTGAAGGTCTCGAGGCGGTCGTAGGCGCGCAAGAACGTCTCCTGTACGAGGTCCTCGACGGAGATCTCACGCCGCGCATAGGGGTAGACGACACGTCCGACCAGCCGCTCGTAACGGCTTACCAGCTCCTCGTAGGACCGCACGTCTCCCGAGAGCGTGCGCGCGACGAGCTCGTTGTCGTCCAGCTCCGAGCGCCGGACCGACAGGCTCCCCAGCCGTTCCCGCCAACCCCCTATGGTCACCGTGGATGTGTACTCCATACTAAGACGAGTATACGCTCCAGGTCGCAGAAAGTTTCCGGGAAAGTACGCGCCGTAAACTCTAATCTCTATTTAGGAGGTCTCCCGGCACCCCCCGGCCAGGTCATCGAAAACCGCTCAGGCCGCACTCCTGCGCCACCTGAGCTCGACGCCCGCACGCTTGGCGACGAAGAGAAGGTCGTCACGCAGGGCGCCGATGTCTTTGTCGTAGAGGGTGACGATACAGAAGCCGCAGTTACGGTAGGCCCAGGCGAAAGGCGCGAGATCCCCGGCCACTACCCTCTCGGAGCTCATGCCCCAGGCGTCCGCAAGCCCGAGGCGTCCCTCAGCGAGCTCGAGGGTTATGCTCCACCCCTCGTCGGTCGGGACCTCGAAGTAGCCAGGCAACCTTCCTGCAGGGACCATAGCATTCTGCAGGTCCTTCGCGAATGCTCTCTTGTGGGCCTCGACCCCGGCTAGGTAATCCGTGTCGTCCATCGACCTGGGGGGAGCCGGCTCATAGAGGCGGTTCTCCGTAACTCTCACGCCCTCGGGCGGGTAGAACCCGACGAACGGGACCGGCGAGCGCCAGAGATGCTTTATCACCCCGAGCGTGACGTTGCGGCGCTCTTCAGGCTCCCCGACACAATCGGCGAAGCGCATCGCCGAAAGGCGCATGTGCCTCGGCTCCCACGGATGTGGCTCTCCCACGGTCCGTAGCCGCCTCCGACGCTTGGTTATGCGACGAACCTCTTCCATGACGCGCGTATTCTACAACTCTCGTGCGGCCGATGCCCGGCACGGAAAAGTTCGGGGGGCGGGACCGAAGTCCTGCCCCCGAGGTCTGGGTGAAAACTGTTCTCTACTTGCTCTACTGCCTGCTCACGACCAGCAGGTAGAGGAAGGTCAGCACCGCCGTCAGGGCAGCGGCGATGTACGTGAAGGCCGCCGCGGTCAGGACCCTCCTGGTCCCTCCGGCCTCCGTGCTAGACAGTATTCCGTAGCGTGTCAGGAGCCCGTAGGCGCGGGTGGAGGCGTTGATCTCGACGGGCAACGTCACCACGTGGAACAGCAGAACCCCGAGGAACATCACGATGGCGACGTTGATCAGGAGCGACCCCAACGGGCTCGCTGCGCCCCCCACGAAGAAGGCCATGATGAAAGCCATGGGCCAGAACTGGCTGCTGATGTTCACGATCGGGAAGATCCCGGCTCTCAGCTTCATCGGCACATATCCGCTCGCGTCCTGGATCGCGTGCCCCACCTCGTGGGCGGCCACGCTGACCCCGGCGATAGAGTCGCCCCTGAAGTTGTCCTCAGAGAGCCGCACGACCTTGCTCCTCGGGTCGTAGTGGTCGGTGAGCTGTCCGGCCACTGGCTCTACCTTCACATTAGTGAGACCGTTGCGATCGAGTATCATCCGCGCCGTCTGGGCGCCGGTAAGGCCGCTCGCGCTCCTCTGCTTCGAGTACTTCGCGTAAGAACTCCTCACCCATAAGGCCGCGGCCCCAGAGATGAGCATGCCGACGATCATTATGAGTAAGTAACCGCCGAATCCACCTGGTACGAACAACGTGTTTCCTCCTAGCAGTTTTACTGCCCATATTCTACTACACACGAATACGCAAGAGTGCCCGCAAAGTTCCGCTGGAAGCAGGATGGGGGAGTGTAGACACTCCCCCATCCTGCGCATTTCAGCAGGTCAGCACTTCAGCTTGTCAGGACTTTGTTCTTGCTGAAATGCTGACCTGCTGACTAGCTTGCAAAAAGGAGTATCCCTCTTCGCAACAGGGGCAAGAGTCGGGGCGGGGTCCAAAACCCCGCCCCGGTTTCGAGAGCCTTCGTCGTCGGTCAGCTCTGTTGGCGCGCCTCCTTGATATCGTCGACCACGGAAGGGTCGGCGAGGGTAGAGGTATCGCCCAGGTCGTCCTCGCCCTCGGCCACGCCGCGAAGGATGCGGCGCATGATCTTGCCGCTCCTCGTCTTGGGCAAATCGGGGGTGAAGATTATCTCCTTGGGCCTGGCATGAGCCCCGATACGGCTGCGCACCTTCTGGTGGAGCTCGCCGATCAGGTCCTCGGATCCCTCTCTGTCGCCCTCCAGGATCACGTAGGCCACGATGGCCTGTCCGGTGTCCTCGTCGTGCCGCCCGATAACAGCGGACTCGGCCACGCCCTGGTGGGCCACGAGGGCACTCTCGACCTCGGCGGTCGAGATACGGTGTCCGGAGATGTTCATCACGTCATCGACACGACCAGTGATCCAGAAGTAACCGTCCTCGTCGCGCCTGGCGCCGTCGCCGGCGAAGTACACGTCGCCGTATTTCTCCCAGTAGGTATCCCTGTAACGTTCGGGGTCCTTGTAGAGGGTGCGAAGCATCCCTGGCCATGGCTTCTCGATGACCAGGTTGCCCTGGCCTTCGCCCTCTATCTCGTTGCCCTCCTCGTCGTAGAGGGTCGCGAAGATGCCGGGGAACGGGAAGGTGGCGCTGCCTGGCTTGGCCTGCGTGAGGCCGGGGAGCGGTGTGATCATGATGCCGCCCGTCTCAGTCTGCCACCATGTGTCCACGACGGGGCACCTCCCGCCACCGATGTTCTCCTGATACCACTCCCAGGCCCGTGGGTTGATCGGCTCGCCGACGGTCCCGAGCAGCCGCAAGGACGAGAGGTCGTGCTTCTCGATCGGCTCCGTCCCGCCCTTCATGAACGCCCGAATGATCGTCGGTGCGGTGTAGAGGATGTTTATCTTGTGTCTCTCTATGTTGTCCCAGAAGCGGTCGCTCTCGGGGTAGGTGGGCGTCCCTTCGAACATGAAGCTCGTCGCGCCGTTAGACAGAGGCCCGTAGACGAGGTAGGAGTGACCCGTAACCCAGCCGACGTCAGCCGTGCACCAGTAGAGGTCGTCCTCCTTGAGGTCGAAGACCCACTTCGTCGTGGCCTTGACGTGGGTGAGGTAGCCTCCCGTGGTGTGCACGATGCCCTTGGGCTGGCCCGTCGAGCCTGAGGAGTACAGAATATATAGGATGTCCTCCGAGTCCATCTCCTCGGCCGGGCACTCGGCGTCGGCCTCTTCCATCAGGTCGTTCCAGTAGCGGTCGCGACCCTCGACAATGTCCACGTCCTCACCGCTGCGCTGCGCGACGACCACGGTCTCGATCGAAGGCGTATCTTCGAGGGCCTCGTCGGCGTTAGCCTTCAAGGGTGTCACCTTGCCGCCCCGCGGCCCTCCGTCGGCGGTAACGAGTACCTTCGCCTCGCAGTCGTTTATGCGGTCGCGCAACGACTCGGCTGAGAAGGCGCCGAAGACTACTGAGTGGGGAGCCCCGATGCGGGCGCAGGCCAGCATCGCGATGGGGAGCTCGGGGATCATGGGCAAATAGATCGCCACCGGATCCCCCTTCTCGACCCCGAGTCCCTTGAGCACGTTGGCGAACCTCTCGACCTCAGCCTTCAGCTCGGAGTAGGTGAAGGTCTTGTTGTCGCCAGGCTCATCCCCCTCCCAGAGAATGGCCGTCTTGTCCCCCCTGCCCTGCTCGACCTGGTAATCCAGGCAGTTGTACGCGACGTTCAGCTTGCCGCCGACGAACCACTGGGCCTCGGGCGGGTCCCAGTCGAGGACCTGATCCCACTCCTTGTACCAGTGTAGTTCCCTGGCCCGCTCGGCCCAGAAACCCTCGTAATCTTGCTCGGCCTCCTCGTAGACCGAAGGGTCGCTCACGTTTGCCTCCTGGGTGAATTCCTCTGGAGGCTCGTACGTGCGAACCTGTGTCTCTTCAGCCACCTCTACTCCCTTCTCCTACGCGTCCTCATCTCTGCGCCGTTCTCTACAACGGAAGGTACGCGAAGCGTACACGTCTAGCCTGCTCTGAAAACGGGTTCCCTCTCTCCATGCTTACCCGTATATTATCTACTATTCTCTTACCCGCTCTCGCACCGTTTAATCATCGGTCCGCGCCTGTGGAATCTACCGGAGAAGGTTCCCATGTGACTGAAAGCCTTCGACACTGCCTTCCACCTCTGGCGACGGCCCTGCTCATTCCTTAGACTGTGCCGGAACCGGCGGAGGTAAGTGAATCAGGAGGCGGAATGGGCGGATTGCTCGAAGGCAATAAGGTACTGGTTACCGGTGTCCTGGACCGGCGCTCGATAGCCTACTCGGCGGCCCGGCTGGCCCAGGAGCAAGGGGCAGAGATCGCCCTCAGCAGCTTCGGTCGCGCCAGGAGTCTCACGGAGCGAACGGCCAGACGCCTCGACCCTGAACCCCCCATCCTCGAACTCGACGTAAACAAGCCGGAAGACATCGAGGCCGTCGCACATGACCTTGGAGAACGCTGGGGGGAACTCGACGGCATCGTCCACGCCATCGCCTTCGCCCCCGAGGATGCCCTGGGGGGCAACTTCCTTAGTGCCCAATGGCCTTCAGTCGCAACCGCCCTCCAGACCTCGGCCTACTCCTTGAAGGCTCTCTCCGTCGGCCTCGTCGATCTTCTAGGACCAGGAGCCTCGGTCGTCGGCTTGGATTTCGATGCCCGTATCGCCTGGCCCGCCTACGACTGGATGGGCGTGGCCAAAGCCGCCCTGGAGAGCACATCACGATACCTGGCCCGCGACCTCGGGGAGCGCGGCATCAGGGTCAACCTCGTCTCGGCGGGGCCGATCAAAACCCTGGCCGCAAAAGGCATCAGCGGCTTCGAGGCGATCGAAGGCGAGTGGACCCGCCAGGCACCCCTTGGCTGGCACACCACAGACCCCGAGCCCGTCGGAAGGGCCGTGGTGAGCCTGCTCTCGGACTGGTGGCCCGCAACAACAGGGGAGTTGATCCACGTCGACGGCGGCTACCACGCGATAGGAGCGCCGATAAAGTAGCTGGTCAGCTAGTCAGCACTTCAGCATGTCAGCAAACAAGAAGCTGAAGTGCTGAAATGCCCGAATTACGGAAGCGTCGACGTTTCCGTAATTCGCTGTCATACCCGGCGCGCCAGGGAGGCGAACTTGGTGTACTGCTCCAACCAGGCGAGCTGGACCTTGCCAGTAGGCCCATTCCTATGCTTGCCCACGATGACCTCGGCGATGCCCTTGTCATCAGACTCAGGATTGTAATATTCGTCTCTATATAGAAACATTACGACGTCTGCATCCTGTTCGATCGCTCCACTATCGCGAAGGTCAGACAAGAGTGGGCGTTTGTCGTGGCGGGCTTCTACGGCGCGGCTTAGTTGCGCTATGGCGAGCACGGGGACGTCGAGGTCGCGGGCCAAGACTTTGAGTCCGCGGCTGATCTCGGCGATCTCCTGCTGGCGGTTCTCCAGACGAATACCCTGCCCTACCATGAGCTGTAGGTAATCCACTACGACGAGCGAGAGTGGCATCTCACCGGCGACGTTGAGCTGGCTTGCAAGACGTCTGACCTTGGCCCGGATCTCCATCAGCGTGACGCCAGCCGTGTCGTCGATCCAGATCGGGGCCCGGCTGACCTCCGCCACCCCCCGTACCAGCTTCGGCCAATCCTCGGCCTTGACGTTACCGCTCCTCAAGGCCTGGGAAGGGATGCGCGTCGTCTGCGAGATGAGCCTCTGGACGAGCTGCTCCTTGCTCATCTCTAGAGAGAAGATTGCAACGGGCATGTTCTTCTCGCCAGAAGCGTGCCAAATAGCATTCAACGCCATCGCGGTTTTGCCCATCGCCGGTCTCGCAGCGAGGATGATCAGGTCGCTCTTGTGGAAGCCCGTGGTGAGGCGGTCGAGGTCTTCGAAGCCTGTCTCGACGCCCGTTACCTCGCCCTCTTGCTCGTAGAGCCGTTGGATCATCTCCAGGGCTCCGGGCGCGAGCTCCGAGACTGGCGCCAGATGCTCCCTGAGCGTCCGGTTGGAGACGCCGTAGACGAGCTGCTCAGCCGAGTCGAGCGCCTCGGTCACGTCCTCGGGCTCCCTGAATGCGTCCTCGGTGATGCGGCTCCCGACGTCTATGATCGCGCGCAAGAGCGCCTTTCCGCGCACGATGTCCGCGTACCTTCCTGCGTTCGCTGCCGTCGGGACGCTTTCGACGATCTGGAATACGTAGGGCCTGCCGCCTATCCTCTCGAACTCGTTGACGCTCCTTAGCTCGTTTGTGAGCGTGAGCTGGTCTATCGGCTCGCCGCGCGAGTACAGGCGCATCATGGCCCCGTAGATGATCCTGTGCACCTCAGAGTAGAAATCCTCGGCGGCGAGCCGCTCCGCAACCGCAGCGACGGCCGTCTCCGAAACCAGCATCGCACCTATGACAGCCCGCTCCGCATCCAGGTCATGCGGCGGTACCCGGGTCGCCTCAGCCCCGGTCTCTACGCTGCGCATCCTCCCCCGGCGTTCCATAACCTACCAGCATGCAGCAAAAAGGCCCCCGTTACAAGACGAGAGCCT